>Ga0210401_10008798_pt1 | contig 9982 bp, 8 predicted proteins | sample IncBWH32MmetaG_FD_150866 | JGI IMG/M metagenome (GOLD analysis project Ga0210401, IMG submission 150866) | Forest soil microbial communities from Barre Woods Harvard Forest LTER site, Petersham, Massachusetts, United States - Inc-BW-H-32-M | ecosystem: Environmental > Terrestrial > Soil >... | reverse complement strand
CGCAATCGCTCGTGGCCAAGCTGCCGCAACCCGGTCCTGGCGCCATTGCGCTCGTGGATGAGCTTGGAAGCCACGGCGCCGCCGCCAGCGCTTCTCCGTCGGGTATTGACCCTCGATTCCCTATCGTCACACCAACACTCATGGAGTCTGCAATGAATACATCCTCCGGCGCCCCGGCCTATGGCTCGAGTGCTTCTGCGTCCATCAACCAGCGCAGCGTTACGCTCGCGAGCGCCGCTGAAGTCGCAGGGCGGGTCCTGTTGGCATCGCTGTTCTTGCTCGCTGGGCTCAATAAGCTCGGCGCATACGGTGCTACCGCCGCCTACATGTCTTCGGCTGGCGTCCCCGGCGCGTTACTGCCCGCGGTTATCGCCACTGAGGTGCTCGGCGCGCTCGCCATCATCCTCGGCTGGAAGACCCGTGTTGCCGCTATTGTGCTTGCGGGCTTCTCGTTACTGACTGCATTCACCTTCCACAGCAACTTTGCTGACCAGATACAGATGATCATGTTCCTCAAGAACGTCTCGATCGCAGGAGGGTTTCTGCTGCTCGTCGCTAACGGCGCCGGTCCGCTGAGCTTCGACCGGCGTTTTGCCAGGTAGTGGCTCTACCTTGGCGCGCCGCCCGTCTCTATCGCCGATCAAAGTGCTGGCAGGGACTCCGATGAGTATTCCCTACAAACGCGCGTCCCATGGTCCGGTACCTGGACGACTGGCTGGCAAAGTCGTGGCAATCAGCGGAGCGGGCGGCGGTCAAGGACGGGCGGCCGCGCCAGCATGCCGTTTCTGAAACGTGCAAGCGCCCTCCCCTGGGCACGGGCGCAGTTCATCCGCCACAACAGCTACCCGGTCGCGCTCTTCCGCAAGAGCGCCTGAGTCGAAAATCAAATCAGGGGTTAAGTGGTGGCTGTCTATCGCCGCCATTGAAACAAACGATTACGCGCAGCTTCGGCCCCAGAGTATGGTTTCGCCACTCGGCAAAAATGACGGAGGAGCCAGTGAGCGCAGCAATCGAAGGAAAGTGCCCTTTTAAGTCCTCGGCTGGCAGCGGCAAGTCGAACCGGGAGTGGTGGCCGAACCAGTTACGACTGGACCTCCTGCATCAGCGATCCTCCCTGTCCGACCCGATGGACAATGATTTCAACTACGCCAGGGAATTTAAGAGCCTCGACTTCCGGGCTGTAAAGAGGGATCTCCTGGCGCTCATGACGAACTCCCGGGACTGGTGGCCAGCGGACTTCGGTCATTACGGTCCTTTGTTCATTCGGATGGCCTGGCACAGCGCGGGCACGTACCGCATCGGTGACGGTCGCGGCGGCGCCGGGAACGGCAGCCAGCGGTTCGCCCCGCTCAACAGCTGGCCGGACAACGCCAACCTCGACAAGGCACGGAGGCTCCTTTGGCCAATCAAGCAGAAGTACGGCTGGAAGATCTCCTGGGCCGACCTCATGATTCTCACCGGCAACGTCGCACTCGAATCGATGGGCTTCAAGACCTTCGGTTTCGGCGGCGGACGTGAGGATATCTGGGAGCCGGAAACGGACATCTACTGGGGCTCGGAGAGCACCTGGCTGGACGACAAGCGTTACTCTGGCGACCGCAACCTCGAGAACCCTCTCGCTGCCGTGCAGATGGGCCTGATCTACGTGAATCCGGAAGGCCCTAACGGCAAGCCGGATCCTGTCGCCGCAGCCCGCGACATTCGCGAAACCTTTGCCCGCATGGCGATGAATGACGAGGAAACCGTGGCGCTCATTGCCGGCGGCCACACCTTGGGCAAGACCCACGGCGCTGGCGATGCAAAGCTCGTGGGGCATGACCCGGAGGCAGCGGGCATCGAGGAGCAGGGCCTTGGCTGGTCGAGCCGCCATGGCACGGGCAAAGGCGGTGACGCGATCACCAGTGGCCTGGAAGTCACCTGGACGAGCACGCCGACGCAATGGAGCAACGAATTCTTCCACAACCTGTTCAGTTACGACTGGGAATTGACCAAGAGCCCATCAGGTGCGCATCAGTGGCGACCGAAAAACGGCGCAGGCGCCGGCACGATTCCGGATGCTCACAACCCCTCGAAGCGTCGCGCGCCCGCCATGCTGACCACGGACCTCGCGTTGCGGGTCGACCCAGCCTATGAAAGGATCTCACGGCGTTTCTATGAACATCCGGATCAGTTTGCAGAGGCATTCGCGCGAGCATGGTTCAAGCTGACCCACCGCGATATGGGGCCGCGTGCCCGCTATCTCGGGCCGGAGGTCCCCGCTGAAGCGCTGATCTGGCAGGACCCCGTCCCGGCCGTCAATCACAAATTGATCGACGAGAAGGATATCGGTTCGCTGAAAGCGAAGATCCTGGCTTCCGGTCTCCCGGTGTCGCAACTGGTCTCGACCGCCTGGTCATCGGCGTCCACCTTCCGTGGCTCCGACAAGCGTGGCGGTGCAAACGGTGCCCGCATTCGGCTCGCGCCGCAGAAAGATTGGGAAGTCAACCAGCCTGCTCAACTTGCGAAAGTGCTGAAGACTCTGGAGGGCATACAGAGCGAGTTCAACCGCGCACAGTCCGGCGGCAAGAAGGTCTCACTCGCCGACCTCATTGTTCTCGGCGGTTGCGCAGGCATCGAGCAGGCAGCGAAGAGCGCCGGCCACAACGTGACCGTGCCCTTCACACCGGGCCGCACGGACGCCTCGCAAGCGCAAACCGATATCGCCTCATTTGCCGTGCTTGAACCGGTGGCGGACGGCTTCCGTAACTATCAGAAGATGCGCTATGCCGTATCCGCCGAGGAGTTGCTCATCGATCGGGCCCAATTGCTGACGCTGACGGCACCTGAGATGACTGTTCTCATCGGCGGCCTGCGCGTCCTGAATACCAATGTCGGACAGTCACAGCAAGGGGTCTTCACCCGGCGGCCGGAGACACTGACCAACGATTTCTTCGTGAACCTGCTCGATATGGGCACAACGTGGAAGGCGCTGTCGGAGGCTCAGGAAGCATTTGAAGGGCGCGATCGCGCAACCGGTGAACTCAAGTGGACCGGCACACGGGTTGATCTTCTGTTCGGCTCAAACTCCCAGCTGCGCGCCTTGGCTGAGGTCTACGGGAGCTCCGACGCGCAGGGGAAGTTCGTCCACGACTTCATCGCGGCCTGGACCAAGGTGATGAACCTGGATCGCTTCGATCTGGCGTGATCGATTGTGACCTCGACCTGCATCCGGTTATCCGGAGAGGTCGAGGTCACGCAGGTGGGCTCCTGATGCATGAGCGACGGCGTTCCCATCCACATGGAACGCTCGCGAAGACCGCTTTCCGACTGATCGGGAATAAAACGTCCACTCCGGGGGTTTAGACACGCGTCGACTGCGATCCCACCCCGACGATACCTCGCACATGGATCTTCACGGGCGGCTGACGTTTTTCTTTTCTACAACGCCCGAGGAGACGGTTGTGTCCGAGAGCCAAACCCTACGCCCACGCGGCCAATGTTTTGAGATGCGCGACCCTTGGCAGAGCGGCACCCTCTTCGTGCTGCCGGGTCTCGGTGTGAAATGATTCCGATGAATCGTGCGGCACTCGTCGCTGCCGGTGCGGCAGGAGCAATGGCTCTATTGGCGGCCGGCGCGATCGCCTTTGTCGGCCTGGGCATATACGACATCGGCGCAGATGATCATCACACGAAGGTCGCTCTCGCGATCATCCAGCAGCTACGCGAGCGGTCGATCGTCACAAGGGCACGCGGAATCGTTGTGCCGAATCTCGCTGATCCCGAGAAAATCGCGGCCGGCGCACGACGGTATGCCGCGCTTTGCACGGAGTGTCATCTGGCGCCGGGACTGTCAAAGTCGGCACTGCGTGCCGGCCTGTACCCGCATCCTCCCAATCTCGCACAGGAAGAAGTTCTCGATGCGCAGCACACTTTCTGGGTCATCAAGCACGGCATCAAAATGAGCGCGATGCCCGCCTGGGGAAAGACCGAAGACGATACGGAAATCTGGGAGCTCGTCGCCTTCATTCGGCAGCTGCCGGAGATGACGCCGGAAAGCTACGCGTCGCTCTCGAGAGAGGATCGCCCGGTCGAAAAGCCTTTCAAACCGCTAGATCGGCCCGATGCAGGAGGGCCTTGAATCCCTTCTCGGGTGCAACGGATCGAGGCCGGCCGACAAAATCGGCAATGGTGAGCACGCGATACCTCATCATTCTGCAATGGCACGGCGGACAAGGGTGTACCCGCGCGACACGTCATTTCTAAATCGATGCATCGGGAACAGCGTTCCGTGTGGCGACGGAATAACTGCGCAAGTCCGCAGGTCTGGTAAGGCACGTCAGTCTCATCAGGCACCGCTTAGCGGAACTCAGGGAGAATCTGGGATGCGACAGATATTTGCTTTGCTCGTCTGCGCCACGCTCGCGGCTGCTTTTGGCAGTGAGGCGTTCGCGCAGGACAGTTCGGCCGCGGCGACGGTCAATCCAGTAGTTGAGTGGAACAGAACTTTGCTGGTCATTGTCCGCACCAAGGGGGCGCAGCCCGCGACGGTTCATCCAACTCGCAGCTTCGCGATCATGCACGCGGCGATATACGACGCGGTGAACGCTATTGACAGGTCGCACGAGCCGTACCTGGTCGAGCTGAGCCGCGTACCGGCCGCAGCCTCAAAAGAGGCGGCGGCGTCGGTCGCGGCGCATGATGTGTTGAGCGCTTTCTATCCCGCCTTCCAGGCGACACTTGACTCGCAATTGAGTTCCGAGCTTGCAGCGCTACCAGCCGATCTCCACACGGCTGAGGGCGAAGCCATCGGCCATGCGGTGGCCGCTGCGATTCTGGGTCTGCGAAGCCACGACGGCTCGGCGGCTCAACCCATCCCATTCGTATTCATCAATACTCCGGGCCGGTATCAGTCGACGCCACCGAATTTTCCGCCTCAGCCTCAGTTCACCCACTGGTCGCGTGTCACACCGTTCGTCTTGAGCCGTGCGGATCAATTCCGGCCGGGACCTCCTCCCGCGCTGACGAGCAACGCTTATGGCGACTCCTTCAACCAGGTGAAGGCACTCGGAATCGTCGACAGCACCGCGGCCACGCCGGACCAGAAGCTGATCGGCCGCTTCTGGAATGGCGCGATTCAGAACTACTGGAACGAGATCGCGCAGACCGCCGCCTTGCGTCACGGCTTGACCACCGCGCACAGCGCGCGGCTCTTCGCACTTTTGAACCTGTCGCTGGCGGACTCGGTAATCGCCTTCTATGACGCCAAATACACCTACAACTTCTGGCGTCCGGTTACCGCAGTCCGCGCGGCCGAACCCCAAACCAATGCCGAGACGCAACCCGACCCAAACTGGCTGCCCGAAGCAGGAAACACGACGAATGACCCCTCCTACCCCGGAGCGCATGCGGCGATCAGCGCCGCGGCGCAACAGGCGTTGGTTGCCTTTTTCGAGACGGATCACTTCCGGCTGGATGTGACCTCCGAGGTCCTGCCGGGTATCGAGAGACACTTTGAAAGCTTCTCGGCCGCCGAGCGCGAAGCGTCGCAGAGCCGAATATTCGCCGGCGTGCACTTCTCGACCGATGAACAGGCCGGTCAGACCCTCGGCCAACGGGTGGCCGGCTTCGTCGTCGAACACTCACTGAAACCGGAAGAGCACGAGGAGCGGATAGTGCCGTGATTGTGAGCTGCTGGGCGGACCACAGACCTCGAGAGCCAGTATGGATCGCCACAGACTCTCTCCTCAGCGCCCGCAAACGATCATGCGCGCCGCCGGCGGAGGTCGATTCGTCCCTCGGCCGGCGGATCGCGCGGGGCAACGGTGGTTGGCCGTCGCTTCGCGCGAGCCGTCGGTCGAACCCGTCACCGCCTGAGCGCCCGTGGGGAGAGCCGGGGTACAGCGCTTCGTAGAGTTGACTTCTCCATGCCGCGACACTCATCGCGCTGCCTTGGGAGCATCAACGGCCAGTAGCCGACGCCTTGCTGAAGTCGATGAACGCCCGCAGCGGCGCGGGCACGGGCGCCGCCCGGGGCAATAAAGGAAGGCCCCTGGCACTTACGCCATGACCGGATTGCACCACGGCAATGCCGAGATCCTGACCTGCCGCACCGTACAAGCCGCGGGCATCCTGAGCCGACTTCTGGATGCGGGACGCGACAGCCGGAGCGAACCTTGGCAATTGTCGAGCTCTCGGTAGTAACCGCAGCGCTAGAGTTCGCGTTGCGGAAAACCGCCCGACGCGGTGACTCGGCGGAGCACCAACCGAGTAAAATGCAACGGCAATGTCTTGAGTTCTAGACGCAGTGGTGCCGGGCTCAGGCGACCCCGGGGGAGACGTGGTATGGCAAACATACGCAATATTGTGCTCGTTCATGGCGGCTTCGTGGATGGTTCCGGTTGGCACCCCGTTTACAAAATTCTGACCGGGAAAGGCTTTAACGTCCGTGTCGTGCAGAACCCAACGCTGTCGCTGGCTGACGATGTGGCGGTCACAAAACGGGCGATCGCTTCCTCAGATGGAGCAGTGATTTTGGTTGGTCATTCCTACGGCGGCGCCGTGGTGTCGGAGGCGGGGACCGATCCGAAGGTAAAAGGCTTGGTTTATATCGCGGCGTTCGCACCCGACAGGGGCGAGTCCGTCTCGTCGCTGATCGCCAACCCTGCCCCGGGTGCTCCCGTGCCTCCGATTCTCCCGCCCCAGGATGGCTTTCTGTTCCTGGACCGTTCGAAATTCGCGGCTTCGTTTGCGGCGGACGTTGATCCTGAACTCGCGGCGTTCATGGCGGATTCGCAGGTGCCGTGGGGGGTCGAAGCATTGGCGGGTGCAGTGAGTAACCCCGCTTGGCGCAGCAAGCCGAGTTGGTACTTGGTTACCGCCGACGACAAGATGATTCCGCCGTCTGCGCAGCGCTCGATGGCACAGCGTGCGGAGTCGAAGGTAGTCGAGACCGCGGGCAGTCATGCCGTCTATGTGTCAAAGCCGAATGTTGTCGCGGAGCTCATCGCGAGGGCAGCTAGCGAAGCCCAGTAATTCGTCGCGCCCGAATACGATGACTTCGCATCGCGCCGGGAGTCTGGCGATTCCGGTCCGGTGCTAGAACGCACGGGATTGTGCCCCACGGTGGCTGACGTTGGGAAGGATCGCGTACGGAAACTTATCCAGCGGCGGGCCGTGAACGCGCTAGGAGCCGTTGCTCCGTAGTCGTGGAGCGCGCGCCTCAAGCTCTCGAGGCCAGCGATCGATGCCGGTCCCTGGGGAGTTTCAGTCGCTGGTGTGTGCCGAAGCGATGGCAATTACCGCCGGGATAGCGGCTGCAAGCATCGTGAGGCACGGGATCGCGGCCCACACGAGCTCCGTCGCGAAGCTCTGCCGGAAGGCGGTCGAGGCTCCGGGGGCGCGACGGGTGCTCCAGATTGAAACAAACATCGCGGCAAACACACCGGCAGCAACCAGCGCGCGCATTCTCAGTATCACGAGTCGCATACGTTACACCTTACTCGGCGCGAGGGAGTGCCGGTAGGTGCGCGCGGCGATGGGATCGCCGGCGCACCCCCGCTCGCCGCTGAGCGCGACAGCCGCGGGCAGGTTCACGGCCGGCGCCGGCGCGAAGAGCGTTGGAGAACAAAAAGCGCGGCGGGCGATGCCCGCCGTGCGAAGCTTCCCGCCGTTGCGGGAAGTGGGGGGAGACGGCGCCGGCGCTCATGGACATGATGTCTCGGCGAAGGGATGCGGAGCCGGGCGACAGCGAACGAACGAGCAGCGATCGACCTGACGCCCACAAGGCAACAGGTAAGAATCAGAACCAGGGGTAAGATCTGTATTTCCATTTGCCTGCCCTCGGTTTGTTCGAATCTCCGTGGTCCGCTACAAAAGTAGCGACTCGCGGCTCACCACCGGCACACCGCTTCGTCAAAGAAGGCGTCGCTATGTGTGTCTCTCACATTCGCCGTCCCGATACGCATAACAATGGGTCTAATCCCTGGCTCAATCGCCCGCAGGCTCTCATCGCGACCGCGACAAGACCGGCCGTGACAAATGGCGAGACCTCTCAGCTGACTGGACATTCCGCGGATACACCGCCGACAGATCTCTGCGCAACCGTTGCGATTTGATCGGCGATGAGGGCGACGGCGCGCTGATACCCCCTAACCATCTCAGGGTAACCACCCCTCACCTGTTCATACGCCCGTGTTCGGCAGACGACCCGGACGTCCTTTCCGGCCTCCTTCAGTTCAAGATGCCAGGAAGCCTCGATCAGCGCGTATCGATTCGGGGACGATTCGAAGCGCTCGACATCGAGACGGACCGACACCGAATCTGACCCCGTCGCCTCTGGGGGATCGGTACCGCCGAGCCTGTGCAGGAGCTCGACCGAAAGAGCGTTCTGCAACTCATCAGCGACCGGTGCGATCCACCGATCGCCATCGGCAATCGCGATGCCGCCGTCAGGAAGCCGGGTGACGAGCTCCAAGCGATCGACCTGAGCGGGAATTCTTACCGGGTCGACTTCCAGCCTATAGCCAGCTGCCACCGCCCCGGAGGGGTTGCGCCCCGATTCGGGCACGAGCGTATAAAAGCGAGGGGCTGTCGAGGCGCAGCTACCCAAGCACCACGCGACGACGATGCATGACCAGCGCAGGACGTTCATTCGGCCCCCCGCGTAACGGAAGTCGATCTCTCGCTCACCGTCGATTGTGAAGGATGTCGGCCGCGAAGCAGGGCCTCCGGGTGACGGTCGAGATAGTCGGTCAGCGAACGCACGGAGCGCAGCGTGCTTCGCGCTTCCACCAGTGTCTGGTCGATGTTGTCACGCCACGGAGCATCGTCGGCCAACGCGTGGTCGACCGTTCCCAGCGTCGTGTGCAGGGAATTGAAGGCTGCACTCCCCGCCGGCAGCACGTCCGTACGCAATTCCCCGAGAGCCCCGTCGAGGCCGACGAGGTCCGCATCCAGGTGCCGACCGATGTCTGTTATAGGAATACGATCGATCTTGTCGACGATGCTCACGAGCTTCTGCTGCAGCTCCTCAACGCTCCCCGAGACCGTCGGAATCTCCAGTGGTCGCGCCTCGACGTTAAATCTCATCGGGCGAGTCCCTGGGATGAAGTCCAGGGCGATGTAGAGTTGGCCCGTGAGGAGATTCCCGCTGCGCGGTTGGGCTCGCAAACCGCGTGCCACCAGCTGCGAGACGAGTCTTGCCATCTTATCCTCGCTCGTTGCAGTGCCGTTCTGCTCCAGCACTTCGTAAGCCTTCCCCATGCGTCGGGGATAGATCAGCGCCGTGACGATCACCGGAAAGCTCTTGTGCTCCGCGTCGTAGTCGAGATCCAGCGAGAACACCTGTCCGATGTTGACGCCAACGAAGTCGACGGGCGCTCCCACGGACAGACCGCGCAGGGACTGAGCGAAGCGCATGCGGACATAGCGCGGCTCGCCGTCGGGCGGCGCCATCGCCGCTGCCTGGTCGTCGAAGAGAGTGAACTCCGCGCCCGAGGGGACCTCTCCGACGTCCTGCACGGTGGGGGCCGTTTCAAACGCGACGCCGCCGGCCAGCACCGAGGCCAGCGACTGGGTCCGAATCTTCATACCGTCGGCTCCGAGCGTAAGGTCGATCCCGCTCGCATTCCAGAAGCGCGTGGCGCGAGTGACTAGCCGGTCGTAGGGTGCATCGACGAACACGACGACTCGGGCGCCCTGGCCACCGGCCTCGAGCTCTCGGTCAATCACGTGCCCGACCTCGAAGCGCCGGAAATACACCGGCGCATCGAGCACCAGCGAACCTACGTCTTTGGCGTGCAGCACCACGGTCTTCCCAAGCAGGCCATGGGTTAAGGGAGGCGGATTCTCGAGCCCGACAAATTCCGTTTGTGTTACCTTCGCGTCGCCCGCCTCAACGGCAATGTAGGAACCCGAGATGAGCGTCTCGAGACCCGACGCCCAGCCGATACCGATGCGGGGCCGAACCACCCAGAACCGTGCATCTGCAGTCAATAGGTCCTTG
>Ga0210401_10008797_pt1 | contig 9982 bp, 6 predicted proteins | sample IncBWH32MmetaG_FD_150866 | JGI IMG/M metagenome (GOLD analysis project Ga0210401, IMG submission 150866) | Forest soil microbial communities from Barre Woods Harvard Forest LTER site, Petersham, Massachusetts, United States - Inc-BW-H-32-M | ecosystem: Environmental > Terrestrial > Soil >... | reverse complement strand
GTGAAGTTGACGCAGCTTGGTCTGGACCTGTCTACTGAGTTCTGCTTCGAGAACCTTGAGCGAATTATTCAAAGAGAAAATGCGCCGTCCATTATTTGGGTAGACATGGAAGCGAGCAATTATGTGGATGCGACGCTGGATATTTATAAAAGGGCGCTGCGCTCCCATCCGAATGTGGGCATCTGTCTGCAGGCCTATTTGTATCGAACTAAGAAGGATCTCGACGAACTGCTTACGCTTAGGGCGTCCGTGCGGCTGGTAAAGGGTGCTTACAAGGAGCCGCCGGAGATTGCGTTCCCGAAGAAAGAAGACGTGGATCGGAATTATGTTTCGCTGGCGCAGGAGATGCTGCGGGGGCACGCTGCTGGCCGCTGCCCGCGCGCGGCGTTTGGAACGCATGACGTTGGATTGATCGGCCGCTTGGCGGAACTCGTGAAGGAACAGGGATTGGCCGACTCTGCGCTGGAAGTGCAGATGCTTTATGGGATTCAACGGGCGGAGCAGGAACGGCTGGCGCAGCAGGGTTGCCGTTCGATTGTGCTGGTTGCGTACGGCAGCTATTGGTATCCGTGGTTTGTGCGGCGACTTGCGGAGCGCCCGGCGAATCTGTGGTTCATGGTTCGAAATGTATTTGCTTCGTGAGTTTGGGAAGGAGTTTTGCGATGAGAAAGATCGGAGCAGTGTTGGCGGTGCTGGCCGCACTCTTTTTGACAGCGGCGCGTTCGCCGGACGCGGAATGGAAACCGCTATTCAATGGAAAAGATCTCACCGGATGGAAGCACGTTGGGCCGGGCGACATGACGGTGGAAGACGGACTGATTCGTACGCACGGCGGGATGGGTCTGCTTTACTGGACCGGCGGAAAACTGGGACACTGTCGAATTCGCGTGGTGTACAAGATGAGGGACATGAATGACAACTCTGGAGTTTTCATTCGCATTCCGATTGAGCCGCGCGAACCGTGGATGCCGGTGCACTACGGTTATGAAGTGCAGATCGACAATCATCCGGAAACTTCAAATGAAGACGAGTACCACATCACAGGAACGCTTTACTCGCTTACCAAGCCGCTGGCTAAGCCGGGCAAGCCCGGGCCCGAATGGAATACCATGCTGATCACGTTGGACGGTCCGCACACGGTGGTGGAACTTAACGGGGTGAAGGTAACGGATTATACGGAAGGCGGCCCGGTGCCGGAGCGTAAATTTGATTTCGAGCCGCAACGAGGGCGCCGCCCGGACGAAGGTTATATCGGCCTGCAAAATCACAGCGACAACGACATCGTATTTTTCAAAGACGTCAGTGTGCAGTCGCTTCCGTAGTTTTTGAAATTCGCATCAGATCTGGCATGTCTGGCATTACACCGGAGGAATTATGAGCAATATGACTCGACGAAAGTTTTTGCATGCTACTGCGGGGACGACCGGAGCGGTCGTGGCTTCGCGTTCGATACTGCTTGGATCGGCGCCCATTCCGTCAACGGCAGAGGCGGTACCGGCCAGTGACCGGTTGCGCCTGGGCATCATCGGTGTAGGAATGCAAGGCTCGCCTCTATTGGCGACCTCGGTGAGTCTGCCGGGCGTGGAATGCGTTGCGGCCTGCGATCTGTACGACGGGCGCCACACGCTGGCCAAGGAGATCGCGGGAGACAAGATCAAAATAACGCGGAAGTATCACGAACTTTTGGATGATAAGGAAATTGATTGCCTGATCGCCGCGGTTCCGGATCACTGGCACAAGCAAGTGGTGGTGGACGCGTTGAGCGCCGGGAAGGATATTTACTGCGAGAAGCCAATGTCGCATACAGCGGCCGAAGGCGTGGAGATGGTGAACGCGTATAAAAAGTCAGGACGCATCGTGCAAATCGGCTCGCAACGGGTAAGTTCGGTGATCTGTCAAAAAGCGAAGGACCTGCTGGCGCAAGGAATTATTGGCGATTTGAATCTTGTTGAGGGCTCGCTAGGCAGAAACGATCCGACTGGCGCTTGGGAATATCCGCCGCCATTCGATTTGTCGCCGCAGACCCTGGACTGGGACACATGGCAGGGCACGGTGCCCAAGCGTTCGTTCGATCCAAAGCTCTTTGCGCGGTGGCGTTGCTGGAAGGAATACGGAACCGGCGTTGCGGGCGATTTACTGGTCCATCTGGTGAGCGGCATGAATTTTATGCTGGGCTGGAACGAGCCGCCAAGCCGGGTGATGGCTACCGGCGGAATCTTGCGCTGGAACGATGGGCGGAACATGCCAGACATTCAAGCGGTGCTGTATGAATACGGGAAATATCCGGTTTACCTGCGATTGAATTTGGGTTGCGAGACTCCGGAAATGTATCGCTTTCAGGGGTCGAAGGGGATTTTGGAAGTCACGGAGAACGGCATAAATTATTATCCGCAGACTGGGGAAGATACGGCACCGAGCTACTATGCGATGAACAGTTTTCCGCGGGAAATGCGTGAGGCTTACCTGAAGAAATGGCGCGAACAGCACGAAACGACACCTGGGAAAGAGCCAGCCCTGGAAGGATTCAGTTATAAGGGAGATTCGTGGGATGATCTGCGGCCGCATCTTTGGAATTTCTTCCAGGCGGTGCGCTCACGTAAACCGGTGACGGAAGATGCGATGTTTGGGCACAATGCGGCGCTAGCGTGTCACATGGCGAATGAATCGTATTTCAGGAAGAGCGCGGTAATTTGGGATGCGGCTTCAGGGCAGATTAAGAACTCAGGCGGTTAAGCAGCTATCCTGCGTTAGGGGTAAGGTACGGAGGGGCTGACTGATTCGATTCGTCAGCCCTTTTATTTTTGTGATGCGATTTATTTCGCGCGATGGAATTCTACATAGTCGCGTCCGTGGTAAAAGCGATATTTGCCGGCTGCATCGGAGGCTGCAATGATTTGCAGCGGCACCGGGTGCTTGATTTCGGCGTCGCGAGTGGAAGTGGCTTGAAATAGATCGTTGGCGCCGAGATCCATCACCGTGAATTTATTATTTTCGAGGAAGCCGCAGCCGTATGCACCGGGCTTCAGGGTTTGGCCGCCAATTTCGAGCGGGACTTCGGTAATCAGGTAAGCCTGATACTTTTCGCGAATGCCGGTGGAGTAACCGGAATTGTCGACGAGCATGGCGAGCATGTAGAAATCGTCGGCAAAGTGTATGCCACCGGTGTTGCGCATTTGCACCGGCGCGGATTGCCCGCGGAAGAAGACTTTGTCGGGCACAACTTTGCTATCGAGATCCTTGGCCGCGAGCACCATTTCTTTGCCGGGAGCGGTTTTGGCGGAGTTCTGGGCTTCGAGCATCGATGCACTGCTGGAGAAAATCAACAAGGCTACAGCGAGTAAGCCGATCGCGAGACGCGCATTCATCGTGTTCTCCTCATGGGAATCAGAGTTGTCGTGTGACCTGCAATTCTACATCGTTCACGGTACGAAACGGCAACAGCGTCTTAGCTAACACAACTAACAAGGCGGATTGGAGATTTTAAGAGTTGCATCGTGAAAAACCATCGAGTAGAAGATAGGCGGTTAAGCAAAGGCAGAAAGGAGAGATTATGGGACATACAACGCCTCCGTTAAGAGTCGGATTTGATGGTGTTAACGGCTATGCAGAGCCTGATGAGTTTGAAATCGACCACCACGAGAAAGTTGAAGTGCTCGCGGAAACGAAATGCTCGATTCGATTCGAAGAACATGACGTATTTGACGACATTAAGTGTCTCGACGCCGGTCCTCACTACTGGGACCCGAAAATACAAGATGGGACAGCTAAGTTTGACGTCGGAGAATATGGAAAGCTGCCCTCACTGCAAACGAAAAACAACCGCGCTTCAGGGGGTGGGATCGGGTCGCGATAAAAAATGACGAGTTTGCGTTTGTGTCAATCGTGATCTGATTTTTCCTCGTTGGGTAGAAACGGCCAGGCAGTCCTGCCAAAGTCGAAATGAAGGAGGAGAACATGCATACGATTAAGGTTGGTTCCGGAATCGAGAAGAAGCCAAAAACAGCGCCCAAGAAAACTAAGGAAAAGCACGCCAGGGAAAGGCGGAAGGCGAAACGCGATAAAGAGGAAGAAAGTGGTCGGGGCGAAAGGATTTGAACCTTCGACCTCCTGGTCCCGAACCAGGCGCGCTAGCCAGGCTGCGCTACGCCCCGACAATGCTCGGGAAGGAACTTCCCAAGCAGAAGTTAAGAATAGCACAGAACGGAATGCGGCCTATAGTGTGTTCCTGGGCGGTACCCTTTGAACAAGAACTCCAGCAAAGAGATACGGCCGGAGAGTGACGCTCCCCGGCGGAAGGTTGAACTAGCTCAACGTGCAACTACTTAAAATTCGTAGCGCAGCGCGAATTGCATAACGCGAGGATTGGTGAGCAATCCGGTGTAATTGCCGAAGTTGGTGGCATTGGTAATGGAAAGATTCACGCTTTGAACATCGAATCGCGTGAGATTCAACACGTTGAAGACTTCCCAACGGAATTGCAGGGTGTGAGACTCCTTGTAAGGCATCTTCCACCGTTTGCTCAAACCAGCGTCGAGTCCCGCGAAGCCGTCTCCGCGCAGGGTGTTGCGGGCACCAACCTGGCCTGGGAAGTCTGGTGCGTACGCGGCCACTGCTGCTGCAGAAGCAGCCGCATTGCCAAAAATGTTGACGCTGCCGTCCGGATTTTTAACAGCTCCATGCGTGGATACTGGCCCAATTTGAGTGGCGTACCCGGACAACTGCCAGTTGGTAGGCCACTGGGCACCATTACCTACGCCGACGGGAAAGCCACTAGTCCACCGGGCAAGTCCAGACAACTGCCACCCGCCTATCAGAGCCTCGACGACTCCGTGTGAATCGGTCCCGATCCATTTGCCTTGACCAAAAGGCAATTCCCAAATCCAGTTGGCGTTGAATTGATGCCGCAAATCGAAATCGGAACTGGCTCTGAGCGCCTTGGGGTCCCAAGGATTGATGACTTGGCCGCCAAGGCCGCCCTCGGCATTGATTCGATAAGAATCGGACGAAATGTCGATCGAGTGCGAATAGGTGTAGTTCAAATCAAACTGCACACCGTGGGTCATGTGCTTCTGTAGGTTGACCTGTAGGGCGTTGTATGCGGCCGTGCCCAGCGATCGCCATGCGTAGAGGGCCGCGAATTGAGGATCGACGAACGTGTATGCGCCGGTCTTTGGATATAGAGAATTTCCACTTGTATCTTCAATTCCAAAACCTTGGTCAATTCCCTGCAGCGCAGTCGTCTCGTTGTACTTGAACCCACAGAACAGATCGTATGCCGCAACGACTGGATCCGTTGTGGAGGTCACTACAGGATTCCCGCTGGCATTAGTGCCGACGCAGCGGTGCAGCCGAAAACCTCCGGCGGGGGCTGTCGGATACAGGTCGGTCCAGTATTGAGCCGCAGCACCAAACATTGCATCGGTGACGTTCTGTGTCTGTACACCTTTGCGATAAACGTTGGCCAAGGCCCGGACCGCAGTGTAGTAGTCCACACCCGTCTTGGGATCGACCAAATCAAGGGGTGCGGCTACGTCCTCTTGGCTCAACAAGCGATGGGAGAGCCTGCCGACATAGGACACCTGCAATGCGAAGCTGTGGCCTAACTCCCGCCCCACGGAAAAGTCTAAAGTGTAGGAGTATGGAGTTTTGATCTTGTTATCCATGCCCCAATAAACCGCATACGAGCCGGTGGCGCCGGTCAGACCGCTGGGAAATGTTTGGGGAAATGAGCCCGAAGGTGCCGGAGCAAACATGTTATTGCCGGACAAGTCCTGAGTAGGAAGATTGCTTAACCCCCCAAGTCCTGTTGCGCGCGGGGCTGTCGCCGGCGTTTGGACGCCTCCTGTGTTAGTCAGGGTCGTCGAAAGACCGAAAGAACCGTTAGCGTCGAATGTCGCGAGTAACGCGGGGCCGAGACGATCATAGACCATGCCGAAACCACCGCGAATTGTGGTTTGTCCCCCGGTACCGAATAACGCGCCCTTCAAGCCAGAATCCCCTTTAGGCGACCAGGCAAAAGCAACCCGGGGCCCGAAGTCTTTTTTGTCCCAATTGTAAAATCCTGGCGCATTGTTCGCCGGTCCGCCGAGGTTGAAGCTCAGACAGCACGATGCGCTTGCGGGCTGACCTTGGAGCATATTAGCCTCGCGTTGACTAAAGTATGTGCTCAAGCTGGTCGTGGGCGTAACCTGGAGACCATTTGTCTCCCACGGCGGTGAGAACAGCGCGTAACGCAATCCCAAGGTCAACGTGAAATTTGATTTGATTTTCCATTGATCCTGTAAATACATTTCCCAGGTGTCCGCTGCAAATCGGCGCGAAACCGGCTGCCCATCAGTCAATGTGCCTCCAGTGCGCGTGAAATTGTATTGCGCGTTGACTTGAGTAACCATCCCGATGAGGGCCCCCATCGGATAGTCATAATTGTTGCCAAAACCCGAGTCGACCGCCGGATAGCCCTCGAAACCAGGATCAAGATGCCCGGCCGTTGCACTGTTTGCGAGAGAGGCCGTATCTAGCCAAGAAGGATTGTCGGAAGCAGACGAATAGGAATTCGTGTTGTTCGATTGAGGATTCCTCAAGATTCCAATGTTGAATCCAAATTGCCAAGTGTGCTTTCCCTTGACCCAAGAGACATCGTCAACAAAATTGTGTACCGGAACCTGGTAATTGAGACTGTTGGTGTAGGCCAAACTTGAATTATTTGAAGTACTATTGTCGTTAAGTCCGCGGAAATAAATTATGTCTTGAGTTTGGTTTCCGATCTGACCGTAGCTTTCCCGCGTGTAGCCGTAACGAAAGTTGTTTACTAGGTTCGGGCGCAGTACAGCACTATAACCAACCGAGTAGCCTTTGCTGTAGTCCACCTGCGTGAGTTCTGGGCTCTGGTTGGGAAGGTAAGGCACCCCAGCATTGGTATCGTTACGTAAAGCGCCGCGCCAATAGAGCGTGTGATTGCCGCTCTGAGTTATCTTGTAATCCGCGCGGGCTATATACCAGTTAGTGTTAATCGCGACAGGCCCCTTAAATCTGTAGCCTACGAAATTCAGCCCATCGCCAACGGAATTGTCGTTCGCTTGATACGGAGCGAATGATTGTAGGTAGGGAAGGACCACATTGCTTACACCAATACCCTGCGGATCCATTGATTGGATCTGCGATGGACTTAATCCGAAATTTCCTGGCGCGACGGTATGGGTGGTGCTGAGCCCCTGAACTGTTCCGCCCGGGCATTGCGTGGGGTCGGCGCAGACGTACTGAATAACGCCGTCTTGCATGGCAGCGCTAGGCACAATGCGCACAACGCTTTGCGCCTCTCGCTGGCGATGACCCTCGTAATTCACAAAGAAGAAGAGGCGATCTTTCTTAATAGGTCCCCCGAGCGAGCCTCCAAAATTGTTTCTAAGCAATTTAGGAGGAGTATTACTGGCGCCGCTCTGCAATTCGGCTAGCTTTACAAAGTAATCGTTGGCACTGGAAACCGTGTTGCGGTGGGTCTCAAAGAGTGATCCGTGGAAGCTGTTAGTTCCACTTTTGGTGACCAAGGAAACCTGCGCACCCGACGAGCGGCCTTCATCCGCGTTGTAGTTACTGGTGGTTACGCGGAATTCTTCTACGGAATCCTGAGTAATGGGAAGAACTGAGGTAAATGCATAGCCTTTGGTATCGGCGTTGACGTCGACGCCGTCGAGAGTAATGTTGCTCTGGTCGCTATGCGCCCCGTTGACCGCACCGTTGCGGGTGTCGGTGTCTCTGTTAATGTCTGCGCGATTGCCGGTGTACGTCACTCCAGCTTGAAGAGACAGCAGTTCAGGTACGTTTCCTGCCTCCAGGGGCAGTTCTTTCACCTGCAAAGTGCTGAACGCATTTCCAAGAGAAGCATCAGTGGTGTTCAAGGTCTCGGCTTGGGTTGATACTTCGACCGTCTGCGTGGAAGAACCGACCTGCAAGGTGACGTCTTGCGACGCGGGAGAGTTAACCAGCAGTTGCAAACTGGTTTGCTGATATTTGCGGAAATTCTCTTTTTCGATTGAGAGCGTGTAGGTACCTGGCGCTAGTGCGAGAAATTCGTATTGACCTGTGGCGCCGCTGGTGGTGGTGCGTTCGACGCTTAGTTCGGGATTCGAGATGGTGACTTTGGCGCCGACGATGGCGGCGCCGGATTTGTCGATTACGCTGCCGCGGAGGGAGGTGGTGCCGGTTTGTGCGTTTGCGACATTCGCACCCAACAGAATGAGTAACATAGATACCGCGAATAAAATTGAGATTGAGCTACGCCGAATAGAAGTCCAGGTCATGGACAACTCCTTTCGTGCACAGACGAAAAATAGGACAAGGCAATCTAAATGTTTAGGGAAACGATCAGGGCTCTGATTGGTATGTTACGCCAAACTCCTCGATACAGCCCTCCCGACCAGAAGGACTGCAAGCCGACCACCCGCTAACCCTAAATTGAAATAGCTTTTAGGACAGAATGGTGTGCTGTGTCAAGAAAGTAGTGGTGATGCGTGGTAGAAAGTTTTTGAATGCACGCCGCCCTTTGGCCTGAGTGGCACGTTTGAGTCGGCCCACGCCTCAAAGCAAGTTCACGCCAGCGGTCGATAACGGGGATTAGCCCAAGTGGATCAGCTTGGCTTGAGTGATTGCGGGAAATTCGCGAATTGGGGCCAGGACGGCTTCGGAGACTTGGCCATCTAGGCGGACTAGCGATACGGCTTCGGCTCCGCGGGTGGCTTCGCGGCGCCCCAGTGCGAAGGTGGCAATGTTGACGCCATGCTTGCCTAACGTGCTGCCGACAAAACCGATTACCCCGGGCTCGTCATTATTGCGAATGTACAGAATGGTGCCGTCGAGTTGGGCTTCGAGGGGAATCCCATCGATCTGGATTACGCGTGGGGAGCCGTCATGTAGCACGGTGCCTTCCGCGGTGAAGCCCGGAGCGCCGGCTTTTTCTGGTAGCGCGGAAACTTCGAGAGTGTGCGGGAAGCCATGTTCACGACGACGGGTTTCTTCTTCCACGGTCAATCCGCGAGCGGCGGCGACTGCAGGGGCGTTGACGACGTTGCACTTTTCGTCGAGGACCGCGTTTAGAAGTCCCGCCAGGACGGCGCTGCGCAGCAGGTGCGTGCCGACTTCGGCGACCTCGCCGGCATAACGGATGCGAACGCGCGCGGGACGAGTGGCTGCAGCTTGCGACACCAGAGAACCGAGGCGTTCTGCGAGCGCTAAATAAGGCCGGACGCGGCGATATTGATCCGCGGACAGGGCCGGTAAGTTGACGGCGTTACGAATAATGCCTTCGGCCAAGTAGTCGCGCACCTGAACGGCTACCTGGTTGCCTAACTCTTCTTGCGCTTCAGCGGTGGATCCGGCGATGTGCGGCGTGGAAATGACGTTCGGGAGGCCGATGAGTGGGCAATTTTTGGGCGGTTCTTCAGCGAAGACGTCGAGAGCCGCGCCGGCTACGTGACCGCTTTTGAGCGCGGCGGCCAAATCGGCTTCGTTGATCAGCTCTCCTCGCGCTGCGTTGACGATGCGTACGCCCTTTTTCATTTGGGCGATCGTCGCAGCATTGATCATCCCGTGTGTTTGCGGGCTGACCGCGGTGTGCAGGGAAATAAAATCGCTTTCGGCATATAGCTTTTCAAGTGGCACCAATTCCACGGAAACTTCCCGGGCTGCGGCTTCGCTGATGAACGGATCGTAGGCAATCACGCGTAAGTCGAAAGCGGCGGCGCGTTCGGCGACTTCACTGCCAATGCGGCCGAGACCGATCAGGCCAAGAGTCTTGCCGCGGACTTCCGCACCCGAGGAGGACTTTTCCCAGCGTCCCTCACGCATGGCGGCATCGAACTTTGGAACCTGGCGAACCAGCGAAAGAAGCAGCGCAAAGGTGTGTTCAGCAACGCTGACGGAGCTCCCACCCGGAGTGCTCATCACCAAAATGCCGCGTTTGGTGGCTTCATCGAGATTGATATTGTCG
>Ga0210401_10008796_pt1 | contig 9982 bp, 8 predicted proteins | sample IncBWH32MmetaG_FD_150866 | JGI IMG/M metagenome (GOLD analysis project Ga0210401, IMG submission 150866) | Forest soil microbial communities from Barre Woods Harvard Forest LTER site, Petersham, Massachusetts, United States - Inc-BW-H-32-M | ecosystem: Environmental > Terrestrial > Soil >... | reverse complement strand
TCGACCAGTTGGTGACCGACTTGATCGAAACGACGAAAGGGCGCGTGCGTGACTCGGGAATCGCTACCGTGGAGGAACTCCGGCGGCTGCCGAAGCGTATCGCAGGGTTCAGCGATACGTTCGGAACGCGCAATGCGGAACTCAAGCGGTTCTTGTTTACGAATATTTACGACCGGCCGGAGATCACCGAGGATCGCGACCGTTCGGTGCACTGCCTCGAGGCGCTTTTCCGCTACTACCTGGCTTCGCCGGGGTCGATGCCGGAACCACACGAAGAGCTTACCCGCACTGACCCACGGCACGTAGTTGTTTGCGATTACATCGCGGGAATGACCGATCAATTTCTGCTGCGACAATATCACCAGCATCTCAGTTCAGACGCGGATGCCGTCAATGCGTCCGCGTAGGACGAGTCACGTGAATCAGGGTGGCGAATTTTCCGCGGCGCGACCCGAGGTAGGTACAATGCTGGGGCGAGTTCTACGCGATCCGCATTTTCTGAGGAAGTAACTGTGTTCAAGGCCCTGGCAAAATCACTTTCCACAACACAGGCACGGATACTCGTTCTCTCTTTGGCCAGCCTGGCCAGCGTTGGGCACGCGTCCGGGCAAGTATCGTCCCTTCTGCCCACAGCAAAACCCGCTTCATCGCAACCTGCGAATCCCACGGACCCACTTGGGCGTGATACCCCTCGGGGGACAGTGGTCGGATTTGTCCGCGCTGCGCAGGACGAGAGCGAACGAGCCATCGAGTATTTCCAGCCCGCACCGAAAGGGCGGCGGCAGACTCCCGCGGAAGAGCAGGAACTTGCCACGCAGCTGGTCACCGTCTTGAATGCGAGATTTTCGGCGTCCGCGCTCGGATCGATCAGCAACGATCCGGAAGGGCGCGGTGACGATCAACAGCCGCGCGATGAGATCAAGGTCGGCGGAACGCACGGATTGAGCGAATCGTTTCCCATTACACTGATTCGTCTCCAGGACGCGCGCGGCGTAAAACTCTGGTTCATTTCGCGGCAAACACTGGATCAGGTACCTGAGGTCTACGACTCCCTGCAGTTTCCTCAATTGGAAAAACATCTGCCCGCCTATCTGGTCAGGAACCGTCCGCTGGGTATGCCGGCCTGGCAATGGATCGCGGTCGTTCTGTTGGCACCTGTCGCCATGGTATTCGGTTGGGCGCTGGCGCTACTGATACGGACCGTCTGGCAGCTGGCGCGACGCGTTCGCGGGCTTAGTCCCCTTCCGCCACAGCCGATTCGGCGCTTTGGCCCGGGTGCCATGCTGCTGGCGGTGATCATTCACTACTGGTTCGTCTTCAAGATCGGGACTTCGCTGCTGTACCGCCAATACTATGGGCGGGTCATCCTGGTGCTGTTGGCGTTTGCGGTGTACTGGGCGGTCTTGCAGGTAACGCATTGGGTGTTCCGAGGAATTGCGTTACGCCTAACGGAGAGAGGCAGATTGGCGGAGCGCTCGCTGGTGTCGCTGACACGTCGCGTCCTGGATGTAATGATTTTTGTGGCGATCGCGTTGATTGTCTTGACCTGGATGGACGTCAATGTGACGGCGGCGCTTGCGGGTCTTGGCATCGGCGGCTTGGCGATCGGCCTTGGCGCGCAGAAGACCTTTGAAAATTTGCTGGGCGGCATTTCCATCCTGACCGACAAGGCGATTGTTGTGGGGGACACCTGCAAAATCGGCGATCGTGCCGGGACGGTAGAGGATATTGGACTTCGCTCGACGAAAATGCGCACGGAGGATCGCACGGTGGTATCGATCCCCAACGGCACCGTGGCGACCGCTACCCTCGAGAATTTTCGCTACCGCGACAAGATTCTTTGCAGGCAAACGATCCGTTTGCGGTATGACCTGTCACCTGATCACTTGCGCTACGTCCTTGAGCAAGTGCGCGAAGTGCTGGCGCAGCATGCGAAGGTGGAGGAATCGACAGCGCGCGTACGGGTGATGCGTTTCGGGGAAAACGCGATTGAAGTGGAACTTTACGCTTATATTCTGGAGCGCGACTACTCTACATTTCTGGCGACGCAGGAAGATTTGCTGTTGCAAGTGATGGAAACGCTGGAGCGGACCGGCGGGGCAGTGGCGCTGCCGTCGCAAACGACTATGGTCACGCAGGATGCCTGGGTGGATCCGGAAAAAGCGGATGCGGCGCAACGGGCGATGGGAAAAAGCCGTAGCCTTGGTGAGGCTGATCCCGGACGCCCGGAATTAAGGGCTGACGGCGGCGCTAAGAAGTCTTGAGGATTTCGTTTCCATTTTCAAACTGAACGGATCGTACGGCCCTGCCGATAATGCATACGGGGAAGCCCTTAGAAAATCGTACGAGGCGCGTGCAAGAAATAATCATCTTCCTCTAACCTTAGAAACGTTTCTCACCTCCTCAGATCGCCGTAATACTCTCAAAAACTGCAAGTTATGCGTCTTGCGCGGTAAGCAGAGCCTGCTGCGAACAATGGCATGCCGTTTGCACAACGTGAGAGCGTCGTTCCCGGGCCTACCGAAATGCTCTTCAGTCTATGGAGGGCTTACGGAGGATGCGATGAGTCCGACGGCAGCAGTCGACACTCAAGTATGCGAGACCTACGAGGGCTTGCTCGAAGAGTGCGAAACCGCGCGCAGAGAATGGAACGAGCGGCGGGCGGAAATTTCCGAACTCGGTTTGCGTGGAAAAGGAATCGACGATGAGCTTCGGTGGTTGCAAGCGAGATTTGCTAAATCCTACGCGATGGCTCGCAATCACTTACACGATTGCAGCCGCTGTCAACCTGCGGGAGGAGCTGACCACGCTGCTGGTGATGAAAGCCATGGTCACCTCTTCTCTCGATACCGTGACTCGTCTTTTTCAAGCACAGAGTTCTCTGCCACCTAAGATCACTTCCGCGTTTATTTCGTGAACGTTTATTTCGTGGAACTGTAGACCGGACCGGTTCACTGCGCTGCAAAGGTGTCGCACGCGTCGATCGAGCCGCTGTCGAGTCCCTTGCTGAACCAGGACATGCGCTGCTGCGACGTGCCGTGAGTGAAGGAGTCCGGCGAGACGTGGCCGGTGGACATTTTCTGCAGACGGTCATCGCCTACTGCGGCAGCCGCGCCTAGCGCGGATTCGACGTCGCCTTTTTCGAGAAGTCCTCGCTGCTGCGTGGAATGCGCCCAGATGCCCGCGAAGCAGTCCGCTTGGAGTTCGAGGCGCACGGAAGCGGAATTTGCACCATGCATGCTGCCTTGCTGCGTTTTTTGTTCAATACCGAGAATATTTTGAACGTGATGTCCGATTTCATGGGCCAGGACGTATGCCTGAGCGAACTCACCTGGCGCGCCAAAGCGTCGCTTCAGCTCATCGTAGAAACCTAAATCGATGTAGACCCGTTCATCGCCCGGGCAATAGAAGGGGCCCGTGGCCGACTGTGCGCCGCCGCAGGCGGATTGAGTGTAGTCGCGGAACAGCACAAGTTTGGCGTGGTGGTAAGGGCGGCCGGTTTGTTGCGGGAGAATCTGCGTCCAGGTGTTCTGCGTATCATCGAGCACGAACGAGACGAACTGAACCAGGGGCTTTTCGGAAGCGTCGCGCGCCGGGTCGGGCTGGCTGACGGTTGCCGGCCCCGGACCGCCTCCGCCGCCAAGCAGCGCAAAGAAATTCTGCCGGAAAATGAGGCTAAGCACCAGCAGGACGAGCGCGCCGCCAATTCCGAGGTGCATCCCGCCGAACTGAAACCCTCCGCCTCCACCGCCGGAATCGTCGCGGCGATCTTCAATGTCCTGGCTTTCGCCACCGGGTGTCCAGCGCATGTTGTTCTCCTCGGTGCTGGGAAACCGAAATGGTAGCACCTGGAGAAGCGGAGGGAAACGCACGAAAGCGCACAATGGGATTGCCGAGGAACGTGGCCGCACTTCAGCGATTGCGCTGGCGTTGCTTGCGCGTGTTGTTCCCGGCGCGCGCGGGAGATCTTAGGGCTTAGTTTGCGAGGGCAGAACCTTTATGCCCGTCGGCGTGAAATCGAAGCGCACCAGCCATTCACTAGGTACGCGCTGGTCCGCGACCTTTGCCGGAGCGAAATCCCAGTGCTTGGCGGCCTGAACCGCAGCGTCGCCGAAAAACCTGCTGGGACTGGAAGCCGGCTCGGCCCCAGTAACGGTGCCTGACGCATCGACATGAACTTTTACAATGACGCGCACGGTGCCGTGGATTGTACTTCTGGATTTGGCCGAGACCTCGGGAAGCACCTGATTCAGAACCTCGCCTTGGGTAACCGTTCCCGCGGGCGCAGCGGCTGTTGCTTTCGCCGGGTCTATGGAAATCGGTTCGGAATGAACAGCCGCGGACGAGGTAGCGGCAGTCGAGCCGGCGCCAGATTCCGAGGCGGGGTCCTTCTTGAATAATTGCCTTTCGCTGGCGGCCTTCAGCGAATCCTGTGATGAACCCTCCGAAGGCTGAAGTGCCGAGCGTTGCGGGAGTCCTTGCAACGCGGGGTCAGATGCCGGCGTAGTTTTTTTCTGTGGCGATTTCGGCTCTGGCTGGGACGTAGGAGTCAGTGGCGACGCAGGCTGCACCGCGGGATGACTCGGGGCAGACGTCATGTCCGGCTCACTCTGATGATCGCGGAGTCTCGGGATGGCGAGCATGGCGCCGAGCGTCAGCGCTACCAGGACAACGACTACGACGTAGTAAGAGCGGTACGACGGGCGTTTTCCTGCGACCGACTGACTTTCGAGCACATGTTGCTTTGACGGATGCAGCGGGGAAACGGTCGAGAGTGGAACGGACAACGGGTCGACAGAAGCAGCGGGTTTCGTTGGCCCCGCAGTCTCGGACTCCGCCGCGACGGACGCAATCCGTGATGGCTTGACCGCCACAGGCTTGATGGGATCCGGTATGGCGGGCGCGGAAACTTTGGGTGCGGGCGGATTGAGCCGTGCAGATATTTCCGCAACAGTCCACCGGCTCTGAGGATCGCGCCGCAAACTGTGTCGCGCAATATCCAAGAAAGGCTGCGGCACGGAATCTGAGACCTTTAGCTCCTCTTGGTCCTTTTGCTCCGGCAAATGTTGCGTCAACGTTTCAATCAGCGTCACTCCGAGCGACCAGACGTCCCCGGTGGGTGAACCAGAAGCCACCCCCTCGGGCGCCGTGTAAGCGTCGGTCTTTCCGAGAAGGATCTGAGGCTCTCCGATGCGCGACAGGGAGTCGCTGGAAAGTTTCAGCTGATCATCGATCGCAAGAATATTTCCGGGCCTGATGCGGCCGTGTATGAAGCCATTTCCGTGCAGATGCGTCAAGGTTTCGACGAAGGGTTCCAGCATGTCGCGTGTTTCCGCGGGCGAGAGAGCGCGTTCCGGAAGGAATTGCGCCAGGTTTTCCGGAGCATTCTCCATCACGACATACAGCAGATCCATTCCTGCCAGGTGGCAGCGGCCACTTTCAAACAGACGAATCAGATTCGGATGGGAAATGTCCGCCGCCTGCTTCCAGCGAGACAGTTGGATCTCGGCGGTCGCAGGGTCCGCCTGAACGAATTTGATCGCGGCTTGTTCTGATCTGTTTTTTCCGCGCTGCGTCAAGAAAACAACGCTGTGGTCAGAGCCGCCCAAGTGTTCGAGCAGCGTAAACTCCCCGTCGATAATCTGGCCTTCGCAATCTTTCCAGCTATCGGACATCGTGCACCCCCCGTCCGTTCACAAAGAGCAAGCACCATCATACTCTCGCAACCGGATTGGCAATCCTGTACGGAGGTTCAGGTCGACATTTGGTTACGGGGCCGGATGGGGCCCGGAGCATCGAGAATCGGCTAGGCGCGGTGGCGAGCGGAGCCGCTGACAAAGCGGTTGCCGCGCTCGTAAAACCGCAGCAGACGATGCGCTGCGCGGGTAATGCCGATGCGCTGGCTGATGCCTAACCGGGAAGCCAAAGACTTACCGCTGACGCTCGGGTTATGCAGTCGGGAGAGGGCCCCGAGCCAAAGAGGTCCCGGAGCGCAGAGATCGACGCCATCGACCCGCCGGTCGATTTGGAGTGCGGAGGCCAGGCGGCCGGGTCCGCGGGTGAGATCGAGAAGGCGGGTGGTCGCTCGGTTCTGCTCCATTTGCTGGATGCCATCGATGGGTTCCAGCGCGCGGATCAATACGCCGCCCCCTACTCCGGGAATTTCGCTCGTGACATTGAGCATAAAATGATTGCCGTAGCTAAAATAGACGTAGGCGTGGCCGCGTCGCAGAAACATCGATTGATTGCGCGGCGTCGGCCCCCGAAAGTGATGGGCGGCGGGATCGCGCGGGGGATAGGCTTCGGTTTCGACGATGCGCCCAGCCATTCTGCCCGAAGGAAGCTCGCGAACGATGATCTTGCCGATCAGGAAGCGCGCGAGCGCGATGGTTCCGGCCGGCAGTTTGCTGCGTCGCAGGCGCCGAATCAGAACTGGCTTGGAGGGGTAAGGACTGACTCTGGCTTTTTTGGCAATGCCGTGTGGACGGGCGCTCACGGCGTCCATTTTACCGAATTCGCGTAAGTGTAGATGCCCGGCGTAACTCCATGGAGTACTGTATTTCCGGTACGCTCGGAAGATGCTTCAATTTTGGGGCAGCCGAGCGAAGGGGTGTAAACTGGAGGCAAGGCTGTCGGGGTTTGCCGCGGAACGACGAAAGCCCTAAAATTGATTCCTAAGCGCTAGGGGTATAGATTTCCACAGACGGAGGCAAAAGTCCCGACTTGATCCTTCTGGAGAAAAAATTATCAATGTCAGATCAGGTCTGGTCGGATAGAATTAAGGGCTGTGCCTGCTGCGCCAATAGGCAAAGACTATCTGCCCCCCTCTTGCCTTCGCTTGCGCAGTCGTTAAGGCGGAACTAAAGTGGAAGCGACAAGACAAGATAAGCGCTCGATCGTACGCAGACGAACTCAACAACTCGTGTACTTGGAGCTTGGGAAAGAGAACGGCGGCGTCATGCTGAACCTTTCCGAGCATGGTTGCGGATTTCAGGCCATTACACCGGTGAAGTGCGGCGAGACGCGTTTCGGTTTCCAGATTAACGGGGGGCGCCGAATAGCGGGCGACGCTGAGGTAGTCTGGGCGGATGAGGCCGGAGTCATGGGCGGCCTGCGATTTTTGAATCTCCCTGCGGAAGCACATCGGGAGATCCGCCTGTGGTTGGAGGAAACCAACGCTCCGGTGGAACATGGGTTCGTACCAGCCGCAGCAGCCGCATTTGAGGGTGGTGCGCGGCGTTCGCGCGCAGTGGGCGCCGAAGAGGCCCCCGCACCAATAGCTAATGCGCGTGTGGCAGTGGAGGAGCCGCCCGTGCCGCCAGCGTGGGCGAATTTGCGGGCTGGCGCCTACCCGCCCATCGACGACGGGCAATACGGATCGCCTTACCTGGGCGATCATCGCGCAGCGTTTGGAAATCCACATCGCAAGTCCGCCGAGGCTCGCCAGCAAGTTCGTGATTGGACAAGCCAAGCGGCACCTGCGCTGTCGTTTGACGATGCGTCCTCGCGCCCCGTGCCGACATTACGCGCATTTCCGGGGGACATCGGTGTCCGGCCAGAGAGTAAGGCTGCGCCGCTTGGAGTCGCTTCACCAGGGCGAAAGGGACTGGCATCGTGGAGCGGGTTCTCTGCCGGTTTAGGCGTCGGCGTTCTCGTTTCGGCTCTTGTAGGGGCCGCATTCTCGTTTCACACCTATCGCCGGCAGTTTGGGGCGTCGATCATCCAGTTTGGAGAGCGCGTAGCCGAAAAACCCCAAGTCCAGCCGCAAATGGCATCGCCAGTTGTGCAGCCGGAGCTGCCGGCGACGCTTGCCGTATCGACTCCAGCCACGCCAATTTCGATTGCACAACAGTCCGAATCGCTCATACCGCAGCCCTCCCGAAATGCGCCAGCTCCGCAGCCCTTGCCAGCGCCGCACCAAACTAAGTCCGAGCCCTTGGCGCCAGACACCGCTTGGCGCGTCGCTGTCGGTTCCTCTAGACCCAAGGCGCCCACAGCTAACGGCTCCACTCTGATTTCAGAGACACCTCCGCCGGTATCTTTTCCAACCATAATAGTTGCGCCCAAGTCGTACCTCGTTCCGAGTAAACTCGGCCCAGCTCCGCCGCTCGCACCGGCGAGCGAGCCCAATGTCCACTCGGTGGTTTCTGGGAAAGAGGACGCCGGCTCTCCATCGGAAATGTATCTCGAGGTGGGCAAATTCAAGGATCAGCCCCCGGCCAGCGAGGTAAAGGACAAACTCGCGACCCTCGGTTTTCCGGCGTCGGTCACGCAGAAGGGCCGTTTTTGGGGAAATTCCTACTACGTGCTTGTGGGTCCTTACGACAATGACCGAGAGGCGAAAGCGGCTCACAAGAGCCTGACTTCTCGGGGTTTTAAGCCGCGAGCTTTCGAGAGAGGCTCCCGAGCTTTTGCGTTTAGTTATGTGCTGACCCTAAACGGTGCGCGTATGCCTGTCGGAGACTACTCAATTCGATGGGAGTCCTACAGCAGCCTCGTAATTGTGGAATTTATGCAAAACAATGACATCGTTGCCACAGTCGACGGGAAGTGGGCGAAGCGCGATACACCTTACGACCGAGGCGCGTATGCGTTCACAAGATATGGTGATGGTTCGCGAAATCTGGTTTGGATTCAATTCGCGGGCATGAGGCGGACGCTCATATTTGAAAAATCATCCTGAATCTGATACAGCACCGGACTTCTAATCCGGTGGTTGTCGGTTCGAGTCCGGCCAGGCACTGAAAAATCGGTCATGATAAATTTGTCCTCGACATGCAAGCTTGGACGTTAAGGATCACGTGAGCGAAACACCGACGCTGGCGCAAGATTTGAACGGGATCGCTGCACTGCTGCGAAAGTATCAGCATTATGGGCAAATGCGGACTGTTGAGGAAATCCTGGGCACACTGAATACATCCAACCCAGACTACAGGCGGCTTTGCGGAACTGAGATGTGGGGAGGCGCGGGGGCTGTGTGGGAAGTCAATATTGGAACATTCCAGAAATCTCAGGATGAGAAGACGGACCGAAGAGCTTTTTTCCGATTGTTTATTCGTCTTGCGAAGACGATAAATCAGATGGGTCTCGGCACGGATCGCTCGAATTTCATAGCGGCGACTTTTCAAACCTGGCTAGACAAACGGCTGTGATCTTTGACTCTCGGGAGTATCGCAACGAGATGGAACTTGTCCGGTAACCCGACTCTCCAGGAACTTGTTGAATAAATTCTTTCAAATTAACAAATCTGTGAAGACAAGTTCCTGGCACTAGCGAAGCGTCGAAGACGCAGTCAGCGCTTATCGGGACTTAGCTCGCAAAAGTTCGAATCATCTTCATCATCACCCACTTCAAGTTTGGCCTGTCAGATCTGACAGTGGTCGAGAGGTTGCGACGTTACGACAATCCCCCGCGTCTTCTTTGCCTCCATTGTGCAGTGATTGCACAAAAATCGGCGGCAACCCGACAGGGCCGCAGGAGGCAGGAAACAGTGCATACCAAGATCAAGGACAACGGTCGGTGGTGGCTGTGGAGGTCACTGGTTGTCATCGCGATGTCGCAACTTTACATCGTGAGGGAACTGCTGGCAGTTTTCGTCATGTTCGCACTGGGCTTTGCAGCGATTGCTTTCGTGGGTGCGTGCCTCTATATGCTTCAGTATTGCTGGAAACTCGCAGTGACGCGCCTTGTAGATATCCATCAGCCCGTCATTAACGTGGCTTCAGTCAGCCGTGAGAATGAGGAAGCAGCATAAGAAGCGCCGAAACTCTTACTTGCACATTCTCCCATAGGTTTGAAACATACGATGCAAGGCCAGCAGAAAGACGAGTGCGGTTGGTTTCATATATTCGCTAGAAAGTTGGGCTATGAAAACCCCAATTGTGGGTGACGCATGCCACGAGACGGTGAGCTGAAATGAAGAATTTAGGCCAATACATGATTGCAACCAGTTTCCTGCTGAGTTCGTCTTGGGCAGGCGTTT
>Ga0210401_10008791_pt1 | contig 9986 bp, 10 predicted proteins | sample IncBWH32MmetaG_FD_150866 | JGI IMG/M metagenome (GOLD analysis project Ga0210401, IMG submission 150866) | Forest soil microbial communities from Barre Woods Harvard Forest LTER site, Petersham, Massachusetts, United States - Inc-BW-H-32-M | ecosystem: Environmental > Terrestrial > Soil >... | reverse complement strand
GACCGCGTCCCGGCCCGAAATGCTTGGCGGGTATCGTGTCTCTCTCCTATGTTGGCGCCCTCGCCGATCTTGAGCTTTTGCGGAACCCCGCGTGCCGAAACTTTCCCTGCCAGTCCGCCTCGCACTTCTGGTTGCGGGAACGATGCTGCCGCTGATCATTTTCGCGGTCGGCATCGTCTTCAACAATTACGAGCAAGATCGCGAGGACGCCTCGCGTCGGGTGCTGGACACGGTGCGCAGCATTCGCCTCGTCCTCGATGCCGAAATGCAGCGCATGACCGGAGGCCTCCAGGTGCTCGCGCTTACCAATTCGTTGCGCGGCGGCGACTTCCAGAGTTTCCGCCGCATCGCCTTGGGTTTTCTCGACCAATACGGCAAGGATGGTGTCGTCCTGGTGGCCGACCGCGACGGGCGCCAATTGTTCTCCTCCGTCACCTCCGACACGGCGAGCCTGCCGCCCCGCAACAATCGCGACATCGTGGAGCAGGTGTTTTCGACGAAGCGGCCGCATTACTCCAACCTCTTCGTCGGAGCGGTGAAGAAGCAGTTGATCGTCACCGTCGAGGTGCCGGTATTTCGTGACGGCGAGGTGGTCTATGACATCTCCTTCAGCCCGCCGATCGCGCTGTTCCAGACCATCGTCGAAACACAGCGCCCCAGCGAAAACTGGACGATTTCAATCTTCGACGGCGAAGGTATCAATTTCGCACGGGTGCCGAACCCGCAGGCGACGATCGGCAAGCAGGCCTCGCCATCGCTCTACGCCGCGATATCTCGTGGACCCGAAGCCACCCTTCTCACGGTTTCGCTCGAAGGCGTGCCGCTGATCACGACCTTTGCACGCTCTTCGCTGACCGGCTGGACCGTCGCCGCCGGCATCGCGGAACGCTCGCTGGTCGCCCCGTTGTGGCGCAACCTCGCCATCACCAGCACGATTGGCGGCGTCCTGCTTTTGATCGGTCTTGCCTTCGCGGTGCGGATGGCAACAACGATTGCCCGCGGCGAGATGCTGCACAACCTCTTGATTGAGGAGCTCAATCACCGCGTCAAGAATACGCTGGCCATCCTGCAGTCGATCGCCGTGCAGACCTTTCGCAGCGCGAGCAAGTCCGAACGCGAAAAATTCGAGGGCCGTCTGGGGGCACTGGCGGAGACGCATAATTTGCTCAGCCAGGACAAGTGGCAGGGCTCCGAGCTGCAGGATGTCGTCAGCCGCGTCATGCAGCCCTATCTGCTCAGCAATCCCAAGCGGCTGCGCATATTCGGGCCGAAGGTCCCTCTGTCGCCGCGGCTTGCGGTCGTGCTGTCTATGATCGTGCACGAGATCGCGACCAACGCCGCAAAATATGGCGCGCTGTCGAACGACACCGGCACCGTTACGCTGGACTGGGAGGTCACCAAGGAAGAAGGAATACCGAAATTGCGATTGATTTGGCGCGAGAGCGGCGGCCCTCCTGTCGTGGCGCCCGAACAACGCGGTTTCGGATCGCAATTGATTGAGCGCAGTGCGCGCGATCAGCTTGGCGGCGAGGCGACCGTCGATTTCCTTCCGCCCGGCGTGATTTATACCGTGAGCTGCGTGCTCGAGAATGAAAGCTAGGGCGAGGACTCATCGAGTCATATGTAAGGATGGTTTACCAGCCCAGCCTTTTCCGTTCCGATTGAATCGGAACGGAGGCTCTCTTTCTTGATTTGACGCGTTTTCTTCACGACGCCACCAACTGCCGCCATGCTCATGGCGTCGATTGCGGTCCGCTGTTAGGGTACCCGCAAGTCCGCTCCCGCGCGCGGGCTCAGCTCATCAAATAATCGAAGCGGGAGGAAATCATGCTTCTTTTTGGACGTAGCCGTTCAAGGCGGGGCCTTGCGTCGGCGCTCATCGGAGAGATCGCGGCCGTAATAGATGGTATGGAGGGCTTCGAAGAAGTTCGGAAGCTTGAGGATATGGAGATCGGGGCCGACGAACATCTTGACGAACTCAGCGCTTTCGCATTGCCGAAATTCGCGGTTTACGAATCAAATGCGGACCGATTGGATTTGTTCGACGCCGCTACTCAACGACAAATTGCTTATTTCTTCACGCGCGCCGGAAGCCTTGCCGGGCATCTGCATGCGCATGCATTGACCAAAAATGCGTCGACGGAGTTGTGCAAGCAGCACGCAATCGACGCGCAAAGGGAAATCAACGGCCTCTCGGAACTGGGTGACGACCTGCTACGTGATCTGCGAAGGCTCGTATCCAAAAAGCAGCCCAAGACAATATCCAGAGCCTGACGGCGCGCCGCTTGCGCTGACGCGATATCTTCGTTGATGGATGTCACTTGTCGGTGGTCTTACTAGAGCGTTTTCCAGCGAAGTGGATAGCGGTTCGCGTGAAGAAAACGCGTCAAAACAAGAAGGAGAGCCTGTTCGCCGATTGGGTGGGCGGGACTCTTTAACCTTGCCACGGGTCTTTTCCTCGCTACAATTGAGCTTCTTATAGGGGATGGAGTCCCCCCACAACCGCCGATGAGGCTGATGACTCCTACCGGACGCTTGGCGTCGGTAGGAGCTTGCCCGGTTCCCACGACACCAAGCCGTAGATTTCCGCGTGGCCTTCAAAGGCCATCGGCAGGTCACGCGTATTCGAATGGGTGTCGTATGCGAGCGCTGCTGACAAATCACGGCTTCACAATTTCTGTTTTCGTCGCCGTCGCCCACGGCGATGTTTGCCTTCGTACTCGAACCATCGCAGGAGCTCGTAGAAACCCTGCTGGTCTTGGGCATTCTGACCGCGGCGGCCGAACACGTCCTTCGTTCGGATTCGGAGCGCCGGCCGTGACCGCCATACATTGATCCAGCGTGTACCGGGAAGCGAGTGACGGCATGGACGGGCAGGAGATTTGCAGATGATTTGCAGATGACCGGAGTTGGCAGATGACAGGAGTTTGGGCGCTTGCGGCATTGTGGTTGGGTCTCGCGCTGATCGCGAGCCTGCTTTCGATTTGGTTTCGGATTTCCACTGCTCTGTCCGAGATCGTTGTCGGAACGATCGCCCAGTTGATTATAGGCGCTGCTGTCGGGTCGGCCCTACTGGGCGCGGACGAGTCGTGGGTAAAGTTTCTCTCCGGCATTGGCGCGATCGTTCTGACCTTCCTTGCTGGAGCGGAGCTTGATCCGGTAGTTTTCAAATTGAAATGGAAGGAGGCGGTTGCGGTTGGGTTCGCGAGCTTCTTCTTTCCATTCCTGGGGTGCGCAGCGGCGGCTCATTATTTGCTCGGATGGGAAGTTATGCCGAGCTGGCTTGCGGGCGTTGCGATGTCGACGACATCGGTCGCCGTCGTCTATGCCGTGATGATCGAGTTTGGCTTCAACACGACCGGGTACGGCAAGACAATACTGGCAGCGTGTTTCGTAACCGACCTTGGCACGGTCGTGGCGCTGGGCCTGATCTTCGCTCCATTCACGATGAAGACACTCATCTTCCTTGGCGTCGGTGTGGTGGTCTTCATTGTCCTGCCATGGCTCACGCCGCGCTTCTTCCGGCTCTATGGAGGTCGGCCCTCGGAACTGGAGACCAAGTTTCTGCTTCTCTGTCTGCTCGGTATGGGCGCGTTGGCGACCTGGGCCGACAGCGAGGCGGTGCTTCCCGCCTATCTCATCGGGATGGTGCTTGCAGGAACCGTCGGCAAGGATCACGCGCTTGTGCGGCGGTTGCGTACGCTCACGTTCGGGCTGTTGACGCCGTTTTATTTTATTCGCGCCGGCTCGTTCGTATCGATACCAGCTCTTGTCGCCGCGCCTGCCGCATTCATCGTGTTTCTGGTGGTCAAGATCGCCGCAAAAATGGTTGGCGTCTATCCAGTGACTAAATTCTTCGGATCGCCAAACAAGGAGGCCATGTACACCACCCTCTTGATGTCGACAGGGCTGACATTCGGCACGATCTCCTCACTCTTCGGTCTGTCGCATGGAATAATCAGCCAGGGCCAGTATTCAGCGCTTGTCGCAGCGGTGATCGCTAGCGCGGTGATCCCAACGGTGATCGCCAACGCGTTCTATCTCCCGCACCACCTCTTGCCAGAGGCCGCGCCGGAGCAAGCGTCCAGCGTCCGTCAAGAAGTGACGCAGCTCCGGCCCGCTAAACGAAAAGCCGAATGACACGGGGTGTCCGATGTTCAGCAAAATTCTACACGCCAACGATGGGTCCGAGCACGCCTTTCACGCGTTGGCGCTGGCGCTCACATTGGCCAAGCAGAACAGTTCGGAGCTTCACATGGTTTCGGTGGAAGAGATCGATTACATGCCGGAATTCATCGAAGAGGTTCGCGAGGAAACGGGGACCGCCGCGCGGCGTTTTCACAAGGTCCTGCAACGAGCACGCGCGATGGCCGAGGATAGTCATGTCAAGCTCGATACGCATGTGATCGCCGGACATCCAGTGCGTGACATCGTCGAACTTGCCAAAGAGCTAAAAGTTGAACTTCTCGTTATTGGAGCAACCGGTCATTCTGCGCTCTACGAGCGATTGATTGGCAGCCGAGCCGATCGAATCGTACAACTCGCGCACTGTCCGGTCCTGGTCGTTAAATAATGTCGCCTGTCGGGCACGTAGCAGACGCGAATCGATGTCTTTTGTGCCGCTGGTGTGGCAATAACGGATATTGCGCGACCGGATCAGGCCGAGCCGATTTGTGAGTATCGCGAGCTCAACCAAAACTCTGCAACAGCGGAAACGTCTCCAGGAGCCAGATGCTGACGCCGGAGACGGCGCCGGTGAGAAAGCCGATGCCCGTCAAGATCATCAACACGCCCATCGCCCGCTCGACGCCGGCCAGGTGCCGCTTCATCTTTGCAAACAGCGCGGAAAACTGCTCGACCATGAAGGCCGCGATCAGAAACGGAATTCCGAGCCCGGCCGAATAGACCGCGAGCAGCCCCGCGCCCTTGACGACCGTGGCTTCGGCAGCCGCGACCGACAGGATGGCGGCGAGGATCGGGCCGATACAGGGCGTCCAGCCGAACGCGAACGCCAGGCCCATGACATAGGCGCCCCACAGCCCGACGGGTTTCGGGATCGGCAGCCGGCCTTCCCGCATCAAGAGTCCGATCCGCGTTGCCCCAAGGAAATGCAGACCCATCACGATGATGACGATGCCGGCGACGACGGAGAGCTCGGCCGACCAGGCACGGACCAGGCCCCCGATCAGGGAGGCCGAGGCACCGAGCGCCACGAACACGGTGGAGAAGCCAAGCACGAACAATGCGGCCGATATCATCACGGCGCGTTTGGAGGACGCCACCGTCTCCTCATTGGCGACGTGCTCGATGGTCGCACCGGTGAGGTAGACCAGATAAGGCGGCACCAGCGGCAGCACGCAGGGCGACAGGAAGCTGACCAGGCCGGCTATCAACGCCGCCGGGATCGAAACATCTTGGATCATGCAGTCATCGCTAGAGCATTTTCCGTTCCGATTGAATCGGAACGGAGGCTCTCTTTCTTGTTTTGACGCGTTTTCTTCACGCGAACCGGTATCCACTTCGCTGGAAAACGCTCTAGAGCGAGATGACTTTTCTTCGAATCGTCATCCCGCTCTATCTTCTCGTTTGAGCATGATCTTTTTCGGAAAACCGGTACCCACTTTTCCGGATCATGCTCTAGTGCTGCTCTCATGGCCCGTCGCGCCCGGTGTTAGCCGCAGCCAGCCCCTGACTCACCCATACCGATGATGCCGGATTATCTCGTTCACAAATGCGGCATCGCCAGTGGAGCGGATTGAATCGCTGCCCCATGAGCCGCGTTTCTCAATTCCAGCCTTCGCAAAGGCACCGGCCGAAACCGGATGCGAATGTTAGAATCTCACCGCTGGACACAGGAAGCAAATCGATCGGCGCGAGTGCGCAATTATTTGACCAGCCGGAGTAGCGGACGCCGGCGCAGCGGAGGTCTCGAATCGCGCGTTTTATCGGTGGTCGCATCGACCGGCGATATCTCGTCGCATAAAGCCCTTAATTCAGCGTCGGTAATGCGGTTGAGCTTCATCCTGAGATCGAGAACGGCCACCGATACCAAATGCGCCGTCTCCGGATTGCCTCCGTTTGCGAGCGCAGCCCGACATTCCTCGAGGGTTGCAAGAACCGAAAGCAATCGTTCGTCCGAATCAAACACCAGCGTGTCCCGTTACCTAACTCGTCGAACCCATCGCTTGCCCAACCGATGGTCGATCACCTCAAGGCAATTGTCCAGCGTACGATTAATCTTGGAAGCCGCGGGGCGCCCGCGGAACGGTTACCATTGGCCAGGTCGTTGCGCTGCATTTTTGGGGATACCACGATTGGGACATCAGATAAATCTACGGACGCTCCAAGGCTAGCGACAAGGCTTGCGACGTAGGTCATTTAATACCTTTTCTGCGCAAATCGCTACCCTGCTGACGTTCCCGGGATACCGGCAGAACGGCTAATCCTGGTGTCAATGAGGGCGTGTAGACCCGCCGAGGTTGTGGATGCAGCGATATTCTGCCAAGTTTAGCCGGAGGAAAGGGCTTGTATGCGTCTGGCAGCGGAACGGGGCGTTCCACAGGAGGAACGCGGTAAGGTCGCTCTCGCCGGTCTTTCGGATTGGGATGCGGCCCGAATTTTTCTGGAAGTGGTTCGCTGCGGCAGCTTTAGATCCGCGGCCGAGCGGCTCGACTTGTCGATCAACGCGGTGCGGCGGCGGATTGACGATTTCGAGCGCCAGATCGGCGCTACCCTGTTCACCCGCGATGTTCACGGCACCCGTCTGACCGACGAAGGCGCGCTGGTTGTTTCCGCGGTCGAGCGCATGGAGGCAGCGTCATTCGACCTTTTGCGCACCGGCGCAGCGAACCCGCTGTCGGGCGAAGTGCGGGTCGCCATTACCGAGGGCCTGGGAACCTTCTGGCTCGCCCCTCGCCTCGTCGAGTTTCAGCAATCCTTTCCGAACATCCAAGTCGATCTGCAATGCGCGATGCGCTCGGCCGACGTGTCTCGGCATGAGGCCGACGTCGCGATCCATCTGTCGCGGCCGGCGCCGCTCGACGTCAAGCTCGTCCGGCTCGGCCGCATCCACATGATGTTCTTTGCCGGACAGAAATACATCGAGACCCATGGCCTGCCGAAGACAGCCGCCGAACTGATCAAGCATCGGCTGGTGATGCAGGTCGCCGATCAGGTCGCCGCCAAGGAAGCCTTCGAGAGTTTTTTCCCGGGACACGCCCCGCGTGACTTGCTGGTGATGAAGACGAACGTCAGCAGCGCCAACTACTGGGCCGTCGCGAACGGCGCCGGAATCGGCGTATTTCCCACCTACGCCTGTGCGTTGGGTGGCAAAATGATACCGCTAGAGGTTGAGCTCAACCGATCCTTCGATATTTGGCTGTCCTATCATCCCGGTAGTGGCCGCATCCCGCGGGTGCGCCACATGATTAACTGGCTGGTGGAAGCCTTTAATCCCGCAAAATTTCCGTGGTTCAAGGACGAATTCGTTCATCCACGCGAATTTAAAGCGGTATATATGGGTGAACCCCTGACCCATTTGTTCGGGGGCTTCTCGACCGAAGGACGGTAGACCAGAATGATCAAATCAGCGGCAAAAAGAATGAAGCAACGCAGTGCCGGCAAACCTGACATTGAGCTTGGCAAGCGAATTCGGTTGCGGCGCGTCGAGCAGAAGATCTCGCAGGCGGAACTCGGCGACAAGCTGGGTGTCAGCTTTCAGCAGGTTCAGAAATACGAGAAGGGCGTCAATCGCGTCGGTGCCGCTCGGCTGCAGCAGATCGCCACCGCGCTGGATGTGCCCGTCACCTTCTTCTATGACGGCGACGGCAAGGCGCGCGAGGTCGAAAGCCTGCTGTTTCTCGACAGCGCATTCAGCCTCCGGCTGCTGCGGGCCTACAGCAAGATCAAGGATCAGACAGTACAGCGTCAGCTTGTTTCGTTGATGGAATCGATCGCTGCCAACGAGGACTGACAGGCGCGATCCGAAGCTCGATTAGCTGGCCGCGTCGTTTGCGGCGAGTCTCGGGTCGGCCGCGCCGCGGACGCGGTCGATCAAGCCCGAAGGATTCTCCGGCAGACGATTGCCGCGCCAGGCCACGTGCTGGTCGGGCCGCGACAACACTAGTCCGCCGTCACAACATGCGCCCTGGCAAGCCTCTCGCAACCCGACATCCAGAACCCTGAGCGGCACGCCCGTGTTGCGCGCTGCGGTCTGAAGCGCGCTGACATTGAGCGCGGAATCGAATCTCAAAAGCGTGAACTCCGGCCCCATCGCGTCGTAAAGCGAGCCTCCGTCTTCGCACCACAGATGCGGCGTGCGGCATCCCGGGACCGTCGAAGGCGTGTAGCTGTCCATCGTGTAGGGTGGATGTTCCGACCCGTCATAGGCAATGATCGGCGAACGATCGTAATAGGTGCCGAAGTTCAGCCCGGCGCAGGCGTATTGCCGCACGTTGATCTCGTAAGCGAGCCTGCCGACCTCCTGCCGCACCCGCTCGCCGCGTGATCCTATTTCCTCGATTTCATCCGGCACGGCGCCGCGACGGCGAATTTCGGCTTCGGCATGCGACATCGCAAATCGCGAGACCTGGCTCGTAATCGGCCAGCGCTCCGCCTCGTAGGCATCCAGGATCGCAAGCGGGGCCCAGCCGTTGAGATGCGCGGCCAATAGCCACGACAGGTTCATTGCATCGGCAATGCCGGCATTCATGCCGTAGCCGGCATAAGGCACCCAGATATGCGCCGCATCGCCGGCGATGAAGGCGCAAGCCTTGCGAAACCGGTTCGCGATCAGGCGGCGGCCGAACCAATCCTCCTTTGAAATGACCTCGTATACGAAATCGGCGCCGACGCCGAGAATGGTGCGGATGCAGGCGTCGCGATCGACGGAATCGAAATCCCCTTCACCGGCCTTCATATAGTTGTGCACCAGCCATCGCTCGCGGCCGTCGATCGCGTACACCATCCCGGAGCGCCGCGGGTTGATGGCCCCGGTTCCCCAGGCGCTCGGATGCTGCTGGCGATCGATCAGTCCGGGCGCGCGGATGAAGGTGGATTGCACGCGCTGGATGATGGCGTCACCGTTTAGCTCAGCGCCGATCGTCTTGCGCACCACCGAGCGCGCGCCATCGCAGCCGATCAGGAAGCGGCAGCTCACCCGCCGCACGGTGCCGGTATCGAGATCGCGCAGCGCGAGGCTTGCGGAACTATCCTCGACCACCGCGTCTTCGGCGCAGCTGCCGTTGATGATGCGAATGCGCGGCTGTGCCGCGGCGTGCTCGAACAGGATCGGCTCGAGAAATATCTGGTTGATACGGTGCGGCGGCTCGGGCGTCGGCCAGTTGCAGTCGGGACCATTTTTGGCGGTGAAGCGATCGCGGCGGCAGGGTATCGGAATCCGCGTCAGCTCCGTGCCCGTGAACGAGGTGCGATAGCTGATGTCGTGCGGATAGTCCGCCGGCAGCCCGGCGTTGCGCACCTTTTCGGCGAGGCCGAGCCGGCGGAAAATCTCCAGGGTGCGGGCGGCGACGTGGTTGCATTTCGGCTCCGGCGGCGCTGCACGGGCGCGCATCTCCACCACCGTGACGTCGATACCGCGCCAGGCGAGATCGATCGCAAGCGTGAGGCCGACCGGTCCCGCGCCAATGATCAGAACGTCAGATTCGGTCATTCCAGTTCGACACCTGAATTCCTCACCACAACCGCCCAGCGATCCACCTCGGTCTTGATGTAGGCCGCGAAACTGTCCGGCGTCGATCCCGTGAGCGGCTCAATCGCAATCGTGGTGAGCTTGTCGCGCGTGGCGGGATCCGCAAGCAGCGTCGCGATCTGCGAGGCCAGGCTGTCGACGACCACCCGCGGCGTCCCGGCGGGCGCGACCACCCCCTGCCACGCGACGAGCTCATAGCCGGCAAGACCGCCTTCGGCCAAGGTCGGAATATCGGGGGCGGCGGCGATACGTTTGGTCGTGGTGACGCCGAACACCG
>Ga0210401_10008788_pt1 | contig 9986 bp, 14 predicted proteins | sample IncBWH32MmetaG_FD_150866 | JGI IMG/M metagenome (GOLD analysis project Ga0210401, IMG submission 150866) | Forest soil microbial communities from Barre Woods Harvard Forest LTER site, Petersham, Massachusetts, United States - Inc-BW-H-32-M | ecosystem: Environmental > Terrestrial > Soil >... | reverse complement strand
GGCCAATTCGTCTGGCGTGCCTTCGTAAAGGCGGCCGCCTACGTTGGAGTATTCGCCTTCGCAGTTTTCGCGGACGATCACGAAGTCGATCTCACCGGGCTTCCAGTTTTTTAGCGGCGTTTCGATCCCCTCGAACAGCCGCACCGGGCGGAGATTCACGTACTGCTGGAAGGTGCGGCGAATGGGAATCAGCAGTCCCCAGAGAGAGATGTGGTCGGGGACGCTGGGATGCCCTACGGCGCCCAGGAAAATGGCGTCAAACGGCCGCAATTGTTGCAGGCCATCGTCCGGCATCATTTTCCCGGTGGCGACGTAGCGTTCACAGCTCCAATCGAACGGATGCCATGCGAATTGAAATCCGAAGCGCTTGCCTGCGGCTTCGAGGACACGGATGCCTTCCGGCACAACTTCTCTGCCGATCCCGTCGCCTTCGATCACTGCGATTTTGAAGGTTGTCATCGGGTGCTCTTAGTTTAGAGTGTTCTTCGGAGAGCTGGGGATTCGCTCACCCAACCCTTCTCCACCGGTCGGCAGGTTCACCTTCGGCTGGTAGTGCAGCGCGAATTCCTCGCGTTCCACCGCGCCGGAGACTCTCCGGAATACGGGAAGGTACTGATTGATGTCACGAGACTTGCAAGAAAATGGAGCCGAGAGTGGGAGTTGAACCCACGACCTGCCGATTACGAATCGGCTGCTCTACCACTGAGCTACCTCGGCCAAAACCTATAAACAGCGATGATTCGCGCTTTGAGCCTTGAGAGCTTCGCCCGTATTTCGTCCAAAAGTTCCCGAACACGCCCTAATCACGTCGAAAGATGCCAAGGTCTTCCGCCGTTGGATAGCAATCATCGGCTGTCTTTCTCCACACTTTCAATAACCCACTCGCATCGACCTTCAGCATTGCCTTCGTCGTCGCGTTGGATTTTATCACGATGCAGCTGTCCTGCGTAACCTTCGGTCTGTCTGCCGCAATATCTCTTGAATCACTTCGACTTGGACCTGTGCCTCGTGGAGGCGGGTAGCAAGCCCGCTTACCCGGTGGTCGTAGGGGTTGTAAGGGCGTCTTTGAAAGCGCGATCAGCGAAAAAAAGCCAATCGCCCTCGACTGACCCCACGTCATATACAATGCTGCTCAACAGTTAGTGCAGTCTAATCAGATCGTCTCAGATCGTCTGGCGCGACGCGACACGACACCCCCTCCGTGCGGGTTAGACTCGCCTTCAAAACATCGAGGTGGTACATGATCTTCACAAAAAAGCTCTTACACACATGGCGAGTTGCTCGCATCCGGTATGCTCTTCTCACCGGCCTCGTACTGTGTGCTGCAAACTATGCGATAGAATTGCTGTTGGATCGCCTCGGTACGACTGGGTCGAAGACCATACTGAACGATTTGGCTATTGGGATTCTCGGTGCCCTAGCGGTATTCTTTTTTCTTTCGGCAAACCACGAAAAACTGAAATTTGATGACGCGAAGCAGCGTATGGTTCTGATCTCGGAACTTAACTCGCGAATCCGTGAAGCTTTCGGAGTAGTCGCCGCTTCCGCATTGTCCGACGACCGTTTCGCACGGCTGCGGGCCATCGACGAGGCAACCGATCACATCGACTCGATTCTTTCTGAGTTCCTGGTTTCACGCGAACATCGCGTCCGCTGGTCGGAGGAACAGAAGTCTCTCGAAGTACACAGCTAGTTGGAGTGGTTCGCGACCCGAGCCCGGCATGGAACGGCTGAGGGAAATCCTATGCTCCAAAATCCGGGTGACGGCTTCAAGAACTCTATGGCCACCAGTCTTAGCCGTCTTCCGCCAAGGTGCATGGGCCCCAGGTAGACAATTTGAGACTCCGCCGTTTCCCCGGTAGCCTGATTAACCAGCAATAGTTTTTGATGTCGATTCAAGGGTGCTTTTAGAGCGATGAGCCCACCTCAGAGGCCTTCAGGGAATAAGCCTCTTCGACAAGAAAGCGCTTGTTCGTGTTCGGCTCAAAAATTTTCAGAGGAACACGCAGGGTCACACGACCACTGCGTCTGGTGTCTGTCCCCGTTTCTGCCAGAATATGTCCTCCTAGCGGTTTTGGCTGAGCGGGTAGGCGTAAAATTAACCAGAGCTTCGGCAACTTCAATAGTACCCAGGAGCCGTATCGTCCCGATGAGGCACAACGAATCGCCAGCGAAATTTGCACACCCATCCACAGATCCTCACAGGAGTTCATTGCGAATTCGATTGACGACGATGAATGACGAGATTATCCTGACGCCAGATTGAACCGGGAAGCATAAAAACTTTACGGCTCAATCAAAAGAGGGCGCGACAGCTTAACGGCTGGTGCGCCCTTAATTTTTTGTGCAGTCTAATTCTTGACCGTCATCATTGCGCGGTTCACCGAGGTGGACTCTAATCTAAAATGAAAAAACCGTGTCGCCGACAAGTCGCGCCATCGTAGTTCGTCGGAACAAGCTACGGTATTCGCTGTACATCCAGCCCTTTGGAATTCTCTACTCGCTCGACTCGCCTCGGAAAAAATAGCGCGCCGCTGGAAAAAACTTCATACGGGGATCGTCGCCCACAATCGAGCGAGTGTTGGTCTCTTCGGCAAACTCATCCATGCCAGGACCTTAGAAGATTTGACATCTTATCGGCGTACACGGGCTGTCGCGTGCTCGAAGTTATCTATCCCGCCCAAACCTACGTGGGAGGTCCATGTAATGAATCGAAAGCTCGTCTGTTGTATTTCTCTTGCCGCCCTGCTGTTACTGGGCGTAGCGGCGCGAGCGCAGCCCCAGCCTCTGCAATCGGATTCTGGGAAGCAGTCTGAGCCGACGACGAAGAGCGTCGAAGGCAAGGTAGCATCGATCGGAAATTCAGGAACATCCTTCGCGTTGCAGGTGGATGGGAAGGACAAACAGCTGATGAACTTTGTCGTGGGCAAAGACACGCAAGTAAAAGGTCACGTAACCACCGGGACCTTGGTAACGGTCGCATATCGGCCCACCGATGACGGACAGAATGTGGCGTTGACCATAACCGTGCGTAGCTGAACCCGAAGAATCACTGTCGATCAAGAGCGATCGGATGGGGCGGATGATTGGGCCCACTGCAATCTGGGTCTCGCCAAAACATCCGCCCCACAGAAGGCAGTAACGGTCGTTCGAGATGTCTCTTGCATGATCTCGGGAGCCCTACAGTTAAAAAGTTCTTTAAGAACCGAGTAAGCCCTCGACCGATTCTACCAGCTTACCCATGCCGTCTGGCTTTGAGAGTACGATGTCAACACCGACAGCGGAAGCCAGCGTGTCGCCAAACCATTCGCTGTACATCGTGAATAGAATTATCCGTACCTCTGGCATCTGGTCCTTCAGGATCGACGCCGCTTCCGCGCCATTCATCCGGGGCATGGACAAATCTAGAAGGATCAAATCAGGCTTGAGTTTCTTAGCTTTTTCGATGGCGTCTACGCCATCCACAGCTTCACCGCAAATTTCACAGGCTGTTTGCCACTGAAGTAGGGTCCGAATTAGCCTGCGAATGGTTGCGCTGTCATCCGCGATCAGGATAGATTTTGCTCTCGCGTTGACCTTGCTCGCGCTTTCCTCTTTGATCCCTGAACTCTGTTGATTCTGTAAGGTTGGAGAGATAGCAGGCATCGTGTCCTCGCCGATCAGACTTGATGATCGGGCTCCATCAGATCTTGAATCGACTCCAGCAGTGTCTCCAAACCGTCCGGTTTGCTAACCACCAAGTCGATGTAAGCGGCTCTCGCCATCGTCTTGCTTATCTCTTTTTCGTACATTGTGAACAGAACGATCCGAACGTGTGGATACGCTCCCTTGATAATTGGGGCTGCCTCGATCCCGGTTAAGATGGGCATCCTGAAATCCAACAGAACTAAATCGGGTTTGAGGTCTTTGGTTTGCCGGACGACATCCAGTCCGTCGACAGCTTCGCCGCAGACTTCCAGCCCTACTTTGGTTTCGATGAGCGTCCGAACAACGGCGCGGACGATAGCGCTGTCATCTGCGATGAGAATACGCTTTGGTGCAATGCCAGGCCGACGAGGTTCAGAAAGCTGCATAAGTATCGGATAGTGCCTACCCTCGTCTATTCAAAACAATACAGCAAAAGGTGTAGAAGCCCGGCAACGACAAGGCCGACGAGTTTCCTGCTTCTTCCGAACAGACTGACAGCGTTAGGAGTACGGTTCCGTACGCTGGCCGCCCAATTGGACTCGCAAAACCGTCCACTTCATCTACATCATTTGGCGTATCGACGGCGGGTCACGGATTTATGACCATGCGTGGCCCCTCGAGGTGCCTAAGCGTGGCTACAGTAGGAATATTCGTAGCCGTCATCATCGGCGCGGCCGGAGGATTTGCCTACGTTGTCTTTACCGACAGTAAAACCCAGACCGGTCATTACATTTCGGAAGAGTGAAGTTTGGAATCGCTGCAGAGACTTCTAACGCGTCAGCAACAGCGCGGCTGACTTCGCTTTGTCGTTTGTGATGCAACGAGCGCCCGGGAGTATTACACTAAAGGCTCGAGTGATCCTCGCAGCTTCAATGCAATAGGCTGCAAGGAGGATAACTATATGACCCGCTTTTCCCTTCGCGATTCCATCCTTAAAAAATTTCTGATTGTCGCTTCCCTCTTAGTTTTCGTCTGGGTTCCGACTCCTGCGTTGGCACAACACGGCGGTCACGTTGGCGGCGGGCACTTCAACGGCGGGGCGCGCATGGGCGTGCCGCATGTGTTTGCTCCCCAGGCTTCACACAGAACGATTTCGCGGCCTGTGGGATTCGGCACTGGTCGTTTCCTCTTTCGGCGACGCCCGATTTTCGTTTTCGGCAATCCTGTGTTCTTTGGCGCACCGTTTTTCAGATTTGGCGCGCGATTCAACTCCGTTTGGTGGCCGACCTGTGGTCCTTTCTGGACCTGGGGATTTGGCTGCAATAATTCAGCCTTCTATGGGTATGGTTCTGAGGACTATGTCACCCCGCAGCCGTACGAGAGCCCTGTCTACCTCTATGGCTATGGCGGAGAAGGACGCGCACTAGTCGGCCTCTATCTGAAAGACGGCACCGCGTATGGTGTGCTCGACTACTGGTTCGTGAACGGCGACATACATTTCACCCTGATTGAGGATGGTGACGATAGAGCCGTCGAACATGTGATCCCATTCGACGAACTGGATTTGCAGCGAACCATCGACGTCAATACGAGGCGGGGGTTCCGAATGGTGATGCGCGACGAGCCCTGGCAGCAGTATTTGAGGGATCATCCGGACCTCACGCCGCCAGACCTGCGTCCTCCACAAAAGGACTAGCGGCCAGCGGCACCCTAAAATTGCCGCCGAGTGACGTCGCTATAGGAGGGTGTTTCCTGAGATTCAGACCGCTAGCCGGCCGGGTCTTTACAGCCCTATTGAAGTTCGTGATATGCTGCGTTCCCATTTCCTCTGTTCTTAGGAGGTCCCCATGCCAGATGCCCCGAAATGTCCAGTTCACAAAATTTCGATGGCTGCCGCAACACACTGGATAAAAACGTCCAGCGGCCCGTTTCCAAAGCCTATTCACTGCTGCAACTATAGACGCTGTCCTTACGTTCACGATGCGACGCGAGGGTTTTACAAAGCCGATGAGAGCGAGCCCATCGGCCATCCCTTATCTCTTGGACTGCGCAGAATGCGATAATTTATTCGAGCGCGCGTGGCTGAAGATTCCAAGTGTGTACATACCGGAAGTGTGAACAGACCGGTTGCAAAGGAAAAATCGAATAATCCCGCTTCAAAACGGCCCACGCCGTAAGACTTCGAGATGAATGCTTAAGTGTTACCAATCCATCGACGCGGCCTCGATCGATACCCGCTCTAGTTCCGCTCTCGGAGAGTATCTGAAGCCCTTTCTCGATTGCGGCAAGGGGCAAATGCCATCACGTGCATTCAGCGCAATCGGTGCGTTCGCGTAAACTCGACACGCGGACTGCCGATGTCGCGCATCTCAGCAAGACAGCGCTGCATTAGTTTGATCGAACTCGCCACCTGCCGAGCCGAATCTCTTCCATCCGTTAGCTTTCGATTGCCTAAGCGTTCCAGAGAGGCTTTCAACGACGGACCGTACCTCCCGGTACAAGCGCGCAACTTTCTTGCGGCGCTGCGGCGCTCCTCGTCCTGCCAATGCAATCGTTGGATCACCAGCGCCGCGCCCTCCCGCTCAAACACTCGACCGAGTTGCACTCCAATGTCGCCGATCGCGCTGACCACCGCTTCGTCCAGGGGCACGGCGGTCTCCGACGAGAACTCCAGGACCGCTCTTAGGGTGTCCCCTTCCAAAACCGAAAAACCGACGGAGCGGGTGAGGCCAGCTTTTTTCCCTTGCCGCATACGGTGATCAAGCACGAATTTATTGGTCAAGTCCTGCTCGAACATTTCAGTGGCCTGGCGGAAACCCTCGAATCGATGGGCGTCGCTGAAATACCAGATCGGATTAGGAACAAACCTTGTTGCGGAATGTTCATCGACGAGAAACAGCCGGCCCACCGGCCACCCGATTTGCTGGCAGACCTCTCTGAGGCAAACCTGCGCGGCATCCGCGGCGATGGTCGAACCGTTGATTGCTATCGTAATTCTGTGCAGCAATCGCAATGCCCCAACCTTGGTTTGCTCGCTTCTTTTGCGTTCCGTGATATTTTCAAACACAGTACCGACACAATTGCCGGAAAGCGGAAAGCAATCAAACCAAAATACGCTGTCTTGGCCACGAGGATCCGCACATCGCACTTCACCAATGCTTTCCGGTTTACCGGAAGCGACTACCGTGCGGCAGCGATCGGGAAGGTCGGTGCGCATGAGGGCGGGAAACGCTTCGGCAATAACCTTGCCGACCGCGTCGCGCGCGGACATTCCCAGCTCTCGCTCGGCGGCCCCATTCAGATCAAGCAACCGCAGGCTGCGGACGTCGCGAGGATCTTCCAGCCGCCACACCAGCACTCCCAGGTGGATATTGTGGAAGGTCTGCATTTGAGCGGAGAGGTCCACCCCCCTCACCGGATGTGCTCCGGCGGCAACACCAATGGTGGGCTGGGACAGGAGCGATGGTCGCGGCCCTGCGCCTGATTGCATGTCGTCTCCGTAAAACGGGTGGGTGCCAGAACTAAAGCCTAGATAGAGTAATACAGTAGTATCAGAAGTCAAACATAAGTTTTAGGATAACGCGAGAGGCTTGGCACGCCGTCCTGCCATTCAATAAATATATATTGACCGTACCGCCAAATAACGTATGGCACTAAACCGATGTGTTAAGGTATACTTCTTGGTACGATACTCACTTAGGAGGTTCCATGATCGTCGCCGACCGCTTGCGTTCACTCCGGGAACAGAAAAAACTTTCGCAGGGAGACATTCAAGAGCGCACCGGGCTGCTGCGGTGCTATGTCTCGCGCGTGGAAAATGGTCATACCGTTCCCGCGGTGGAAACGCTTGAAAAATTTGCCCGGGCGCTCGAGGTGCCTCTCTATGAGCTGCTCTATGAAGGCGACGAACCTCCCCAGCGCCATCCCATCCTCGACGGCAAAGGATCGGGCGCCGGGTCCTGGGGCACGTCCGGCAAGGAAGCGCGATTTCTGCGCCAACTGATACGGTTCCTTTCGCGCATGAACGAAAAGGATCGCAAGTTACTCTTGTTCGTAACCGCGAAAATGACCAAGGCCAAAGCCGCTAAGTAGAGCGTCGGTGCGCAAATCCTAGGTCAGGAATCTGTCGCGCGGTGGCGGCATCCCGCAAAATCGCAACTCTGTCAACTCCCGCTCCTACCGTGAGAACGGGTACATCAACCAGCCGATCCCAATGCCGATGACCAGGAACAACAGTAGCGACCACCCGACGTACTTCAGGCGCTCCAGCGCAGGTCTCCGGCTCAAGAACCCGAACGCAATCGAGATCCCGAGGGCAAACAGAAACATCGCCTGAAAGTGGCTTAGCTCAAACGTCACGCCGCCCTCAAGCCTTCCGCCCGCGCGCCGCTTCGTAAGCATGCAACGCGGCCAGCAGATTTAGCACGCCTGCGGCCGCCAGGAATCGCGTGCCATAATCGCCATCGGCGCGCGATACGTCCGGCCCGTCAACCTCAAGCGATTTCGCAAGCAGGTAAAAGCTTCCGGTACCCACGTCGGCGATATAACCCAGCGTAGCAAATGCATCGCCCCCATTGGCGTTAAACAGGTTTCCGCGCATGCCTGCGCCAATTACAACGAGCACTCCTACGGTTAGGAAACACGCCACCGCCCTGCCCCACATTTTCAAAAGGGCATGCCCTAGTCCTGGCAAAATCCACGCAGCGAGGCCCACCAAGCACGCTACTCCGCCGGATTTCGGCTCAACCTGCGCTGTGCCCGGCGGTTGCACCGGCACATCGCCGGATAGCGTAGTTTGCGCAGTCGATTGCGTTTCATCGGTCATGACTGGTCCTCGGAACTCATTCGGTGCGCGTTGCGTCTACGCTAAGAGCGCCAGGATTTCTTGCTGAACCGCGCCGGTTACACGAGCTTCGCGCTCGCCAACGTACACGTTCAATTCCGTGCGGATGCCGAACTTCGGCAAATAAATCCCCGGCTCTATGGAAGTGCATGTTCGCGCAATCAAGTGCCGCACGTCATGCGTTTCCAGCCCGTCCATATTCGCGCCGTTGCCATGCACCGATTCGCCAATGCTATGACCGGTGCGATGAAAAAAGTACTTCCCATAACCCGCTTTCTCGATCACCTCGCGCGCGGCTTTGTCCACTTGCCAGCCTTGCAGCGGCTTTCCTCGAGCCACGCTCGAAAGAATAAGATCCACGGCTTTATCCCGCGCCTCTCGTGCGATCCGAAAAACCTTGGCGTATTTTTCGGGGACCTCCGCGCCAAGAAAGCCTATCCACGTGATGTCGTAGTAGACGCTGCCTGGCGCGTTAATCTTGCCCCACACATCGAGCAACAGCAGATCTCCTTCCCGGATCGGCGAAGATTTCCCCGCTACCGGACCATAATGCGGATCGCTCGCGTTGGCATTCACCGCGACGTCCGGCCCTTCTTCTCTTCGAATCCCCGCGGATGCAAACTCGCCGGCTATCCATTGCTGCAGATCGTACTCGGTGAGATTCCTTTTCTCGCGCACGTGCGTCGCTGCTTGTTGAAACGCCCCTTGTACGATTCTGTCGATCTTTTCGCCCGCCGCAAGGTGCGACTTCAGCTGTTCCGGAGTCCAGCACGCTTCATATTTCTGCACCAGGTCCGCGGAGCTCACGACCTTCACGCCTGCGCCTCGGACTAACTCGACCGTGCCGGCATCCACCATCGCCACATACGGGATCGCGGCCTTTGGGGAGTACTGCATGGCCACGGTTTTCGCATGCCCCAGAATCTTTGCCAGATTCCTGCGCAACTCTTCCTGGCCTGCGTAATAAAACGTCTCGCCGGGCACTGCCGCCAGAGACTCTGACTCGATCTTGTGAACCAGTTTTCGCGGCTTACCCTTCGCAGGCACGAAGTAGAACCAGCGGCGCGTCCGCATTCCGCTGGGAAGGTTCAAGATGCGCTGCGCGATCGGATCGCGTCCGCGAAAATCATAAAACAGCCAACCGTCAAGCTTCGCCGCTCGCAAATCGCTCTGTACTTCCTGTAGGTCAAAGCCCATGCGCCTGCTGGCCCTCACCGCTTCGCGCTGCTAACCACCTGTAGATCGTGGCTCGGCTCGCTAGAAGTCATCTCATAAATGCATCTCAGGGGGGTCGGAGCTTTCTTGCCCTGAGGCACGAAGGGAGCTCCGACATTTAAAGACACGCAAAATCGAACTTTAGCCCCTGAGGAAATTCTTCTCTTCCTGTCTCGGCCATTTATGAGCTGGCCTGGCTCTGTTGACATCCTAGCAACTTCGTTGAAAATTCGAGAGGGCCATTGACCAGCTTCGTGGTTTTCTATGAGGCAGGAGGTGCGATGGCCGAAGTCGGACTCCT
>Ga0210401_10008783_pt1 | contig 9992 bp, 12 predicted proteins | sample IncBWH32MmetaG_FD_150866 | JGI IMG/M metagenome (GOLD analysis project Ga0210401, IMG submission 150866) | Forest soil microbial communities from Barre Woods Harvard Forest LTER site, Petersham, Massachusetts, United States - Inc-BW-H-32-M | ecosystem: Environmental > Terrestrial > Soil >... | reverse complement strand
GGGAAGTCCGTGTTGTACATAGCCTGGCCGATTTGAAGAAGGACTCGTCTGGGAGGCCCTACCAAATGTTCGGTACAACCCAGGACATCACCCAGCGCAAGCGCGCAGAGCAAATCCTGCGGCGAACCCAATTTTACCTGAGCGAAGGGGAGCGTCTTGCTCATATGGGAAGCTGGGCGTCAAGAGACTTAGGTATCCGTTGGTCAGACGATTTGGATATCTATTGGTCTGACGAAGTCTACAACATTTTCGGATTCGACCCTAAAAACGGGCCTCCGACACTTCAGCACTTTTTTTCTGCTATCCATCCCCAGGACCGACCGCGCTTGTCTGAGGCCATAAAGACGATGCACGAGCAGCGCTGCAAGTGCGACGTCACGAGCCGAGTACTTCGGCCCGATGGCGAGATACGCTTCGTCCGCTGTGTGGGTTTTCCAGTGGTTGAAGATGGAGTATTTCAGGGATACCACGGCACTACGATGGACGTCACAGAGCAGGAGTTACTGACACAGGAATTGCGAAGGGAACAGGCGTACCTGAACGAGGCGCAAGCGCTGACTCACACCGGCAGTTGGGCGTGCAATCTGGTCACACAACAAATATCTCATTCATCGGACGAAAACGCTCGCCTGTATGGTTTCGATCCTAGCCAAGGTCCTACTCCCTTCGATCATTATTACAAGACGATTCTTGCAGAAGACGAACCGGCCCTGAGGCTCGTACTTGAGGATGCGATCCGAACAGGAACGGACTACGATGTCGAGTTTCGGATTCGTCGCAGGAATGGCGTCATTCGGTTCCTGCGTGGCATCGGTCATCACAGTCCATCTCAAGAGACCGGCGAGTATGTCGGTATCACGATGGATATCACGGAACGAAAACGCGTCGAGGAAGAGCGCGAAAGATTCCGCCGCTTAGAGGCTGATCTCGCTCACATCAACCGAGTCAATATGATGGGCGAATTAGCCGCGGCCTTGGCGCACGAGATCAAGCAGCCGATTGCAGCCTCGATCACAAGCGCCAGCGCTTGTTTGCGATGGCTTGCCCATGATCCGCCGGACCTCGAAAGAGCGCGCGCAGCAGCCGCCAGGATTGAGCAGGAGGGAAACCGCGCGGCCGACATCATCAATAGTTTGCGCTCCTTCTATAAAACCGGCACACCCGCTGAACGCCAACCGGTTGACGTCAAAGCCGCCATTCAAGATATGACTGCTCTGCTCGGAACCGAAGCGGCCCGTCACGCCGTAACGATTCGCGCCGAGAGTCAGGCAAACATGCCTCAGATCGTGGCGGACCGGGTGCAACTGCAACAGGTCCTCATGAACCTGATGCTGAACGCGATCGAGGCCATGAAGAACAGCGGGGGCGAGTTGACGATCAGATCTGGGGTAAACCCCGAAGGTCGCCTAACCGTTTCCATCGGCGATACCGGCGAAGGGCTGCCGGCGGAGGGTGCGGATCTGATTTTTGATCCCTTTCATACGACGAAACCACAAGGGACGGGTATGGGGTTGACCATCACCCGCTCGATCGTGGAGTCTTACGGAGGGCGAGTCTGGGCTACCGCTAACCAGGGGGCCGGCGCGACTTTCCATTTCACACTTCCCACCCGAGTCGAGGCGGAGACATGAAAACCGCGGCTCTTCCCACGGTTTTCATAGTTGATGATGACTCTGGCATGCGGCAGGCGGTCCAGGATCTTGTCGAGTCTGTTGGTCTGCGCGCCGAGTCGTTTTCAACAGGCGAAGAGTTTCTGAAAAGGCAACGAACCACTTACCCGAGTTGCCTGGTTCTCGATGTAAGACTGCCTCAGATGAGCGGCCTCGATTTCCAACGCCAGTTAGCCGGGATCGGCGTGCAGATTCCTATCGTCTTTATTACGGCGCACGGAGACATTCCGATGTCTGTCAGAGCGTTGAAGTCGGGGGCCGTGGAGTTTCTGACGAAACCTTTTCGGGACCAGGATTTGCTGGACGCAATTCAGCAGGCCCTTCAGCGGGACCGCGCCGCGCGAGACCAGCAAGACGAGATCAACGCTTTGCACGAACGTTACGAGGCATTGACCGGGCGGGAGCGGGAGGTGATGGCTCTAGTCGTCTCCGGCATGCTCAACAAGCACATTGCCGCGAAGATCGGTACCAGCGAGGCCACAGTGAAGATCCACCGGGGCCACGTGATGGAGAAGATGCAGGCGGGGTCGCTGATTGAATTAGTCCGCATGGCCGACAAGCTCAGACTCTCCCAGTAGATCACTGGCCATTGCTCTGATCTCCCTACCCGGTATGGGTTGTTGCGCTGTCCTTCGAGAGCTAGGCGCCTACCACCAAAGTAGTACTTTCCTACAACCTGGGATCAATTGCAACGGATAATGGACGGCGATAAACTTTGGCAATGAGCACGGGTTCACGCTCAAGTCTTCTGGCGATCGTCGACGACGACGAGTCGGTTCAGAGCGCGCTCCGGGATTTAGTCGAATCGGAGGGGCTGTCCGCGCACTGCTTCGGTTCCGCAGAGCAATTCTTGGACTCCACCGTCAGGCACGATGCCTCGTGCCTGATTGCCGATATTCGCATGCCAGGCATGTCTGGTCTCGAACTGCAAACGAAGCTCAAGGCCGAGCGATGCCGAATACCAATCATTTTCATCACCGCGCGAGGCGACATCCCGATGACAGTGCGCGCGATGAAGGACGGCGCGATTGACTTTCTTACAAAACCGGTTAACGCGGCCGTGCTGGTCAACTCCATTGAAAAGGCGGTGCAACAGTATCGTGCAAATCGGCAAGAGACGATGGAATACGAGAGTTTCACCGCCCGATACGGGACTCTCACGCCGCGCGAGCGAGAGGTGCTCGTGCTGCTCATTCGGGGTTTACTCAACAAGCAAGTAGCGTTTGAGTTGGGAATCGCCGAGTACACCGCTCAAATCCATCGCTCACACATTATGCGGAAAATGGAAGCGGATTCTTTTGCCACGCTAGTCAAACTCGCCAGCAAGTTCATACCTGAGCCGAGCAGCGCGTAGCAGCACAGGATCGTCCTCGTTCCCGGCGCTATGTGGAATCGAGGCCCTATAGACGTTGCTGCCCGTTTGGCCCGGGTCGAGCTCACCAGCGATCAAACGTGTACAAGGAACATGTAATATCCTGTCGCCGCCGAAAGCGATTACGATGCCGACATGGGACCCGCGTCAAGAGGGGACGCCGCTTCGATTGCACAAGGGACATACCCGCGCAAGCGAGTTGTAATCGTGGGCGGTGGATTTGCCGGATTAGCCGTCGCCAGGGCGCTCCGTCACGCACGTGCCTGGGTCATGCTTATCGACCGATCCAACCACCACCCGTTTCAGCCATTGCTCTATCAGGTTGCGACTTCCGTTCTGAGCCCCGGACAGATTGGCTGGCCAATTCGCGGCATGTTCAAACGGCAACCGAATGCCACCGTAGTTATGGGCGAGGTGACGGGCGTCTATAAGGAGAGGCGACGTGTTTTCGTAACCGGCCCGGACAGGAGAGAGGTACCGGTTGAGTATGATTACCTGGTTATGGCGACTGGCGTCCGCCACAGCTACTTCGGTCATCAGGAATTTGAAAGGTTTGCCCCCGGACTGAAGACGCTTGCGGACGCCGTCGCCATTCGAAACAGAATTCTGACCGGCTTCGAGCAGGCTGAAGCCGAGGAAGACCCTACAGGCCACAGAGACCTTCTGACTTTTGTATTCGTCGGCGCCGGACCGACCGGCCTTGAACGGGCGGCGGCGCTAACCGTAATGAACAGGAGCACCCTGAAGCCGGAGTTCCGCCGGATTGACCCGAGGTCTGCGCGCATTATCCTCGTCGACATGGCCGCCCTGCTACGCCTTCAAAGCCTGTGCGTTGAAGTCATGCTTGGCCACGGGTGTTCATGAATGACGCATTGATTAGCGCCGTGGCAGCGCTCACCGGGTCGGCACTGGGTGGCGTTACGCCTCTTGTCAGCAACTACCTCATTCAGCGGGGGCTGACCGAACGCGAATTGCTGACCCGTGAGCTGACCGAGCGGCAGAACATGTACTCGGAGTTCATCCGCTTCGGGACCAGCGTGTACGTCAAGGCAATTACCCTTGAACCGCAGAACGGAAATCTCGACGACCTTGTAGCACTGTATGCCCTCGTCAGCCGCATTCGGCTTTATGCGTCCGCCCCGGTGTTCAAAGCCGCGGAGGATTTCGCGGTGCTTGTGACGGAGAAATACGGAAACGCGGCAATTCCCGTCGAAATCCTCAAAAGCGCGGCCCTTAAGTCTCGCGTCGATCCTTTAAGTACTTTCAGCACTGAGTGCCGGAAAGAACTGGAAGGCATTGCCCGCCGCCACCATTCTCGAAAAACCTGACTGCCATTTGAAGCAACGCCTAATTGCCCCCATTTTCGGTACGAGTTCAAGGGGTTGTTCTTGTATGCCGTCATTCCGGTGCCATTGATGTTTCCAATTGGGCTTTTCGCCTGGTCAAGGAGGGCGAACATATTGTCGATTCGCCGCCCGCCAGGGTCGCGCCCGCGGCGGCGACGGACGCGCGCAGTGCTCGCGCTTGTCGCGAGGAACCTGTTGCCGACGACGCCTTCAGTTCCAATGGTGACCACAGAATCAGTGCGTACCGGGTCACAAACGTCAGTCTGATACAGGAAACATGCAATGGACCTTATGTGCCCTTGTGAATAACATCAATCAAGAAGTCACGCGACAAACGAATATACGAGCGTCGAGCTTTCAGTGGCGTCGCGCCGTTTTGACCGGCAGGCGTCCGGAAGGTCTTTTTTATGGCGATGGATACAATGCCAAGTGCGCTTGACGTGGCCTTTCGCGCGGCCTTGCTTCTCACCGGCGAGACGAGGGCTGCCGAAGTGGCCGTGATGCACGGCATTGGCGCGTGCGAAGACCTATCGCCCGGCGGCCTCCTAACTGCAGCAGTCAGATCTGCGGTTCGGCGACGAACGAAGTCGTCGGACGGTCCCTGTAAAGTCGAGTGTCTCTCCCCTGAACTCCGGCGCCTCTTTTTGCTGCAGCCTCTACTGCGGCACTGCTTTGTTCTTCGAGTTCTGGTAGGCCTCTCGCCCGAAGCCTGCGCGGAACTTCTCGAAGTTTCCGTTACCGAGTTCGAAGACGCGGTATATAGAGCGTTGATCCAGCTCCCGCTCCTCTGTTCTCCAAGAGCTCAGCCGACCTGATACTGAGCGCCGTCGACGACAATCGCCTGCCCGGTGATAAAAGCGGCGTCATCGCTTGTCAAGAACAGAAGTGCGCCTGTGACGTCCTCAACTGTCCGGAGCCTGTGGCATCCTCCAGTGATGCCCAGCCGTTTTGATCGCTTGTTGTTCCGAGTTAGTTCGTTTGCGTCTCTCCGATTTAGGTGTAGTTGGCCAGTATCGTCCTAAGGCCAGGCAGCGCCGCGCTCGTGGTGCTGCGTCGAATATCGCGGCGTGGCAAGCGTGAGTCGATAAACAATCTGACTTCAACGCATCTCGGCCAGAAAACACTTGAAGGAAGCTTCTTCCGGCAACTTTCTTTTCACCTCCCTCTGCCTGACGACGAAGAAAGGGCAGCTGCCGGTGATCGGGCATCGCGCGGACATTTGTGGACTCGTATCCCGTTGAGAAACGGGCCGCGTACGTCTGGCGCGCGACATGCATCGCTGGAGGCGAGTACGAGATGCACACAATCAAAACCCAAAGGAGCAAAAAGATGTTCGGAACAAGATTCGCTGCTGTAGTGATCGCCGCTGCGTTGATGTCAGGCGCGGCATTCGCCCAAGAAGAAAATGCCGCTTACAAGAACGAGGCTGCGGTTCAGGCATTCGGCGCCTTCGTGAAGACTACGAGTCAGAACGGGATCCAACAAGGCGCAACCAACGGTGCGGGCGTCCTGGGAACCTATCGCTTCTTCTTCAACGACCATAACGGCGTTGAGCTGAACTACGGGTACTCACACAATACGCAGAACTACGCCGGGCTGGGCGGCGTGGACAGCCGTTCGCATGAAGTGTCGGTAGCGTATGTCCTGCGTTTCCCATGAAGCGCTGGACGCCGTTCGTGCTTGCGGGAGTTGGCGGGCTCGTGTTCCAACCAAACAATGTCTCACTGGCAGACACGCAGGCGCGCGCCGCGGGAGTCTATGGCGGGGGCGCGGATATTAATCTTTCGCGACATGTATTCGTGCGAGCGGAATACCGCGGGCTGATTTACAACTCACCAACCTTTGGGCTGATGGCGCTAAGTGGAGCGGATCGGATCACGCACCGTCCCGAGCCCTCGCTTGGCTTCGGTTACCGCTTCTGAAAAATCGGGAACGGGCGCGGTTCAACGGCCAAGGACCTGGAAATCGAATTTCACTCGGAAGAGACTGGTGCCGCGCCTGGTTCTTCGCGAAGTCGGCAAAAACGCACTCCGGAGGTAACGATGAATAGCGTCGTTGAAAATATCTCAAATCATGGTTACATCACCGTGTTTCTATTCGTACTGGCCGAGCAGATCGGAATTCCTCTGCCCGCCGGCCTGATTCTCCTGGGTGCCGGTGCTCTGGCGGGTCTTCATCGGATGAGCTTCGGCATAGTTATCGTCGTAGCGGTGACAGCATCGCTCATCGGCGACTCGATCTGGTTTTACCTGGGATGGCGACGCGGCGCCACGATTCTTGCTTTGATCTACCGCGTCACGCCTCGATGTCGGATCTCCTCTTCTCGGATGAACTCGCTGTTTAAAAAGTATGGTCCATCATTCCTTTTATTCTCGAAGTTCGTGCCGGGTTTGGGTATGCTGGTGCCGCCTATCACTGGCGCGATGAAGGTGGAGGTATGGTACTTTCTGCTTCTTGATGCGGGAGGCGCTTTGGCATGGGCCACCGCTTATGTCCTGACTGGCCGCGTGCTGTGTCCGCACCTTGACTACCTGCGGATTTCGCCAGCGAGTAGCAACCTGGTTTTCGGGGTGGCGGTCCTTGCGCTGGCGGCCTTGGGCTGGGGGACTATTCAATTGCGCCCCTCTCGAATGTGGGGCAAACTGCGCCAGAGATGCTCCTTTTTGTATGCCGATCTTGGACGGTTTTGTTTGATGTTATCGTCGGCGGTGCCGTCGAGGCGAATATTTCAAACAAGAAGATCGAATCAGGTACGGAACGATTGTCTTGGTGGCGATTTTGCCAGAGGGAAATCGCTTTGTAGCGATCAAGCACTTGAGGAAGACGACGTGAAAATCTCCGTTCGCGACGTGGGAACTTCCAGGGTTGTAGAAGTGCACGGAGAGGTGGATGTCGGCACCTCCCCGGAACTCCGGCGCACTCTTTTCGAGGCATTGCCCGACGTGGGCAAACTGGCACTCAACCTGGCCGCGATCCGCTACATCGATAGTTCTGGAATCGCGACCCTCATCGAAGTGCTGAATCGTTCCCATCGTCTCAAGAAGCAGTTCGTGCTGTTCGGCTTGAGCCCCGCCGTGCAGGACGTGTTTCGGTTAACCCATGTGGTCCGGGTGTTTGAGGTCTTCCAAACTGAGCAGGAAGCATTAGGGTCGTAACGCAGTGGGTGGCAGAGATGGGCGCCGCAACTGGCCGAAATCTCCGCCAAATCCCTGCGACTGTTATTTCTGTCGCCACGCAAACGCAGCCGGATGTTCCAGCGGGCGATTCACGAGGCGATGGCCGTCGGAGTAGGCGCCATTCCGATTGTTTCGGTAAATCTCCTTCTTCGTCGGGGTCATCCTCGCTTTACAGGGAGCCTATGAATTTCAGATGCTGGGCGCCATGCAGATGGTAGCAGGCCTGGTGGTCGCCATCACCAGGGACTTGGGGCCGCTGATTACAGCGATTGTCGTAATAGAAAGGTCGGGCTCGACTCTCGCCGCAGAGATCGGGACCATGCGAGTGATCGAAGAACTGGATGCGCGGCAAAACCATGGCGCTCGATCCCGTGGCATTTCTGGTTGTGCCGAAGTTCCTGGCAATGGCGGTGATGTTGCCCTGCCCTGCTATCTGCGCGGATCTAATGGGGGTCTTGGGTGATCAAGCCTCCATTCAGACGAAGATCTCGTTGCGTGTCGAATTCTTGGGCGGAAATTCTCGTTTTTCCTCTCGTGGGCCGACGGGTAAACCTTAGATTCGATTGGACTCAAGTTATCTGATCGCCTGCGCGATGCGTAGGAGGCCACTGAGAAGGTTGTCTAAGTGATTGATTTTAATGGTGGGCGCGACAGGACTCGAACCTGTGACCTCCTGCGTGTGAATTGGCCGGGTGGGCTGTGAGGCGGTGAGCGACGAATATCGCGAGTGCCGGCGAAGCTCTTGAAATTGAGGAGCTTCGCTGGCATTCGCGTTTTTGCCGAGACGTATCGGGCACTGTCGAGCAGAGGCGCAAAATCGGTCCTTTCGAGCAATTCTGGGAGGGGTTACGTCACAATCCACGTCACAAGGGTTGGAGAGTGGGCAGATCCCTGTCGCCCTCACGTACGCGAGGCGCTATCGCTTCTTTCTGTGCTTTCGCGGAATGTCCGGGGTCAGAACGGTAGCGTATTTCATTTTTCTACGTCCGCCCTTGCATTCGCAAGGGTTCTTCCCACAAGCACCGCAGAGGCCTTGCTCACGCCGGCGGACAACTTTCTTCACGGCGATACTTCGAGTGTCCTTCGTCGGCTCCATGGCGTTGAATCAACGATAGCAGAGCTTCCCGAAGCGCCGCCCATCACAAACCACTCCGAAACCGAGGATACCTTGCGCCAAATAATTCTTCTCCTATTGGAGTAGAATTAAAACATGGACGGATACACACCTGCCCAAGCTGCCGCGATAACAGGTTTGCCACTGGCGGCGGTTCACAAAGCAATCGATACTCGCCTGATACGACCCCGGTCCGCGCGATCAGGGGCAACCGTGCGCCGGCTGCTTTCGAAAGAGCAGCTGATCTACCTGCAACTCGAGGCGGAGGGACTGCGACTGCTGCCCGTTGGGACGCGGAGAGAGATCGCCGCCTCGATTCAACGGTCGCCGAAGGTAGACCTGATCGCTATCGGAAACGGGACAGTGCTCTTCGTTGAATTCAAGGCCGCCCGCCGCAAGGTCGAAGGCCAGTTGAAGCAACTCGCTCAGCTCGAAAACATGGTAGTCAGCGATCCGGAGATCATGCGCGGGACGCCGGTCTTCAAGGGCACGCGGATTCCGGTGGACCTTGTGGCCGACATGCTCGCCCAGGGTGCAACTTCGGAGGAGATTCTCGAGGGCTATCCAACCCTGAACAAGGAGAAGATTGCTATCGCGCCGCTGTACATGCGTGCGTTCCCACGGCGGGGACGCCCGAGCCGCCGCCCCTGGCAGGGAAAAAAGGCGCGGGGCCGGAAATCCTATCCACTGAGCACTCTGCTCAGGAATGCATGAGGTTCCTGATTGACGAATGCCTGCATGAGTCGCTGGTCGGAGTCGCTCATGGCGCCGGTTTCGAAGCAACCCACGTCAACCACCTCGGCTTGAGCGGAAGGCCGGACTGGGAGTTGGCCGAGCGGATCGCCAAAGACGAGTTAACGTTCGTCACGAACAACCGTGTCGATTTTATTCAGCTCTTCGGCCAAATGGAACTGCACGCCGGTCTGATCATCATCGTTCCGAACGTCGTCCCGGCGCTCCAGCGTGCTCTGTTCGAGAGCGCTCTTCAATACCTGGCAGGAAAGGTCTTGGTCAATTCTGTGGTTGAGGTAAGTTTGGACCTTCAGGTGGTGACGTGCGTCGAATACCGACTGCCGACCGATTAAGCGCGTCGAGGAACCGCCCCGCGCGGGGTCATCGGGTAGCTCTCCCTACTGACTGCATTTTCGCTAAAATCTGAGTTCACGGTGGAACTGGTTGACTCGACACTCGCGTGGCTTGGACCGGTCTCGTCCGCCCAGCCCGGCGGCGGCACGCCATTCCTTTACCTCCTCGGCGCGCTGTTTGCCTGTTCCATCGTCTGGTACGCTTTCCGGGAACGAGCACGAACAAAGC
>Ga0210401_10008782_pt1 | contig 9992 bp, 8 predicted proteins | sample IncBWH32MmetaG_FD_150866 | JGI IMG/M metagenome (GOLD analysis project Ga0210401, IMG submission 150866) | Forest soil microbial communities from Barre Woods Harvard Forest LTER site, Petersham, Massachusetts, United States - Inc-BW-H-32-M | ecosystem: Environmental > Terrestrial > Soil >... | reverse complement strand
CGCGAGGAGAGGCCCAACCGTGGAGCGCATCTCGTCGTCACTGGTCCATTGCTGATGCAGGAACTTGCGCAGGGCGTCGACGGTCTGCAGGCAGACATCCGTGATTTCAGCGCTGCAATGCAGCGCTCCATCGCGAAGTTGCCCGATCAAATCCTCCAGGCGGTGCGCCACGGCGCCCAATCGCCGCAGACCTACTTGCGCCGCCGATCCTTTAATCGTGTGAACGGAACGGAAAAGGCGATGAATCTCTTGGGGATCCGGATTCGATTCGAGGCCCAGCAAGCATTGAGTCGCAATTTGCAAATGTTCTTCCGCCTCGGGAATAAAAAAGTCCAAGACATCCCTGGAAACATCGTCGTCTTCCGGCAAATCGTCAGCGAGGGTGCTGTCGGACAGAGGCAGGGAATCCCGCGCGTCAGCCCCCGGACCGGCGGGCAAATCCTCTCCGAGGTCAGCGGGAGACGTTGTTGCGCCACCAAATGCAAATGCGTAGCGATGCTTGAAGGCGGCAATGTCATCGACGGTTTCGTTGCCTTCCGCGCTGATTTGCAGCAGGTCAAATTCGAGAACGGAGATTGCGTCCGCGAGGAACTCCGTGAGCGGTTCATAGGTGTCAGGACTCAGCTGCGCCTTGCGGGCATACTGAAAGATGTGCGCCAATCTTCCGGCAATTTCCGAGAAGAGCGGAAAGCCCCAGCGGCTCGCGGATTCATCAAGCTCATGCGCGGCCTCGTAGAGACGGACGAGATCGCCGCTCGTGGACTGCGGTTCCACGGGCAAGGCGGCATATTCCCGCAGGTACTGCAGACGCTCGGAGGCATCCTGCAGAAATTTTTCGAGCGAATTGGAATCGTGGGAAGTCATGACCCACTCCCCTGCGCCGCGGGTTTCGGTTCGGTTTTCGTTGCGGGCGGCTTGACGTAGTACTGGCAATCCCCATGCACCGCGGTCTGAAACTTGACGGGAGCGGTTTTCATGGATTCCGAGTGGCCGAGAAAGAAAAGGCCGCCGGGTTCGAGCGTGTCGTAGAAGCGCTGCAAGAGTTCGTTTCTGCGCTCTTCGGAGAAATACATCAGGACATTCATGCAGAAAATGCAGTCCATGCGGCCTACGTAGACCGAGCGCGCCAAATTCATGGGCACGAATGAAATCATTTTGCGGAGGCGCGGCTTTACTTCCCAAGAATCTCCCGTTTTTTTGAAATGCGCCTGCAATTGCTGCGGAGTGACACTGGCCAGGCTGCGGCCCGCGTAGACACCGCGCTCCGCAATCAGGAGCGCGTCGCGGCTGATGTCCGTGGCCAGGATTTCAATCTGCCAGGCATCGGAAAACGGCAAGGTGTCCGCCACGGTGATGGCGATGGAATAGGCCTCTTCGCCTGTCGAGCAGCCCGCGCTCCAAATCCGCAACACGCGCGGGGAGCGCCACATGTTGCGGGCCTGAACCTCGGGCAGAACCACACGCTCGAGAGCCTGGAAAATATCGGGATAACGGAAGAAGGAGGTTTCCTGCGTCAACAGGCTTCCGAGAAAACGGTCATATTCGATGTTGGAATTGCGAATCCGGCGAAGCAGCGTCGCGGCCGTTGATTCGCCGCTGGCGCGCAAATATTCATTCACGCGCGGGGCGAAAAACCGTTCGCGCGAGGCGTCGAAGAAAATGGCCGACCGCTCTTCAATCAGCGTGCGGAGCTCATCGAGCTCCGAAGCGGTTACGGCAACCGGTAGCGTGGATGATTTGTCCATGCGCGTTCCAAGGATCCTCAGGCCGGCCCGCAGAGGCCGGTTTCCGTTGGGTTATCGCCGCGCCTCGACAACGACTGGCTCGCGCCGAACCGTGGAGGAAGCGCCGTTGGACCGGAATTGCGACAGTGCATCGACAAGTTGCTCGGAGAGTTTTACGAGCGAGCCCACATTGCCGGCCGCTTGCCGGGCGCTCTGCGAGGTCTGTCGAGTGATTCCGGAAATGATTTGCATGGCGTTGGCGACGCCTTCCGTGCCGCGCACCTGTTGTTTGGAAGCGAGTGAAATTTCCTGCACAAGTTCCGCGGACTGGCGGACGACGCTGGAGATCGCCTCCAGCGCTTTTCCCGCCTGATCGGCGAGGCCCGCTCCGACTTCGACTTCTTTCGTGCCTTCCTCCATGACGACCACGGCTTCATTCGTCTCGGCTTGAATCGCTTTGATGAGCGCCGCGATGTCTTTGGTGGCGGTGCGGGAGTGCTCGGCGAGTTTGCGGACTTCGTCGGCGACGACGGCGAAACCTCGGCCGGCTTCTCCGGCGCGGGCGGCTTCGATGGCGGCATTCAGAGCCAGCAAGTTGGTCTGCTCGGTAATGTCGTTGATGACGTTGATGATTTCAGAAATTTCCAGGGAGCGATCGCCGAGGGACTTGATCTTCCGGGCGGTAGCCTGCACGGAAGAACGGATCCGCTGCATTCCTTCGAGGGTGTCGCGCACGGCGCGGTTGCCTTGCTCGGCGGCATCGAGAGCGCGTCGCGCGGCTTCGGCGCTGGCTTCGGCGTTGTTGGACACCTGTTTCATGGAAACCGTCAGCTCTTCGACGGCAGATGAAGTGTTGGTGATTTCCTGATCCTGCTGGCCGGTGCCTGTGTTCATTTCGTCCGTGGCCACGAGAATGCGGTTGGCGTTGGTGGAAACTTCGACGGCCGCATTGCGCACGCGGTCGAGAACGGTCGTGAAATTGTCCAGCATGAAGTTGATGGAGTCGGCGACATTGCCAAGCGCGTCGTTGGTGACCTTCCCGCGCAGCGTCAAGTCGCCCCGCGCCACCTGATTGATCAGGTTCAAAAGGTCCGTGATGCTTTTCTGGAGCAGGTCCTGCGCTTCCTGGTTTCCATAGGCCTTGGCAACACGCGCCGCGGTTTTGTTTAGATTTTCCGCGATCACGCTGAACTCATCCTCGACGGGTACTTCCGCCTTGGCGCGCGAATCCCCAGCCGCGAAGCGCTCGGAGAAGGTAGACAGCGCCCCGATCGGATTGAGCACGCGGCGCGGAAGCGTCATCAAGAGCACGAGCGCCGTAAAAACCGCGACACCCGCGGCCATAATGAATTCCATCCCGGCGCTGCCCGAGGTCCCGCCCTGAAAAATCGACGCGCCTCCAGAATGCACGCCGGCTTCATAGGCCAGCCCCAACACACCGAATAACGCGACGCTTGTCCAGATGACCAGCATCCAGATTGTCGAACTCAAACGGGTCTTCATAACTTCAAAACCTCCTCATCTTGCTTTCGAAGCGCCCTGTTGAATGGAACCGACTACCAGGGCCGAAAATCTTCCACCTCAAATAACGGGCACGGAAAAAACTTGAATCAGCTGGCGCAGGTCCAGGACCAGAGCTAGACGCTCCTCGTGCTTCAGCATTGCGCGGCAGTGCGGCATGTCCGGCGGCGAGTGGTCGAGGAGCGATTCCGAATTTGCAGGAAAAGTGCCGATCACTTCATCGGCAGCGATCCCGACATGCATGTCTTCGTTGTGATCATCGCCGGCCAGCACGGCGACGATGATGCTTCGTGGCAAAAGGCCCGGCCTGCGCCCTTCGGTGACGGCGATATCCACGGCAGGAATAATCGTGCCACGCAAATTGAATACGCCCATCAGGAAGGGCGGCCCGAGCGGCACGCGCGTCACCAGCGGCCAGTCCACCACTTCTTCGACCTCGAGAACCGGAAGACAAAACCGTTCGCGTCCGGCACGGAAGACGCAAAATTGCCGGGAAGGCGGAGCGTGCTCGCTCGATCCGGAGATCTCGGCTAGCTCGTCGGACTGCATATCCGAAGGGATGGGAGTCAGGTAGGTTTCGTCGGGCATCAATCAAACCGCCTTACTTCACGCAAGAGATCGACCGGCTCAAACGGCTTGACAATGTATCCATTGGCGCCCTGCTGCTCGGCCCAGTAGCGATCGCTGGGCGTCGATTTTCCACTGACCACGATAATGGGGATACTCTTGTACGTTTGCGAATTTTTGAGCGACCGGCAGACCTGGAACCCATTGCGCTCCGGCATGACCACGTCCAGAAGGATTAGGCTGGGGGCCTCGGAGTCGATAGTCTTCTCGATCTGCGACGGATCGCTGATGCCCACAGCGGTATAGCCTTCCTTCTCCAGGACGGACTGGATAATCCGCACCATGCCTTCAGAGTCATCGACAATCAGAATCTTTTTCATCGACCAGGCCTCACTTCAAATTTGCCCATCAAGAAGAAAGCAAGTGCAGCGCCATTCCTCGATATGAGTTTCTCAATGAGATAATGCGTTCAACCGGCTGAAATCTGGACCTTTAGCGCACTTGGACCGCCGGTCAGGTCTTGGACGACTCGGCCATGCGCATCGCCGGCGTCTCAAGGTGAGATTTTCTCTCGCTGAGCTCCATCTCATTCTCGATGGAAGAGAGCCGCTGAACGATTTCATTCAACCGCAGAGCCATGTTGTGAATGGTCCGCACGTTTTCGCGGCAATGGTCAGGTAGGGGCTCCCCCGAAAGCAGCATCAGATCCGCGTTGCCAAGAAGAGACGTAAGGGCGTTCACCATACCGGGGCGAGCTTCCAGCAAGGATTTCCCTAACTGGCCAAACCGCTTTTGCGAAAGATTCGCGATTTCAGCTTCCCGAGCGCGACTCTCCGCCGCGGACCGGCGCGTGACTTCTCGCGCCAGGGAAAATAAGATCTTGTTCCATCCGGGAAATTCCGGGAGGAGGAGCCAAGTGCTGTGGACAGCATGCACTACTTTTAAACTCTGCTCATCGCCTACCGCGCACACCACGGAATCGGGAGGCAGGGGCGGACCCTGCGGAAGAGCCTGGGCCTCCCGCAAAGGACCCACGACGATTAATTCGTAACCGGAAGATTTGGCCTGGCGGTTGGCGCCAGTGGAGACAGTAGTGATGTTTGGAGAATCTGTCTCCCGCATCCAGAGTGACGTCAAGGAGCGCACAAATTCGGAATCATCCGAAACAATCAGGATGTGGCCAGTAGTCATCGTTTTTCTTGCCGGGTTGCGTTTCCCTTTTGGAATTGTTCCGCTTCATCCACCAGGGCGAGGAGCCGTTTGAGGCTGATGCCCAGGTTAACGGCGCCGTCGGTCTTCATGGATCGCTTGAGGTAGTCGACGCGCTCCTGGAATCGTGGAATTTCGGCGCGCGCATGGGTAATGGCCTGATGCAACAGCCTGAAATCCATCAGACGTTTCCTGCGTTCGATGGAGGTGGACAAGAGGGCGCGCGCAACTATGAGGCGGCGCAATTCTTCGGAATCCTGTCCAGAATCGCTGATAAACGCGGCCACTTCCCACGCCGATAGCAAGATCCGCGTATTTTCAACAGTTACGGTGGTCATGGAGCGGCCACGGACGGGCGGGGTGGCAATCAATTGTTCCCAGATCTTTTCTTCCAGAGTCTCCACGTCAACGAGGCCGATATTTGCAGACGCCTGGTCAGCGGATGGAATCATTTCCGAATAAGCGGCGTTCAACCGGGCGGCGGTCTCGGCGATATCGTTGGGCTTACTGGCGGGGGACGGCGGGGCAGTCTTGACAACGGCAGGCTTGGCGGTAGCCGGAGACTCAGCATCGACCTGCTTGTCAGGCGCAGAGTCTTTTTTTTCTGTAAGGGTGGGCGCGGGCCCTGCGGATGCCGCAGCCGGGCCCAAGGCTTCCTCCAGGTCTTCGCGGAGGCACATCAATTGTTCGTACGGCTGAAATGCGGAGTCCTGACTGTAATCGTTCTGGAACGGTGGTTTCCAGTGCTCGTGGAACTGGCGTAGTTTTGGGATGAGTTCCTTTGAGGAAAGACCGGCTCTCCGGCAGTCGACAAATTTGACGCCACGTTTCTCCAATTGAGTGAGCGCCGCGCCGATCGCGCGCAAATCGCCATGAAGCCACTGGATAAAAGTCCGGCGAAGCAGAAAATTGAACCGGCAGATGCACACGAGCGATGCCGATTCATAGAACGCTTCGCCAACCGCTGCTTTCACCAGTTTTCCTTGCTCGAGTAAACCCTGTTCCATGATCTCACGGAGGCTGCGGCATTGCTGCGCGGCTTCCAAAATGCGGTCCAGCTGTTCGAGGCCGTGGAGAGATCCCATGTCGACTTCACCCAGAACGGGCTGGAGGATTTTCGCGACATCGGCGGTCTCAATCCGTCCGGCAATCAGGTCCTGGGGAGCGCAAAGGACGAAATACTGCACCAGGAGTAAATCAATCTTGTCCCGGTCGGCCGGAAGTTTTTCTGGCTTGTACAGGTGGCGCTGCAGAAAGAGGCGCAGGCCTTCCACGCGCGCCACAGCGGGGGTAACGAGGAAATGCCGCAGGTGAACGGCTTGTACCTGGCGGTCCACTTGATCCAGCCACTGCAGGTCGCGTTCGCGCGCTTTTTTGTCCGACCAGGAGCCCGTTTTTGCGCCCAAAGGATATGGGCCACCGACGAGATCAAGCTGACGCGTCAACGCTTCATAGATCGGATAGAGCAGGTTGAAGTCTTCCCGCGTTTGAGGCACACCGGAAAAAGCTTCATCCGTTTTCCGAGGCTGGCTCTGATCTGGAATAAGCGTTTTCACGGTCAACCTTGAATCATCCTTGGGCGGACTCTGGCTCCGAAACGATTGCTTTGGCCAAAAGCCTGGAATTCATTTTCACGATCACCTGAAGACAGGCGTCCACAAGAGGTAATGCAAGAGGACGACCAAAGGGTGAGAGAATCCGCAAGACCTCTAAGGGGTTTATTTTCTTGGAATTTGCCACAGTCTTGAGGAAGCCCCTGGCGGCCAATCTCAGATTGCGACCTTTTTTCTCAAGTCGCACGGCCACTCCTGGCTGTCCGGTTTTCTCATCTTTTGCGTACCCAGACAGAAAAACCGACAAATAATTCGCACCCGCAGGAGAAGTTGATTCTCAGATTTAGATGCTACGAGATCACACAACTAAGAGTGGCTGTGCTATTGGACCCGCATCGACAGGCGTTTTTTGGGGGGAAATCTCAGGCTAGAGTCTTTTCGCCTTGCTGGCTGGCGGAAATATGATAGCGCTTGAGTTTGCGGTAGAGGGTCGCGCGGCTAATTCCCAATAGCTCACCGGCCTTTGTTTTGTCTCCACCCACCTTCTCAAATACGCGCTGGATTGTTAATCGCTCAAGTTCATCGAGCGCGACTGTGGGAGTGGCATCCACATCTTGTTCTTCGGGGGCTGCCGATTCCGTTTTGCCCTTGGAGCCTCCTTGTAGCAACGCGGGGGACAGATCACTTTCATCGATGAGTTTACGGTCTCCCAGTGTGACTGCTCGGCAGAGGCAGTTCTCCAGTTCGCGAACGTTGCCCGGCCAATCGTAACGCATGAGCAGCTTCATGGCGGCTGACGTAAATTTTGTGTTTTCGCCCTCCGCCAAACGATCGAGAAAATATTGCGCCAGCATGGGAATGTCCGAACGCCGCTCGCGCAAAGGCGGAAGAGTGATGGAGACTACATTCAACCGGAAGAACAGATCCTTGCGGAATGAGCCGTCATTAATTGCCGATTCCAGATCTCGGTTGGTGGCGGCCACTACGCGTACCTGCACATGGACGCTTTCATTGCTTCCCACGGGTCGCACTTCTTTCTCCTGCAAAACGCGCAACAGTTTCGCCTGCAATTCGAGGGGCAATTCGCCGATTTCATCGAGAAAAATCGTGCCTCCGTCGGCCGCTTGAAACAGACCGACCTTGGATTTCGCCGCTCCCGTAAAGGCTCCCTTGGCATAACCGAAAAGATCGCTCTCCATCAGCGTCGGGACCAGCGCGCCGCAATCCACGGCCACGAAAGGCCGTTTTGCGAATGTCCCTCGATAGTGGATGGCGCGCGCCACTAATTCCTTTCCCGTTCCGCTTTCGCCGCAGATCAACACGGGGGTCCACGTGTCTTTCAGCCGGCTGATCATGCGCAAAATTTCACGAATCTTGGCGGAGTCGCCGATGATGCCGTCGAGTTCCTGGTCGGTCTCGACGCGTTCCCGAAGGACGCGGTTCTCCTGCACCAGCCGGATTTTTTCTTCCATGCGGCGAAGCAGCATGCGCAGTTCTTCGACGCGGAACGGCTTCTGGATATAGTCATAGGCGCCCAATTTCATGGCTTCGACGGCGGATTCGATGGAGCCGTGCCCCGTCATGATGACGACTTCAGTCGCCGGCAATCGTGACTTGATCTGGCGAAGCAGATCCGAGCCGGAGAGATTGGGAAGGCGCAGATCGGCGATGACGATGTCGGGCGCGATCGCGGGAGACTGAGCGAGTGCGGCTTCGGCGCTTTCCGCTTCCGTGCAGACGTATTCGAGCGAACTGCCTACGGTCATGCACAGGCGCCGAATGCTTTGCTCATCGTCGACGACGAGTAGCCGAATCCGCGAATCTTCCTTGGTCACCGGTTCCCCCTAAACAAATATGCTTCGTCTTGCGAAAATTCCCTTAATCGCAATGGGAGTCAAATTCATTCTTCCGTCATTACGCCTGGCGAGCTGATGGCTGCCGCCGGAAGACGGATCAGAAACGTGCAGCCTTCCGCAGCGGCATTGTTGCGGCACAAAATCTCGCCATCGTGCGCTTGAATGATTCCGTAGCAAATGCTGAGGCCCAGGCCAGTTCCCTTTCCGACGGGCTTGGTCGTAAAGAACGGCTCAAAAATGCGGTCGGGGTTTGAAATTCCCGGCCCATTGTCGCGAATATGAATCTCCACATTCTCAGCGCGAGCGATTGTCTCGACTTCAATCCGGCCGGCGCGGCCGCTCTGCTCGATGGCATCAAAAGCGTTATTGAGAATATTGAGGAAGACCTGCTCGAGCTGGTTCGGATCGGCGACCACAACCGGTAGGTTCTCGGCCAGACGCTCGAAAATCTCGACATTGCGGCTTGACAATCCGTAGGAACGCAGTTTGAGAGTTTGCCGGAGCACCGCGTTAATTTGAACCAGTTCGCGCTGCGGAGGCATTTCCCTCGCGAATCGCAGCAAATTCTGAACGATCAGGCGAGTTCGCTCCGCCTCTTGCAGGATGATGCCAAGATTTTCCCTTGCGAATTCGGGGGTCTCAGGATTCTCCAGAAGCAGGTCCGTAAAACCGACGATGCCGGATAGCGGGTTATTCACTTCGTGAGCAACCCCGGACACCAGTTGACCCAGCGCGGCCATTTTTTCAGCATGTGCGAGTTTGGCTTGCAGGAGAGAGGCTTCGGTAACGTCGGTCATTACTACCACCGCGCTGCTCGTGTCACCGCTATTTTCGCGCATGGAACTCAGGTGCACGACGAATCGCGTTATGCTTCCCTCTCTTCGCAGGAACGGCAGCTCCAGCCTTTGAACCGCGCCCGTATCGAAGACTGTGCGCAACGCTTCCTCAAAAATTGGACGGTGACTCGTGTGAATGAGTCGGGCGAGAGGGAGACCCTGCAGCGCCTGCACCGAATATCCAATCTCCGCGGCACGGTGATTCACGTAGCCGATGCGTCCGGAAGCATCGAGCACCAGAATAATATTTTGGGTGTGATTCAGGATGCTCCAATTGAAATCACGCTCGCGCCGGAGCGCCGCCCGTGAATTCTTCTGATCGGTAATGTCGAGAATGAGCCCGCGATATTGCGCGAGTGTTCCGCTGGAATCGCGAACCGCGCTTACGTGCAGGAGAACCTCGAGGGGGCGGCCGTTTTGGCTTCGCAATTCCGTTTCGCGGTTTCGGAGGATGTTCGTGCTCCGCAGCTCCTCCAGCAGGCGGCCGCGGCCCGAGGAAGGCAGGAGATCTTCAAACAAATTTTTGGTGAGGAGCTCTTCCAGGCTCGAACATCCCAGCATTCGGACCAAGGCCTGATTGGCATCCACCATGCGGCCACCCGGGTCGCAAAAGAAGGCGCCCTCCTGAATGCTGTCGAAGAGATCCCGGTAGCGTCGTTCCGCTTCCAATTTTTCGCGAATATTGACGAGCACATGGATGGTGTGACCATCTGTCCCGTCGTCCGG
>Ga0210401_10008781_pt1 | contig 9993 bp, 10 predicted proteins | sample IncBWH32MmetaG_FD_150866 | JGI IMG/M metagenome (GOLD analysis project Ga0210401, IMG submission 150866) | Forest soil microbial communities from Barre Woods Harvard Forest LTER site, Petersham, Massachusetts, United States - Inc-BW-H-32-M | ecosystem: Environmental > Terrestrial > Soil >... | reverse complement strand
CGACAGCGCATCGACCGGCTCGCTGTTGACCAGGATCTGCATCTTCACGAGGTCCGCCGGCTTGTAGTCGGTGAGATGATAGTCGAACGAGGCGTAGCCCTTGGAGACCGATTTCAGCCGGTCGTAGAAATCGAACACCACTTCGTTGAGCGGCAAATCGTATTTCACCATCGCGCGCGAGCCGACGTAAGTCAGCTCCTTCTGCGCGCCGCGCCGATCCTGGCACAGTTTTAAGACACTTCCGAGATATTCGTCGGGGGTCAGGATCGTCGCCTCGATCCAGGGCTCTTCGATCTCGGCGATCTTGACCACGTCGGGCATGTCGACGGGATTGTGAATTTCGATCGCCTGCCCGTCGGTCAGATGCATCTTGTAGATCACGCTCGGCGCGGTCGCGATCAGGTTGAGATCGAATTCGCGCGACAATCGCTCTTGAATGATTTCGAGATGCAACAGACCCAGAAAACCGCAACGAAAACCGAAGCCGAGCGCGGCCGAGGTCTCCATCTCGAACGAAAAGCTTGCGTCATTGAGGCGCAGCTTGCCCATCGCCGCGCGCAACGATTCGAAATCGTTGGCGTCGACTGGAAACAGGCCGCAGAACACCACTGGAATGGCCGGCTTGAAGCCAGGCAGCATCTCGGTCACCGGCTTCCTGTCGTCGGTGATGGTGTCGCCCACCCGCGTGTCGGCGACCTCCTTGATCGCCGCGGTGATAAAGCCGATCTCGCCGGGGCCGAGCTCGTCGACCTGCTGCATCTTCGGGGTGAAGAAGCCGACGCGCTCGACGTCGTAGGCGGCATTGGTGCCCATCATCCGGATGCGGCCACCCTTCTTCATCACGCCGTCGACGATCCGCACCAGCACCACGACGCCGAGATAGACGTCGTACCAAGAGTCGACCAGAAGTGCCTTCAGCGAGGCGTCGCGGTCGCCTTTCGGCGCCGGCAGCCGGTGCACGATCGCTTCCAGCACCTCGTCGATGCCGAGCCCGGTTTTGGCGGAAATCATCACCGCGTCGGAGGCGTCGATGCCGATCACGTCCTCGATCTGCTGCTTGACCTGGTCGGGTTCCGCCGCCGGCAGGTCGATCTTGTTTAGTACCGGCACGATCTCGTGGCCGGCATCGAGCGCGTGGTAGACGTTGGCGAGCGTCTGTGCCTCGACGCCCTGGCTGGCATCGACCACGAGTAGCGATCCTTCGCAGGCCGCGAGCGAGCGCGAGACTTCGTAGGCGAAGTCGACATGGCCGGGCGTGTCGATCAAATTGAGGATGTAGGTCTTGCCGTCCTTGGCCGGATAGGTCAGCCGGACGGTCTGCGCCTTGATGGTGATGCCGCGCTCGCGCTCGATATCCATGGAATCGAGCACCTGTTCCTTACCCGCCATCTCGCGATCCGTAAGGCCGCCAGTGATCTGGATCAGGCGGTCGGCCAGGGTCGATTTGCCATGGTCGATATGGGCGACGATGGCGAAGTTTCGGATGTTGGAAATGGGGGCGGTCGTCATGGGCGCGGGATAGCATTCACGCTTTGGCGCGGCAACCATATTGCCACGTACTAACGGGGTTTCTTCACGCCAAGCTGATTCCACTGAGGCTAAAAACGCGCTACGCACTTCTTCCATGTCGACTGCATCATTATTGCCCGCGACCTCGCGCGCGCGCCGAAGGCTGAGCTTCCGGCGGCTGGCGGCGTGGCTTGTGTTGCGCGCCACCAACCCCGAAACCGGGCTCTGGCTCGTGGTCAGCTTCGCACTCGTGCATGGCCTGCTCTGGACCTTGATCCTGATCGATCTGAAGGCGGCGCAGGATGTCCATATGGATGTCGCTGAAGCGTTTGCCTGGGGACAGAAGTTCCAGCTCGGTTATGGCAAGCATCCGCCGCTTGCCGGCTGGGTCGCCGGAGTGTGGTTCAGCTTTTTTCCGGTGAAAGATTGGGCGACCTATGCGCTGGCGATGACGACGCTAGGGCTTGGACTCGTGATTTGCTGGTTCATCGCGCTGCGCGTGGTCGATCGCCGCCGCGCGTTCCTTGTTGTCGTCATGCTCGCGCTCTATCCGATCTTCAATTTCAAGGGTTTTAAATACAATCCCGATCTCTTGCAGCTCGTCACCTTGCCACTCGTCGTGCTGGCCTATCTGCATGCGTTCGAAAGACGCACATGGCGCGCCGGCCTATGGCTCGGGCTCGCCGGCGCGCTGGCGCTGATGACGAAATATTGGGTGTTGACCATGATCGGCGCCGTCTGCCTCGCGGCGCTGATTCATCCGGAGCGACTGAAATTCCTGCGCTCGCCGGCGCCGTGGGTCGCGATCGCGACCCTTGCGGTCGCGATGATCCCGCACCTGATCTGGCTGAAACAAGTCGACTTCGTGCCGCTGACCTACGCCGGCGACGTCTATGGCCTGGCGAACCGCGCGCAAAGCGCCCGGCTCGTGCTCGGCTATGTCGGACACAATCTGGCGCTGCTTGCCGTGCCCGTGGTGCTCGCGGCATTGGCGCTGCTCCTGCCTCGACCACGATTTTCGCGAATCTGGTCGCCCGGTGCGAACGCGGGCGTGAACGCCTCGCAAGCGCTCAATATCTGGATCATCCAGATCATCGTCGCGATCGGACCGCCGCTTGGCGGCCTGATCTTCACGATCTATATGAAAACCGATTGGGGAATTTCGCTATTCTTCCTCACTCCCTCGGCATTGGTCGCGATTCCCGGCTTGCGGATTCACGAGGTCGCGCTGTTCCGCATTACCGCGATCTGGCTCGTGATCACGCTCGCCGCGCTCGCCGCGGCGCCCACCATCGCCGCCCGTGAGATGGCGGAATATCCCAATAGCGCCTCGAGCTATGCCGCGCGTTCGCAGTTGGCCCGCGAGCTGACGCAAGCCTGGCACGAACGTTTCGGTTCGAGATGGGCGGTGGTCGCCGGCACCACGGAGGTCGGCGAGCCCATGACCTTCTATAGCCCCGACCATCCGGCGCCGTTCACGCCGGGCGAATTGTGGTCCTCGGGGCTGACCTCGCTCGAGGAAGCCCAGCGGCTGGGCTTCATCGGCATCTGCGATACGACGGATGGGCGGTTGGCTACCTGCGAAGCCTGGATGGCGCAGAATGCCAAAAATGCCGAGCAGGTGGTGATGACCACGCAGCGCTTCTTCCGCGGGCATCCGGGGCCTTCGATCAACTGGAAAATTTTTATCGCGCCGCCTGCGAAATAGACGGTCGAAAATTCAAAGGGGGCCACACATGGATCTCGATCTGACAGGTAAGCTGGCGCTGGTCACCGGCTCGACGCGAGGCATCGGGCTCGCTTCCGTCGCGGGGCTTGCCCAGATGGGCGCGGAAGTCGTCATCAACGGGCGCGACAACGCCGCGATCACCGAGGCCATGGCGAAGGTCAGGTAGTCCTTGCCTGCCGCCAAATTGCACGCCGCCGCGTTCGATCTCGGCGGTACCGAAGGCTGCGCTGCGCTGGTGGCGCGATTTCCCGAAGTCGATATCCTCGTCAACAATCTCGGATTCTACGAGCCGAAAGCCTTCTTCGATATCGAGGATTCCGACTGGACCAAGATGTTCGAGGTCAATGTGATGAGCGCGGTGCGCATGACGCGGCATTATCTCAAGACGATGCTGGCCAACAAGGCGTGGGGCCGCGTCGTATTCGTCTCGAGCGAATCCGGCATCTATGTTCCGAAAGAGATGGTGCATTACGGGCTTCTCGAAAGCCGCACTGCTCTACATCGCGCGCGGCGCCGCCGAGCAGACCAGATCGACCGGCATCACGGTGAATTCGGTGCTGCCGGGCCCTACCTGGGTCGAGACGACGCCAGGCCGTCTTTCGGCGCGCGCCGAGGCAATGGGGACGACGGTCGATGAACTGGTGGCGCGAACCTTCAGCGAACGCCGGCCGGGGTCGCTGTTGCAGCGTTTCGCCAGGCCGGAGGAGGTCGCCAACCTCATCTGCTATCTGTGTTCGAAAGCCTCGAGCGCGACCAACGGCGCGGCCTTGCGCGTCGACGGCGGCATCGTCACCAATCCGTTCTGAGTTGCCCGTCATGGCCGGCACATAGGCGAGCGGAAGCGACGCCGTCCTTCGGACGGCTATGGCCGGCCATGACGGAGAAGCAACTTACATACTTTCTTCGTTGAACTTGCTCTCGACGAGGGCGCTGATGGCGGCGATCGCAGCCTCGGCCCCCGGGCCGATCGCCGAGACCACGATCGTGGTCCCGGGCGCCGCCGACAACATCATCAGTCCCATGATCGAGGTGCCGCCGACGGTTTCACCGCCGCGCGTCACCCAGACTTCGGCATTGAAGCGCTCTACCGTCTGAACGAATTTGGCGGACGCGCGCGCGTGCAGCCCGCGTTTGTTGATGATGAGGAGTTCGCGGGAGATGGCGCCTGCCGGCACGCTTGGCCCGGGAATATTTTCGGGCGCCGGGACGTCGTCGTTCATTTGCCAGCGAGCACCCGGCTGGCGATGGTGACGTATTTGCGGCCGGCTTCCTGTGCCATGGCGATGGCGTCGGGGAGCGAGCGCTCTTCGCGGACCTTGGCAAGCTTGACCAGCATGGGAAGATTGATGCCTGCGAGCACTTCCACCTTGGGGCGGCTCATGCAGGAGATCGCAAGGTTGGAGGGCGTGCCGCCAAACATGTCGGTCAGGATGGCGACGCCGTCACCGCTATCGACGCGGTTAACCGCTTCGATAATGTCACTTCGACACAAATCGGAATCATCGTCGGCACCGATCGTGACCGCTTCGATTTGTTTTTGAGGACCCATGACATGTTCGAGCGCTGCCCTGAACTCGTCGGCAAGGCGCCCATGGGTCACCAGTACTAGGCCAATCATCAGAAACTCCTCGCGCGTGCTTTTTGGTGCACCGCACGAACGCGCCACTTTGACCATCCAGAGCCCCCGCGCAAGAGGGGATGTTTGCGGGTCTCCCTGTCTTCGGACTGTAAAAAGGGGAGCTGCGCCGGTCTACTCGGTCGCGATAGTGGGACTGATATGGTTACCAATCCCCTTCACACAATTGGCGGAAGGATTAACGGAAGATGAACTTTCAGTTGTCGTAAGCGCGGCGACAACCAGCGGCAGGGGTGAATAGCCAACTCCCACCGGGATTCGCGGTATCAAAACACCGAAAATGCGAGTCATGAGCACCTCGGGCGGCGGCAGGCGCTCGGAGTCGGCCGACGCCAAGTCAACCAAAAGGCCGACGATGGCTTCCTCGGCGAACTCGCAGCGGCGAATGCCGAGCCCGCGGATCTCGATCAGGCCGGCCAATTCGGCCGCCGGGCGCACGCGCAATTGTCCTGCATCTGTGTCCAGATGGACACGGTCGTCGCCGACCAGGATCGCCGGGGCAATCTGCCCGGAACGGCCGCTCAGGATCAGATCGAAGGCGAGACGCGACTTGCCCGAGCCCGAGGGCCCGCGGATCAGCACCGCGCGATTTCCGATCCTGACCGCGGAAGCATGGACGCTCGCAGCGCCTTTGTCCGTCATGGCGCCGGCAGCCTGACCACGAAGCGCGCGCCCGCAACCGTCGGCTCGCCCTCGGGTCCGGCGGGACCTGCGCGGTTCTCGGCCCAGATGCGCCCGCCATGCGCTTCCATGATCTGTTTCGAGATCGAAAGGCCGAGCCCGGAATTCTGTCCAAAACCCTGATGCGGACGGTCGGTATAAAAGCGTTCGAACACCCGCTCCAGCGCATCGGGGCGAATGCCCGGACCATCGTCATCCACCACGATTTCGATGTCGGAGCGCACGCGCCGGCAGATGATGCGCACCTTGCCGCCGGCACTCGAGAACGACTTCGCATTCGACAACAGGTTGGAGATCACCTGTCCGAGCCGCGAATCATGCCCCGGCACCGAGAAGGTGTCGGCCGGGCCCCTGCCTTCGAAACGGGCCTCGACGGCGACGTCGTGGCCGACCCGGGTTTCGTTGGCGACCGAGACCAGCGTCGTCAGCAAACGGCGCAAATCGACCGGTGCCATGTCCTGCCGCTGCAACTCGGCATCGAGGCGGCTGGCGTCGGAAATATCCGAGATCAGGCGGTCGAGCCGTTTGACGTCATGCTCGATGACCGCGAGCAGCCGCGAGCGGCTGTTCTCGTTGCGCGCCAGCGGCAGCGTCTCGACCGCCGAACGCAGCGAGGTCAGAGGGTTCTTCAGTTCATGGGCGACATCGGCGGCGAACATCTCGATCGCCTCGATCCGGTTATAGAGCGCGTCCGTCATGTCGCGCAGCGCGCGGGAGAGATGGCCGATCTCGTCGCGGCGGCGGGTGAAGTCGGGAATCTCAACGCGGGTCTTGATGCGGCGGCGGACGCGCTCGGCGCTGTCGGCGAGCCGGCGCACCGGGCCTGCGATGGTGCTCGCGAGCAGCAGCGACAGCACGATCATGACGGCGGAGGCAACGCCGCCGACCTTCAGGATCGCAAGCCGCTCCGCGGTCACCATCTGATCGATATCGTCGCCCTGCGTCGAAAGCATCAGGGCGCCGTGGATCGCACGCGATCGCAGCACCGGGACCGCCACCGAGACGATCACCTCGCCGCGCGAGTTGACGCGCACCATGCTGCGCTTCTGGCCTTTCAGCGCGTTCGCAACTTCCTCGTAGCCGTTGCCGTTTTCCGGTCCGAGCTCGCGGTAGAGCGCAAGGTCGCCGCGGTTCAGCCAGGTGCGGATCGCGATCAACGCGCGTTCAGCGATGTTCGGCTTCTCCGACGACGGCGGCGGCAGGTCGAAGCGCAGCACGTTTTCAAGATTGCGGCTGTCGAGGAGCAGCCCGCCGCCGGGATCGTAAATCCGGGCGCGGGTCTTGGTCGGCGAGATCAGCGTGCGCAGCACCGGAGCTACGCGCTCCGGATTGATCGGGAAATCGAGCCCGGAAGATTCGTCCGGCGCGCCATAGCTTTCGCCGGGCTTGAGGTCGAGCAGCCGATCGGGATCGATGGTGATGGTGTTGGTCTGGACGGTCGCGGAGGCCGCGATTGCGCCGGCAATGATCTCGGCCTGCACCAACAGGCTTTGCGCCCGCGCGTCGATCAGGCCGGCGCGGAATTGCGAGAGATACAGCACGCTCGCCACCAGCGCGAGCAGGCCCGCGATGTTGAGCGAGACGATGCGGCGGGTGAGGCTGGAGAAACTGAGCGTGAAGAGGAACTGCCCGGCGCGGCTCAGCCATCGCAGCGGCCCCTGCCATCGCTGCGCGGGCTCGCTTTCGACGACGGCATTGTCGAGCGCGAGCGACGCTGAAGCGTCCTCGCTATTCACGCTCGAATCAGGCTGCGTTCGATCAAGCAATGGCTAGTGCCCAATTAGTCTTGCTGTGCGCGTTGCCCTTACAACCTACCCCAGACTGACCGCGGCGTCAGTCGGCAAGGCGCGCTAGCATCCTAACATTTGCTGGTGTCCGTTTGGTTCTAAGATTCGCAAAAGAGCCCGCCGCGATGGATGCGAATGTTCGAACCTGGATACCAGGCGCCTTGTAATCAAGCCTCTTTGAAGCGGTAGCCGACGCCGTAAAGGGTCTCGATCATTTCGAAATCGTCGTCCACCACCTTGAATTTCTTGCGCAGCCGCTTGATGTGGCTGTCGATGGTACGGTCGTCGACATAGACCTGGTCGTCATAGGCGGCGTCCATCAGCGCATTGCGGCTTTTCACCACGCCGGGGCGCGTCGCCAGTGCCTGCAGGATCAGGAATTCCGTCACCGTCAGCGTCACCGGCTCGTTCTTCCAGGTGCAGGTGTGCCGCTCCGGATCCATTCGCAGCAGGCCGCGGTCCAGCGCCTTGGCGTCATTCTCCTTCGGCACGGCGGTTGGATCCTTTGGCTGCGAGCGGCGCAGCACCGCTTTCACGCGCTCGACCAACAGCCGCTGCGAGAACGGCTTGCGGATGAAGTCGTCGGCGCCCATCTTGAGGCCGAACAATTCGTCGATCTCTTCATCCTTGGAGGTCAAGAAGATCACCGGCAGATCGGACTTTTGGCGCAGCCGCCGCAGCGTCTCCATGCCGTCCATGCGCGGCATCTTGATGTCGAGGATCGCAAGATCGGGTTGGCTGGTGCGGAAACCGTCAAGCGCGGAGGCACCATCCGTGTAGGTCATGATGCGGTAGCCTTCGGCTTCGAGCGCGATCGAAACGGATGTGAGAATGTTACGGTCGTCATCGACCAGGGCGATTGTGGGCATGAGCCTGCTTTCAGATAGACAGTGGCTGAAACGGCGAGCAATCCAGCGAGGCGCCGCATAAAATGGGCTTCTTACAAGGTCACCGAGCAATGCAAGCTGGGCTGAAGTGTGACCGAGTTCCGTAAAAACGCCCCACTTTGCGGAGCGTCTCCACCCATATAGACGTCGTTTAGCCGAAAAAAGGCCCTCAATGCAACAGGATAACTAGGTAATATCGATGGTACCCACGGCTGATTTTGACCCCCGGAACCTGGCTAAATCATTGTTGCGACGACGCCGGGAGGGGGCTTTGGCGACCCTGATGGCCGACGGCGGCGATCCCTATTGCTCGCTGGTCAATGTCGCAAGCCACCCCGACGGCTCGCCGATTCTGCTGATTTCGCGCCTAGCCGTGCATACCGAAAACATCCTGGCCGATCCCAGGGTCTCGCTGATGCTGGACGAGCGGGCGGCGGGCGATCCGCTCGAGGGGGCGCGGATCATGCTGGCGGGCCGGGCCGAGGCGGCCGGAGCGGACCAGTTCGAATGCCTGCGCCGCCGCTATCTCAACGTCCATCCCTCGGCGGAAGCGTTTGCTGGTTTTAAGGACTTTTCCTTCTTCCGAATTAACCCCTCGGGGGCGCATCTGGTCGCCGGATTCGGCCGGATCGTGGACCTCAGGCCTGACCAATTCCTGACCGATGTCGGCGACGCCGGGGCGCTCGCAGAGGCCGAGCAGGGCGCGATCGAACACATGAATGCCGATCACCGCGAGGCCATGAACCTCTACGCGACTAGGCTGCTCGGTGCTGAGCCTGCTGATTGGCGCTGCACCGGCTGCGACCCCGAGGGCATCGACATGCAGACCGGCGCCACGACGCTGCGGCTCGATTTTCCGCAACGAGTGACCGGGCCGGACGAATTGCGCAAGATGCTGGTCGCGCTTGCCAACGAAGCGCGCGCCATAGCCTAGTCTGGTGGTTCAGAAGTTCTCTTCAATTATAGCGTGCTGGTGCTCCGCGAGCATCGCGGTTTGTGCGGCGCAATAGGGGAAATTAACCTCAGAGATCGCGGGCACAGACTTTGTCCAATGCATATCCCTCGCGCTGCGGCAAGTCGTTGAATGGGATCGCAGACCCGCCTGCGAATAAACCAAAATGTGAGGGATCGGCTTGGCAAGCCGGGCGTTCGTCAGTATTAGGTCGCCGGACCGGGCTCATAAGGCTATATAGGCGGCCACCGCGACTGAGGCGCGTGAGCGACATTCGCGCAGGTGAAAACCCGGGTTCGAGGAGGGTTCTTGGTGCAGGAGACTGGCGTGCATAACGGTGCGTTTGGCGCCGACAAGTTCGGCTTAAAAAAACTCAAGGGCGTGAACTGGAACCTCAGTGCACCGCTGCTCTGCGAGCATTCGCTGTGCGCCGGCGAAGCCGTGCTGTCTTCCGACGGCGCGCTATGCGCGGACACCGGCGTGTTCACCGGCCGTAGCCCGAAGGACAAGTTCACCGTACGCGACGCGACCACCGACAAGAGCGTGTGGTGGGCCGGCAACCAGTCGATCACCTCGGAGCAATTCGAGGCGCTGCATCAGGACTTCCTCAAGCATGCCGAAGGCATGACGCTGTTCGCGCAGGACCTTTATGGTGGCGCCGATCCGACCTTTCGCATCAAGACCCGCGTCTTCACCGAGCTTGCCTGGCATTCGCTGTTCATCCGCACGCTTCTCATCCGTCCCGATGCGTCGGAGCTCGCAAGTTTCGTGCCTGAGCTCACTATGATCGACCTGCCGAGCTTCCGGGCCGA
>Ga0210401_10008779_pt1 | contig 9995 bp, 10 predicted proteins | sample IncBWH32MmetaG_FD_150866 | JGI IMG/M metagenome (GOLD analysis project Ga0210401, IMG submission 150866) | Forest soil microbial communities from Barre Woods Harvard Forest LTER site, Petersham, Massachusetts, United States - Inc-BW-H-32-M | ecosystem: Environmental > Terrestrial > Soil >... | reverse complement strand
TATTTCAGGCCCATTCGGCACTTTTCCCGCAAGTATTCGGGACACCAGAGAGTCGATGAGTTTCACGCACTCATCTACCGCGTTTGCCACTTGCGCGCTCAATCCCATTTGCCCTTCGTCTGGTCCGAAGGTTGCCGGGACGCAGCCGACGACCAGGACACGCTTGAGTTCTCCGCCCATGTTTTTAGCCATTCGCAAAACATTGAGCGGGTGCATTCCATGAGGATCAACGAAGCCCGGTTGCGATGGCGGGGGATCCAATTGATTTGAATCCGGCTCGAGCACGAACAGCGTTCCGGGTTGGCCTTCGTCCGGATAAGCGTCCACCAGAATTGTTGTTTCGTAACCTTCCATCAAAGCGTAAGCGAGATCAAATCCGCGAATGCCAAAGTCCGCAACTTTCACGCCAGATGGAAACGCATGACCGGCAAGACGTCCGGCTACTTCCACCCCGAAGCCATCGTCTCCAAGAAAAATATTTCCAATCCCGGCGATCAGAATCTTTTTTATTTCCTCGGGCCGTGTTCGTTCTCCTTCAGTCAATGGTCTGATTTCATCCATAGCGAAAAAGAATCGATGCCCGGGCTGCCGCATCATTCCAATATCTCTGCCCGGATCGTCGTCAATCACCACGCAAACGTGCACTTTTCCTTCATAGTCCTGTTCGATGGATTCAACCGTCGCAATTTTTCCGTCGAGCGCCAGATCAAAGACATCGCCGCCCGCCTTCGGTTGCAACCGAACGCGATTGCCGCAGCGGACCAGCACGCCTGCAATCTCGACGGACTTCAGGCATGACTTGTCTTCGAGGATCTGCCATTCCCATTCGTTCATGGCAATTCCCCTTTCGATGCGCGCAATCCGCGCAGCGCTCCATGAAGCTTGTTCCAATGCTCTTCCGGCAAAGCTTCGGTCCGTTCCAAGATTCGGCGCGCGCGATCATCGGACCGGCGCATTTCGCCTTTCTCTTCGTCCGTCATCGTCAGAATCCGCAGTGACAAAATCTCGTCTATTTCCGACCCGTCAAATAAATCGCCCGGGCTCTCCGGAGCGATTTGCGGGTAGTCGTACAAAATAATCGGCGAGGAAAGCATGGCATTGCGCTCGCCTTCTACTCCCACAAGCACGGGCCACGTGCCCACATTTTGGCAATCGCGAACAAGATTGCGATATCGGTCCGGAGGATCAGCCAGCGAAATAAATTCGCCATCGCTCACTTCGAGAATCGTGTGCGCGGAAACCAGGGCTTGCGACAGGGCCATGTCGCGGTTTGCGTCGTTAGGATTTTGCACGTAGCTTTGATTCGCGATGATCACAGTGAGCTTGAATACATCAGGCGTAACCATTGCGGCCTTCAGTTCAATCAAGCCTTCCAACTTTGCTTTGCTACGCTTAATAGCCCCGACAATTCCTCCATTCTCATCTCGAATAGACTCCCTTTCTTGCTTTGCGCACGAACGGAAAGGCCACTGCATTGGTTGCTGCGCCAAATCAGATATTCCGAATCCGGGGATCTCTATCGTTTCTTCCGCAGCCTCCTGCCAGGGCTGAAATATCTGTCCATTTGCTTCCAGGCGTTCGACGCGTTCCAACTTTTCTGGTTCAATCCACAAGTGTTCGTCGCATGCCGAGGTCAACTTTGCGATAGAACGGTCCACCATGCGCAAAAATCTCACACGAATCAGGCATTCCGTTTTTCGATTGCCCGCGACCAGACACTCCGTTTGCATGGCCCACGCATCACCGCTGTTTTTAGCGTCACAATACTCACGCGGATAGACCACCCCGAAGTTGAATCGTTGGCGGTTCTTCACTGCGGAAGGCCGGTAGGGGTAAAGCATGTAACCTTCATACAGCACGGCCCTAACAATCCCGTCGACCAGCGCAGTGTTCACGATTGCACCGCTTCTTGAAGCGCACTCAACGCCTTCTCTAGTGCTTCTTCCCACGTGGGTATCCCCTCGCGAACTTTAAATTGATATAGCTTTTCGAAAGTATCTCTGCGCAGGGCTAGCCATGCGCTATTCGGGTAATACAAATCCATCAAATCTTTCCAGATTTTTACCGGCAGGCGATATTTAGACTCTTTGTCCCAGGAAATCGGAGCGACCTGCAAGGCATCATCCTCTGCCTCGTAAAAGATGGTGCCGCTGAATTGAAAGCACAATGGCAAATCACCGTTGTTCAATCCGTAAAAATATTTTGTTGCCGGGATATTAAAATCGAATGTGCATGGGACGCACATTTCTGCCAACACAGTGCCTGTGAAACGGGGGACCACGAGACTCGCATGCGTCCACAACATGTTCCGCAATGTCCGTCCCCAGCGATCCGGCTCGCCGAATAAATCCTTTAGATTTGCCTGTTCCGCAGTGTCATATTTCCTGCGGGTAGCTTCAATCTGAATTTGGGCGCGGGCGCTAACACTCTGAATCGCCTGTTCGGCAACTTTATTTTCGATCTTCACTTTGAACGACAGTTGGGGAACGGCGGCATACGGAACCACCTCAGCACACTCGACTGCGAATGTCAGATTAGGCATTGCGGCTCCCTTCGCCAATTCCCGATCGTGCTCTCAGCGCGGCAAAGAATGAGTTAATTTCCCGCCAAACTTCCGTTCCGCCGGAGAGCCCGCGCCAATGCATGCGAATCAAACCAACCAGCTTGTAGCAATCGTCTATGGGAACCAGATAATATTCCGCCGGAATGACACCCCTCGCGTGTCCGATCCGGTTCACGAGCAGGGCCGTAACATCCGGCAACATGCGCGAGAGAATCGGGTTGGACGCAACGATTTCCGTCCACGCATCCAGCGGCAACAACGATTCCATTGGGCCTGCTGGGCTTGGATATAGCGCGACGACCTTTGCGAGCGGAGTACTCTTAAAAAAGAAAGCCATATCGATGGGAATTGCCAGCCCGTCCCACTGCGCGTCCGTCAGTTGAAATTCCTGCAAGTACAATACTCCGCGAGGAACGCGCTTAAATTTTGAGCCGCTTTGCGCCTCGAAAAGAATTGCGCAGGCGTTGCACGCGCAAATTAATTTTCGATTGGTCGGATCAACCAGATGATCGTGCTCGGGGCCCAATACCAGCGCGCACATTTCACATCGCTCCGCAGCGGAACGTTTCCTCGCAAATTGACGCAATGTGGCAAACGCTTTTTCCAGTTGAGGTGTCATGACTGTCGCCATTTCAGTCAACACTCCTAACCTGCGTTTCCGCGGCTGACCCAGCCAAGGGCATCTTGCTTTCCAATTGAGAAATCAAGACAAAGCCCGAGCGGGCAAGAGAAACTCCATACTCTTCCACGACGATGGAAGACGCATCAGGTGCGGCATCCTGAATGGCGGCTTGAAGTTCGGATTTTACCGATGCGGCTCCGCAGCCGCCGGATTTCACTTCAAGTCGAAGCGTAATCGCTCCATCATCCGTAACGGAAACGAGTTCCGCATGCGCCGCATGTTGCTCTAAAAGTTTGTGCGATTTTTCAAGGGCCGCAGTCACGCGCGTGCGCATACTTTCCGGATGCAATCCGTACAGCAAGAGCACGCTTCTCACCGCTTCATCGCGGCCGCACTTGCGTATGATTCCCTCCCCGGCCTCACCCGCGTCGCTCGCAAATTCCAAAATGCGTTCCAGCGCAGCTCCATGTAAGGCCATCACGCATTCCAAAAGTTCTTTGCCCATCGAGCGAGTAATTGGATCAGCTGTGCGTTCCAGATACTCGACGATTTCGCCCAGTCGCTGAATTTGAGTTTGCATGTCTTTTTCGTTTTCCATTTTTCCCCGCGAAAAAAAAGCGGGCCGCTGCGCATCCGGAAACAAACCTTCAGCGGCCCCGTCAGATTAAGCCTCTTGGAAATTTCAAGTCATCAGCGACGTCGTCGCCGTGGTCGTAAAATTAAATCTGCGTGCCAAACATCGGAGAATGATGTGTTTCAAGAACTTTTCCATTGCCCAGATACATATGGACGCCGCATGGCAGGCACGGATCGAAGCTGCGAACCGCGCGCATGATATCGATGCCTTTAAATTTCTCGGGGCCGTTCTCCTCAAAGATAGGCGTGTTTTGCACAGCATCTTCATAAGGTCCAGGGGTCCCGTAGATGTCCCGCGGGTTCGCATTCCATGGAGTAGGCGGATACGGGTGGTAATTTGCAATTTTTCCGTCGCGAATAACGACGTGATGCGACAATACTCCGCGCACAGCTTCGTGGAAACCGCAGCCGATGGCGTCCATCGGAACTTTGAAGTCCGACCAGGTCTGAGTCCTTCCCGCGCGCAATTCGGCAAACGCCTGTTCCGCAAAATGAAGCGCGCAAGCCGCTGCGTACGCCTGGAAATATGTTCGAGCGCGGTCGCGTTCGATTGCATTGCTCCACTGGGGAATTTTCCATTCAAACTCGGTCTCTGGAAGAGACATGGTTTTCGGCAGATAAATTTTGACGCTTTCTCCAGTCGACTTGATGTAGCCAAAATCAACGAGGCCAGCGAGTGCTGTGGCCCATAGCCGCGCAATCGGCCCTCCACCGGTATCGATGGCCAGGTGGTCGCCTGTTCGCTTATCGAGCCAACGAGGCGACATGACCCACGTGTACTTATCACCGAAATCCCGTTTCTGCGGTCTGGGAATGGTCGTCTGGTTCCAGGGATGATTCTGGTCAACTTTATTTCCAAGCGGATCCTGTTTCACAAACGTCTCGGCATTCTCCCAACCGTCGTAAAACGAACTGCCCAGCAAAATTCGAATATTAAGATTGATGTCCACCAAATCGGTGGTCACCAATTTGCCGTCCACCACAATTCCGGGAGTGACATGCATCGCGCGTCCCCACTCGGTCATGTGTTTGTAGGAATAATCGCAAACGGCAGGATCGTTGAACGATCCCCAGCATCCCAGCAACACCCTGCGCCGCCCTACCTCTTCGTATCCGGGAAGCGCATCGTAGAAGAAATCGAAAAGGTCGTCGTGCAGCGGCACCACTTTTTTCATGAACTCAACATACTTCATCAATCGAATAAGGTAATCCGTGAACAACTGCACGGAAGGAACAGTTCCTACACCGCCGGGGTAGAGCGTGGAGGGATGAACGTGGCGGCCTTCCATCAGGCAGAACATTTCGCGTGTCATGCGGCTCATCTGCAAAGCTTCGCGATAAAACTCCCCGGTAAACGGATTCAGTGCCTTCATGATGTCGGCGATTGTTTTGAAACCATGCAGATTGGAATGTGGCGACGCCGTTTTCTCCGCCTTTGTATAAACAGAAGGATTGGTTTCCTTCACCATCTGTTCGCAAAAGTCGACTCCAACCAGATTGTCTTGAAAAATATTGTGGTCGAACATGTACTCCGCTGCTTCGCCAAGATTCACGATCCACTCACCCAGCGCCGGGGGACGAACGCCAAACGCCATGTTTTGCGCATAATTCGCGCAGGTCGCATGGTTGTCGCCGCAAATTCCGCAAATGCGGCTGGTAATGAAGTGAGCATCGCGAGGATCTTTGCCCTTCATGAAGATGCTGTACCCGCGAAATATAGACGAGGTGCTGTGACATTCGGCAACTTGCCTGTTTTCAAAATCGATTTTCGTAAATATTCCAAGGCTTCCCACGATTCGAGTAATGGGATCCCAATTCATTTCCACTAGCTTTCTTGAACCGGCAGGCGTGTTGCTAGCAACAGAAGTCGTCGTTCCCATGATGCCGCTCCTTAAACTAAAAACTGAATTTCCGGCAAAAATAATTCCGTCAGTAGGTTCCGGGTCTGTATCCAGTCGTGAGTTCTTGACCGGTATGGCGCCATTTCGGCTCTTTATTCACCGTGTCGTTGGTGATGGATCGCAGTGAATGAACAACTTTGCCGTAGAGACGAATGCTTGAGGTGGAAACCCTGGCGCCGGGAGGCTCGTCCATGAAAGGCATAAATTTATCCGGGAAGCCCGGCATCGTGCAGCCGATGCAGATGCCACCGACATTTGGACAGCCTCCGATGCCTGCCATCCATCCGCGTTTCGGGACATTGCAATTCACGACCGGCCCCCAGCATCCCAACCTCACAATGCATTTCTCGGAACCGTAAAAATCAGCGAAATCTCCCTGTTCGTAATAACCTGCGCGATCGCATCCGTCATGAACCGTTTTGCCGAAGAGCCATACCGGTCGCAATTGATCGTCCAGCGGAATCATCGGCGCCAAGCCCGCAACTTGATACAGAAGGTAAAGCAACGTTTCCATGAAGTTGTCAGGCTGCACCGGGCAACCGGGAACATTTACGATCGGCAATCCGGCTTTTGATTTCCAATTCCATCCGAGATAATCAGCCAATCCCATAGCGCCGGTAGGATTTCCCTGCATGGCATGAATTCCGCCGTAAGTTGCACAGGTTCCCGCCCCGACCACGGCCAAAGCTTTCGGGGCCAATCGGTCAATCCACTCCGTAGTTCTAATCGGTTGCTTTGTGTTGGGATCGGTCCCTAACGCAGCCCAATAGCCATCCTGCTTTATGCTTTCATTGGGAATAGAACCCTCTACCACCAGAACAAATGGATCCAGCCTTCCCTGCTCGGCTTGATACCAAAATTTCATGAAATCATCGCCCGTCTCGTAGGCTAAGACGGGATTGTGCAAATGCACTTTGGGCAGCCCCGGAATGGCTCCGAGCAATACATCTTCTATGCTCGGTTGCGTGGCGGCCGTGATGGAAACGGAATCACCATCGCAGCCAAGGCCGGCTGTAATCCATAAAATATGAACGTCGGAAACGGGCGAGGGTCTTTGAGTTTTTCGGCCGTAGGGAGCTGCTTCGGGAGTCATGATCAGATTCTCCTTGTGAATTTATCCAGTCCCGTAATCAACCAGGCATGAAGAGCTTTCTACATCCCCCTGATTCACCAAATAAAATTGTGAGTTGGATAATTTGAAATGTCGGAGAGCGGCTCGGAATGGATTCGGAATTTGTTGAATTCGCACATCTTGCCTGCAGAATTGCAGCAATGAATTGGCACAGCAATCAGGTAAATACCTAATATTCACTTAAGGAAGGTCTGTAGAGAAGGTAGGAGCGAGTCACAAACTTTCCGCAACGCCAATTTTATTTGCGGAGGTTGGCTGACAAGAGCATGAATGCAGCGAAGCACGCACTGGTCGCCGCATCAACCTCAATCGTATTTAGCGGGCCATGCCGAATCCAGCCGAACCGCGCGCAAGATCTTCCAGTAGCCTGGCAATGGCGAAACTCACGTTGCGCGAAATTGTTTCGATCTTCGAAAGAGTTTCGATCCAGCTGGCGCGCAATTCAATTTGTGCGGGCGCCAGCACCACGCTGAGAAATCCGCAGGCATTGGCAAGGCTGACCAGCATAATGTCGCGAACCTCGGGAATTTCGTCCTCAAGAACTGTTCGCGCAAGGCGCGCCTTGATATTCTGATGATGGGCGCCGTCAATCACACGGAGCCTCTCGACATCGATTACCCACAGGACTTTGGCCGCTTCCTTCCTGAGTATTCCCTTCTCGATGAGGATCGCCAGAGCCGAGCCCTCGAGATCCTTGCGCTGATAGAAAATCTGCTCCACGCAATCGCGAACCTTGAACGATGCCCCGCGCTTTGACAAAGCCGCAAGCAGATCATCTTGAATAGGGTTGCCGGTAGGCGTGTTGTCGATGACGGAGACACTGTCGACATCCGTGTCGATGCGCTGTGCGAGCGCAAGATCGAACAGCACGGCGCCGGCCAGCGCGTAGCGCACGCCGAATTCATCGCCGCCTTCCAGGCTGCCGGTTCGTGGATTAATTGTCAGGAGTACGATCTCTTCAAGCAGCGTCAGCAAGGAAGGTCCTCACGAACATCGAGTTGACTGCGGAGGCCGGTGATTTCGAATACCTGCTTCACACGTTGGTTGGGTGCGCAGACCCTGAATTCGCGATGGGCGGTACGCGCGGCTCTCGCGCCCTCCATGAGGGAGGCAATTCCCATGCTGGAAATATATTCCAGGCCAGAACAATCCACAGCAACCCGTTCATTGGCCGAGACAGCTGCCAGCAGTGCGGCGTTCAATTCGCCGGCGGTTAAACTGTCAACGCGGCCCTGGACAGAAATAACGCGCCAGCCGCCACGCGTTTCGGTCTCAATATGCATGCTGCTCATCGGTTCCACATCCTACATCAAAATTTAAAATCAATAATGTGTTTTTCGGCGCTGCCTGCCCAGCCGAATTTTTCCGTTGAGAAAAAATCATAATCACAATGGGTTGCCGCAGTGAGTCGCGGTCTTATCTGTATAGCTCTGCAAAATTTCACGATGACTTCAGGGCATCCGCTTTATCAGCGTGACCCGGTTCGTATTGTCGCGCCGCTCATACGCCATGTTGTCCGCCAACTCACGCAGCATATGAATTCCAAGGCCACCAATGGGCCTATCCTCGATCGCACCGGACATATCTGGGGGCGAAACTGACAACGGGTCAAACGCGCGGCCGTCATCGACCACGGTAATTGTCAGCGTGTGATTTGCCACGGAAAGTTCGATGTCGATGATGTGTTCCCCGGAATCGTCATATCCGTACTTGATGCAGTTCGTTACGAGTTCTTCGATCGTCAGGCCTGCGAAAAACGTCGCTTCAGGCGATATCTCCTGCATCGTCAGCCATGTTTCCGCAGCCTCATTGGCCGGAGCGATAGCGTCGCCTTTATTCCGCACATGTAATGTGAGGGATTCACCCACGCCCGACACTCCTCGCTGTAGCGGCCCGCCAGTCATCATTCGAATGAACTTTTCGAAAACTTGCCCCAGGAATACTTGTTCTCAGAAGTGATTGCCTTAAACGATGGCCGCCAGTGCGGTCTCCCGGGAAGGATGAATTGGGAAGAACTCTGTCATGCCGCTCACCCTGAACAAGTCGACAATCGGCTTCGAAACGGAATGCAGGGCGAGAGGGGAGTTCTGTTTGCGGCATCGCTTCGCAACCATAAGAAGCATGCGCAGGCCAATGCTGCTGACGAAGGTGACATCACTAAAATCGAGAATCAGGGCAGACGGCATATCGTCAAGCTCGAGGCCGATATTTGTCTCGATGCCAGCCGAGGTGACGTTGTCTATTCGTCCCGTTAGTTTAACGATGCTGGGTTGTCCCATAACTCCCGTTCCCTGATTAGAGGTTCGCGATTTCGCGTGGCAGTTTATCCCGATCTATAATTGGACACAATATTGAATACAGTTACCTACCCAAATGGCCCAAAATGACCTAATTCCGCAATACCAGGTCGGAGGTATCGATTTTTGCTTCTTTCAATATCAGACTAATATTATCCAGGCAATTTGTGACTCCCCGGTTAAAGTCTTTTGGCAATTAATGTGTCTGTGAATCTGCCCCCTGCGCCCTGAAGTGTATGGGGTCTTATCGATTTGGATGCCAGTGCTATAGGGTGCGTCTTGGGCACGAGATCTGCCGCCACCTAAAATCTCAACTGGTTTTTTCCGTCGCTTAAGAATCCGAAAGGCAACACGGTCGATGTATCGCACAAGGAAAGAAATGCTCAACCAGCAGGGATTGGAACTTCAGCAACATGTACCGCCAAAGTCTTATTGAGAATGACATTGTTGTTTACTTATCACTACTATTGTCTCTTCATGGAACTACGGCTATGGTAATGAATTTAAAAAATGGTGAGCGAAGAAACCCCGATGCTGCACTACCTCAAAAGTGGTAGCCAAAGACTCCAAAAGTTGGGGATTCGCTGAATGAGCGCCACTGGTAACCTTTTCCCCAAGGATTAATACCTTGACGCAAGGGCCTGCAGAATTCAGAGATGGGACGGCGGGCTGTAAGTCCTCAAGTGAGTTTGGAAAATACAGCGTGAAAATGGGGACCGTTGGATTCCTGATGTTGATTAGTGTTCTGCTGAATGGTTGCAAACATCAAGCAAGCGAATTCGTGCCATCAGCCGAAAACACCGATCGAAAATGGACTTTGACTTGGGATGACGAGTTCACAGGT
>Ga0210401_10008776_pt1 | contig 9997 bp, 12 predicted proteins | sample IncBWH32MmetaG_FD_150866 | JGI IMG/M metagenome (GOLD analysis project Ga0210401, IMG submission 150866) | Forest soil microbial communities from Barre Woods Harvard Forest LTER site, Petersham, Massachusetts, United States - Inc-BW-H-32-M | ecosystem: Environmental > Terrestrial > Soil >... | reverse complement strand
CTCGCGCGGGTGGGATGCACTGACTATACGCCGCGCGTTTTGGGGGTGTCAACGCGATGGCTGCGGAAGCCCTCGAGGATCCAGACGTCCTGCGCTTCGACGTGGCGGAGGACGTAGCGGTCGCCGGTCTGCGTCAGCACGCGAAAGAAGGTTTCTCCCGGGGAATACCAGCGATCCTCAATTTGCGCGATAGGTAGCAGCGTGTCGCCGAGTTTGAGAATGCGCGGCGATTCGTCGGCCTTGTAACCGGAATAGCTGATGACCTGGACAGACTTCATAGTCTTACCTGAACGCGAACAGATTCAGCTTACTCTCATCTCGTCCGTTTCGGCGTTCCACGCAGCCCCCAGAAAGACAATCACCGCGGAAATCTGCATCCAGATCAACAAACCGATAACGGCGGCAAGACCACCGTACACCAGGCTGTACGGCACCCGCCTGACATAAAAACCGAAGACAACGTTCACCAGCCACCACAGCAGCGTGGCCAGCGTGGCGCCGGGCAGCACCCGTTGCAGACTCTCTTCCTTGGGGCGCGCAACCCAATACACCACCGTCAGCGCGAGCATGGCCAGAACCATCGCCACCAGCGGGAAAAACACCAGCCAGAGGCCGTTCACAAAATTGTGCGCGCCGATTACGCCAGTTACCCAGTGGCGCAACGGGCGGCCGAAGACTCCAAGTATTCCGGCGATGAGAATCGGCGCAATCGTGATCAGAAGAAGCAGCAGGCCGCGAAGCTGGCGGTGAAGAAATCCGCTGCGCTCCTCGTCGCCGTAAATCAGGTGAATGCCCTCCATCAGCAGCTTCATCACCTGGGAACCCCCGATCAGGCTCCCAGCCCAGCCGAGCAAAGCGAATTTCCACACGTCAGGACCGCGCTGGCTGAGAAAATCCGTCACGATGCCCTGGCTTCCCGGCGGAAGAAATTGCGTGAATTCGCGAATCGCATCCAGCAGCGCCGCGCGGCTGCCAATCCAACTCGAAGCCAGGCCAACGGCGAGGAGCAGCGTGGGGAAAAAAGCGAGAAACACGTTAAAAGCGATGGCTTGGGAAATCATGCTGCACCGCGGAAAGACCCGCCTGAACGTACCCCAGAGGCGAATGGAGAGCCGTCGTTGGATAAGCATCGCTGAACATTATAGCCGCAGTGGCCGGGATAACATTTTTCTAATGGCGATAAAGTTTGGTGAGGATCGGCCGATAGAGCAGATGCACGCTCTCCGCGTGCATCGAGGAGGCTGAATGGCCGTCAATGGCATTTCGCAAGCAAATGGTGCGGACTTGCTGCAGAGGCTTCTGGAATCAAGCGGGCAGGCTCCGGCCGCGGCGCCACAGAATACCGCCGCCAGCTTGAACCTCGCGAAGGCAGAGGCGCAATTAAGCGAAGCCTCTGTGCTTGGTGGTGGAGCGCCGGATACGTCCGGCACACTGCTGAACACTTACGCCTGAGGCGCGGTCGGCTAAATTAGTTGGAAGAGGCTGAGGTTTGGCCCTGCGCGTCCGCCACGGCGGGCGGGTGGAAGACTAGTGCGGAAGATTGCGCCAAAACAACGGCATATAGTACGCATCCAGATACCAACCTAAAGCAAACAATAGTGAAAAGCCGAAGATTGCCCAGAGAAAGAGGCGCACCGGCAGGGTGTGTAGCAACGGCACTTGCGGCTGCGAGAAATGGAAGAGCAATCCGCTGATCAGGCAAACGCAACCCGCAAACCCAATTCGCGTTAGCGAAGCAATGAGGCGGTCTTCCCAGCGCGTGGCCGGGATGAAAAACGCGGTCTCCAGCAAAGCGCAGAGCGAAAGAATGCTCATCGCGAAAGAGACGAATTTGCTGAGATCGAGAAGCGTATACCAGACTCCGGAAGCGAGAGGCCGTCAAGTGAACCGGCCTTCCGTTTTATCCAACACCGGAAAGTATAACGCTGCTCGAGCCTTTACGTAGCCGGCCTACATTTTGACCTCGTCTTTCACGCGGGCAACCACCAGGGTAATGTCGTCCCTTTGTGGGTGACCTTTGGAAAAGGCGGAGATCTCATCCAGGATGCATCGGATGATCTGCTTCGGCGTTCGGTCGCGGCAAGAACACAGTAGGCACTCAAAGCGTTTTTGTCCCCAAAATTCGCCTCTTGGATTCTCCGACTCTGTGATTCCATCCGTATATGCGGCGAGGACATCGCCGATTTCGAGTCGAACGGTCGCTGAAGTATATTCAGCGTCTTCCAGGGCGCCAACTGGCGTACCTTCCGTCTCCAATGGGAACAGCTCACAACGCCCATTTCTCCAGCGAAGCACCATCGGCGGGTTATGCCCGGCGTTCACATATCTCAGCACGCGGGTCGCCGGCTGGTATTCTCCATAGAAAAGCGATGCAAAGAAATGTACCGGAGACGATTCGTGAACCAGCCTGTTGACCTCGCGCACGAGGACGGAAAGATCGGAATGAGGGTGCAGCGCCTGCCCCTTCAAAGATGCCTGAAGACTAGCCATCAACAACGCTGCGCCGATCCCCTTACCGGACACATCTCCAATCGCGATTCCCCACCTGCCACCAAGCATAGGGAAAAAATCATAATAGTCCCCACCAATGCTCTGAGCCGGTTTATAGAAAGTTTCGCAGGTTAATCCCGGAATCGAGCGGCTCTGCTGCGGAAAAAACGCCTGTTGAACGTCTTTGGCGCTCTCCAGATCGTTGCGCAGCGCCCGGTGAAGTCCGGAATCCGATTCCGATTTCTTCAGAGACTCCAAGACGGTCTCGACGTGATTGCGCAACAAGAGCCCGGCTTCTCGCCCCCGCCCTTTCTCGAGGGCGTCGACGATTGGTTGGTGTGATTCAGCTACCTCAGGAAAATCTCGTGAAACCTTTTCGATTACTCCTCGAATCCGCAGGTCAACGGCCAAACTGTCCCACACACGAAGCAAGACTTCGTTCTGAGATGCTTGCAGAATGCTCCGATGGAACGCTACATCGTGTTCTACAAAAGAATCCAGGTCGTGGCGCCGAAATGCTGCGCGCATGGCTTCCAGTTCGCGTCGCAATGCAACTGTGTTGCCTTTCAACGCTGGCGCCGCAGTTCGTCCCCCGATTTCTTCCAAGGCGGCTCGAATCTCATAGGCCTCTTGCATCTCCTTCGGATTCGGGGAGTGAACGAGCACCGAACTCTTTCCCGAAAGCGTAACCATTCCGAGAGTTTGAAAATCGGCAAATACTTTTCGGACGGAATCCACATCAAGCTGGTATTCTGTCGCGATTTCGGACAACTCCAACGACTCACCGGCGCGATAGCGGCCGTTGAATAAGTCCCTGGTTAGGCGAGTCCTTGCCAGTTTGCTGGGCTGCCGGTTGTGGCTGCTCTCTGAGATCGGGTCCTTCTCACCTTCGTTCAACAACCCCATTCGAGCGCTCCCGAATTTATGTTCTGGGCTGGACTGGGCGGTGCAACGCAAAAAACTATCTTTTTCTGCTATTTCAAACATGTTGAGACATTCTCCTGAACTGTTTCTGTGCGGTCTGCCTAAGCAGGTTGACCTCCAAAATCACGGGGAAAGCCTGAGTTCGGGTGGGGAACCTGGTAGTCAATCCCCCGACCGCAGCATCAGACTAGGTGAAAAAGAAAGTCAGGGTGTGTCGTCCCCGTGCGGTTTTCGTTGAGTTTTTATGTCTTGAGGGCAACATCATTTTGGAACGATTGAACGGCGCGGGGAATCTGTTACACAGCTGTAAAGCGGCTGGAGTAACACAGAGCTAGGATACAGATAGCATTGTGTTTATACGGATGACACCTGGATTCCGGGCGCAATGTGGGCCTATGACATGAAGTCATTCCTTGAGTTTCAGCTTGACCCGGAAAACCACTCCCTCTTTCGTGGGCAAGAACGGCTGCAAATCACCCCCAAGGCCTTCGATGTACTGTGCTATTTAGTTGAAAAGGCAGGCTTTCTCGTTACCCAGGACCAGCTACTCGAGGCCCTTTGGCCGAAAACCTATGTCAACCCGGAGGTCCTCAGAAAATACATCCTGGAAATCAGAAGGGTACTGGGAGACCGTCCAGGGAAGCCTGTTTTCATAGAAACGGTGACGAAACGCGGCTACCGCTTTATAGCTCCCGTGACAGAGGAGAGTGCGACCCCGCCGGGAGCCCAGTCTAGGACTGAAGAACCGCAAGAATTGCCAGGTCCACGAGCCACACTGCCAGACCAGGAAATTTCTTCCGACAAAGTCACCTTGCGCAAGTTCGCAATTTCAACGCTTCTGATAGTGATTGCGACAGCGGCGATAGCCGGATACTTCTGGCGCCTCCGAAATAAGGTGAAAGCTCCTCTGCGGGGCAATACTTCCATCGCCGTGTTGCCCTTTACCGACCTGAGCCCCGAAAAGGATCAGGAATATTTTTCCGATGGACTCACGGAAGAACTGATCACCAATCTGGCCCAAATACCCGGCCTTAAAGTTGTGGCGCGTTCTTCCGCCTTTCAGTTCAAGGGCAAGAACGAAGACCTTCGCACAGTGGGGCAGATGCTTGGAGTGGCGACCGTGCTCGAAGGAAGCGTCCGCAAAGATGGGAATCGCGTGCGCATCACCGCAGAGCTCATAAAGACCGACGATGGATTTCAACTCTGGTCGGAGACCTATGCGCGCGAGGCTACTCATATCTTTGCCACTCAGGACGAAATCGCTCACGCTGTGAGCCAGGCCCTCCAATTAAAATTATCGAGGGGCAACGTCCCAGGCCCCCGCGCGGGTTCGCCCACGACAAATTCCGAGGCGTACCAGGCCTATTTGCAAGGGCAGTACTTCATAGCGCGCGGGCAAGACCGCGAAGATCTCAGTAAGGCCCTCGCCTACTCTCAGCAAGCAATCAAGTTGGATCCAAACTACGCGCCTGCATGGGCACAGCAGTCCCAAGTTCTGGAGAGGCTGGCAAGAGTCGGCCTGATCGACAGCGCCGACGGTTTCCGTCGCGCGAGAGAGAGCGCGGAGAAGGCCATTGCTCTCGACCCAACTTCAGCTGGCGGCTACATGACGCTCGCGTTGGTCCAGATTAACCACGATTGGGATTGGGACGGCGCGGACGCTTTCCTGAAGAAGGCTGCGCCGCTGGAGCCGGGTAGCGCTGCGGTATTAGGTATCCGAGCACATCTCGCGAGAATCCTCGGCCGGACGGATGAAGCGATTGGGCTATACAAGCAGGCCATCGCTCTCGACCCCCTGAGAGCCAACTATCATTTGGCGTTAGGCTACCAGTTGTATGTGGCCGGACGATACGAAGAGGCCGTCGCGGCACTGCAGAAGGCTCGGGAATTGAACCCACAGCTTTCCTCGCTCTACCTCACAAATGGCCAAATTCTCCTCTCGGAAGGGCGCTGGCAGAGTGCCTTAGCGGAGATGGAGAAGGAGACCGGCGAGTGGGAGAAATTGAGCGGTGAAGTGCTGGCATACCATGCGCTTGGCCAGCGTGGTGAATCGGACAAAGCCTTGAAAAAACTCATCGCAACTCATCAACACGACGCCGCGTTTCAAATCGCCGAGGGATATGCCTACCGCGGAGAAGTTGACAAAGCATTTGCGTGGCTGGATCGTGCCTATCAGCAGCGCGATCCAGGTACACCCGAATTCAAAACCGATCCTCTGATGAAAAGTCTCCGACAGGACCCCCGCTTCACCGAAATCCTGAAAAGAATGCGGCTGCCCACGTAAGGCACTTCGTTGTGCCGATAGAACAGCCTGGGTGCGTACCATAGTCACGGACACTGTATTTTCCCGGTTGGCAGACCTGTCGTACACTGCAGGTGTGCGTTCGCGATGATGCCAGGGATGAAAACCGACACGGCGGCGAGAGTCCGCCTCCGGAAAGCGAAGATAAATTGTTTGGCGTGGCCGCGGGTGCCGGGCGCCGTGCTCGCCATGCTGTTGCTGCCGTGCCTTGGGGCAGCACAAACGGAAGCGGCGAAGAAGGTAACCTGGAAATCGGTGGAATTTGCCATCGTCCACTTTAACGATCAGCCGCCCAACTCATGGAACATTTACCACTCGGAGAAAAAAGGCATCCTGCTCGTGCGCCTGTGGAAGCGCTACATGCTGGTAAAGATCGCCGATGAAGAGGTGTACGACATCGATCCGCAGAAAATCACCGTTCACGGTGATACGGCCGAATGGTCTTACGCGGACATCCCGGATAAGCCAATCGAAATTGTGGAGTGGAAAGAGCGGAACATCGGCTCAATGCAACGGGTAACGTTTCGCTTTGGAAAAAACGGCCACGCCCTCGAACTTCAGATTCCCCTGGGACTCAATCACGAGCCGCTGTACTGAACAACTCAACGCGAAGTTTGATCTGACCGCCGATACACACCATAAAACCAGGGGATGCCCAACGCACCGGGAGCCACCCCGACGTTGACGGCGTCGCCGGGATGGAAGCGGTCATAATCATCCGAGTCTACGGCCAGCCGCTCAACGCGATGCCCGGCGCGCCAGGAAGGCACGAACAAACGCCGCGTGCCGCGCACTACCCCCTTCATCTGATAGCGGCCGTCCACCACCGATGCATGAAAGGTGAGATTCTTGGGGGAGTCCAGCCTCCCGTTCAGCACCAGCGCGGTCAAAAGAATAAACGGAATTGGGATGAGTCCTGTAAATAAATGCCGCAGGACTTCGATCTCCTTGCGCGCGCGGGCGCGGCTCTCCAGCACGATCGCCAGCGCCAGTGCCGCGAAAAACACCACTCCGAAAAACACCAGCATGCCGTCGATGTCCAGCGGTGGATAGATCTGGCTTACGTATGGAAAAAGCAGAGAGCCGGCCAGGAACACGGTCGTCTGGCGTATCAGGCGGCGGCGGAACACAAGTTCCGCGGCGGCGGAGGTCAATCCGCAGACCGGGCACTGATCGGTGGCGCGCTCGGAGCCACAATCCAGGCAGTGGGTCATGAAAATATTATAAAGCCTTAGCCCTTTTCGGCCAGCTTTGCCAGGATGTCCTGATAAGGGTGCGCTTTTTGATCCTCAGGAAGCGCAATCGCCACCCCCATGCCCTGGCCAGGCTCCACGCGCTTGACGGAGCATTCCACCCACACGGGACGATCGGCAACGAGCCGTGCGCGAAATCCCGCTCCCACCCAGAGAATATCTTCGGATTCGATGAACATTCCCCCAACGCTGATATCCCGCGTGCGGGCCTTCAGGCGAGCGGAACCCCACTCGATCTCCAGGCTGGCTTGAAACGGGTAGCGAGGTGCCCTGCGGCGTTCGGGACGGCGAAGCCCGAGTTCCCCCACGGCCATAGACGGCGCTCCTCTGAGAGATGGTTGGCGCGCAGGATCGAACCCAAGCAGCGAGCCTACGCCCTGAAGATACGCCGAAAAGCAGCACATTGTTTCAGACACCGCGGATCAATGTTGTGTTCCCGCCATTTTGCAATTGAGCACTCAGTGGGCAATACACATGAGACGCTTTACATTCGGCAATTGCAGGGCTATCTTGCGAAGGTTTCGGAAAAGTTAGGAGGGATACCTATGCCAGGCGGGGCGACCGATTATCTTGCCGCAGAGAGAACCGTGCTGGCGTGGATCCGCACGGGGATTGCGCTGATGGGGTTGGGCTTCGTGCTCGCACGGTTTGGTCTTTTTTTGCAGGAGTTCAACCGGTTAGAGCCCGACTTTCCTGCCCGATCGTATGGCATTTCGCTCTGGATCGGGGTCGCCCTGATTTTGATGGGAGTATCGGTGTGCCTGCTCTCAATGTTTCGGCATTTGCGTATGCTCAAGCAATTACAAGCAGGCGAGTCGCTTTACCTGCGCCGCCCGCTAATGGTGATTGCTGTGGCCGTAGCGCTGGTTATTCTGGGCCTGATTATGGCGGGCTACCTGGTTTTCGCCGATCCAAAGGCCCTGGTTCATGCATCTGTGCAGGAGGAGAAACCCATGCCAACCAGCGCGGAAAACGGAATTGTGCGGATACCCGGCAACCATTCGGTTGATGAGACCGTGGCCAGGTTACAGGGGATCCTTCAGGCGAAGGGCGTGAAAATATTCATGGTGGTGGATCATAGCGGCGAGGCGGCGAGCGCGGGACTCAAAATGCCGAACACCAAACTGGTTATTTTTGGCAACCCTAAGTCAGGCACGCCGCTGATGCTGGCATCGCCGAGCGTGGCGCTGGACTTTCCGCTGAAAATTCTCGTCGCCGAAGATGGCGCCGGAAAGACCTGGATTTCCTACAACTCGACGGCCTACCTGCAGGCGCGGCATGGTCTGCCGGCCGACTTGCTCCCCAAGATTGCCGTGATCGAGGCGCTCGCTACAAAAGCGGCAGAATAAGCAAATGCGGACATGCCCTCGACACTCTTGTTCCTCGGGAAAGTGATGGAAACCCGGAACAATTGCGGGCAACTGCGCTTTGCCGCGAAGTAATGCCTATGATAAATTAATACTTCAGGCCTCCAGTCCAATCTGCTTCTGAGGGAGACTTCATGGGGTTTTTCAGTACGGCTTCGCGCCGGCTCGGCATCGCGGGAGAGTTGCTCTCCTTTTTTGCGCGCAATAAGCGCTGGTGGATGCTGCCGGTCATCCTGGTGGTGCTCTTCACCGCCGTTCTCATCGTTCTGGGACAAAGCTCGGCCCTCGCGCCGTTCGTCTACGCCCTCTTCTAGGCGAATCGCGCTGCTATGGCCAATATCATTGCCGAAAATCTGAAGACTCTTTGGAACGCGTGGAAACGCCTGGCCCACAAGATCGGGAATTTTCAGGCCCGCGTCGTCTTGACCATTATCTACGCTGTCGCGGTGCTGCCCTTTGGCTTGGCGGTCCGCCTGTTTTCCGATCCCCTGCGCATCAAGCATCGCCCCACGAACTGGCTTGAGCATCCCGCCGAATCCCAAGACCTCGATTGGGCCCACAGGCAATAACTGATGCACATTCTTGGAATTTCCTGTTATTACCACGATGCTGCCGCTGCGATTTTGCGCGACGGCCAGCTTGTTGCCGCGGCCGAAGAAGAGCGCTTTTCGCGCGTAAAGCACGATTTCGGTTTTCCGAAACACGCCATTGAGTTTTGCCTGCGCGAAGCGAATATTGGCGCCAAAGACCTGGACTATGTCGTCTTCTACGAACGGCCGTTTCGCAAACTCGACAGGCTGCTGACCAGCGTCCTGCAAACCTACCCGCAATCCTGGAAAGTATTCCGCGAATCCATGATCGGCTGGATGTTGGACAAACTGTGGATCGCCAGCACCCTGCAGTCGGAACTGGGCATCAGTCGCGACCGCGTACTTTTTTCGGAGCACCACCTTTCTCACGCGGCAAGCGCATTTCTCTGCTCTCCGTTTGAGGAATCCGCGATTCTCACGGTTGACGGCGTCGGCGAATGGCTGACGGCGGCTAACGGTGTAGGCCGGGGCACGCAGATCCATCTCACCAAACAAATTGAGTTTCCGCATTCCATCGGGCTTCTCTACAGCGCCTTCACCGCGTTCCTCGGCTTCGAAGTGAATGAAGGCGAGTACAAAGTCATGGGCATGGCGCCTTATGGAACCCCGCGCTACGTGGACAAAGTCTGGAAGACGGTCAAGCAAAACGATGACGGTTCGTTTTCCCTGGACATGGATTATTTCTGTTTCCACTACGCCACCGACCGGATGTACACGCCAAAGCTGGTGGAATTATTCGGTGAGCCGCGGCCGCGGGAAACGCCCTTTTTCACCGAATCTACGGGGTTCCCGAAATATTTCGGCAAAAAGCCGGCGGATTACATCTCGCAGTGCCGGGTGAACGAGCATTACGCCGACATCGCCGCCAGCATCCAGCGCGTCACGGAAGACCTGCTGGTTGGCATGGCCAAAAATCTTCACAAACAGACCGGTCTGAAAAAACTTTGCATCGCGGGTGGCGTGGGTTTAAACAGCGTGGCGAATGGAAGAATGCTGCGCGAGTCCGGCTTCGACGAATTGTTCATTCAGCCGGCGGCCGGCGATTCTGGCGGAGCCTTGGGCGCCGCTCTT
>Ga0210401_10008775_pt1 | contig 9997 bp, 10 predicted proteins | sample IncBWH32MmetaG_FD_150866 | JGI IMG/M metagenome (GOLD analysis project Ga0210401, IMG submission 150866) | Forest soil microbial communities from Barre Woods Harvard Forest LTER site, Petersham, Massachusetts, United States - Inc-BW-H-32-M | ecosystem: Environmental > Terrestrial > Soil >... | reverse complement strand
GAGGCGGAGATGGTACTTGCCGGCGGGATGGAAAATATGACGCAGGCGCCGTTTGTGATTCGCGGGGCGCGCAGCGGTCTTCGGCTCGGCGGCGGGGCGCTGGAAGACTCGCTGATGGCTGGGTTGACGGATTCGTATTGCGGATTGCCGATGGCGCTGACCGCGGAGAAACTTGCGGAACAGCAGGGGATCACGCGAAAAGATGCAGATGCTTACGCTTTGCGCAGCCAGCAGTTGGCCGATGCCGCGTACAAGGCGTGCCGGATGAAGGAAGAGCTAGTGCCTGTCGAGGTAAAGCAGGGCAAAAAGACGATTGTGGTAAGCGAGGATGATCACCGGCGGCCGGAAACGACCATGGAGATATTGGAAAAGCTGCCGCCGTCGTTTAAGAAAGATGGGATGGTTACTGCGGGAAATGCCAGCGGGATTGTGGACGGCGCTGCGGCGGTTGTGGTGACGCGCGAGAAGACGGCGAAGGATCGTGGGTTGAAGCCGATCGGGCGCATTGTTTCGTGGGCGGTGGCGGGGGTGGATCCGAGCATCATGGGCATTGGGCCGGTGCCGTCGTCGCAGAAGGCGCTGAAGCTCGCGGGGTTGACTCTAGAGCAGATCGACCGCGTGGAAGTGAATGAAGCGTTTGCGGCGCAGTATTTGGCGGTGGAGAGAGTATTGGGATTAAATCGAGATAAGACGAATGTGAACGGCGGCGCGATTGCGCTAGGGCACCCACTGGGTGCGACCGGGACTCGTTTGGTGATTACCATTCTCAATGAGCTTCGACGGAATAATTTGCGGTATGGATTGGCTACCGCGTGTATTGGTGGCGGGCAGGGAATCGCGATGATTGTGGAAGCGATGAATTGAGAGAAGTAATGAAGCAAGGAATCGACGGTGAAATGCTGAACCCTGGGACGCCGGACTGAAGTCCAGCGCCTCCATTGCCACTGCGGCGGCTCGGTGGCGCTTGCGGTTTTGTCGATTTTGGCAGCGCTGAGGGGAATTTGCTTTCAGGGTTCTGGTAGACTCGGGTTGCAGTATGAAGCTCCTGCCGATACTCGACGGCGATCACAACTGAGGAAGAGATATGGCGATTCAAAAAGTGGGAGTTGTGGGGTGTGGCCTGATGGGTTCGGGGATCGCGCAGGTGTGTGCTCAAGCGGGATTCGCGACCGTGGTGCGAGAGGTTGCGCCGGAGATTGTCGATAAGGGATTGAAGGGCATTGAGAAGAATCTTGGACGGCTGGTCGAAAAGGGAAATTTGACGGAGGCTCAGAAGGGCGAGATTCGCGGGCGACTGACGGGGACGACTGCGATTGAGGATTTGAAAGATTGCGACGTGGTTGTGGAAGCGATCATTGAGCAGTTGCCGGCGAAGCGGGAACTGTTTGCCAAGCTGGATGGGCTGTGCCCGGCTTCGACCATTTTTGCGAGCAATACTTCTTCTTTGACGATCACGGAAATTGCTACAGCTACGAAGCGGCCTGATCGCTTTGTCGGACTGCACTTTTTTAATCCGGTTCCGGTGATGAAACTAGTGGAAGTAGTGAGGACAATAGCGACTGATCCCGCGGCGTATGAGGAGATGGTGGCGTTTGGCACGAAATTGGGGAAGACGCCGGTGCGGGCGCATGACAGCACTGGATTCATCGTGAATCGGCTGCTTGTTCCTTATCTTCTTGATGCGATTCGGGCGCTTGAAGAAGGCGTTGGGTCGACTGAGGACATCGACAATTCGATGAAGCTTGGTTGCGGGCATCCGATGGGGCCGCTGACGCTGTTGGATTTTGTAGGGCTCGATACTACGTATTACATTGCGAATATCATGTTTGACGAATTTCGCGAGAGGCGGTTTGCGCCGCCGCCTTTGTTGAAAAGGATGGTTTTGGCGGGCTGGAATGGGCGGAAGGCTGGGCGGGGATTTTATGATTATTCGGACCCGGCGAAACCTAAAGCGATGAAATTTTAGATTTTGCCGGGATACGGCGCAGCAATGCTCTGGCCCGTACGAATGCTTTAGCGGGTGATCGCTCGATGGCTTACGAAAATTTGTTGTATGAGAAGCGGGATGGGATTGCGTTTATCACTTTCAATCGGCCGAAGGTGTTGAATGCGCTTAACCGCAAGACGGTGGAAGAATTGCGCGATGTGCTTGTGGATGCGCGTGATGACGCTTCGGTTCGTGTTCTGGTGCTTACTGGCGCTGGGGAGAAGTCGTTTGTGGCTGGCGCTGATATTGTAGAACTGGCGCAACGGACCGCGGTGGATGGAAAGGATTTTTCGCTTTTCGGGCAGGGCGTGTTTCATCTTCTGGAGACGATGGGGAAGCCTTCGATTTGCGCGATCAATGGTTTTGCTCTCGGAGGCGGGTGTGAGCTGGCGCTTTCCTGTACGATTCGGATTGCAAGCAAGAACGCGAAACTTGGTCAGCCGGAAGTAAAACTGGGGATTATTCCCGGCTACGGCGGAACGCAACGGCTGGCGCGGCTCTGCAGCAAGGGCGTGGCGCACGAATTGTGTCTCACTGGCGAGATGATTACTGCGGAGGAAGCGCAGCGGGTCGGGCTGGTCAATCGAATTTATGAGCCCGCGGAGCTTTTGCCCGCGGCGGAGGCGATGGCGAAGAAGATCATCGCCAATGCGCCGCTGGCTGTGAAATACACGATGGAAGCGATTGAACGGGGCATGGAAATGCCACAGGAAGAGGGACTTTTTCTGGAGGCGACGCTATTTGGGCTTTCGTGCGCGACCGAGGATATGCGCGAGGGTACGAAGGCGTTCCTGGAAAAGCGGCCCGCGCAATTCAAAGGGAAATGAGCGGGGGATTGAAATAAAGAAGTAACGAAGTAAAGAAGTAAGGAAATAACGAAACAACGACGAAGGCGAAGAGAAATTCTAGATGGCCGAAAAACTACAACCCGGGAACATCGACGGCGCACTCAGCGGTTCTGGGTTGCGCTTCGGGATCGTTGTGAGCCGGTTCAACAGTTTTATCACGGAGCGATTGCTTTCCGCGGCGGTCGACGCGCTGGAACGGGCTGGCGCTGCGAGCAAGGATGTTGATGTGGTTCACGTGCCGGGGGCGTTTGAGTTGCCGCTGGCTGCGAAAAAGTTGGCCGCTACCGGCCGGTATGACGCGCTGATCGCGATCGGATGTGTTTTGCGCGGGGAGACCACGCACTACGATTATGTTTGCTCAGAAACGGCGCGCGGGTTGCAACTTGCGCAAATGGACAGCGGGATGCCGATTATTTTTTGTGTGCTTACGTGCGACACGCTGGAACAGGCCATCGATCGCGCCGGTCTGAAGGGTGGTAACAAGGGATTTGAGGCGGGGCTTGGTGCGATCGAGATGGGTCAGCTTGCGCGCAAATTGCGCGCGGCCAAGCCTGCGTCGAATCCAGCCGGAAAGTCGCGGCGCAAGTAACCGTGTCGTCGCTACGCACAAAATCCCGCGAGTTCGCCATGCAGATGCTTTTTCAATGGGACATGAGCCATCAGGAGCCTACTAAGCTGGAAGATAAATTTTGGCGGGCTGCTAAAGCCACCGATTCAACGCGCGAATTCGCGAACCAGTTATTCGAAGGAACCGCCAGCGATGTGGTCGCGCTCGACGAGTTGATCGTGAAGCACGCCGAGAATTGGCGCCTGGAACGGTTGGCGATCATCGACCGAGCGATTTTGCGGTTGGCAATGCACGAGTTGCGGGCGACCGATACGCCGCCGAAAGTGGTGTTGAACGAAGCGGTCGACCTGGCGAAGAAGTTTTCGTCGGAGGAGTCGGGATCGTTCGTGAATGGTATTTTGGATGCGTTCCGCAAGACGCTTGCCACGCCGACACCTGAACAGCCTGCTGAAAAAGCCTAATCGCGAAGCGTGCGTGGATTGACGCCGGGCGGGGCCCTTCGAGGCTCAGGATAAACAAGTCCCGCCCCTACATGGCAGAGAAGGCGGTTACGTACCGCCGGGAAAAGTTAGATGGATCGGGAAGAGTTGGATGGCTAGGCTTCGATTGTGCCTTGGAAAACCTTTACGGCGGCGCCGCTGACGCGTGGGACCAGTTTTTTGCCGCTTTTCGTAACTTCTACTTCGATGTGACTTGGGCGGCCCATTTCCGCGCCTTGCAGGATGCTTAGCGTGTGACCAGCGGTGAGTTTGCCTTGGCGCACCAGGTAGGCACCAAGGGAGCCTGCGGCTGAACCGGTGGCGGCGTCTTCGTACTGTTCCCACGGGAGCATGCCGCGAGAAAAAACCTTGCCGTTGACGCCGGAGGTGAAGCAATACGCCATAGTGCCGTTTTTTCCGAGCAGCTTGCGCAGGTCGATCATGTTCATGGCGATTTTGCCGAGCGCGGCGCGATTGCGGAGCGGGACAATCAAGTTGAAAATACCGGTGGAGACAAATTCGGGCTCGAGCTTGGGGTCGAAATCTTTCGGAGTCAAGCCGAGAGCGGCTGCGAGGGCTTTCTTATTGATTTTTGAGGGACGGAAGGCGGCTTCCATTTGTGTCATGGTGACGCGCTGCGGGCGGCCTTCCTTGAAGCGAATCTCAACGGGCAAAACGCCCGCGCCGGTCTGCTGTGAAACGTGGACGCCACCTTCCTGCGCGGGGACTACGCCGAGTTCGGCGAGGAGGAACCAAGTGCCGATTACCGGGTGGCCGGCGAGCTTGAGTTCGTAGCGCGGAGTGAAAATGCGGAGACGAGCCAGCGCGTTATCTTCAGTCGGTTTCTGCACGAAAACGGTTTCCGAGAGATTCATTTCGCGGGCGATGGCGAGCATGGCGTCGTCGGAGAGCCCGTCGCCGTCGGTGATGACCGCGAGAGGGTTGCCTTCAAAGCGCGTGGTTGTGAAGACGTCGAGCGTGTAGAAGCGGCGTTCCATAGTGATCGGTTGTCACTGCTGAGCAGGATGATGCGTTCAGATGCGCTCGAGCTGGGCGACGGTCCTTTCGTTAGTGATATTACCTGTATTCAGGGTGGATTTGGGTTCGATCAAGACAATGTGGACTTCTTCGTCCGCTACCGGACAATGCTCCGTGCCTTTGGGCACGATGATAAATTCTCCCGCGTTGACGACAGCTTCGCGATCGCGAAATTTCATGCGCAGCGTCCCTTTTACGACCAGGAACAATTCATCTTCGTTATCGTGATGGTGCCAGATGAATTCGCCCTGGAATTTTACGGCTTTGACTTGTGAATCGTTCAATTCTCCGATTACACGCGGATTGAAATAGTCGGAGAAGCGGCTGAATCTATCGCTCAGGTTGACGGCTTCCATTGTGGTTCTCCGTGTGGCAATCGATTGCGCGCATGAGTGCTGGCCGGCGGTCACAAAGTCTGCACGGCTTGGGTTACCGCGCCAAGAACGCGACGTGTCGTTTCCTGCTTGTTGGTTTCGGAATAGACGCGGAGCAGGTTTTCGGTTCCGGAGGCGCGAACCATGACCCAGCCGGTTTCGTCCAGGTACAGCTTGATGCCGTCCATGTCTTCGCGGCGCGCGACCGGCCAGTTGAGCAGCTTTTTGAGTTTCGCGTCGGAGAAATGCTGGATCGCTTTTTCTTTTTGGCCGGGTTTCAGATCCAGGTCGACGCGGCCGTAGTGGTATTCGCCGAATTCCGCGTGCAGCGCGCCCAGCAATTCGCCGAGTGATTTGCCATGCCACGCCATCAATTCCGCCAACAACAGGGCCGAGACCGTCGCGTCGCGCTCGGGGAGGTACAGACTGGTGCCGATGCCGCCGCTTTCTTCGCCACCGATGAGAATATTTTGCTCGAGCATCAGCTCGCAGATGTATTTGAAGCCGACGGGTACCTCGTGCAGCTTGCGGTTGAATTTCGCGGCGAGCTTGTCGATCAGCTTGGTGACGGAAAAAGTTTTGGCGATGTCTCCCGGGAGATTGCGCGTTCCGGCGAGGTGCCAGACGAGCAGCGCGAAGATTTGATGCGGGTTGACGAAGGAGCCGTCGCGATCGATCGCGCCGATGCGATCGCCATCGCCGTCGGCGCAAAAGCCAGCGTCGTATTTACCTGCGAGGACGGCATGGCGCAGCGGGGAGATGTGCGGCTCGATGGGTTCGGGATGCGCGCCGCCGAAGAGAGGGTCCCGGGTGCCGCGAATCTCGTCGCAGGCGATGCCGTTGCGCTTGAATAGGTCGGGCAGGAGTCCCGCAGCGGAGCCGTGCATGGCGTCGGAGACGAAGCGAAATTTGGCGTTGCGCAGACGGTCCCAATCAACGAGTTTCTCGATGGTGTCCAGGTAGGGAGCGCGCGGCTCGAGCGGCTGAATCAAGTCTTTGCGCGGTGGCAGGGGTGGCACGCCATCGCGTTGGACGGCGGCGAGTTCGGTTTCGATCTGCGCGATGATGGAGGGCAACGCACTGCTGCCATAGCTGGCTTTGTACTTGATGCCATTCCAACGATAGGGATTGTGGCTGGCGGTGACGACCAGACCACCGGCGGCTTTGCGCTGGCGCACGAGGAGGGAGATAGCGGGAGTTGGGCAAGGCTTATCGGTGACCCAGACGGGCGTTTCGGTGGCGCTGATGGTATCCGCGAGGGCCGCGGCGATGTGGTCGGAAGTGAATCGATGGTCGTAACCGATCAGAACGCCCTTGCGGGCATCTTCGCCGCGCACGACGTAGCGCGCGATCGCGTGCGCGACGATGCGCGCATTGGCGAAAGTGAAATCCTCAGCGATGACGCCCCGCCAGCCATCCGTTCCAAAGCGAATGGAAGTCATAGAGGTTGAGTATACGCGACGCAATATGGGGGAACACAGGCCCCATTGGTCGCGTTATAGTAAATTTTTCCGGTGCTCATCTTCGAGTTTTTTGACAATTTTGCCGACGTCTTGGGCGCGCTCGCGCGGGCAAATCAGCAAGGCGTCGGGGGTTTCCACGACGACCAGGTTGCGAACGCCGATGGCCGCGATATATTTCGTGGGACTCCACAAGAAGTTTCCCTCGGCGTCGATGGCGTGGCCCTGGCCGGCAAAGATATTTTCTCCGGCTTTTTTCGCCAACAGTTCGTATACCGCGGTCCAGGAGCCGATGTCGCTCCAGCCCACTTCGGCGGGAAATACGAAGACGCGCGGGCTGCCTTGTTCGCGTGTGGCGGGTTCGAGGATGGCGTAATCGACGGAAATATTCTCGAGGGTCGGGTACACGTCGTGCAGATCCCTGTCGTAGTTGCGCTTGCCGATGCTGGCAGCCAGTGATTCGAGCGCGGCGTGCGTCTTCGGCAAGTACTTCTTGAGATTGTCGAGAAACGTTGATGCGCGCCAGAAAAACATGCCGGCGTTCCAGTGATAATCGCCGGAGCCGGCATACTCTTTCGCGAGCGCCAGCGCTGGTTTTTCGGTAAAGCGCCGAACCGCGTAAACAGGAAATCCCTTGGAATCCAGAGCATTTCCCATGCGTTCGATATAGCCAAAGCCAGTGTCCGGGCGGGTCGGGGGGATGCCGAGAACGACCATGCGGCCGGGTTCGCGGGCCATATCGAGAGCTGCGCGGACGATCACGCGGTAACGCTCGGGATTGGCGATGAAGTGGTCGGCTGGCAGCACCGCCAACAAAGCGTCGCCGCGCGCGGCGTGACGAACATGCAGCGCTGCCAGAGCGATGGCTGCCGCGGTATTGCGTCCGATGGGTTCGGTCAGCACGCGACGCCGCGCGGGGGCCGGAACTTGTTTGCGCACTTCCTGGACCTGCTCGCTGTTGGTAACTGTCCAAATGCGTTCCGGGGGAACAAGTGGCCGCAGGCGCGCGACAGTTTGCTGGAGCATCGTTTCTTTACCGACGATATTCAGGAGCTGTTTTGGCGTGCGCGTGCGGCTGCGTGGCCAGAAGCGCGTTCCGCGCCCTCCGGCCAAAATCACGGCGTGCGTGGTCAATTTGTGTGTCGCCACGAAGTCTCCGGTATGTTGGTGCTCAATCCCGTTTGCCATTTCCAGGAGTGGCGATAAGAATGCTTGTTTTTTTCTCGGGATAATAGCTGTAGCTCCCGAACTCAGCGGGAATAAACCAGCACTCTCCCTGCTTATAGGAAAACTCTCCTGAATAGCATCTTCCAAGCGTCGAATGTCCCGCAGAAGTCCAGCCGATTTTTCCTTGGCCCTCCAGAAACACCCACAGCTTGAACCTATCTGCCGGCCTCATGCTCAGATGCGCTCGTTCCTGGATGTCGAATCGGGTGACCAGGAAATAGGGGCATGCAACCAGTTCCTCAGAGAACTTCTTTCCGTCGACGAACTGCGCGGAAGTAGTCACTTTTGGTTGTGCGCTCGAATCGAATGTTAAGACGTCGAGTGCTTTTTCCACGTGCAGTTCGCGTGGTTTGCCGTTTACGTCGGTGCGATCGTAGTCGTAAACGCGATAGGTCAGGTCGGAGTATTGCTGAACCTCGCAGATGACCATGTTTGGTCCGATGGTGTGCGGCGTTCCCGCAGGGAGGAAAAAAGTGTCGCCTGCGTGGACCTCATATGATTGAAAGAGATTCTCGAGCGTTTTGCTCGCGAGCGCAGCCCTGAATGTTTCTTTGGTCACACCCGGTTTAAGACCGGCGAGCAATCGGGCGCCAGGCGCCGCCGAAACCACATACCACATCTCGGTTTTGCCGCGACCGCCGGCCCCGGCTTCGTGGGCGGCAGCGTAGGCGTCGTCTGGATGAACCTGAATCGACAGTTTGTCCTTCGGGAAAATGAATTTCACGAGAAGGGGAAAATTATCGTCGTTTTGAAATTGCGAGCCACGCCACGCTACGGCCATGTCTTTCCATGCCTGACCAAGGGTCTGTCCGAAATATGGTCCGTTCGCGATAGGGCAATCGAGGCTTGTCAACCAGGCCTCACCGATCGGCTCCGGAAGATCGTGCTTTTGCGGGAAGAGCGGAGCAAGCGATCGAGCGCCCCAAATGCGGTGATGGAAAATCGGCTCCAAACGAAAAGGTTCGGCGCGTGGAGGCTCCGCTCTCACGAATCAGGCCGCGGCCTCAACTCGAGAGAAGAAGCGGTCGAGGCGGCGGAGTCCCTCGTCGATGCGCTCGATGGATGTGGCGTACGAGAGGCGCAGGTAGCCAGGCGCGCCGAAAGCGTCGCCGGGGACGAGCGCGACACGCGCTTGATCGAGCAGGATTTTGGCCAGCTCGGTGGTGTCTTTCGCGAGTGCGCGGCCGCTGCCGCCGTTGGCCAGGTGCGCAGCAACGTTGGGGAACGCGTAGAAGGCGCCTCCGGGCCACTCACAGGTCACACCCGGAATCGTGCGCAAGCCTTCGACGATACGTTTGCGGCGCTTCTCGTATTCCGCGAGCATGACGGGAACGGAATCCATCGAGCCGCGCATCGCTTCGAGAGCGGCGTGCTGTGCGATGGATGTGGGATTTGATGTGGATTGGCTTTGGAGTTTTACGGTGGCTTGAATCAGGGCTTCGGGCGCGAGCGTATAGCCGATGCGCCAGCCAGTCATCGCGAAGGTTTTGGACATGGAGCCAATGATGATGACGTGATCCTTTGAGCCCGACGCGCTCGCGATGGAATAGGGCTTGTGTGGATCGTACGTGAAGTGCGAGTAGCATTCGTCGCCCATCAGCCAAACATTGTGCTTTTTGCAAGCGGCCAGAATGCGCTCGTACTCATCCGGCGGAATCACGCCGCCGGTGGGATTATTCGGCGAGCTGAGAATAACCACGCGCGTTTTCGGCGTGATGGCTTTTTCGATGGCCGCGGCTTTCACGCTAAAACCATCTTCCGGCAGGCTTTCCACGTACACCGGCGTTCCACCCGCATATTTCACGATGTCGGGATAGCTCACCCAGTACGGTGCGGGGATGATGACTTCATCGCCTTGCTGGACCAGCACGCTGACCGCGTTGAAAATAGAGTGCTTGCCGCCAACATTGACGACGCATTCCTTCGGTTCGTACTTCGATCCCAATTCGCGCTCGTGCCACACGCAGATCGCTTCGCGCAGCGGGAGGATGCCGCCGGTCGGCGTGTACTTCGTAA
>Ga0210401_10008774_pt1 | contig 9998 bp, 3 predicted proteins | sample IncBWH32MmetaG_FD_150866 | JGI IMG/M metagenome (GOLD analysis project Ga0210401, IMG submission 150866) | Forest soil microbial communities from Barre Woods Harvard Forest LTER site, Petersham, Massachusetts, United States - Inc-BW-H-32-M | ecosystem: Environmental > Terrestrial > Soil >... | reverse complement strand
AGGAGCAGCTCAGCGACATGACTCTGGCGGTCCGTCCAGGCGCAAACGGCATTTCGAGTTTTCGTCAGATCCTCTCGCGCCCACTTTGGATTTTGCTCAGCGTTTCGATCTGCATTCTTATAATTGCGTGCGCCAACGTCGCCAGCCTGCTCCTCGCCCGAGCAGCCGCGCGATCGGGCGAAATGGCGCTGCGCCTCTCTCTAGGGGCCGCCCGGTCGCGCCTCCTGCGCCAATTGCTTACTGAAAGTTTGCTGATCTCGGCGGCGGCGATGCCTCTCGCCTGGATCGTCGCGCGTGCCGCCGGACCGGCATTGGTCGCCATGGCTTCGAAGACAAACGATCCCATCACGCTCGACGTTTCTCTCGATACCCACGTTCTTTTTCTTTGCGCATCCGCTTGTGCCTTGTCCGCACTTCTTTTCGGACTCGTCCCGGCTCTCCAGGCCTCTTCGGTGCGCCCAATGCTGGCGCTCCGCAACACGAGTGGAGAAGGCCGCCGCTTGCGCCTGGGGCGAATATTCGTCTCAGTTCAAGTCGCGTTCGCGTTTTGCCTCGTCACAACTGGCGCCGGTTTTCTTTTCAGCCTTTCGCATCTGGCCGAAGTCGATCGCGGATTCGACGGACGCGGGGTTACCGTGCTGACCATCACCAACACGGAGCAACGCGACCGCCAGTGGACCGTTATGCAGGAGCTTCTCTCTGGCTCGCAGCAGCTGCCCGGCGTGCAAGGCGCGGCCACCGGCTGGATGGCAGTTTTCTCGGGAGCGCGCCGAGCTCAACGAATTCTCTTGCCCGGCAAGCCGCCTTCGGATCAGGTCGAAACGTTTTACCGCGTCTCGCCGGGTTATTTTGCGGCACTTCGAACTTCGCTTCTCGCCGGACGCGACTTCACCTTCCGTGACAATGACAACGAACCGGTCGCCACGATCGTCAACCGCGCCTTCGCGCAAAAATACTTCGGCACAATCGACGTGATCGGCTCTGAATTCCGGCGCGATGATGGCGTCCTCCATCAAATCGTTGGCCTCGCCGCCGATTCGCATTTCGGTGATCTTCGCAACGGCCCCGAGCCGATCGCCTACATGCCCATGAAGCCTCCACGAATTTTTACTCTGTACGTTCGCGCAGCAGGCGGCCCCAACGCGGTGTCGCAAATGGTCGAAGCGGAGGCAAATTCGCTGAACTCCGGCGTGCACGTCAGTGGCGTTACAACGCTCGAAGCCCTGGTGGGCGATACGATCGTCAAAGAAAAGCTTCTCGGATCGATCGGAGGCGCGCTCGCCCTGTTCGGCCTGACGCTCGCAGCGATCGGACTATTCGGCTTGCTGAACTATTCGGTGACGCGCCGCACGAAAGAAATCGGCATTCGCGCGGCACTGGGCGCGCCCCGAACCCAAATTTACGCGGTCATCATGAAAGACCTTGCGGGAATGACCATCGCGGGAATTGCGTTCGGCTTGGCCGGCTCTGTGTTGCTGATGCGCGTCGCGCATGCGTATTTATTTGGTGTCGCAGCAGTCGATCCCTGGGTGATCGGCACGGCGCTTGCGGTCTTCGTATGCGCGGCTTTATTCGCCGGCGCTCTCCCCGCGCGCCGGGCCGCGTCGATTGACCCGGTCAGCGCCATGCGCTGTGACTGAACAGGAGTGCCCACATGAATCGACTTCGTGGATTGCTGGCGCGAATCGCCGGATTATTCGGCAGGCGCCGCCACGATGCCAGTCTCGCCGCCGAGCTTGAATCTCATCTCCAGTTCCACATGGACGACAACATTCGCCGCGGCATGTCTCACAAAGAGGCGCGCAGGCAGGCGCTCATCGAACTCGGGGGCGTCGAGCAAACCAAAGAAATCTATCGTGACCGTCGCGGTCTGCCTTGGCTCGATTCCCTTCTGCTAGACCTTCGCTTCGGCCTTCGAATGCTCCGCAAGAAGCCGGGCTTCACGGCCGTTGCCGTCATAACGCTCGCACTCGGCATCGGCGCGAACACGGCCATCTTCAGCGTGGTCAACGCAGTTCTCTTAAGGCCTCTGCCGATCAAAGAACCGTCCCGCGTGATGTACATCGAAGAACCGTCGCAAGGCTTCACGATGAATCTCACTCCGGCTACCTTGGCGGATGTGCAGCGCGAAAGCACGACATTCGAATCTCTTGGCGCATCAAGTGATGCCAGCTTCAATCTTGCGACGCAAGCTGCGCCCGAACGCGTGCAAGGGAAGCTGGCCACGGCCGGCTACTTCACGACTCTTGGCGTTGGCCCGCTGGCAGGGCGCACCTTTACTGCAGATGAGGACGCTCCGGGACGGCCCCTGGTGGTGGTCATCAGCGAACGTCTTTGGCGCGCCCAGCTGAACGCCGATCCGGGAATCATCGGCCAGTCGCTTCACATTAACGCCTTGCAGTACACCGTGATCGGGATCATGCCGAAATCATTCGATCCGTATCTCGATAACAGCAACCTTTGGATTCCCGAGGCTTTCACTCCGCACCAACTCGCCGATCGAGGTAACCATAGTTACGATACGGTAGCGCGGCTCAAGCCTGGAGTCGCGATGACGCAAGCACAGTCGGAACTCAACGTCATCGCGTCACGTATCGAAAAGCTGGATCCGGTACACAACAAGGACCACACGCTGCGCGTTGTGCCACTCGCAACGGCGTTGCTTGGAAGCCAGCGCTTGGTTATGCAAATGATGGTTGCGGCCGTCGGTTTTTTGCTTCTCATCGCATGCGCGAACGTAGCGAATTTGCAACTCGCCCGCTCCCGCGTACGCCAAAAAGAGATCGCTTTGCGGGCTGCGCTCGGGGCTTCCCCACAGCGAATCGTCCGGCAGCTACTTGCGGAAAATCTCATGCTGGCAATCATGGGAGGCGCCGCCGGGGTACTGCTAGCGTGGGCGGCAGTCTCCTGGATTGCAGTGCACGGTCCCAACGCCGTGCCCCGTCTGGCTCAAACCAGCCTCGACACGACTGTGCTCATCTTCGCCTCGACCATCGCGTTGCTTTCGAGCATTGCATTTGGTCTTGCCCCGGCGGTGCGGTCTGCAACGCCAAGGTTGAGCGAAGCCTTCAAGGGCACGACGGGTTCGTCAGGCGGGACTCGCGATTGGCTTCGAAATGCCCTCGTGACGGGCGAATTTGCACTCGCGCTGGTTCTCATGGCCGGGGCGGGCCTGTTCGTGCGCAGCGCACTCTTGTTATCGCACACTGATCCGGGCTTTGATGCGTCCGATCTTCTGGTCGGACGCGTGGGCTTGCCTGATTCTTCGTATCACGACCCGGCCCTTGCGCGCGCGACGTTCGAGCAGATCTCCGCCGCGGCTCGAGATTTGCCAGGGGTCCAATCGGCTTCGGTGGTTTCGCGTGCTCCCATGGCGGGTGGGATCACCGGGAACGGTGTGATTCCCGAGGGTAAGCCCATCAACGCAAAAAGCGTCGTGATTGCGCGATTGCAGATGGTGTCGCCTGGCTATTTTCCGACCATGCGCATTATGTTGAAAGCTGGCCGAGACTTCGCTCCATCAGAAACCAGGTCAACGCGACTCATCGCGATCGTCAACGAAACGCTCGCGCGCACACTGTGGCCCGGGCAAGACGCGATTGGCAAGCGCTTCGCCTGCTGCGAGGCCGGACCGAAAGGTGACGCAGATCCGGCCTGGCACGAAGTGGTTGGTGTGGCCGCCGACGTTCGAGCCGAAGGGCTCAATAAGGATGTTCTGCCTCAATTCTATCTGCCGGTTGCTCAGATACCTTCCGACGCATGGGATTGGATCAGTCGCACGATGGACCTTGTAGTGCGAACCAAAGCCGAGGCGGTTCCCATGAGTGAGCTCCAGGCGGCGGTGGCCTCTGTCGCTCCCGGTGTGCCGCTCTATCAGGCATCGACAATGCGGCAAAAGATTGCGGGCACCATCGCCAAATCGCATTTTGAAACTTTCCTATTGACCATTTTCGCCGCGGCAGCGCTGCTGTTGTCATCGGTAGGAATCTACGGAGTTCTGTCCTTTATGGTGGCGGAGCGCACGCGGGAAATTGGTGTGCGCATCGCTCTTGGCGCAACGCACGCGCGTGTGGTGCGAGAGGTGATGGGCCACGGCTTTCGGCTGGCCGTGTTGGGCTTGGCCATGGGGCTGGCTGGCGCACTGGCGGGCACACGCCTGCTTTCTTCGCTGCTGTTCGGCGTGCATCCGACCGATGCGCTCACCTTTGCCGCAGTGTCGCTTCTCCTTGTCGCCGTCGCCCTGGCCGCAAGCTATTTGCCGGCGCGGAGGGCGGCGCATGTCGATCCAATGATCGCCCTCCGACACGAATAAACATGGCCACACTTCGCCATCGGTAGAGGAGCGCGCAGATGAATCGACTTCGTGGATTGTTGGCACGAATCGCCGGGCTATTCGGCAGGAGCCGCCACGACGCCGATCTCGCCGCCGAGATCGAATCTCATCTCCAGTTCCACACCGATGACAACATCCGTCGCGGCATGTCGCCTGACCAAGCGCGCCGCCGGGCGCTCGTCCAACTGGGCGGCGTCGAGCAAACCAAAGAAGTCTATCGTGACCAGCAGGGGCTCCCTCGACTGGATTCTTTCGTGCAAGACGTCCGCTTCGGACTCCGCACGATGCGTAAGAACCCCGGCTTCACCGCTGTGGCCATCCTCACTCTTGCACTCGGTATCGGTACCAACGCCTCCATTTTTGGATTGGTGGACGCTGCTCTTTTGCACGGTCTGCCGTTTCGCGCGCCTGAACAGTTGGTTTATGTCTGGACGACGGACACGTCCGGCGATTTGCGCACACCTTCGCTCACGCAGTATTCGGTTTTCCAGAAATATAGCCGCTCGTTCGAGACAGTCGCCGGTGTGGGATGGGGAGCGACGTTCTATCGTGACGAGCCGACGAGCCCGAGCTTGCGTGGCTTGCTTGTGAGCCCGAGCTGGTTGCCTACGCTGGGCGTCGAACCGATGCTGGGCCGCAACTTTTCCGGCGCCGAACAAACCGTCGGACAGGACGCAGTTGTCATCCTCTCCTACGACTACTGGCGTACTCATTTCCACTCCGACCAAAACGTCATGGGCACGAAGATTGTTCTGAATCGTCGCCCACTTACGATTGTCGGTGTGCTTCCCCAATCCCTTGGGACCTACTACGGGAACGTCGACGTCTTCGCGCCACTCGTGGCCGAAACCTACGCCGCCGACACCGCCGCGAGAACCACCGGGCAGCCGCGAATAGAAATCGTCGCTCGCCTGAAGCCCTCCGTCGGCCTCGACCAAGCGCGTTCTGAAGCGACTGCAATCGCCGAAGGTTTGCGAGACGGCGCCACTCACGAGGACCGAAGCGGTCGTTTCCAAATCGAGCCGCTCTTAGAAAGCTTACGGCATCCCGGCCCAACGATGGAGAACGCGCGAAGGGGCCTTGAAATTATGGCCGGAGCGTCGTGCTTGGTGCTTCTGATTTCCTGCGTCAATGTCGCGAGTTTATTGGTGGCGCGCGGCATCAAGCGCAGGCGTGAAATCGCGGTGCGCTCGGCTCTGGGTTGCTCGCGCGGACGCCTGGTCCGCCAGCTTCTCACCGAATGTGCGCTGCTGTTCCTTTGCGGCGGAATTGTCGGCTTGTGCAGCGCCCGCTGGTCTCAAGACATCATCGCAAGCGCTGTCTCCGGCATCGTTGCAGCGCCCTTGTATTTGAGCGTGAACGCGACTGTCGTCGCAGCGGGTTTGGCTATTTCGCTTGTGACTGCGTTGTTGTTCGGGATAGTTCCTGCTGCGTCGGCAACGCGCGCAGACATAAGCGGTAATCTCAAAGACGCCAGCGCAACATCTTCGAGCGGGATGCGAGGCAAACGTCTGCAGAGCCTCCTGGTTATCTCCCAAATCGCACTGGGGATGGTCTTGCTTGTCAGCTTTGGCCTGTTGTTCCGCAGCCTTCTATCTGTGGAGTCGGCGCCGCTCGGTTTCGAGCCGCAGAACCTGCTGACTTCCACAGTGAGTTTGCCACTCCCTCGTTACCCGGACGCCCGCGAGCGGGAGGACCTGATGCGAGCCGCTCTCGAACGCGCGCGCTCCATGCCAGGCGTCGAATCGGTTGGCGCTACAGATAATCTCCCGATGGACGGCGCCGACAGCGCGCAAATGAAACTTGAGACATCCTCTTCAACCACGCCCGCCCAGCAGGAAACCTGGTTTCTTTCGGTGAGCCCTTCCTATTTTTCTACGCTCAAGACTCCGATGCTCATGGGGCGGTCATTTCAAGGAACGGACCAGTGGGAATCTGAAAAGGTCGCAATCGTCAATCGAACGTTCGCCGAAACGTATTTCCCTGGAGCAAGCCCGATCGGACGTCACGTTGCATTCGCTGATTCACCACAGGACTCGCGAGAGATCATCGGAGTGGTTTCCGACTTCCGGCAGCGCAATCCCGAAGAGGACGCAAGACCATTGGTGTACCTGCCTATCGATCAGACACTGCCGGGAACTTGGAGCCTGGTGATTCGAGTTCGGGCGGCGGGCGCTGGCAGCGTCGCTTCGCGTTTCGCCGATTGGCTTCGACCGATCGACCCACAGCTTTACTGGCAAGTAACCGATCTCCCGGCGAAGATTCAAAATTCAGAATCTCTCAACTTGCGCCGGCCGATTCTTACCTTGGTGGCTTGCTTCGGAGCACTCGCTTTAGTGTTGGTCGTCATCGGCGTTTTCGGCGTGACTTCCTATTCGGTTGCCGAGCGAACCAGGGAAATCGGGATCCGTGTTGCGCTTGGTGCCGCTCGTAGCAGAATTGCGATTCTTGTTCTTCGAGAATCACTGTTCGTCGCTCTCGCTGGGTTGGCAGTAGGAGCGTTCTCCGCTTTCCTGCTGACGCGCTTCTTCCCGACCGGACCGATCGGTTGGAGCGGCTCCGGAATCTTGCTCTACCGAGTCTCTCGAACAGATGCAATCGCCTATGCATTCGCTGCCGGCGTGCTGGTAGTCGTCGTCCTTTTCGCGTCGTGGCTCCCCGCGCGGCGGGCGGCGCGTGTCGATCCAATGATCGCCCTCCGCCACGAGTAGAAACGGAGCATGCAGATGAGTCGCATCAGCGCATTTTTTGCACGCATCGCCGGCTTATTCGACAGGAACCGTCGCGACGCTGACCTCACCGCCGAACTCGAAGCGCATCTCCAATTCCACATCGACGACAACATCCGCGCCGGTATGCCACCGGAAGAAGCCAGCCGGCAGGCCATGCTTAGGCTCGGCGGCCTCGACCAAACCAAAGAATCCTACCGCGACCAACGCGGCCTCCCCTGGCTCGAGCATATGCTTCGAGATCTTCGCGTTTCCATCCGCGTTCTCGCGAAAGACCCGCGCTTTAGTGTGCTTGCGGTACTTGGGCTGGGATTGGGCCTTGGCATAAGCACCGCGGTTTTTGCCCTGATCAATGCCTCCGCGAATGCGGGAGATCGAGCGGCTGTCGAGGATCGGGCATCGTATGTCGGCCTTTACGGCGCCTTAAACGGGCGGCCCGGCTACGAGATTTCATACGGTGACTATCGCTTCTATCAGAGTCGCGCGAAGTCCTTCCAGGGGATCAATGCCGAATCGGGCCGCTTCGTTTTCGTTCTTGGCACTTCCACGGCGAGCGCCGAAGCGGAAAACGTCGAGGGTCGATTCGAATCGGAAGATTTCCTCTCGGTGGTTGGTCTGCGCCCGGCGTTGGGCAGGAATTTTTCACGGGAGGACGCGTTGGGTGGCTCCCCTCTGGCGATGCTCAACTTCCGGTTTTGGAAGCAGCATTTTGGTGGCGATGAAGGAGTCGTCGGCAAAACGATAATTCTTAATTCTCACGTATTGACCATCGTCGGTGTGGCTGATGCGCGTTTCGCCCTGGTCGATCCGTCCGATCTATATCTTCCCCTGGAACTCCAGCGGGTTTTATTCGCCCAGCGCGACATGCTCCACGATTCCCGATCGCGCTGGCTGCATCTGGACGCGCGGCTCCGCCCGGGCGTCACGCCGCGCCAAGCTCAAGCCGAACTAGACGTGCTTGCCGGCGCACTGAGCCAAGCTAAACGGACCGACGCGACCGAGCGCGAGGGCGTCTATGTCTCCCCGGGTGGCGACAATCCGCACAAGCGCGAAGAACTCATCACGCTGGCCGTCGTGGTTGTAATCGCGGTCTCGATGATTCTATTGATTGCCTGTTCCAACCTCGCGAATATTCTGCTCGCGCGGGGGTTGACGCGACGTCGCGAAGTCGGCATACGCCTCTCTCTTGGCGCGACTCGCGTCCGTGTCATTTCCCTGCTCATGACGGAAAGCGTTTTGCTGGCCTTGGCAGGAGGCGCCACCGGCCTTCTGTTTTCGCACTGGCTCGCCGGCTCTCTGTTCGGCCTGATTGGCGCTCCGCCAGGGTTCGCGCTCCAGGTCGATCCGCGCGAGTTTGTCTATGCCTTTGTACTGTCTCTCGCGTCGGCAATTTCATTCGGGCTCGGGCCGGCGATCGCAGCTACCAAATCGAATCTTGCACAGGTGATGCACTCTGAAGGTTTGTCGGGGGCGCCCCGCTCAAAATCTCATCGAATCTGGGCACCACGTAACGTGTTGGTGGTCGCGCCTCTGGCCGTCTCTCTCCTGTTGCTCATGGGCGCGGCAGTCACGCTCAAATCCATGCAGCAGCGCTACCTCGGAGGACCGTCCTTTGACACCTCCCGCCTCACCGGTCTCCGCCTGCAGCTTGACCTGCAAGGGTACAACGAAGCCCGCACGCGCCAATTCCAGGAAAGCCTCCGCAATCGCATTGCAACAATGCCTGGCGTGACCTCGGTCGCCCTGGCGACTTCCATGCCGCTCGCAAACGGAAACGGTTCTTTTCCTCTTAGCACGGAAGGTTCTGTCGCTGCATTGGGCGGCTCTGCACCGCGCGCCGACTACAATGTCATTTCCGCCGACTTTTTCCCGACGATCGGCGCACCGATCGTTCGCGGTCGGAACTTTACAGCCGCCGATCGCAATGGGTCACCGCTGGTAGCGATCGTCAATCAAAACCTGGCTAATACCTATTGGAATGATGAAGACCCTATCGGCAAACGTATTCGTCTGGGAGCAACCTCGGGACCCTTGTTCGAGGTGATCGGCGTTGCGTCGGATTTCGAAGATCCCAACGGGCCATTCAACAGCGTCCGACCCACCGTCTATGTGCCTTATGGGCAGGAGACCATACTGTTCGCCGGAATCCGGACCGATATACCGCCCTACCAAATGCAATTTCTAATCCATACCAGCGGCGAGCCGTCGGGACTGAAGGCCGCATTGCGTCAGGAAGTCCTTGCCCAAGACACATCGCTCATCGTCCACATTCAAACGGTTCAGGAAATGTTGGACGTGATGTTTGGGCCGGTCCGAATGATGTCAATGTTGCTGAGCGCTTTAGGCGCGGCGGCATTGATTATGGCCTCGGTCGGCATTTACGCGATCATGTCGTATGGGGTCAGCCAACAGACAAGGGAAATCGGTATCCGAGTGGCGTTAGGGGCGAGTCATCGCGACATCTTAGCTTTGGTTATGCGCAGGACAGTGATGCTCATCGCTTGGAGTGTTGTTCTGGGTCTGGCGGGAGCGCTATCGGTAGATCGAATCTTCTCGAGCGTGGTCGCCGGTTTCGGCGGGCTCGATGTCACGACTTGTGCTTCGGTGTGCTGCGTTCTGGCCGCCGTAGCCGTTCTTGCCAGTTACGTGCCAGCTCGCAAGGCGCTGCGAGTTGACCCGGTCGCCGCCATGCGCTGCGAGTAGGCGAGTGCCCTGCCCTTCGAACAGAGCGTCACCCGAGCTACCGGTAGCGCCCATACAATCCGAGCGCTCGGGGACCGTTGGCGCTAATCCGGATTTCTCACCAGGGATTGGGGAAGAAGGTTTCGGCAGTGCGGTTTCGAAGAATTGCCTGGCATGGGTGACCAAGTCCCTTTTGGAAGAGGGCGGGACGTTGTAGAAACAGGGCTTGCCCGCGGCTTTGTGCAGAATTCGCC
>Ga0210401_10008773_pt1 | contig 9998 bp, 11 predicted proteins | sample IncBWH32MmetaG_FD_150866 | JGI IMG/M metagenome (GOLD analysis project Ga0210401, IMG submission 150866) | Forest soil microbial communities from Barre Woods Harvard Forest LTER site, Petersham, Massachusetts, United States - Inc-BW-H-32-M | ecosystem: Environmental > Terrestrial > Soil >... | reverse complement strand
ATGTGCAAGGCCACCAGCAAGGCAGCGATCTGCGCGTCGGTGCATTTCCCGGCCAACACTTCCGACATGACGCCGCGCGCCTCGTCGCGAGAAAGGGACTCGCCATGATTCGCAATCCGGTGCAGGGCCTCAACGATCATGCCGCTACAGGGTAGCATCGAATTCAGCTGTCAGCTCTCAGCTGTCAGCCATCAGCTATCAGGTGGAGCGCAACCATCACTGGCTCCGCTGAGCGCTGAAAGCTGAGAGCTGATAGCTCCCCCATCACGCGGCCATGTGACCGCTTACGTTTGCCGTATCCGGAGCCCTTCTATAAAATCGAACGTTTGCTGCCCGCAGTCGAAAGCCGCAAGCAGGACCCTGTCTGAACAAAGTCGATTCAAGTGCTGCTGGCTAACTTGTGGTGGTCAACTGCACCGATTTGCTAGCAGCCAGTAGCCAGTAGCTAGCAGCGGTCCGATATCGGGAATCATTATGAAAATTCATGAGTACCAAGCGAAAGCAATCCTGAAGAAGTATGGCGTTGCCGTCCCGCGTGGCGAGATGGCCGAGACCCGCGAAGAAGCCGAGGCCGTGGCCAAGAGCTTATTTGCGGCTGGAGCTTCCGGGGTGGTGGTCAAAGCCCAGATTCACGCGGGTGGTCGCGGCAAGGGCGGCGGCGTGAAGATCGCCAAATCGGTGCAGGAAGCGGGCGATCTGGCCGCGAAGATGCTCGGCATGACGCTGATCACGCATCAGACCGGGCCTGAAGGCCGCATCGTTCGCCGTCTACTGATCGAAGAGACCTTGCCGATTGAGAAAGAACTCTACATCGGCATCCTGGTCGATCGCGGCGAAGGCAAGTCGGTGTTTATGGCCTCAGCCGCGGGCGGGATGGATATCGAACAGGTCGCCGCTGAAAGCCCCGAAGCCATTCTCAAAGAGTACATCGATCCGGGCATGGGCCTGGAAGCCTTCCAGGCGCGCAAGCTCGCCTTCCAACTCGGCCTGAAGCCGCAGCTTATCAACCAGGCTGTGCAGTTCATGAGCGGGCTGTACAAGGTGTTCGAAAGCACCGACGGATCGCTGCTAGAGATCAATCCCTTCATCACCACTACGGATGGCCGCCTGTTCGCGCTCGATGCCAAGATCAATTTCGACGACAACGCGCTGTTCCGCCATCCCGACCTGCGCGAATTGCGCGACATCACCGAAGAAGATCCGCTGGAAGTCGAGGCCTCGAAGTACAGCCTCAACTACATCAAGCTCGACGGAAATGTAGGCTGCATGGTGAATGGCGCGGGCCTGGCCATGGCCACCATGGACATCATCAAATACGCGGGCGGCATGCCGGCGAACTTCCTGGATGTCGGCGGTGGCGCCAACGCCGAGCAGGTGACGCACGCGTTTGAGATTCTGCTCAGCGACAAAAACGTGAAAGCGGTGCTGATTAACATCTTCGGCGGGATCCTGCGCGTCGATACACTGGCCACGGGCGTGGTCGAGGCCGCCAAGAAGACGCACATCCAGCTGCCGATCGTGCTGCGTCTTGAGGGCACGAATGTCGAGGCCGGCAGGCAGATCCTGAAAGACTCCGGTTTGAATTTCATGGTTGCCGAGACCATGAAGGACGCGGCTGAAAAAGTAGTGGCGGCGGCGAAAGGCTGATGGTGGAGGGACGGGCGTCTCGCCCGTCCGGCGGGCGAGGACGCCCGCCGCTCCATCGAGCAGAATTTACGAGACGCCATCCACCGTTCGAAAAGAAAAGAGCAATCATGGCAATCCTTGTAGATAAAAATACGCGACTGATCGTGCAGGGCCTCACCGGACGAGAGGGCACGTTCCACGCAAAGGCAAGCGCAGCCTACGGGACGCAGGTTGTCGGCGGGGTCACCCCCGGCAAGGGCGGAACGACCCACGAAGGCTGGCCGATCTTCAACACCGTGCAGGAGGCAGTGGATAAAACTGGCGCCAATGCCTCGGTGATCTTCGTGCCACCTCCCTTTGCGGCCGACGCCATCATGGAAGCCGCCGACGCCGAGATCGAACTGATCGTCTGCATTACCGAGGGCATCCCCACCCTCGACATGGTGAAGGCGTGGGAATTCCTGCAGACGCGCCGCTCGCGCCTGATCGGGCCGAACTGCCCGGGCATCATCTCGCCCGGCAAGTGCAAGGTCGGTATCATGCCCGCAAATATTCACAAAGAGGGCAACATCGGGATCGTGTCACGCTCGGGGACGCTGACCTACGAGGCTGTCTACCAGCTTTCAACGCGCGGCATCGGGCAATCGACGGCGATCGGCATTGGTGGCGATCCGATTATCGGTACCAACTTCACCGATGCGCTGGAACTCTTCAACAAGGATCCGCAGACTGAAGCCGTTATCATGATTGGCGAAATTGGGGGCAACGCCGAAGAGACTGCGGCCGAGTACGTAAAAAAGCACATGAAAAAGCCCGTCGTGGGTTTCATCGCCGGTCAGACCGCGCCTCCCGGACGCCGCATGGGTCACGCCGGCGCGATCATCTCGGGAGGGAAGGGAACTGCTTCGGAGAAGATCAAGGCGATGGAAGCGGCTGGCATCAAAGTTGCCAAATCGCCCGCCGCGATCGGCGAAACGCTGCTTTCGGTGATTGGTGTTTCGACTACCAAGTAAACTAGCGGATTGACGCGCCGCGCTCGTGTAGCGCGGGCGCCCTCGCCCGCGGCTTTTGACTTTGACGTCTCGCCGCCGACCGACGACCGAGGACCGACGACAGCTTTAGCCAACGACCAACGACGATTTTGCAGCCAACGATCAACACCAGCTTTTAGCCAACGACCAACGACGAAGGACCAACGACTGATCCATGAAAACTCTGGAACGTACCCTGACCATCATCAAACCCGACGCGGTGAAGAAGAACGCGGTCGGCGACATCATTGAGCAGTTCGAAAAAACCGGCTTCCGCATCCTGGCCATGAAGATGCTGGAAATCTCCAAGCACCAGGCCGAGCAGTTCTATGCCGTGCACGCCCACCGTCCGTTTTACAACTCGCTCACCAATTTCATGTCGAGCGGACCCATCGTGGTGCTGGCGCTCGAGAAAGAAAACGCCATCGCTGACCTGCGCAAGTTGATGGGCGCCACCAACCCGGCCCAGGCCGAAGAAGGCACCATCCGTAAAAAGTGGGCCACGAACATCGAGTACAACGCGATCCACGGCTCAGACGCCGACGAGACCGCCCGCTATGAACTGAGCTTCTTCTTCGCCGGATATGAGTTGGCAAAATAGTAGTTGCTGGTTGCCAGTTCTCTGTTCTCAGTGAAAAGCGAATTCACCACAGAGACACAGAGGCACAGAGAAAAGCGAGGAATTTCAAGAATCGACTTGCCACGCATCCTGGTATGAGTTTGTCTTTTCTGAGACCTGAGACCTGAGACCTGAGACCTGAGACCATGCCCCTAATCCAAATCACCATGCTGCAAGGCCGCACGGCCGATCAGAAACGCAAACTTGCCCAGCGCATCACCGACGCGATGGTGGAAGAAGCGGGCGCCCGCCGCGAAGCCATCGTAGTAACGTTCGTGGAAGTATCCAAGGAAAGCTATGCTTCGGGCGGCGTTTTGATGGTCGACAAGAACAAGTGAATGGGTCAAGCACGTTGCACCTCGCAAGATCGCTCCATGGATGAATGGCAGCCGGCAACGATCGAGTACGTCAAGGAACTCGTAGCTCGAGATCTGTCGGACTGCGACGAAGAGCAATCGTCGCTTTTCAAACGGTGCGCGGTTGATCCCTACCCTGCGCCGATCATCCGATATGGCAACAGCGGCACCGTAGTTGTCGTCGCGCGTGACCGTGACGAAGTCATCTATTACGAGGACATAGAAGAAGGCTTCAATGTCTCGCCGGTGGGATCCACGGGCGAAATTCTCGAACACTGGTGCAACCAGGACGAACTGAAGTTTGCTCTGAATTACTGGATTGAAGGTCGCAAAATCGGCCGAGTGCGGCCGGCTAAACCGATCGAATAGGTTCTTGTCGCGGGCGAGGGCGCCCGCGCTACACCTACCCCAGCGGCTCGAACAAATGCCCCTCCACCCGATCGGCGACTTTGGGGAGTTCCTTCTTCGCAAGCTGCAGGAAGTGCGGGGCGGCGCGATGTGCCTCGAGCGCAGCATCGTCCTTGTACTGCTCGTAAATGAAGAACCGGCGCGGTTCGGTCTTATGGCGGTGCACGATATACATGGCGCAGCCCGGTTCCTTGCGCGACGCCTCGGTCAGCTTCGAAAGGATTGCGGCCGTTTCGTTCTCATGTCCGACCTTCGCCATCCACGTCACCGCCAGGACCACCATCGCCACGCTCCAGTCGCCAGTCTTCAGTCGTCAGCCGGGTGCCCCATCCTTAACGTCGCGCTCTTTGCGACGTTAGGGTGGGATTCCACGACGCTCCGCATTCAGCCGGGATCCTTCCGATCCAGCTAAGAGCTAGAAGCTAAGAGCCGATTTTCTACCCCACCCGCGCCGCCGCCTTGATCGCTTCGGCAAACTCGTCGACGAAGATCGTGTGGTCGCGATCCGGTCCGGTCGACACCATCCCGACCCGAGCTCCGCTCTCCTTCTCCAGGAACGCCAGATACTCGCGCGCCGCCTTGGGCAGCTTCTCTATGGTCGTGATGCCTTGCGTCGATGTCTTCCACCCCGGGCGAGATTCGTAAACGCACTCGATCTTGTCGTACCCGCTGGCCTGCGCGGGAATCTCGTCGGTTTTTCGGCCGTCGATTTTGTAGCTCACGCAAACCGGAATCTCGGTGAACTCGTCCAGCACATCCAGCTTCGTGACCACCAGCCACGAGATTCCGTTAATCATGCCAGCGTAGCGGAGAAGAGGCAAATCCATCCAGCCGCAGCGCCGGGGCCGGCCGGTCACCGCCCCGTATTCGTTCCCCCGCGCCCGCAGCAACTCTCCTTTGTCGTCGTTGGCTTCGGTGGGGAATGGGCCGCCGCCGACGCGCGTGCAGTAGGCTTTCGTGACACCAATCACCATGTCGATGGCAGTCGGGGCGACACCGGTGCCGATCACCGCGCCTCCGGAAGTAGCGCTCGATGAGGTCACAAACGGGTAGGTGCCGTGATCGATGTCGAGCATCGCGCCCTGAGCGCCTTCGAATACGATGGACTTGCCCTCGGCCAGAGCCTTGTTCAGGAAAACGGCGGTGTCGCGCACGAAAGGGGCGACCTTCGACGCAGCCGCCGCGTACTCCTCGTACATTTTGTCGGCATCGAGCGGTTCGGAGTTAAACAGCGCGTGCGCGATCATGTTCTTTTCGCGCACCGCGTTCTCGATATGCGTCTTGAGCAGCTTAAGATCGAGCAGGTCGGCGACCCGCAGACCGCGGCGGCCCATCTTGTCTTCGTAGGCTGGACCGATTCCGCGTGAGGTCGTGCCGATTTTGACGCGGCCGGGTGCGTTCTCCGACGCCAACTCGATCATCCGGTGATAGGGCAGAATCACTTGCGCGCGGTTGCTGACAAAAAGATTGCCATCGACCTGCACGCCGGCCTCGCGCAACGCGCCAACTTCCTTCAGGAAGGCCATGGGATCGAGCACGACGCCGTTGCCAATGACACTACAGCAGCCTGCACGCAGCACCCCGCAGGGCACCAACTGCAGAATGAATTTTTTGCCATTGATGATGACGGTGTGTCCGGCGTTGTGCCCGCCGGCATAGCGTGCCACGACAGGGAAGCCCTCGGAGAGCACATCGACGATCTTGCCCTTGCCCTCGTCGCCCCATTGCGCGCCCACAATGACCGCAGTCCTGCCCTTTTTCACATCCAGCTCCGTCACGCCAAGATTCGCAAATCGCCGGGGTCGCACACACACGCTTCGCCGCGGTTCGTCGCCGTCTGGAAGGAATGACTGGGATTTGAGCGGATCGGAGTGTGTACAAGTAAGGATACCGTGGAGGAAGAGAATCGGCAATCGAGGGGCCGGTACCCGGCTGCCCTGGCGGGCAATCGTCGCTGTTTGCGAAGCATCGAACAACTTTTGGCCGCCTTATCCTGGCATGTTCTCTGAGATTGAAGAGAATGTCCGACCACCCGGGTCGCATTAACTTAATGATAACTTGTCCGCTACAGAGGCCGTAGATCGACGTTCGGAGCCTGAGGTGACCTTAGAGTCAGCTTCGACTCCGATCGTCGCTTGTAGGGCTTCTAATCGCCATTAATGGGCATTCTGTGCACTGTCTGCGGGGTGGTTTTGCGGCTGGTCAGGGCGGCTGACGGGTTTTCAATGACTTAGCTAAAAGTGAACGAAAAACCAGATCCGACAGTGTCGTCCGGGAATCCGCGACCTGTCATCCAGCATCTATCACCCGTGGCGTCCTGGCGGACGACTACACTTCAACACGATAGACTAATTCCGTGCCCGAACTCCCAGAAGTAGAAACCATCGCGCGCGGCTTGCACCAGCGTGTTGCCGGCGACACGATTGAGTCGGTGTGGCTGGGATCCAAGCCGCAAACCATGAAGTCGCCTCCCGCCGAAATTGCCGCGACCCTGGAGCACACCCGCATCGCGCAAGTACGGCGAATGGGCAAGCACATCGTTTTCGATCTTGAGCGCAACGGTGCCGGGCGGACACGCTTGTCGGCCAATCTGTCAACCAGAACTGGTCCAAGCCCGAAACGAAAATCCGCTAAACCGCGAAACAAATCCGTCCCCCTAGGCCCGCGCTCCCAGTGGATTGTGCACCTCGGCATGACCGGACGGATGCTGGTTTGCGATCCGACCGAGGAGATTGTCAAGCATACGCACGCCATCGCAACGCTGGCTTCGGGACGCGAGATCCGGTTCGTGGATCCGCGCCGCTTTGGGAGGCTCAGCGTGGCGAGCCAGGGTGACTTCGAAGCAGGGGGCGTTGAGCCGCTTGAAGTCGAGCAACAGCAGTTTCTTAAACTATTCCGCGGCCGCAAGACCCCGATCAAGAGCGCCCTGCTGAACCAGAAGCTGCTGCGCGGCGTCGGCAACATTTATGCGGACGAGTCGCTATTCCGAGCGGGACTGCGCCCGCGCCGGCGTGCCTCAACCATCACGCGCGAGCAGTTCGAGCGCCTTTACCTTGCCGTGCGCGAAGTTCTCCAGGAGGCCATCAAACTGGGCGGGTCGTCGATCTCCGACTATGTGGACGCTGACGGGGAAGCCGGTTTCTTCCAGTTACAACATCGTGTCTACGGCCGCGAAGGCGAACCGTGCCTGGTATGCAAGACTCCAATCAAGCGTGTCGTCATTGCGGGCCGCAGCAGCCACTACTGTCCCAAGTGTCAGAAGTAGCGATTCAGCGCATCCTGGACACACGTGGCCAACCGGCATTGCTCTTGAAAAAGCCTTTAACCGCAAAGATCGCGAAGAAGGGTTCCAAAGATCGCTAAGGAAAGCCCCGTGAGTTGCATTGAATCGTTACATCACTGCGGTTTCTCCTCTTTCTCGGCCCATCAAAAAATCGACAATCCCAGCCTAGCGGTGTACTCTGTTTTGTTTTTCTGACGTTACTCGACTGTTATGTCCAATTTTGCCACTGGTGTAGATCTCGGCGGAACGAACCTGCGCATCGCGGCAGTCGATGAGCAGGGTCAGCTTATGGAGAAGGTCACGCTCGGCACCAAGACGGTGCTCGGGCGCGACCAAGTGTTGAACGACATGTGCGAGGCGATTCGCCGCGTCTCCGACAAGTACAAGTCTTCGGGCACGTTGCTGGGAGTCGGCATTGGCGTACCTGGCATCATCGATATACAGACGGGTATGGTGCGCGAGTCGCCGAACTTGCCCGGCTGGTCCGACTACCCGGTGAGAAACGAGATCGAAAAACGTCTCGGCGCTCCGGTCATCCTGGAAAACGACGCGAACGTAGCCGCCTTCGGAGAAAAGTGGCTGGGCGCTGGACGTCACGTGGGCGATATGGCCATGCTCACGCTCGGTACCGGGGTCGGCGGTGGCCTCGTCCTGAACGGAAAAATCTGGCACGGCATGACCGGCATGGCTGGCGAGTTCGGACACATGACGGTGGATCCCGAAGGCCAGCAATGCGGGTGCGGAAATCGTGGCTGCCTGGAGCAATACGCCTCCGCAACCGCCATCATGCGCATGGCGCGCGAGGTGATTGCCACCGGCGACGCACCCGGGCTGGCGAAAGCGGCAAGCTCAGATCGCGAGTTCAGCGCCAAGGAAATCTACAATCTGGCGATCCAGGGAGACGAGCAGGCGCGCCGCATTTTCCGTCGTGTAGGCCGGGCGCTGGGTATCGCGCTGGCGGCCATGGTGAACGGCCTGAACCTGGAAATGTATGTCATCGGCGGCGGCGTTTGCAGCGCATGGGAGGCGTTCTCGCCGGCAATATTTGAAGAACTGCGCCTGCGCGCGATGGTGTACGCCGCCACCGCGCCGACCGATCCACAAAAAGTCCCGTCGGGAGCATTCGGACAGGTCGAGCCCGGGGCCGGGCGGAAAACCATTATTACCCGCGCTCTCCTCGGGAGTGATGCGGGACTATTCGGCGCGGCGCGTCTGCCGATGACGCGGGAATCGTAGTTCCTCCCAGCTCTTCCTGCGGCAGCCATGTTCTTCCGAGCGCAGCGACGCGGTAGCCAATTGGGCGTTTGTCGTTTGGGGGGAGGCGAGGCGCCAGCCGAGCGAAGCAAAAAGGCGGAGCGGTGTTTAGTGTAAACGGCGTTCTCACCAGCTCGCGCCGTTTGTTCGCCAAAAACCGCGTCAATGAGTGCTATGGCGATTTTGCGCCAACTAAGAACGCCCCTCCCAGCGTGCGGGGATTCGAGACGGGCAAACGTCGCTGAACTCTTACACTGCATGTGCGAGTAGGATTTGATCAGTATGAGACTCCGCAGAGGCATTTTCAAAAGGCGGTTTGTGACAGCCGATGCTGGCGGGAACCGTTCCAGTTGCCAGATCGTGCGGCGCATAGTCTGCATCATTGCCGTGGCCTGCAGTTGCGTCTTGGCTGTCCCGGCTAGGGCGCAGCAACAAAACGAGCCGGAGGACCCCGAAGACGAGAAGCAGATAGGGCTCTGGCTCGATCAGGGAATCTCCACTCGCCTGTCGGCGAATAAATCTCTGGATGTCGAGTTCCACGAGCGGTTCGACGAGGGAGCGTCCAACCTGTTCGAGTACTTCGTTCAAGGTGGCATTGCCTTCCGTCTGCGGCCGTGGTTCACGTTGATACCGATTTATCGTTACCAGCGCTTTCCTGGGAATCCCACCATTGCTTACGAAAACCGGCTGCAGCTCAATCTCACCCTGAGCACATCCCGTGGCCCGTGGCGTCCGACACTCCGCACGCTCATCGAGGGACGCTTTCCTGATAACCGGCCTGCTTCGGCACGTCTTCGATTTCGCCCGGGCATCGAATACACCTTACCGCTCCGCATGCCACGGCAGCCGGTGCTGGTCGTGAACAACGAGTTCTTTATCGTTGCCGGAAACAACCCCTTCGCCAACGGCGGCAGCAGTTACACCCAGAACCGCTTCCAGGTGGGAGTACGACTGCCCATTGCCGATTCGTTTTCTGTTCGGCCTTACTACTTATTACAGTCGGTTAACCTGCCCAGTGGCTGGGACACGAATGAGATTTTTGGTATCTCGCTCGCCTTTAGGGTCCCGCGCAAAACCAAGACGGTCCGGTCGCCACAGCCGAGCTGCGCCCTATCTTGCGAAGTTCCGAATCCAGAAGGGCCATAAGATGTGGCTGAGGAACTCCGATGGCGGTGAGAATAGTAGCGAAAGTCTCTTAATCGCGCCTAGACGCAACTGTTGTTATCAGGCGTGTCTGTTGAAAAAACTCGGTTCACGACACATGTTTTGTCCCTGCTGGTCTCCTGGTTATTCCCTTCTTTAGTTTTTTCAGGTCAGGTTCATGCAGTTGCAATCTGTGGGGTTGGCTTACAGCTGAGGAATCGCACCAGCCGTTTCAGGTTCTGCGCCGTGGCCGCCAGATAGAACTGCTCGCGCACGAA
>Ga0210401_10008772_pt1 | contig 9999 bp, 5 predicted proteins | sample IncBWH32MmetaG_FD_150866 | JGI IMG/M metagenome (GOLD analysis project Ga0210401, IMG submission 150866) | Forest soil microbial communities from Barre Woods Harvard Forest LTER site, Petersham, Massachusetts, United States - Inc-BW-H-32-M | ecosystem: Environmental > Terrestrial > Soil >... | reverse complement strand
CCACCCTTCGGATACGTTTCGGTGTAATCCCATTCTCCAGGGTAAAACTTCAGCCGCTCCATCTCCACCGCTCCGGGTCTTGCCGCCGCCGAACCTTGTTCTGCCGGTTTGTCTTGCCGCGCGCCCCCGGTCAGCGTCGCCGCTGGCATCACCACCAACGCCATCATGAAAACGGTCCCCGTACGACTTGCACTGAACATCGCCGCTCTCCTCTTCATCATGCGCTATATGTCTTCTGGTTCCTGCGTCACGATGTGCACATCTACCGCTGGTGATTCCCGCAAAAAACGATGTACTACCGACAAGTACAAATATTTCCGCCAGTCCCGTACCGCCGCGCGCCCAAAGATCACTTGTGTGATGTGCTTCGACCGCACGAAATCCGCAACTGTATCCGCGATGCTACTCCCCTTCAGTTTCTCCACGTGCGCGCCAAGGTTCTCTCCAAATCGCAGATTCGCTGCCAGCGCCTTGAGGTTTTCTCCCCTTGGCGCCAATTCGCGTTCTACGTGAATTACATATAATTCCGCGTCCATCCTGCGCGCCATTCGCGCCGCTCTCGCGATCAGGTACTGCCCCGTGGGATTTCCCGAAATGCACACCGCGATGCGCTCTCGTACCCCCCAGTTTTCCCGGATCTCCTTAGCGTCCATGTACGATTCCAGGCTGCGGTCCACCTGCTCCGCCACCTGTCGCAACGCCAACTCGCGCAACGCAATCAGGTTCCCTCGCCGGAAAAAGTTCTTTAGCGACTGCTCCACTTTCTCTTGGCTGTACACATCTCCGCGCTTCATGCGGTTCGCCAGCGCTTCCGGCGTCAAGTCCACCATCACCGTTTCCGTCGCCGACAGTGGCACCCAGTCCGGCACCGTCTCCCGCACCGTCACGCCCGTAATCGCGCGCACCGTCGGCGCGATACTCTCAATGTGTTGGATATTCAGCGTGGTGATGACGTCGATCCTCGCTGCCAGCAGGTCCTGGATGTCCTCGTAGCGCTTTCGGTGTTTGCTTCCCGGTATGTTGGTGTGTGCCAGTTCGTCCACCAGCACCACTTGCGGCTTGCGCTCCAGAATCGCGTCGACGTCCATTTCTTCGAACAGCGTGCCTTTGTAATCGATCTTTTTCCGCGGCACCGCTTCCAGTTGGCTGGCAAGCTCTTGAATCCCTTTGCGACCGTGCGTCTCGATGATCCCGATCACCAGATCTTCGCCGCGGCTGCTCCGGCGAATCGCTTCACTCAGCATGCTGTAGGTTTTTCCTACTCCCGGTGCGTAACCCAGGAATAGTTTGAACACTCCCCGTTGTTTCGGTGCGGGCGACGCCACCTCCAACCATTCCTCTGGCTTCTTCGGCAAGTGGTTTTCTTCCCCCCGGTTGTAAATCAGGCTGAGTTACAATACACCCATGGCCCGTTTTCTTGGTGGGCGCGGATTTGGTTTGGCCGTCGCCGCCTTCTTACTTGCGATCTTGGCGTTCGCCTATAGCCGGGTTCTTCAGGTCAATCAGACCACCGTCGCCTTGTCATTTCTTCTCGCGATTTTAGCAGTTTCCGCGGTCTGGGGCATGGTCGTCTCCGTCTGCATGTCGGTCACGGCGATGCTCTTGTTCAACTACTTTTTCCTGCCTCCGATTGGCACCTTCACCGTCTCCGATCCCCAAAACTGGGTCGCTCTCGGCGCTTTCCTCACCACTTCCATCACCGGCAGCCAATTGTCCGCGCGCATTCGCAAGGAAGCCAACGCCTCCGACAGCCGCCGCCGTGAAGTTGAGCGCCTCTATGCCTTCAGCCAAAAACTCCTCGGGGAAGGCAACGTCATCCGCCTGATGAACGCCATCCCCAATTTCATCGTGGATTGTTTCGAAGCCGGCGCGGCCGAACTCTTCGTGCCGCAAAAAGACAAATTCTATCGCTCCGGCTATGGCGCAGCACAGATCGACGAAGGCCGCATGAAAAACGCCTACCTGCGCGACGAACTCACTTCCGAACCTCAACAGGCCTTGCACTTTGTTCCGGTGCGGCTCGGTGTGAAACCCATCGGCAGCTTGGGGATTTCCGGCGCCCGCTTCAGCCGTCAGACCATGGAGGCCATCAGCTCCCTCGTCGCCATCGCCATGGAGCGCGCGCGTGCCGTCGAACAGCTCGGCGAAACCGAAGCCGAACGCCAGGGCGAACGCCTCAAATCCGCGCTCCTCGATTCCATCGCCCACGATTTCCGCACTCCGCTCACATCCATCAAGGCTTCCGTCACCGATCTCCTCGCTGCTCAGCCCAAACACACGCCGCAGCAGGAGGAGCTTCTTACCATCATCAATGAAGAATGCGATCGCTTGAATCACCTCGTCCAGGAAGCCTCGGACATGGCCAAGCTGGAGGCCGGCGAGTTCGAGTTGCACTTCGAATCCGTGCCTGGGGTGGCCTTGATTGACGCCGCGCTGCAGCACCAGAAAAAAGCCCTTGGCGACCGTCAAGTCATCCTAAATGTTGACCCCAATCTTCGTCACGTACGCGCCGATGTCGAGCGAGCCTCAGATATCCTCGTCCAGCTCATCGACAATGCTCATATCTATTCTCCCAAGGATCGCCCCATCACCATTTCCGCGGAACATCTCGGTGATTTTGTCGGCTTCAGCGTTGCAGACCATGGCCCGGGCATCGATCCCTTTGAGCAAGGCCTCATCTTCGACAAATTTTATCGTGGCCGCGATCAGCGCTACCTCGTCCGCGGTACCGGCATGGGCCTCCCCATTGCCAAAGCGATCGTCGCCGCGCATGGCGGTACCATCAGCGTTACCAGCCAGCTTGGCCACGGCTCCGTTTTTTCGTTTACACTTCCTACCGTGATCAATCGCGGAGAGCCTCAATGACCTCTGCTAATATTTTAGTTGTCGACGACGAACCGCAGATTCGCCGCACCCTTCGTACCACTCTTTCTTTCCGTGGCTACGTCATCCTCGAAGCGGCCACGGGCGAAGAAGCCCTCGATCTCGTTCGCAAGCAGAAACCGGACTTGGTGCTCCTCGACGTCAATCTTCCCGGCATCAGTGGCATTGAAACCTGCCGCGAGATTCGCCGTACCACCGACGCTCCCATCATCATGCTGACCGTTCGCAGTGCCGAGCGCGACAAAGTTGTCGCCCTCGATGCTGGCGCCGACGACTACGTCACCAAGCCTTTCAGCATCGAGGAGCTTCTCGCGCGCGTTCGCGCCTCACTCCGCCGCCATGCCTCCGCAGAGGCTGCCCCGGCGTTCCAATCCAAAGATTTTGCCGTGGATTTCGAGCAGCGCCGCGTCACCGTCGCCGGAGAAGAGGTGCACCTCGCCCCGAAGGAATTTGAAGTGCTGAAGCAACTGATTGCCAATCAAGGTAAGCCGGTCTCCCACAGACGCTTGCTGCAATCTGTCTGGGGACCCGAATATGGCGAGGAAACCGAAAACCTGCGCGTGGTTATCAACCAGCTGCGCAAAAAAATCGAGAAAGATCCTTCTCAACCAAAATACATTCTCACCGAACCCTGGGTCGGCTACCGCTTCCGACCCCCCAAGCCTCCCGCCGTCAAGACTCCAGCTCGCTCCTCCCGCTAACTTAACTAGTAGAGATTCCTTCGCTCCTGGGTCCTGGGTTCCTCCGTGCCCTCTGTGTCCTCTGTGGTGAATCAGGACGCGTCTACTATTTACTTCGCCGGGTAATTCTCATCCAAATTCAATTGCAGCATATTCACCCGCGCCTCTCCCCACACACCCAACTGCCTCGCCGCCGTGTGCCGTGCCACCACCGCGCGCAACGCATCGCCGCTGATTCCTCGCGCCTTCGCCCCTCGCGCAATCTGGAACTCCGCCGATGCCGACGAGAGTTACGGGTCCAATCGCGATCCCGAGTTGGTCACCATGTCCGCCGGTATGGGCGTTCCGGAATCTTCGTGCTGTAGTTTCGCCACGTTCTGCTTCACGCGATCCACCAACTGTTTATTCGTCGGCCCCAAATTCGATCTGCCCAACGACGTCGGGTCATACCCGGCGCCCGCCGCCGAAGGCCGCGGGTGAAAATATATGTCCACCGTAAATCCCTGCGCAATCAGCCGCGATCCAATAATCTGTCCGTTTTTCTCGACTAATCTGCCATTCGCTTGTCTCGGGGAAATCAACTGGCTCAATCCCGTTACCAGCAGCCGGTAAATCAGCCCAAGCACGATGGTCGTTACGATTGTGAATTGCACAGCTATGTTTACGGTCTTGGCGGAGTGGTAGCGCCGTTTTTGGGAAATCAAGCCGATCGATATTTTCGTGACGTGGCCGCACCTGGCATAGAGGACGATGAAACGAACAGGTTCCTCCGCAGCAGCGCCGCCGTGCCCAGTGGCCGGTACCGCACGCCACAGAAAGCGCCAGCGGAATCAGCGCAATGATAATCACGGCATCCTGAGAAGCGCGTAGTTTGCGCGCCGAAGGATCTCAACCTAAACACTTCCATGAATCCTTCCTGCGTAGCCGCGGCAACGCATTCAGATTGAGCATGACCGCTCCCGCGCCGCCTTGTCCCTCCTTCCATCTTGTGACACACTTCCTCTCTCAATGGATTCGACCGTATCGTCCCCCTGTACTCCCAATCCACGCTTCGAATGGTTTTTGTTACATGCGGGTTTCATCCTCATCGGCATCATCACCAATATCCTTGCTCCCTCTCTCCCGATCTTTTCCCGGCAATGGTCCCTGACGGATGCCCAGGCCGGCTTCTTCTTCACTTCGCAATATCTCACCAGCATGTTTGGTGTGATCGCCACCAGTTGGATGCTTCGTCGTTATTCCTTTTCTAAAGTGCTCGCTCTTGGCTTCTTCTTCCTGACTCTCGGCATGGCCTTTCTTGGGATTAGCCCTTGGACGCTCACTGCAACCTGCGTCGCTCTCAACGGATTCGGCTATGGCCTCTCCAATCCCACCACCAACTTGCGTGGCACGCAGCTACCTTCAAAAAATGTCGCCGCCGCTGTTAACTTGCTGAACTTTTCTTGGGGCGTTGGCGCCGTTGCCTGCCCCTTTCTGGTCGCCGCTCTCACTCCCCGTTACGGTGTACGCGGCTTGGCAGTTTGTGTAGCCGTTCTCGCTTTCGCGCTTTGCGTGCTGCATTTTCGCCAGCCTTCTTCCGGTCCATCCACCGCCAATTCCAGAAAGCGTTCGCTTGCCGATTGGCTCGCTTATCTGCAGCAGCGGCCCGCCATCCCCCTTCTCCTCCTCTTCTTTCTTTACGTTGGCACCGAAGTGAGCATCGGCGGATGGGTTGCCGCCTTGGAAAAGCGCTTACCCGGCGGAAATACCTCGTCTCTTGCGGTCGCTCCGTCGGTCTTCTACGGTTTCCTTCTCATCGGTCGCGGAATGGCGCCAATTCTGCTCAAGCGCCTTTCCACTTTCGCAATCTCTGTCACTGGACTCTTGCTCGCTGCGTCCGGCGCCACTCTGGTTGCGTCATCTACCGTGCCCGCCACACTTTTCCTCGGTTCTGCTATCGCTGGCTTCGGCTGCGCTCCTCAATATCCGATTTTCGTAACATGGCTCGCCCAAATCTTTCGCGAGGATTCCACCTGGCTGGGCGCTCTTTTCTTCGGCGCCGGCGGCTTAGGTGGAGCGGTCCTTCCCTGGCTAGTCGGTATCACCGCCTCCCAGTCGCATTCCCTCCGCGCCGCGTTCCTCCTCCCCCTAACCGTTAGCCTGCTCATGGCCTTCCTCTCCCTCCGCGCCTACCCCCGCCCGTCCACTCCCGCACCCCTGTAGTGGCCGACGGTCATGACGTTTCATTCTCTTCGCCCTTGGTTTCCTCTGTGTCCTCTGTGGTGAAGCACCCGAAAATAGAAAGGGCCTCTGCTCTTTCCCGAAGCAGAGGCCCAAATTTTTCAAACCAAGTCTTTCTACCGTTCAATCGTCAACGATTTCGCCAACTTAAAATTAATCTTCGTCTCCGCTGGCAAATTTACGTTCTGCCCGCCAGTGCCCCCGGAAGCCGCCAACCCTCCAACCGCGCCAATCGCGGCCCCGATTCCAGCTCCTTTTCCGCCTCCAGCAAGCCCGCCGATCAATGCACCCGCGCCCGCACCGCCGCCGGTCACTACGGCCGTCCGCTTACCCTTGCCCTTTTCTGTATCGCTCCATGTGTGTGTCGAAATCAGATAGTCTTTCCCGCGGACGTCGAGGCTTGTCAGACGAATCGTCAGCAGCGCCTCTCCCTTGAATTTCCCCTGCTTCTTCGCATCCACAATCGTGCCGGTCACCTTGGCGCCCTTCGGCACAGCCACTTCTCCGTTCACCGTGATCGGCGCCGCCAGGTTGCCCGCAAAGTCTTCCCCAGCCTTGTTCTTGTACGAACTGATGGACGTCGCCAGAATCACCGGCAACGTTGTTCCCGCCGGCACCACTAATGGCGCGGGCGGTTCCGGCGGCTGCGCTGGTGCATTCGCCGGATTTGCGGCCTCAGCCTGCTCCTGCGTTGGAACCTGCACAGGCGCCTGCTCTTGCGCAGCAGCCGGTGTCGTCGCCGGCGTTTGCTCCACTGATTGTTGCGGCGTCGCTGTCTGGTTCGAAGGCGTGGCCGCTGGCGCCGTAGCGTTTTGCGCGGAATTCGTATTCGATCTGCCGCACCCTACCAGCAACACCATCCCAGCCATTAGCGCGTAAACAGTCCGGTTTCTCATCGCAACCCTCCGTGTAATTAGCATTTCTCCCATTTGTGCTGGTGCCATTTTATCACTTTCCTCTCTTGCCTGTGTAGGGACCGGCTTCCGAGGCGGTCCGCCAACACAAATGCTGCTCTTACGTTTCTCTTCGTTCGTAGGTTTCTCTGTGTTCTCTGTGTTCTCCGTGGTGAATCACTCGCTGACTAAATACCCTCGAGCCTCTCAACTCTCATGCAGTTGCGCCAAAATTTGGACATCCCAACCAACGGGAGGGATCTGTTTTTCCCGCTCTAATCGCATCGCCCCTCGCTCATTTGCCGCCTCACCCACTCCCTCGATACAATTTCGCCATGCTCATGCCCGAAGCCCGTGTCGCTCCTCCAGTCTCCGCGCTAGAAGCCATGCGCTTGGCCCTCGCCCTCTACGGCGTCGACGCCTCCGCCCGTCCGCTCCCCGGTGAATACGACGACAACTTCCACCTCGTGTCCTCGGATTCCCGCGAATTTGTCCTGAAGATCATGCATCCGGCCCGCGAACGCGCCTTCGTCGACATGCAGTGCCGCGCCCTCACTCACCTTGCCCAACGTGCTTCTCATCTTGCTCTTCCGCGCGTCTGCCCGACGACCACGGGCGAACTCTTCTCTCAGACCCAACTCCCCGATGGCACCTCTCGCTTCATCTGGCTTCTCACATTCCTGCCCGGTACTGTCCTTGCTCAAGTCAATCCTCATTCTATCGAACTCCTCGAAAGCCTCGGCCGCCTCCTTGCCGAAATCGACATCGCGCTTCTCGATTTTTCTCATCCCTTCGCCAAGCGCGATTTGAAGTGGGATCTCACACGTTCCCTGTGGGCCCGCGAATTTCTAACCCACGTCAAAGATCTCGATCGTCGCTCCCTCGCCGCCAATTTCCTCGACCTCTTCGAACGCGAAGCCCTTCCTCGCATCCCTCACCTTCGTCGTAACGTCATCTACGGTGATGCCAACGACCACAACGCGCTCGTCTCACTTCCCCGGTCGCAGCCCCGCCTGGTCCTTTCCGTCATCGACTTTGGCGACATGCACGAGTCCATCACCGTCGCTGAGCCCGCCATCGCCGCGGCTTACGCGATCCTCGGCCACGACAATCCTCTCTCTGCTGCCTGCGCCGTTCTTGCCGCCTATCACCGTGTCCATCCACTCACCGAAGAAGAAATCGCCGCGTTCTTTCCTCTTTTGGCCGCGCGTCTTGCCGTCAGCGTCATCAACTCCGCGCATCGCAAATCGCTCGTCTCTGGAGATCCCTACGTCACCGTCACCGAAGCTCCCGCGTGGGCCGCACTCGAACGCCTCGTCAAAATTCATCCTCGCTTCGCGCGCTACACTTTCCGTGGCGCCTGCGGTCTTCCCGCCGTCCCGCACGCTCCCAAACTGAATCACTGGCTCGCCCAGAATCAGCCGTCCGCCGCGCCTCTCATTCCACAAGATCTGCGCAAAGGGAATTGCCTCGCCCTCGAACTCAGTGTCGCCAGCACGTTTCTCTCGTCCGATCCCACGCACCTCTGCGAGCCCGCCCTCTCGCAGCAATTGCAAGCCCTGCTGCGCGCGGCGAACGCCTCCGTCGGCATCGGCCGTTACAACGAGGCTCGCCCGCTTTACTCCTCCCCTCACTTCGGCGACGCCACCAATCCGCTTGCCGAGCGCCGCACCGTTCATCTCGGCCTCGATCTCTTCGTCGAACCCGGCACTCCCGTCTCCGCCCCTTTTGACGCCACCGTCCAGGCGCTCGCGAATAACGCCGCGCTTCTCGATTACGGCCCCGTCGTCATCCTTCATCACGCCCCTGCACCTGGTGTCGACTTCTTCACTCTCTACGGCCATCTCTCCACCGCAACGCTCTCTTCTCTCAAAGTGGGCCAGCGCATTTCCCGCGGCAAAGTCTTCGCTCATATCGGCAACGCTCGCGAAAACGGCGGCTGGCCTCCGCATCTTCATTTTCAAATCATTCTCGACCTTCTCGATCGTTCCACCGATTTTCCCGGTGTTGCCTTCGCCTCCGAGTGCCCTGTCTGGCTCAGCCTCTCTCCCGATCCGAATCTCATCCTCGGCATTCCCGCCAGCCATCTTCCGCCGCCTGCTCCCTCGCTCGACGAAACCCTCGCCAATCGCCGCACCCTCCTCGGCAAAAATCTCAGCATCTCCTACACCCGTCCCCTGAAAATCGTTCGCGGCTGGAAGCAATATCTCTTTGACGACACCGGCCGGGCGTTCCTCGACGTCTACAATAATGTTCCTCTCGTCGGCCACTCCCATCCTCGCGTCGTTCGCGCCGTCCAAGACCAGCTCGCCATCCTCAACACCAACACCCGCTATCTCCACGACAACGCCAATCGTTACGCCGAGCGCCTCACTTCTCTCCTTCCCGCACCTCTCCGCGTCTGCTACTTCGTCAACTCCGGTAGCGAAGCCAATGAACTTGCGCTCCGCATGGCCCGCTCGCACACGGGCCGCCAAGATGTTTTAGTCCTCGAGCACGCTTACCACGGTCATACCAACACACTCATCGACATCAGCCCTTACAAATTCAATGGCCCCGGTGGACGCGGCCAGAAGCCCTGGGTCCACGTCGCTCCCATCCCCGACGACTATCGCGGACTCTATCGTCGCGGCGAACCCGACCTCGGCAAGAAATACGCCGCCCACGTGGCTGAGGTCCTCGCGTCGCTAGAAAGGGAAGGGCGGGGCATTGCCGCGTACATTGCGGAAACTCTTCCCAGCGTTGCTGGCCAAATCGTCTTCCCGCCGAACTATCTCGCTGGAGTTTACGAACACGTCCGCGCGCACGGCGGTGTTTGCATTGCCGACGAAGTTCAAGTCGGTTTTGGCCGTTTAGGCACTCATTTTTGGGGATTCGAATCGCAGCACGTCGTTCCCGACATCGTGGTCTTCGGCAAGCCCATCGGCAACGCTTTCCCGCTCGCCGCCGTCGTCACCACTCCGGAAATTGCCGCGTCCTTCGCCAACGGCATGGAGTTTTTCTCCACCTTCGGTGGCAATCCCGTCGCCTGCGCCGCTGGTCTCGCGGTCCTCGACGTCCTGCGCGACGAGCATCTTCAGCAAAACGCTCTCGAAGTCGGCTCGCGTTGGATTGCCGCGCTACAATCTCTGCAATCCACCTACCCGCTTATCGGCGATGTTCGTGGCTCCGGCCTTTTTCTCGGTCTCGATCTTGGCAACGATCGCGATACTCGCGCGCCCGCCACCGACCAAGCCTCTTACGTCGTCAACCGCCTCCGGGATCTCGGCATCCTCGCCGGCACCGACGGCCCTCATCACAACGTCCTCAAACTCCGCCCGCCT
>Ga0210401_10008771_pt1 | contig 9999 bp, 7 predicted proteins | sample IncBWH32MmetaG_FD_150866 | JGI IMG/M metagenome (GOLD analysis project Ga0210401, IMG submission 150866) | Forest soil microbial communities from Barre Woods Harvard Forest LTER site, Petersham, Massachusetts, United States - Inc-BW-H-32-M | ecosystem: Environmental > Terrestrial > Soil >... | reverse complement strand
GCTAACGCTTCGTAAACGGACGACGGCGGCAATCCGCGGCCACCTGATACGGTCTTTAAACGCCGGCCGCGGTAGCCTCGCAGCATGGATAGCCTCCTGTCCGCATTCTTCAGCGCCCAGGTCGGCCGGCTGCAGCTCGCCGTCGCCGCGCGGCTCGCGCGCACTGATCCAAATAGTCCGAACAATCCGGACGTGGGACCGTCGGTCACCAAACTGGTCGACGCCGCGCAGCAAAGCATGCGGCCGCTCGCGAACGCCGCGGCCAAGCTAGGGACCAATCTCGACATTAGTTGCTGACGCCGCCTTTGCCGTTGGCAATCGCCGCGCTCACGAGCTTCACGCCATCGTCGCTCGCCCATTCTGCCGGTCCCGCCATCTCCCCGATCTCGCAGCCGGAAGGATCAACGATCAAAGTCGTCGGCATGCCGAACGCCTTGCCGGCGAGTTTCAGCTCCTGAAACACCTTGGCGCTCTGGTCGGAATAATAGGCAAGGTGCATCACGCCGGCCTCTTTCAGGAAGGCTAGCGGTTTTTCCGGATCGCGGGTGTCGATATTGATGGTGACCACTTCGAATTTGTCGCCGCCGAGCGCGGCCTGAAGCTTGTCGAGCGCCGGCATCTCCTTGCGGCAGGGCACGCACCAGGTCGCCCAGAGGTTCAGCAGCACGGTGCGGCCGCGCCAGTCGGAGAGCTTGCGCTCGCGCCCTTGCGCATCCTTGAAGGTGAGGTCGGGCACCTTGAACGGCGTGCGGGCGACGGTGAGCGCGGCGATTTCGCCATGCGCCAGCGGCGCAATGCGGCTCGCGGCCGCGACCGCCGGCGCACAGGCGGCAGAGGCCGGATTGCTTCGCAACCCCGCCATCCCGTATACCCCTGCCAGCATGGCCAAAATCGCGATTCCGCCGCCCAAGGCCGCCAGCATGGTGACACGGCGGCGCGCGTTGTTGGACGGCTCGGCAGACGGCTCGGTCATGAACGATAAAACCTCGGCGCAACCTTCATGAGCATTGCATCATGAGCAACAAAATGTGGGGCGGACGCTTCCGTTCCGGTCCCGACCCGATCATGGAGGAGATCAACGCCTCGATCGATTTCGACCGCCACCTCTACCGGCAGGACATCGCCGCAAGCAAGGCCCATGCGGCAATGTTGGCCAAAACCGGCATCATTTCGGCGCAGGATGCGAAGCGTATCGCTCACGGTCTAGACACGATCCTGTCAGAGATCGAGGCTGGCAAATTTACCTTCAAGCGCGCACTCGAGGACATTCACATGAATGTGGAGAGCCGGCTGTCCGAATTGATCGGGCCGCCCGCCGGGCGGCTGCACACCGCGCGCTCGCGCAACGACCAGGTCGCGACCGATTTCAAGCTTTGGGTACGCGACGCGATTGACGGCATTGACGCGGCGCTTGCCGACTATCAGCGCGCGCTCGCCGAGAAGGCGCTTGCGCACGCCGAAACCGTGATGCCGGGCTTTACTCATTTGCAGACGGCGCAGCCTGTCACTTTCGGCCATCATCTGCTCGCCTATGTGGAGATGGCGGCGCGTGACCGCGGCCGCTTTGCCGATGCGCGCACGCGGCTCAACGAAAGCCCGCTCGGCGCCGGCGCGCTCGCCGGCACCTCGTTTGCGCTCGACCGCGCGATGGTGGCCAAGGCGCTCGGCTTTGCGCGGCCGACCGCGAACTCGCTGGACGCCGTTGCCGACCGCGATTTCGTGCTGGAGACTCTGTCGGCGGCTTCGATCGCCGCCGTGCATCTGTCGCGCTTCGCCGAGGAGATCGTGCTCTGGTCGTCGCCGCTCGGCGGCTTGGTCAAATTGTCCGACGCATTCACCACGGGCTCCTCGATGATGCCGCAGAAGCGCAATCCCGACGCGGCCGAACTGGTGCGTGCGCGCGTCGGCCGCATCGCCGGCGCGCTCACCTCGCTGTTGATGGTGATGAAGGGCCTGCCGCTCGCCTATCAGAAGGACATGCAGGAGGACAAGGAGGGCGCCATCGATGCGCTCGGCGCGCTGCTTCTGTCGCTGCGCGCCATGACCGGCATGGTGCGCGATATGGAACCTGACGTTGCGCGCATGCGGCAGGCCGCGGGCGACGGCTACGCGACCGCGACCGATCTCGCCGATTGGCTTACGCGCACGCTCAAATTGCCGTTCCGCGAGGCGCATCATGTCACCGGTCGGATCGTCGCCAAGGCGGCAGAGGCCGGCGTGCCGCTCGACAAGCTGCCGCTCGTCATCATGCAGGCGATCGAGCCCCGTATCACCAAGGCCGTCTTCGGCGTGCTCACGGTCGATGCTTCGGTCAGGAGCCGGAACGTTTATGGTGGAACCGCGCCCAAGAACGTGCGCGCAGCAGCCCAGCGCTGGCTCAAACGCCTGAAAAAGTGAGCGTCTAAAGCATGATCCCAAAAAGCGGGATCCGGGTTTGGGAAAAGACATGCGCAAACAAATGGCTAGGGCGGGATGACGTTCGAGGAAAAGTCATCCCCCTCCAGCGCCCGATAAGTCCATGGCAAGCTATTGCCGCCAAAATCTCGCCGCGGCGCTGTGATCTGCTATGGTTGGTCGGTAAAGGGGATCGTTGGGGGTAGTTTTGGCCCGAACGCATTTGAATAAGCGCCTGAGCGCCGGTTTGGTGCTGGCTGTGCTTGGCGTTGCCGCCTTTAGTCTGGCGGCGTGTGGGCGTGCCGGACCACCCGAGCTCCCGCCAGGGCCCGCATTCGGCTCCTATTCACCCCCGGCAGCCGGGCCGGCCGCGCCGCCCATTGGCGCTCCCGCCACCGCAGCGCCGGCGACGCCGGACCAGGCGCAGAAAACCGGCTTCGATGCCTACGGCAACCCCATCGCGCCGCCGAGCGAGCGAAAATCGTTCTTCCTCGATTTCCTGCTGCAATAACGCGCCCGCGTCATTTGCGAGGAGCCGAGCGACGAAACAATCCAGGCTGGCTTCGCGTTGCTTCGCGTTCGCAATGATGCCGATGATGCTTTAAACACCCGCGCATGCATCATTTCGCTTATCGCAATGGCGTGTTGCACGCTGAAGATGTCGATCTGAGAGAGCTCGCGGGCGCCGTCGGCACGCCGTTCTATTGCTACGCGACCGCGACGCTGGAGCGGCATTATCGCGTCTTCGCGGAAGCGTTCGCCGACGTCGACGCGCTCGTCTGTTACGCGATGAAGGCGAACTCCAATCAGGCCGTGATCGCCACGCTGGCGCGGCTTGGCGCTGGCGCCGACGTGGTGTCCGAAGGCGAGCTGCTCCGCGCACGGGCGGCCGGCATTCCGCCGGAAAAGATCATGTTCTCCGGTGTCGGCAAGACCGAACGCGAGCTGGCGCTCGCCGTCGAGCAAGGCATTCTCTGCGTCAACGTTGAATCGGAGCCGGAGCTGGAACTTCTCGCCGCCATCGGTGCGCAGAAGGGCCGCGCCGCCGATATCTCGATCCGCGTCAATCCCGACATCGATCCGAAGACGCACGCCAAGATCGCGACCGGAAAGGCCGAAAACAAATTCGGCATTCCGATCAGCCGCGCGCGCGCGGTCTATGCCCGCGCCGCCAAGCTCAAAGGCGTGCGCGTCACCGGCGTCGACATGCATATCGGCAGTCAGATCACCGAGCTCGAACCGTTCAGCGATGCCTTCGAATTGCTCGCCGATTTTGTACGCGAGCTGCGCGCCGACGGTCATGTGATCCGCCATGTCGATCTCGGCGGCGGGCTCGGCATTCCCTACCGCGAGGACAACGAACCGCCGCCCGACCCGAGCGCCTATGCGGCCGTGGTCAAGCGCGCCACGCGCGACCTCGATTGCCAGCTCATTTTCGAGCCGGGCCGCCTGATCGTCGGCAATGCGGGCATCCTCGTCACCCGCGTGCTCTACGTGAAGCGCGGCGAGGCGAAGACTTTCGTCATCGTCGATGCCGGCATGAACGATCTGGTGCGGCCGACGCTTTACGATGCGCACCACGATCTGCGCCCGGTCAAGGAGGCGCCCGTGGGCGCGCCGCGCCTGATCGCCGACTTGGTCGGCCCGGTCTGCGAATCAGGCGATTTCATCGCGCAAGACCGGCCAATGACGGAACCGAAGGCCGGCGACCTCGTCGCCGTCATGAGCGCAGGAGCCTATGGGGCGGTGCAGGCCAGCACCTATAATACGCGCGCGCTCGTGCCCGAAGTGCTTGTGCGCAAAGGCGAATGGGCGCTGGTCCGGCCCCGTATCGGGGTCCAGGAGCTGATCGCGCTCGATCGGGTGCCGTCTTGGCTTTGATTTGCCGCTTTGACCGGCAGTTCGACTTGGCTACTTTGACTTAACTGGTTTGACTTGGCTGGTTTGACTTGGCCGGTTTGACTTGGCGCCGTTCTTGCTTAGCTATTTTGCATAAGCGCGGCTGCCTTTGCGCCGAGGCCCCTGTGAGCGGCCGCCTTTGAACTGCCCCTTTGTCGCGGCGTTATCTCGAGCATGATCCCGAAAAGCCGGTTTTCGGAAAAGATCATGCTCAAACAAGAAGCTGGGGCCGGATGACGATTCGAAGGACAAGTCATCCTGCTTCGGAGAAGTTTTCCGCGGAGAGCTGATTGACGGAACCTTTGCCGAGCCAACGTGCCACCTCGTCCCAGACGGGAGATCGAGTCGCCTGCTCGCAACTCGGCCTCGCTCTGCGCCGCGCGCGCTGGAGCATCTTCTGGGAACGGCTGTGGCCGGCGCTGGCGCGGCTTGCTGTCGTCGGCGGCCTGTTCCTCACTGTCTCCTGGCTAGGCCTCTGGCTTTTCCTGCCGCCGCTGGCGCGTGCGGCCGGGCTTCTTGTATTCGCGGCGCTCGCCGTCGCCGCCATGGTCCCATTCGCCTTCTTACGCATGCCGGCCGCCGCCGAGGCGCTGCGGCGGCTCGATCGCGGCAGTGGCGTTCTGCACCGTCCGGCGACGACGATTGCCGACGAGCTCGCCGTCACGCCTGCCGATCCCTATTCGCTCGCGCTATGGCAGGCGCATGTAGCGCGCACACTTGCCGCCGCGCGCGCGTTCAAGGCCGGATGGCCGGCGCCGCGGCTGTCGGTGCGCGATCCTTATGCGGTGCGCGGCCTCGTGCTCATTGCCGTCATCGCCACCTTTATTGCCGCCGGCGGCGAGCGCTGGAAGCGCGTGACGTCCGCTTTCGATTGGCAGGGCGTCGTGCTGCCGGCAAACTTCCGCGTCGATGCCTGGGTCACGCCGCCGCCTTATACCGGCAAGCCTCCGGTTATTCTCGCCGGCATTCATCCGGGCGAAATGTCGAAAATCGACAGCGAGCCCAATACGCCGATCGCGGTGCCGTTCGGCTCGACCCTGGTCGTGCGCGCTACCGGCAAGCTCGATCTCGATGTCTCCGGCAAAGGCGGCGTGACGCCGGCCGAAGGCAAGGTGGAAGCCCCGGTCGGCACGCAGGAATACCGCTTCAACATTGCGGCCACCGGCTCGGCGACCCTGCACGGCGCCGGCGATAATCTCACCTGGGCCTTCAACGTCATTCCGGACAAGCCGCCGACGATTTCGCTCGCCAAGGATCCCGAGCAGCAGGCGCGCGGCTCGCTGCTTTTGTCCTACCATCTCGAAGACGATTACGGCGTCACCGAAGCGCGCGCGACGTTTGCCCGCAAGGATGAGCCGCAAGTCAAGGGCGAGGGGCATCCGCTGTTCGGGTCGCCGGATTTTGCGCTGGTCCTGCCGCAGGCCCGCACCCGGAACGGCAACGGGCAAACCATCAAAGATCTTACCGACCATCCCTGGGCTGGCGCCGAAGTGCTGATGACGCTGACCGCGCGCGACGAAGCCAGCAACGAGGGAAGAAGCGAGCCGTTCGCGTTCCGCTTGCCCGAGCGCGTCTTCACCAAGCCGCTGGCGCGTGCGCTGGTCGAGCAACGGCGGAACCTGGCGCTCGATACTGGCGCGCGCCCGCAGGTCACGACCGCGCTCGATGCGTTGACGCTGGCGCCGGAAAAATTCACGCCCGACGCCGGCATCTATCTCGGTCTGCGTTCGATCTTCTGGACGCTGATCCGCGCCAAGAGCGACGACGATCTGCGCGAAGTCACCGCGCGGCTGTGGCAGATGGCGGTCGGCATCGAAGACGGCAACATTTCCGACGCGCAGGCCAATCTGCGCAACGCCGAGGAGGCGCTGCGGCAGGCGCTCGAGCGCGGCGCCAGCGATGAGGAAATCAAGAAGCTGATGGATCAATTGCGTGCGGCGATGGATCGCTTCATGCAGTCGATGCAGGAGCAATTGCGGAACAATCAGCAGCTCACGCGTCCGCTCGATCGCAATTCGCGCGTCCTGAGCCAGCGCGACCTCCAGAGCATGCTCGATCGGCTGGAAAATCTCGCCCGCAGCGGCGCCAAAGACGCCGCACGCCAGCTTCTGCAGCAGCTCCAGCAGATGATGGAGAATTTGCAGATGGCGTCGCCGGGCCAGAACGGCGACGACAACGACGATATGATGTCGCAGCTCGATGAGCTGAGCGACATGATCCAGAAGCAGCAGGAATTGCGCGACCGCACTTTCCGGCAAGGTCAGGATCAGCGCCGCCAGAACGGCCAGCGTGGCCAACAAGGAAAGCAAGGTCAGCAGGGCCAGCAAAGCCAGCAGGGCCAACAGGGCGAGGGCAACGCCATGGGCGACCTGCAACAGAACCAGCAGGCGCTGCGCGAACGGCTCAAGAAGCTGCTCGAAGAACTTAAGAATCGCGGCCTCGGCCAAAACGGTCAGGGCCAGCAGGGTCAGCAAGGCGAAAAGGGCGAGGGCGGCAACGGCATGGACCAGCTCGGTCAGGCCGGTGAAGCGATGGGCGACGCCGAGGCCCAACTGGGCGACGGCAATGCCGACAGCGCGGTCGAGTCGCAGGGCCGCGCGCTTGATGCGCTGCGCAAAGGCACGCAGGGTCTGGCGCAATCCATGCAGCAGCAAATGGGGCAGGGGCAGGGCCCCGGCCCCAACGGCCGGCTCGGCCAGCCGCGCGCGCAGCGCGACACCGATCCGCTCGGCCGCCCGCTGCACGGTCGCGATCCCGACGACTTCAGTGTCAAGGTGCCGGGCGAGATCGATGTGCAGCGCGCCCGCCGCATCATCGAGGAGCTGCGCCGCCGTTTCGGCGACATCCTGCGCCCGCAGGAAGAGCTCGACTATATCGAGCGGCTGCTCAAGGACTATTGAACAAGGCGAGATAGCGCCGTCGTCATTCCGGGGCGCCGCGGAGCGGCGAGCCCGGAATCCATAACCACGATCTTCTGTCGCCAATCTCGCGAGCGAGTTCTACGCCGACTTGCCGCTTTCGCGGCAGTCCAGAATGACAAGATCATTCAAAACCTGACCACAATTGTTAATTTCTTCCAACCGAATGTTAACGCTTCCTTGATATTGCTCCGCGCCAACCGACATCCGTCCCCGGCGGCGCAGAGGTCTTTGTGGCGTCAGTCAGTTCCGAGCACGCGCCGCGTTGTTATGGGCGCGAATCCTTGCACATGCATGCGCGCCTGTTCGATTCAATCCCGTTTGGCGTGCAATTGCGCGGTGTCATCGAGCGCGCCTATGCGTTGTTCGCCGACGGCAGCGATTCCTCTTTAGTGCGCCGTCTTGCGGGCGCCGCCTTCCTCATCAGGGTGGTGAGCGCGGCGCTGACCTTCGTGTCGCAGATTCTGCTGGCGCGCTGGATGGGCGGCTTCGAGTTCGGCATTTACATTTATGGCTGGACTTGGGTGCTCTTGATCGGCGGCATGGTCGATCTGGGATTGGGCTCGGCGGCTCAGCGCTTTATTCCCGAATACACCGAGCAAAAACGCTTCACGCTGCTGCGCGGTTTCTTGAGCGGCAGCCGCTGGCTGGCCCTGCTGTTCGGTACCATCGCTGGCGCCGTCGGCGCGTTGACGGTGAAACTACTGACGCCGCATATCGATCCCTCGACCGTCGTACCGCTCTATCTGTCGTGCGCATCGCTGCCGTTGTTTGGCGTTTGGTCGGCGCAAAGCGGGATCGCACGCTCGTACAATTGGGTCAATCTCGGGTTGTCGCCGGTCTACGTGCAGCGGCCGATTCTGCTGTTGGCGTTGATGGGCCTCATCGTCATGCTGGGCTTCCCCACGGATGCGGTCACCGCGACGCTCGTCGGCGTGGTCGCGCTGACCAGCGTCGGCCTCGCCCAGGTGGTCGTTCTCAACCGCAGGCTCGCGGGCGTGGTCGAGGATGGTCCGCGCTCCTATGCGGCGCGGACCTGGCTTGCGGTGTCGGCGCCGATTTTCCTGGTCGAGGCGTTCTATTATCTGCTCACCTATTCCGACATCATCGTGCTCAAGCAGTTTCGCTCGGCCGAAGACGTCGCGATCTACTACGCGGCGTCGAAGACGATCGCGCTCGTCTCGTTCATCTATTATTCGGTGGCGCAGACGATCGCTCACAAATTCGTCGAATACGATGTCAGCGGCAACCGCGAAGGCCTTGCCGTCTTTCTCAAGCAATCGGTGCGGCTGACGTTTTGGCCCTCGGTCGTGGTGATTATCGGCCTGCTCGCGCTTGGGCATCCGCTGCTGCGGCTGTTCGGCCGTGAATTCACCTCCGGCTATTATCTGATGTTCATCATCGCCATCGGGCTATTGGCGCGCGCTTCGGTCGGCCCGGCCGAACGGCTTCTCAACATGCTGGGTGAGCGGCGCGCTTGCGCGCTCATCTATGCGGCGTCTTTCGCCATCAGTTTGATCCTTTGTGTGCTGTTGATTCCGCGGTTCGGATTGGCCGGTGCGGCGGCGGCAAGCTCGATTGCGCTCGTGTTCGAATCCGCAAGCCTGTTTGTGGCCGCGAAATACCGCTTGGGACTGCACTGCTTCATTTTCGGCGGTCCTAGAGCCTAGAGCATGATGCGGAAAAGTGGAAACCGGTTCTCCGAAAGGATCATGCTCAAACAAAAATCTAGAGCGGGATGCCGATCCAACAAGATTCATCCCGCTCCAGAGGCGAAGAGCACCATGGCGCGCGCATGACCGTCAGAGTCTCGGCCACGGAAACGCCGGTCGCGGCGCTCGATGGCACGGCTTCGGCGATTGCCAGTGCGCGCCGCGCCGTCCTCGCCGACCGCTATCCGGTGAATTCCCTGACGGTCGAATGGCGGATCTTCACCGAGCTTGCGTCGATCGTGCCCGAATGGCGCAAGCTTGCCGCGTGCGCGCTTGAGCCCAACGTGTTCTATGAGCCGGCCTTTGCGCTGGCCGCCGCGCCGGCGTTCGCGCCCGATGCCGGCGCGTTGCTGGTCTGGTCGGCAACGAACCCGCGCCGGTTGCTCGGCTTCTTTCCGGCGCGCGTCGAGAAGCGCCGCTACGGCTTCAACTTGCCGCTGCTTATCGGCTTGACGCATCCTTACGGTCCGCTCGGCGTGCCGCTTGTCGAGCGCGAAGCGGCGGAGCCGGTCATCGCCGCATGGCTGGCGCGTCTTGCCGCCGACGCAGCGCTGCCCGGATTGGTGCTGTTGCCCTTCCTCACCGAGAATGGCGCGTTCGCGGCGGCGCTGGAGCCGATTTTGCGGCGCGCGCAAATCCCGTTCGCCGATTTCGATCGTCACCAAAGAGCGCTGTTGGCGCCGTCCGGCGAGCGTTTGCTCTATGTCGAGCATGCCTTGAGCCATCATCGCCGCAAGGAACTGCGCCGCCAGTGGCGGCGCCTGAGCGAAGCCGGCGCGCTGGTGCTCAGCGCCGCCGCCGATGCCGCGGCGGTCGCCGGCGCGATCGATCATTTTCTTGCGCTCGAAGCAAACGGCTGGAAAGGCCGCGCCGGCACGGCGGCGGCCGACGATCAAAATCTGCAGCGCTTCGTGCGCAAGGCGGTCAACGGGCTGGCGGCGGAAGGCAAAGTCACCATCGATCGCTTGTTCGTTGATGGCCGCGCCATCGCCGCCGCTATCGTCTTGCGCAGCGGGCGTTTCGCCTGGTTCTGGAAAATCGCCTATGACGAAGCGTTCGCGCGCTTCTCGCCGGGC
>Ga0210401_10008770_pt1 | contig 10000 bp, 9 predicted proteins | sample IncBWH32MmetaG_FD_150866 | JGI IMG/M metagenome (GOLD analysis project Ga0210401, IMG submission 150866) | Forest soil microbial communities from Barre Woods Harvard Forest LTER site, Petersham, Massachusetts, United States - Inc-BW-H-32-M | ecosystem: Environmental > Terrestrial > Soil >... | reverse complement strand
TCTTCGATGCCGGTGCCGTACACCAGCACGAAGTCGGCGCCGATCCGCGGGATGCGGATTCTCCCCACCGCGCCGCCGAGCGCCGCGTGGCGCTCCAGCTCTCCGGCGAGGTAGGCGACGCGGTGGCGCTCGTCGGCCAGGCGCGCCAGGCGGGCTTGCTCAGCCGCGCTCGGCCCGGCCCGTTCGAGCGCACGCAGAGCGCCCCGCAGGCGGTCTTGCTGCACTTTCGCGTACAGCGCGCTCAGCGGCTCCTGCCACACCAGCGTGATCCCCGCGTCCAGCAGCGCCAGCGCTCCGACGACGATCAAGATGAGGGAGAGCGCTCGCAGCGCGCGGTTTGCGTGGCGGACGCTGTGCCCGCGGCGTCGCAGCGGCGGCTGGGTGGTGGAGAGGACCTCGGACACGATCGGCGTCTTGCTGGCTCGCGCGGCGGCCGCTCATCATGCGCCATCAACCTGCACCAAGCGGCTGGCTCCAGCTTACGGCCCCACGCGGTCTACCGCAGCGCCGACTCGGTGCCGCCGAGCGACCCTGGGCCAGCATAGGACAGCGGCCCGCGACCGAGGCCGGGAGACGCGAGCCTGTGACCGAAGCCGGGTGACACGCGCCTCCGGCGCGAGTCCCCGTTTCGGCCAGCATCCCCGTTTCGGCCAGCGATCGGCTCGCGCTCGTCAAGCCACTCCGGCGGCTCGCCGGGGGCGATGGCGCCCGGCCGCGGGCCGCGCGCGAGCAGCAGCGCAGCGGCGAGGCAGCCGGCGGCGAGACACCACAGGAGCGCGCCCGCCGCCCCCACGCGCCCGCCCGCGAGCAGCAACAGCGCGGTGTGCGCGATGTCGCCCGGTCCGAGTCGCAGCTGTGCCGCATAGAACGCCACCAGCAGCGCAAGCGGGGCCGCGCCGAGCGCCACCAGCGCGAGCGCCCCCAAGCGCTCCCGTCCCATCGCGGGGCCGCCGCCGCGCGCGGGCGACCTCGGCGACCCGAGTGCGCCGGCGAGCGCCAGCCACAGGTTCAAGGCGGGCACGAGCAGCAGCGCGGTGAGCGGGGCGGCCGCCCACACCGCCACCGCGCAGCCGCCGAGCACGAGCAGCATCCCGAGCGCCGCCGCCTCCCCATCCGGTTGCACCGGCAGGCGCAGGCGGCGCATCGCCGCCGGCCACGCCAGCCACGCGAGCGCGAGCACCAGCGCGCTCGCCGCCACCGCCTCCAGCGCGTGGCCGTCGAACGGGAGCGCCGCCGCCGGCACCGGCGGGCGCGGGGCGGGGATCGCGCCGAGCGCGCCCAGCAGCATCGCGAACGCCGCGCACAATAGGAACGGCAGCGCGCACGCGAGCGTCCACGCCACCCAGCGCGCCACCGGCATCCGTTGCCTGCGCACGCGCGCGAAGCCGTCGAGCAGCGTCAACAGCGCCGGCGCCAGCAGCGCCGCCACCAGCAGGCGCAGCGCCCACGCCGGGATCGCCTTGTGCGCGAGCGGCAGCGCCGTTTGCGGGGCGCCCGCGACCGCGGGGCCGCCGTCAAGCGCGTACACGGCCGCGAGCGCCGCGCGCCCAAGCGCTTCAAGGCGCGCGGCGCTCACCGCTTCGCCGGCCGGCGGGGCGGCTTCACCGCTCACCCCGATCGACACGGCGGGCACGCCGGCGGCGTCGAGCGGGCCCTGTTCGCCGCCGGCGAGCGCAAACACGAGCTGCGCGAGCTGCGCGAGGAAATCAGAGTCCCCACCCGCCCCGCCGCTCACAGCGCCGCTCTGCTGGGCGATCGCCGCTTCGACGGTGCTCGACAGCTGCGCCGGCGCGCTGCCGGCGGCGGCGGAGAACGACGACACCCCCGCCGCCGATGCGCCCGTGCCCGCGAGATCGCCGAGCACCAGCGCGGCGTCGACCGGTCGCATCCCAGCTTCGGTGCTCGCGCCTTCAGAGCCCGCTCCCCCACCGGCGACCCCCCCTCCTGCTTCCCCTTCACCCTTTCCGGCTTCCGCCGCTTCCGCGCCTCGGCCTTCGTTGCCAACGAGCGCGCCGGCGTGCGCGGCGAAGTCTGCCGCGCCGGCGTTGCCCCCCGAGCCGCCGCTGGTGGACACCAGCACGATCGTGCGCCGCGTCTCGCTGGCGGCGAGCACCCGCGCGATTTCAAGCAGCGCCGCGGTGCCCGACAGCTCCGCGCGGGCCCCCCGCCCGGCAGCGTCGCGGTGGGCGAGGATCACGATCGGGGCGCCTCCGCCGGTGCCCGGCCGCTGCGCGATCACCGTCGTCAGCGTGCGCTCCCCGTCGATCGTCTGCGCGCGCACGCGCCGCGTGCTCACCGTGAAGCCGCCCCTGGCGGTGCCGCCCAGCCCGCGCAGCATCTGTGCCACGTAAGCCGCCAGCCGGCGATCACCGGCGCTGCCCGGGCGGCGATCGGGGAAGCTCCGCGCGAGCCCTTCGAGCGTGGCGAACGCGCGCCCGCCTTCAAACGCGTCGGGGGCGAGCGTGGAGCTCAGCGGCGCGGCGCGGCCGGTGAGCGAGAACCCGGCGACCGCCAGCGCGAGCAGCAGCGGCAGGAAGGCCGCGCGATAGATGCGTCCGTTCAGCACGCCGCACGGACCTTAACCGCTGCGGGGGCGTCCGCGCCGAGCCGATTGTGGTCGCCGCCGCGCCTGCCGATAACCGGTGGGCAGCCGCACCCGAACGCTGATCGAGCATGCCACCCCACCGCCCATCGCCAGCCAGCGCACCGGCGCGCCCACCCGCGGTTGCCCGTGAGGAGGCCGCGCGGGCCGGGGGCGCCGCCGGCGAGCAAACCACGCGGACCTGCCGCCGTCCATAACGTGTCTGCCCAACCGACCACCCTCGCGGATCGCTATCGTGCGCGCGTGCTCCAGCCCGTCGCCGTCGGAACGAAGACGCTCGCCGACTACACGCACATCGTCGGGCGCGATTTGATCGAGGAGATCCGCGAGCTGGCGGAGCCGCTGAAGGGCCACCGGGTGGTGCACGTCTCCGCGACGGCCTTCGGCGGGGGGGTCTCGGAGATCCTTTACACGCTGGTGCCGCTGATGCGCGACGTGGGGTTGGAGTGCGAGTGGCAGGTGATCTACGGGCGCGAGGAATTCTTCAACGCCACCAAGCTGATGCACAACGCGCTGCAGGGCGCCCCGGAGGACCTCGACGAGCAGCAGTGGGAGACTTGGCGGCGCTACAACGAGATGAACGCGCGCGAGCTGTCGGGCGGGTGGGACGTGTGCCTCGTGCACGACCCCCAGCCGGCGGCGCTGCAGCGGCTGGCGCCGGAGAAGGCGAAGGGCTGGGTTTGGCGCTGTCACATCGACCTCTCCACACCCAACCCGGAGACGATCGCGCGCCTGCTCCCCTACATCGAGGATTATCCGCAGACGCTGTTTCACATGCGCGAGTACGTGCCGCCGGGGATGAACGGCCACGTCAACATCGTGCCGCCCGCGATCGACCCGCTGACCCCGAAGAACATGGGGCTTTCGCCCGAAGACGCCGCGTACGTGTGCGGGCAGTTCGGGATCGACGTCGACCGGCCGCTGATGTGCCAGGTGTCGCGCTTCGACCCGTGGAAGGACCCGCTCGGCGTGATCGACGCCTATCGGATGGTGAAGGAGCGGATGCCCGACATCCAGCTCGCGCTGGTGGGGTCGATGGCCAGCGACGACCCCGAGGGGTGGGATTTCTTCAACGCGACGATCGCCCACGCCGACGGCGACCCTGACATACACATCCTCAACAACTTCAACAACGTCGGGGCGATCGAGGTGAACGCGTTCCAATCGCACGCCGATGTGGCGATCCAGAAGTCCACGCGCGAGGGCTTCGGCCTGACGGTGTCGGAGGCGATCTGGAAGGCGCGTCCGTTCATCGGCGGCAAAGTCGGCGGGATCCCGCTGCAGGTGGAGGACGGCGTCACCGGTTTTCTCGTCGACAGCGCCGAGCAGTGCGCGCAGCGCGCCCTGGAGATCATCGAAGACCCAGCGCTCGGCAAAGCGCTCGGGCGCCGCGGCAAGGAGCACGTGCGCGCACATTTCCTCACGCCGCGCTATTTGCGCGATTATCTACGCATCTTCAACGAGCTGCGCGAATCGTGAGTGAGCCACCGGCACAGCGCGCCCCGCTGGTGCTGGTGAGCAACCGAGGCCCGGTGACCTTCCAGCCGGGCGGGGAGGTGCAGCGCGGCTCGGGCGGCCTCGTGACGGCGCTCACCGGCCTCGCCTCGCACCGCGAGGCGGTGTGGATCGCCTCGGCGATGAGCGAGCAGGACGTCGAGGTCGCGCGCGCCCACGGCGGCCGCGCCTTCCCGGTGCGCTCGCCCGCGGGCGGAGAGTTCCAGGTGCGCCTCGTCGCCTCCGACCCCGAGGCGTACGACCGCTTCTACAACGTGTTCGCCAACCCAATGCTGTGGTTCATCCAGCACTACCTGTGGGACCTCTCAAACGCCCCGGACATCCGCCGCGACGAGATCGAGGCGTTCGAGTTCGGCTACAACGTGGTCAACGAGGATCTCGCGCGGGCGGTGGTGGAGGAGCTGCGGGGCGCGGTGGAGCCGGTGGTGATGGTCCACGACTACCACCTCTACACGCTGCCCGATCTCGTGCGCCGCGCGCGCCCGGACGTGTTCCTGCACCACTTCGTCCATATCCCGTGGACGCAGTCGGACGCGTGGCGGGTGCTCCCTTCGCACATCCGCGAGGAGATCTTCGCGGGCCTGCTGGCGAATGACATCATCGGCTTTCACACGCGCTCCTACCGGCGCAACTTCTTGCAGTGCTGCGAGGACCTGCTGGACCTGGAGGTGGACTACGAGCAGGGCACGGTGCGCTGCGGGGAGCGCGAGGTGTGGGTGCGAGCGTACCCGCTGCCGATCGACCACCTGGCCACCCGCCGCATCGCCCGGGCGCAGCGGGTGGGGGAGCTCGAGCGCGAGCTGCTGGCGCGCCGGCGGGACTTCCTGATCCTGCGGGTCGACCGGGCGGACCTCTCGAAGAACGTGCTGCGGGGCTTCTCGGCGTTCGACCTGTTCCTGGAGCAGCACCCCGAGTTCTCCGAGCGGATCACGTTCATGGCCCAGCTGATGCCATCCCGCACGGACGTGCCGCAGTACGCCGAGTATTTGGAGCGGATCGAGGCGCTGGTGGCGGTCGTCAACCACCGCCACGGCACCCCCGACTGGATGCCGATCCAGCTGAAGCTGCGCGACGACTTGGAGGAGGCGGTGGCGGCGTACAAGCACTACGACGTGCTGCTGGTCAACGCGATGTTCGACGGCATGAACCTGGTGGCCAAGGAGGGCCCGCTGGTCAACGAGCGCGAGGGGGTATCGATCCTTTCGGAGAACACCGGCGCGCACGAGGAGCTGGGGGAGTACGCGCTGTCGGTCAACCCGTTCGACATCCAGGAGCTGGCGGACTCGATCTACGCGGCGCTGACGATGGCCCCGGCCGAGCGCGCCCGCCGCGCACGCGGCCTCGCGCAGATCGTCACCTCGCGCGACCCCGGCGACTGGATCGACGAGCAGCTCGCCGACATCCGCGCGAAGGCGAACGAGCACACGCGGTAGCGATCGTGTGGGGACACGTCGCATGCGACGTGTCCGGCAGGGCCGCATGCGGCCCTGCGGGGGCCGCGCATGCGCGGCCCCTCCCAGCGGTGCATGCACCGCTGGGCCAACCGGCGCATGCGCCGGTTGGAACGACCCACCACCCCCTGGCGATGGGAACCGCTACTCTTCCTGGCCGAGCGATGACCCTGCCCGCACCCACATACGATCTCGTGTTGCTGCTCGACGCAGAGGCGCAGGAGCCGGCGCGCGCGAAGATCCTCGCCGATGCGCGCGAGGCGATCGCGGCGCAGGGAGAGTTGCTGCGCGACGACGATTGGGGCGACCGGGCGCTGACGTACCCGATCGCCCACAAAGCCACCGCCAGGTACCACCTGCTGCAGTTCCACGCCGGCTCCCCGGAGCTGTTGAGCGGCCTCGACCGCACGCTGCGGATCGCCGACGAGGTGGTGCGCTTCCGGATCGTCAAGCTGCAGCCCGGCACCCCCGCCGCCCCTGACATGGGCACCGCCGGGGCGAGCGCCGGGGCGAGCGGCGCGGTCGCCTCCGAGCCCGCGCCGGAGCCCGACCGCGCCGCGGCCGGCGAGCCGGACTGAGCCGGACAAGCCGCGCAAGCTGCCCGACAGCCGCCGGCTACCGGACAAGCGCACTGGGCTAAGGGCCGCAGCCGGCTACCGGACAAGCCGCGCCAGCGTAATAGACTGCTGCCGGTGAGCCGGTTGGAGACGACTTCCGCGGGCCGCCGCGCCGATGTGCTGAGGGCGTCGCCGCCGATGTTCGAGTCGCGGCTGCTCGACTTCTTCTCCCGCGTGCACCCGGCGGTGCCGCCGTTGATCTTCGTGCCCGCGATCGTCGCGATGGCGGCGTGGGGTCTCTCGCAGGTGAGCGTCGCCGCGATGGTGGGCTTGGCGGCGGGCGGCTATGCGCTGTGGACGCTGTTCGAGTACTGGCTGCACCGTCTCGTGTTCCACTTCGAGCCCGATCGGGGGATCGGCGCGCGGCTGCACTGGATCATCCACGGCATCCACCACGAGCACCCCAACGACCCGATGCGCCTGGTGATGCCCCCGGCTGTCAGCGTGCCGCTGGCGGCGCTCGTGTTTGGCGCGCTGTATGGCATCTTCGGCGAGCGCTACGCCCCCGGCCTCGCGGTCGGCTTCTTCGCGGGGTATGTGGTGTACGACATGCTGCACTACTACCTCCACCACTTCGTGCCCCGCGGGCGCCTCGGGCGGATGCTGCGCGAGCGGCACATGCGCCACCACTTCCAGGACGACACCCGTGGCTTCGGCATCAGCGCCCCCTACTGGGACGAGCTGTTCGGCACCTCGCCACAGTCGCACAGCGACCGGTCGCAGGGTCGCTGACTGGGTCGCGGAGCCTCTCGGCGCGGACCCAGGCTGCCGCACGCAGCCAATCCTCGCAATGAGCGGGATCGCCCGGCATCCGGGGCGAAGTGATGCCCGATGCCGGGTTTACACTCGAACAAAGACCGCATAGTCAGAGCTGAAAGGAACCGCCGTGGCCGCCACCAACATCAACCGGGTAGTGATGACCGGCAATCTCACCAAAGACCCCGAGCTGCGCTCGTTGCCCAGCGGCACCTCCGTGTGCGAGCTGCGGATCGCGTGCAACACGCGCCGCAAGGACTCCGCCAGCGGGGAATGGACGGACAAGCCCAACTACTTCAACGTAAAGGTGTGGGGCGCACAGGGCGAGAACGCCGCCCGCTACCTCTCCAAGGGACGCCCGGTGGCAATCGACGGGCGCCTGGAGTGGCGCGAGTGGGAGGCGCAGGACGGCGCCAAACGCCAGGCTATCGACATCATCGCCGACTCGGTGCAGTTCCTCGGATCGCGCGAAGAGACCTCCGGCGGGGGCGGCTTCGCCGGCAACGGAGCCGCACCGGGTGGGGAGACCCAAGTCGACGAAGGCGACTACCAGCCCGCGCCGGTGGGTGCCGGGGCCCGCGACGAGGACATCCCGTTCTAGCCCTTCCCGTCGCGGTGGAGGGAGCCGGCGGGCCGTGGCGTCTATGATTAGCCGCTCACAACGACTCGAAGCGATAGGTGGTAGATCAAGTGGCGAAGTCACGAGGCCGCAGCAAGCCGGCCCGCAGGCGAGAGAAGCGAGGCGGAGCGAGCAGCGGCCGGCGTAAGCCCTGCCAGCACTGCCGCGACAAGATCGAGCAAGTCGACTACAAGGACGTGGCGACGCTGCGCCGCTTCGTCTCCGAGAAGGGCAAGATCCGCTCGCGGCGGATCACCGGCGCCTGCCGCCGCCATCAGGCGCAGGTCGCGCGCGCGGTCAAGCGCGCCCGCGAGCTGGCGCTGCTGCCATACGTCAACGAGGGCGGGCGCGAAGACAGCCCCCGCCGCCGCGAGGACTCCCGCCGCTAAGGCGGCGAAGGGAGCCAACGATGCCCGAGGCGATACTGCTCAAGGACGTCGACACCCTCGGCGAGCAGGGCAAGGTGGTCGACGTGTCCAAGGGCTACCTGCGCAACTTCCTGCTCCCGCGCAAGCTCGCCCAGCCGGCCACCAAGGGCGCGGTGGAGGCGATGCGCCGCCGGCAGGAGGCCGAGGAGCGGGCGGCGCGCGAGTTCGTCGAGCGCGCCAGCGCCAACGCCAACCTGCTCAACAAGACCGTGCTCACGATTCCCCAGCAGGCGGGGGCCGACGGGCGCCTGTTCGGGTCGGTGTCCGCCCAGGACATCGCCGAGGCGATCCACGAGGCGAGAGGGCTGCGGCTGGATCGCCACAACGTGCACCTGCCGGAGCCGATCAAGAACGTCGGCACCTACATGGTCGTGGTCGATGTCGTCGAGGACGTGACGGCAACCGTGAAGACCATGGTAGTTCCAAAGAAGTAGCAGCCGGGGTGTCCGCCTCCTCCGCGAACATACGTTCGTGCAGGAGTTTTTTGTGTCGGTGATTGCGGGGTGCCGCCCGCGGCTGGGCGAAGGCTCGGACTAGAGTCGGGGCGGCCATGAGCGCGGTTGCTACCACGAACGGCGGGGGGGCCTCAGGCGTCGCCCTCGCGCCGCCGCACAACCTCGAGGCCGAGCAGTCGGTGCTCGGTGCGATCCTGCTCTCCGACCACTCGATGTACGCGCTCGTGATCGAGGAGGGGCTGCGGTCCGACGACTTCTATCGCGACCGCCACCGCACGATCTACGAGGCGATGCTCGCCATCTACGAGGAAAGCGAGCCGGTCGACGTGCTGACGGTGATCGAGCGCCTCAAGCAGGCCGGCAAGCTGGAGGCAGTCGGCGGGATCGCTGCGGTGGACGAGCTCACCGGGATCGTGCCGGCCGCCGGCCACGCGCGCCGCTACGCGCAGATCGTGCGCGAGAACGCACTGCTGCGCCGCCTCTTGAAGAGCGCGTACGAGATCCAGGAGAGCGTGCTCGGCCACCAGGCCTCCCCACGGGAGTTGGTGGAGCGCGCGGAGAAGGTGATGCTGGAGGTCGCGCGCGACGACCGCAAGCAGGACTTCCGCGCGATCGAGGACGTGCTGCACGAGGAGCTCGACAAGCTCCATCGCCTCTCCCTGGAGGGCACCTCGCTCACCGGCACTCCCTCGGGGTTCAAAGACCTCGACGAGCTCACCGGCGGATTTCAGCCAGGCAACCTGATCATCATCGCCGCGCGCCCGGCGATGGGCAAGAGCGCGCTGGTGTGCAACATCGCGGAGAACGCCGCGGTTCAGCACAAGCGGCCGGTGGCGCTGTTCTCGCTGGAGATGGCGGAGGCGGAGCTGGCCCAGCGCTTCGTCGCCTCGCAGGCGCGCATCAAGGGGGAGGAGCTGCGCAAGGGGCGCGTCAAAGAGGAGCGCTGGCCGAAGATCCTCACGGCCAGTCAGCGCTTGGCGGAGGCGCCGCTGTGGGTGGACGACTCCAGCGATGTCGGCATGCTCGAGATCCGGGCTAAGGCGCGGCGCCTGCATACCCAGTGTGAGGGAGGGCTGGGGCTGATCATCGTCGACTACCTGCAGCTGATGCGCACCGACAGCCGCTACGACTCGCGCGTCACCGCCGTCGGCGAGCTCTCCCGGGGGCTGAAGATCCTCGCGCGCGAGCTGGGGGTGCCGGTGATCGCGCTCTCCCAGCTTTCGCGCGCGGTGGAGACGCGGCCGGACAAGAAACCGCAGCTTTCCGACCTGCGCGAGTCCGGCAATCTCGAGCAGGACTCCGACCTGGTGATGTTCATCTACCGCGACGAGTACTACGACGAAGACTCCGAACGCCCCGGCGAGGCCGATTTGATCATCGCCAAGCATCGCAACGGCGCGGTGGGCAAAGTCACGCTCACCTTCCACAAGGAGTACCCGAAGTTCATGAACTACGCCGGCGCCGAGCGCTACGCGCAGTAGCTGGGGGAGGGCAGGCCCGGGTGGGCGGGCCTTCAGACCCCCTCCCGTCGCTGCAGCGTCCCCAGGCCCGGGCCGG
>Ga0210401_10008768_pt1 | contig 10000 bp, 9 predicted proteins | sample IncBWH32MmetaG_FD_150866 | JGI IMG/M metagenome (GOLD analysis project Ga0210401, IMG submission 150866) | Forest soil microbial communities from Barre Woods Harvard Forest LTER site, Petersham, Massachusetts, United States - Inc-BW-H-32-M | ecosystem: Environmental > Terrestrial > Soil >... | reverse complement strand
TCGCCTCCGAAACTCCGTACGGGCCCCTGCAGCCCGAAGAGGGCGTGAAACTGCGACGTATGCTGTTTCTGGTCGTCGATGCGGGTCGCGCGCCGTCGGGCGCCTGGTCGCAGACCGTGGAAGGCCCCTCCGGCGCCAACCTGATTACGGCGACCTCCGACACTGCGACCGAATCCGGTGCTGTTGGTAGTTACTCGTCGTTCCAAGATACGATGAACAATTGGCAGGCGGCGCTGATCGATTGGCGCTGCAGGCTCTCCGCGGCCGAACGCCACCGCTACGGCGCTCCGCCCGGATGGAATTGCCGCGACGTGAAGATTTCCGTCGGCCGGATCGCTTTCGATCAGCTTGATCCGCAACGTGCCGCGGCGCTCAACGCGGTCGAGACCTCGTTCAAGCTGCCGCCCGAGCAGGTCGACATGGTCATTGCCGCCGGCCACGATGCGCTGAAAAACAGCTCGGTCTTCCGCTCCTTCGTCGCTTCGCTCGGCGGCGCTCCGCGGCCGCCCAGCGTGCCGCTGCCGGCGCCCGGCCCGACTTCGCAAAAGACAAGTCCACAAGGCGCCGCCACGTCCGCCTCGGCGCAATAGCGCCGCAGCTACGACGTCCACTTGCTATCCGAGCAGGTGCGTCTCGATCTCCGAAACCGGATGGTTGGTGAGATCCTTGCCGACTTCAGCCACGATCCGCTTTTTCACGTCGGCATGAAAGGCCCGGCGCAAGTCGGCAAGCGTGCGCGGCGGCGCGGTGATGACGAGGGCGGGGACCGCGCGGCTGCGCACCACGCTCTCGAGCGCAGCGGCGACGCGCTCGACAAAACGGTGCTCCTCGAGGTGATGCCAGTCGGTCTGATCGACGCTGCTGCGCCGACGCGCGCCGGCGCGCGCAAAGGCCGAGCCCGGCTTGTCGGTACCTTGCTCATGGGTTGGCGGATTTTCGTCGGTGAAAACCTGCTCGGTCTTCAGGTTGGGAAACTTTTCATCGCCGTCGTTGCGGAGGAACAGCGCCTTGCGTCCATCGCCGACGAAAATCATGGCATCATGGGGGATTGCGAGCTTATTCACGTCTCACTCCTGAAGCGGCGCCCGCGCCGCCTTCGCGGCTGCCGGGGCGTGCATCATCAACGCCCGAGACTCTTTTCGGCTTTGACGCCGATCAATTCGCGTCGATCGAACGGGAGGAGGACGGCAGCCTACTCTGCTGCCGCCCGCGTGTGCCCAAGCCGGCGGTTGAGCGTGTCGAGAAGCGCTTCGGCGGCTTCCGCGATCACCGTGCCGGGCGGGAAGATCGCCTCGGCGCCGGCGGCTTTCAGGGCCTCGTAGTCCTGCGCCGGCACGACGCCTCCGATCACGACCATGATGTCCGGGCGGCCGTTCTTCTCCAGCTCGGCCTTGAGCTCGGGCACGAGCGTCAGATGCGCCCCGGCGAGCGACGAGATGCCGAGGATATGCACATCGTTCTCGACCGCCTGGCGCGCGGCCTCCGCGGGCGTCGCAAACAGCGGCCCGATGTCCACATCGAAGCCGATATCCGCAAAGGCCGACGCGATCACCTTCTGGCCGCGGTCGTGGCCGTCCTGGCCGATCTTGGCGACCAGGATGCGCGGCCGGCGGCCTTCATTCTCCTCGAATTCGGCGACGCGCTTCTGCACCCGCTCGACAGCGTCCGACATGCCGACCTCCCGCCGGTAAACGCCGGAGATCGACTTGATCTCGGCTTGATGGCGGCCAAAGACTTGCTCCAACGCCAACGATATTTCGCCGACCGTCGCCTTGGCGCGCGCGGCATCGATGGCAAGCGCAAGCAGATTGCCGTTGCCGCCGGAGGCGTTGCGCGTGAGCGCGGCCAGCGCCTCGGCGACGGCCTGCGGATCGCGCTCGCGCTTGAGGCGGCCGAGCTTGTCGATCTGCAACTGCCGCACCGCGCCGTTGTCCACCTTGAGGATTTCGATCGGCGCTTCGTCCCGCGGCCGGTACTTGTTCACCCCGATGACCGCCTGCGCGCCGGAATCGATGCGCGCCTGCGTGCGGGCGGCGGACTCTTCGATGCGAAGCTTGGGTAGCGACGCTTCGATCGCGCGCGTCATGCCGCCCATCTCCTCGACCTCGCGGATGTGCGCCCAGGCTTTCGTAGCGAGATCATGCGTCAGCCGCTCGACGTAGAACGAGCCGCCCCAGGGATCGATCGTGCGGGTGGTGCCGCTTTCGCGCTGAAGCACGATCTGGGTGTTGCGCGCGATGCGGGCGGAGAAGTCCGTCGGCAGCGCCAGCGCCTCATCGAGCGCGTTGGTATGCAGCGATTGGGTGCCGCCTTGCGTCGCCGCCATCGCCTCGACGCAGGTGCGCGCCACATTGTTGAAAACGTCCTGCGCGGAGAGCGACCAGCCCGACGTCTGACAATGGGTGCGCAGCGACAGCGAGCGGGCGTCGCGCGGATTGAACTCCTTCATCAGCTTCGACCAGAGCGCGCGCGCGGCGCGCAGCTTCGCCACCTCCATGAAGAAGTTCATGCCGATGCCGAAGAAAAACGAAAGCCGCGGCGCGAAGCGGTCGACGTCGAGCGAAGCGGTGAGCCCCGCGCGCACATATTCGACGCCGTCGGCGAGCGTGTAGGCGAGCTCGAGATCGGCCGATGCTCCGGCTTCCTGCATGTGATAGCCGGAGATCGAGATCGAATTGAATTTCGGCATATGCGCCGAGGTGTAGGCGAAAATATCGGAGATGATGCGCAGCGATGGCTTCGGCGGATAGATGTAGGTGTTGCGCACCATGAATTCTTTGAGGATATCGTTCTGGATCGTGCCGGCGAGTTTTTCCGGCGGCACGCCTTGCTCCTCGGCGGCAACCACATAGAGCGCGAGCACCGGCAGTACGGCGCCGTTCATGGTCATCGACACCGACATCTGGTCGAGCGGGATGCCGGCGAACAGCGTGCGCATGTCGTAGATCGAGTCGATCGCCACGCCCGCCATGCCGACATCGCCGGAAACGCGCTGGTGATCTGAGTCATAGCCGCGGTGGGTGGCGAGATCGAATGCGATGGAGAGGCCCTTTTGCCCGGCGGCGAGATTGCGCCGGTAGAAGGCGTTGGAATCCTCAGCCGTGGAGAAGCCGGCATATTGCCGGATCGTCCAGGGCTGGGTGACATACATCGTCGGGTAGGGGCCGCGCAGATAGGGCGCGATGCCTGGGTACGTGTCGAGCGCGTCGAGGCCCTTGAGCGCCTCGGCGGTATAGACGCTCTCGACCGGAATGCCTTCAGGCGTGAGCCAAGCCAGAGCCCGCGCCGGCGCCGCCTGAGCGGCCGTGTCGGCGAATTCGATCTGCGAAAAATCCGGGATACGGCTCATAGCGTTACCCAATCTCGACACCCAGGATATCGTAGACGCTCCTCAACGTCGCCAGTGCATCGCAACCCTCGTAAATGAAGGATTGCACGCCGGCGGCTTTCAAGGCGCCTTCCTGTTCGCGCGGGCGCCCGGCCAGATAGATATGCCGCGCGCCAGCAGCCTTGAGCGCTTGTGCGGTTGCCGCCGCCTCTCTCTCATAGACCTTGTCGGACGAGCACAGGCAGGCGAGCGCTGCGCCGGATGCTTTGAACGCCGCGGTGAGGGCAGGGGTCTCGACTATCGCGCCGCCGATTACCTCGATGCCGGCAGCCTCGAAGAAATTCTTCGCGAAGGTTGAGCGTGGCGTGAACTCCGCCTCCGTGCCGAGCGCGGCAAGGAAGATCTTCGGACGCGCGCCGGTCGCCGCCAGCGTCCGGTCGGAGGCGTCGCGCAAAGCTTCGAACGGCTCCGCCAGCCGGATCGGATCGAGCCCGCCGGCAGACGGCCGCCGCGCCGGCATCGGCGCATCGACCTTGGCTTCGGCTTCGTGAAAATTGGGGAAGATGCTGACTCCCGTGAGCGCGTCCTTGCGGCGGGCAAGCGCCGCTGCGCGCTTGGCACGAACGTCGGAGACTTTTTGCTGAACGAGGCCGCTCGCGAGCGCCGTGGCGATACCGCCCGCGGCCTCGATCTCACGGAACAACGCCCAGGCCGTCCGGCAAAGCTGGTCGGTCAAATCCTCGACGCTACCCGAGCCCGCCGACGGGTCGGCGACTTTGGCGAGATGCGACTCTTCCAGCAGAACAAGCTGCGTGTTGCGCGCGATGCGGCGCGCAAAGCGATCCGGCAATCCAAGCGCGGCGGTGAACGGCAGAACCGTGATCGCGTCGGCGCCGCCCAACGCAGCCGCAAAGGCCGCGATGCTGGTGCGGAGGATATTCACCTGCGGATCACGCCGTGCCAGCATCCTCCATGCGGTCTCGGCCGAAACGAAAGCCGGCGCCGGCGCAAGCCCGCACGCCGTCTCGATCCGCGCCCACAGCTTTCGCAGCGCCCGGAATTTCGCGATGGTGAGAAACTGATCGGCATCGGCGGCGAGGCGAAAGAAGATCATGCGGCGTGCGGCATCGAGCGAGACGCCTTCCGCTTCGAGCGCGCGCAGATAGGCAAGCGCGACCGCGAGCGCGAAGGCCAATTCCTGCCCCTCCGAGCCGCCGGCATTGTGAATGATGCGTCCGTCCGCGGCTGCGAGCTTGCCGCGAAAATCGTCGCGGGCGAGTGCCGCCAATCGCCGGGCGAAATGCTGCGCTTCATCGGTCCAGGGGCGCGCTGCATTTCCGCCGATCGCGATGGCGCCGATCGGATCGTGGCCGATGCGAATTCCCGCGCCGCGATTTGAAGACGCGAAGCCCTTCGCCAGCATCGCGTCGAGCACGGCGCCTGCTTGTAGCGAGACATCGAGCTCGAGGGCGGCGCCGGCATCGAAGTCGAAGCCTTCGAGCGCGCGCGCGATCGCTTGTTCGCTGACAGGCAAGCCAAAGCCATAGGCGCTGCCCGCACCGGCAAAAACGACCGACAAGCCGCTGGCGCCCGCATTGAGTTCACGCAACGCGATCTCATTGGCGAGCGCCGGGTCTGGGTGATCGATCCGCGCCAATATCTGCCAGGCCGCGCCGCCCGTCCGTGCGGCTACGGGCGATGCATCGGCGCGGCGCTCCGCGAGCGGGGCGATGGGAAGGCCGTCATAGGTGGTACTGATCAGCCGCTCGAAGGGCGCGCCCTTGAGAACCTGATCGACAAGGCTGCGCCATTGCGGCTCGGTGGCGGCCGGGAAATCGGCGGCGAGCAGAAGGTCTTCGGTGTTACTCATGGCCGCAAAATGCCATGCCGGGCGCGCCGGGCCAATATCTCTGACATGATTGATGAATCCCTTGGGACCACTAACGCGGTGGCAGCTTCTCGATGCCGCTTACGTCGAGACGCGCGAGCGCGTCCTTGACCTTTATCCCCGCGATCAAGCGATCGGGCGCCATCTCCGCAAGCGGCACGAGCACGAAGGCCCGCTCCAGCATGCGCGGGTGCGGTAAGGCGAGGTCCTCATCGGTCAGCACCAGATCGTCGTAGGCGAGGATATCGATGTCGATATTGCGCGGCCCCCAGTGCTGCTTGCGCGCGCGGTCGAGGCCAAGCTGGCGCTCACAGTCCATCGTCCGCTTCAGCAGGTCGCGCGGGCTGAGCGAGGTGGCAACCGCAATGGCGGCGTTGACGAAAGGCGGCTGCTCGGTCATTCCCCAAGGCGGCGTCCGATAGTCCGACGAACGGGCGACGAGCCGCACGGCCTCGTCGCGGCACAAGCATGCGATAGCTTTATCAAAAGTCGTGCGCACGTCGCCGACATTGCCGCCCAGCGCGATCAAGGCTTCGGCCATAAAGATTTCGGCCATGGCCATGGCGCCAACGCTATGCGCGCCGCGCGCGTGTGATAATCACGCCGACATCATCGAATGTCGCCGCAATGGGCGCATGCGGCTTGCGCACGGTGATACGAATACTGTGGATCGACGGATAGCGATCGAGCACGGCGTCGGCGACCGCGCCCGCGGCCGCCTCCACCAGCCGGTAGCGGCGCGCGCAAAACGCCTCGCTTACGGTCTTCACCAACAGCTCGTACGAAACCGTGTTCTTGAGCTTGTCGGTCCGTGAAGCCTCGGCAAGATCGATGTCGAGCATGAGATCCAGCACAAAAGGCTGGCCGACCTTGCCCTCATGCGGCATCACGCCGTGATAGGCGTGGAGCACAAGTCCGTTGACAAAAATCGCGTCGCTCATCGCGCCTGCCTGATGGCGGCTGCCACTGCCAATGCCTGGATCATCGGCGCTACGTCATGAACCCGCACGATGGCGGCGCCGTTTTCGACCGCCACGAGATGCGCGGCGATCGAGCCGCCGAGCCGTTCCATCGGCTCCGACGGCGTGATCGTATGAATAAAGCGTTTGCGCGAGGCTCCGACCAGGAGCGGCAAGCCGAACTTTCGAAACGCCGCGAGCCGCCCGATGCAGGTGATGCTCTGTCCCGGCGTCTTGCCGAAGCCGATGCCCGGATCGAGCACGATGCGCTCGCGCGCGATGCCGGCGCGCGCCGCAATCTCCAGCGAGCGCTCGAAGAACGACGTTACATCGGCAACAATATCGATGGCCGGATCGGCCGCGTCGCGGTTGTGCATGATAATGACGGGCACGCCGCGTTCGGCCACGACGCGCGCCATGTCCGGATCGCGCTGCAGGCCCCACACGTCGTTGACGATCGCCGCACCAAGGTCGACCGCCCAGGCGGCGATAGGCGCTTTCATCGTATCCACGGAGACCGGGCAGCCAAGCGCCATGACTCCGGTCAAGACCGGCTCGAGCCGCGCACGCTCTTCTTCGACCGATACCCGCACGGCGCCGCCATAGGGACGTGTCGATTCCGCGCCGATGTCGAGAATATCCGCGCCTTCAGTGGCCAAGCGGCGCGCTTGTGCGATGGCGGCTTGCGGGTCGAGGAAACGGCCGCCGTCGGAAAACGAGTCCGGCGTGACATTGACCACGCCCATCACCAGGGTGGTTTGCCTGGCGAGCAAGCGCACCAACACATCGCTCTGGGCGTTGCCGCCTTTTGAAACGGCTTTATCGCTCAACGTGGTCGCCATTGCTCAGCCAAATCCAACGGCAGCGTGTGCCCGTGGCTTTGCGGGGCGGGGCGGCGCGAGTCAAGCACCGTGCCTGCCAGGTCGGAGCGCGACGTGCCGAAATCCTGTCGGTCTAATAACGAATGACCGGCGGCAGTTTCTGCGCGTTTTCGATCCAGCGCTGTACGACCTTTACCGAGGGCAATAACCGCACGAGTTTGCGCCGGTTATTGGCTTGGGTCATCCGAACGACCAGCTTCTCGGGATTGCGGAACTTGAGTTCGTTTACCGTCTTGACGCCGGCCGCGCACAACAGCTCGGCATATTCCCAGCCCACGCCCTTGACGCGCATGCGATCGGCCGCCGTCACCCAATCGAGCACGCATTTGTCGTCGGTCCCGACCTTTTCCGCGATCTTGAGCCGTTGCTTCGGTGTTTTGGCGCAGCGCAGCAAACCAATGGTGGTGCGTATCCCCTCCGACCTGAGGATCAGTGCGGTATCGTTGCCGATGCACCGAATATCAGTGATGGGATAAGCCATCGCTGCCCCTCCTGGAACGCGCGTTGGCCGCGCGCTCCAGCGACGTCAAACGAACTGGGAGAGACCGGGGATCGCAGCGACAATCTCGCCGACCGCGTCCTCGCCCACTTTCTCACGCGCAAACGCGATGAACTGACGAGTGACGTCTTGAACCTGCCCCATGCTCAGCCCGGCGGACATCATGCTCATGCCCGCGCCCATCACGCCGCCCATTCCGCTGCCTCCAGCGGCGGCAGCTTTCTGCTGCAGAGCTTCCGCTCCCGGGAGCTTGGCTATCAGCAGTTGTACCTTATCTGCCGGTCCTTCCTTGGCTAGGAAGTCGAGAATGATGCCAATGGCGGTTTCAGCCGCCCCACGATCAACACCGACGTCACTGACGAGACGCCCGATCAACTCGTCCATGATCTTCCCCGCCAGCCCCGCATTTCCAACATGTTCCAGCCATATTGTACGCTTGCGCACCGCGTGACAAGGCAGCCGTGATAGAAGGATGGGCGCTCTAGCAAAAATGTCACACGTTGCAATTTCGCCCAAGCGCGACGAGAGTTGCGGCGCGGTGCTAAACGAACGAATGAAACGATGAACCCCGATCGCGACGGCAAAATCTTTGTCGGTAAGGGCGCAGACGACGCTTGGCTTGCGCTTGCACTCGCCAATCGGCATGGGCTTGTCACCGGTGCGACCGGCACCGGCAAGACCGTGTCGTTACAAGTTCTGGCGGAAGGCTTTTCGCGCGCCGGTGTTCCGGTCTTCGCAGCCGACATCAAAGGCGATCTTTCGGGCATCGCCGCGCGCGGCGAGGCCAAGCCGAATTTCGTCAAGCGCGCGAAAGACTTAGGCTTCGACTATCAACCCGAAGATTTCCCGGTCGTGTTCTGGGATTTGCTCGGCGAGCAGGGTCATCCGATCCGCGCCAATGTGTTCGAGATGGGTCCGCTCCTGGTCGCACGCATGCTCGAGCTCAACGACGTGCAGGAAGGCATCATCAATATCGGTTTCCGTTTTGCCGATGACGATCCGGAGTTGGGGGAGGCGGATGCAAACGGACTCGTCGACCTCAAGGATTTGCGCGAACTTCTTGCTTACCTTTCGAAAAATGCGAAAGACATCAGCGCGCGGTATGGCAACGTTGCCGTGACTGCGGTCGGTGCAGTGCAACGGCAGCTTCTCGTGCTTGAAAACCAGGGCGGCACGAAATTCTTCGGCGAGCCCGCGCTCGATATCAACGACTTGATGCGCGTCGACGCCGAGACCCAGCGCGGCGTGATCAATGTGCTCGCCGCCGACAAGCTCATGGCCAATCCGCGGCTGTACGCGACCTTCCTGCTGTGGCTCCTTTCGGAGCTGTTCGAGAAACTACCGGAGGTTGGTGATCCCCTAAAGCCCAAGCTCGTCTTCTTCTTCGACGAGGCCCACCTCCTGTTCAATGAGGCCCCGAAGGTGCTGCTCGACAAGGTCGAGCAGGTCGTGCGCCTGATCCGCTCCAAGGGCGTCGGGGTCTACTTCGTGACCCAGAACCCGCTCGACGTTCCGGAAAAAGTCCTGGCGCAGCTCGGCGGCCGTGTTCAGCACGCCTTGCGCGCCTTCACCCCGCGCGATCAGAAGGCTGTCGCGGCCGCGGCCGATACTTTCCGGCCCAATCCCAAGCTGAACACCGCGCAGGTCATTACCCAACTCGGCAAGGGTGAGGCGCTGGTGTCGTTCCTCGAAGGCGACGGCACTCCCTCGATGGTCGATCGCATCCTGGTGCGTCCGCCGTCGGCCCGGATCGGGCCGGTGAGCCCGGAAGAACGCGCCGCCGTGATCAACAGGAGTCCATTGAAGGGCAAGTACGACCAAACCATCGATCCGGAATCGGCCTACGAAATCCTGCAACGGCGTTTGCAGACCGGCGCCGTGCCCGCGGGAACTGGACCGGCCGGCGCCGGTCAAGGCGCACAGCCGGAGAGTGGCGGCATTCTCGCGACAATCGGAAGCGCGCTCGGAGGTTTCCTCGGCGGCCTTTATGGGACCAATCGGCAGCGTGGAATACGATTGACAACGACGCAGTCGATTGCTCGGCAGGTGACGCGGACGGTGACCAACAAGGTCGCCGGCCAGATTGCCGCTGACCTGGGCAAGTCGGTCGGCGGCGCGGCCGGCCAAAGTGTTGGACGAGCGATCGTGCGCGGCGCGCTCGGTGGCATTCTTAGACGGTGACATATGACAGCATCCGAAGCACTCCCGGCGGTTCTCGACCGCATCGACAGCGACCTCGACAAAAGCCTCGACCGGCTGTTTGCGCTTTTGCGCATTCAATCGATTTCCACCGATCCGGCCTATGCGCCACAATGCCGGACGGCGGCCGAGCATGTTGCCGGCGACCTGCGCAGCCTCGGCTTCGAGACGACGGTGCGGCCGACCGAGGGACATCCGGTCGTGATCGGCAAGAGCGGCGCCGGGCAGGGTAACGGTGCGCCGCGC
>Ga0210401_10008766_pt1 | contig 10003 bp, 8 predicted proteins | sample IncBWH32MmetaG_FD_150866 | JGI IMG/M metagenome (GOLD analysis project Ga0210401, IMG submission 150866) | Forest soil microbial communities from Barre Woods Harvard Forest LTER site, Petersham, Massachusetts, United States - Inc-BW-H-32-M | ecosystem: Environmental > Terrestrial > Soil >... | reverse complement strand
GCTTTCGCAATCATGCAATGGATGCCCTTGGAACCGTTGACGGTCTGCGTCACCCGCAGGTCGGCGGCCAGGCTGCATAGTATGTAGGCATCTTCCCGCGACAGGTTCCGCTTTTCACCGAGAAGCACGATCATGTCGCGCAGCGCCCGCACCACGCATTGATCGAGATCAGGATCCATCGCCATTGTCATGTAGTGGGTCGCGGTCTCGGCCCGGGGATAATCGAGCCGCAAATCCTTGCGCACCGTCAGCTTGAACCGTCCCTGCAACGCGGTCTCAATCGCGGTGACGCAGACTTCGCCGTCGCCCTGGACGCCGTGGCCGTCGCCGCAGGAAAACAGCGCGCCCGGCATGAACACCGGCAAATAGAGTTTCGCCCCCGGCGTCAACTCCTTGTTGTCGAGGTTGCCGCCCATCGCGCGCGGGATCAGCGAGGTGATGCGGCCCCAGGCCGGCGGCGGCGCAACCCCCATCACCCCGAAAAACGGCGCCAGCGGCAGGTCAAGTCCCCATGGCAGCCGGCCCACCATCCGCGTCTGGTCCAGAGGAATGTTGATCAACCTGGCCTCGTGGAAATCGTCCGGCAGCGTGCCGGCAAGCGGCCGGATCAGGTTGTAGCCCCAGTCCTGGCGGAGCCTGACCTCGAGGATCTCGACTTCCAGCACGTCACCCGGCTCCGCGCCTTTCACTGCAACCGGACCGGTCAGGATATGACCGGGCACCATCCGCTCGCTCCTGGCATGAACATCGGCGAGCTCAGGCGGAACGTGGAAACGGGTTCGGTCCGGCACCACCTCGGGGCCGCCGCTGATGGTGTCGATGGTCACCTCATCGCCGCTGGCGACGGTGAGCACGGGTTTGAGTTTTGCTTCGAAGAAGCCCCAATGGCAGGTCTCGGGGCTGGAATGCAGGTGGTGATGCGTCATGACAGGGCTTCTGGTTGGGGCAGGGGTCGCGTAAGACGCTGTACCAGACATTCCAAGAGGCCTCTTGTGTTTTTTTTCCTTTCCAAAACGCTCGGCACCATGCTGTTGCCCGTGAATTTCCTGATTGGCGTCGGCGTGCTCGGCGGGGTCCTTTCGGCGACGCGATCGGCGGTGTTGGGCCGGAGGCTTTTGATCGCGTCCGTCGTGTTTTTGGCGATATGCGGATTCTCGCCGGTCGGGAAGCTTTTGCTTTATCCCCTCGAGCAGCGGTTTCCGTCATGGGATGCGGCGCGGGGTGAGCCGGACGGAATTGTCGTGCTTGGGGGATCGATCGAGCCCGAGGTTTCGGCCGCCCGTGGCAAGGCGGTCCTCATTCATGCGGCTGACCGAATCGTCGCGGCCGCAGCCCTTGCGCGCCAATATCCGAACGCCCGCATCGTGTTTTCCGGTGGAAATTCCAATCTGGTTTCGGATAATTCTGCAAAGGAAGCCGACTATGCCATTTCACTATTCGAAAGTCTGGGCATTGCCGGGGAGCGAGTGATCACGGAGCGGCGCTCGCGCAACACTCTGGAAAATGCCGAATTCTCAAAGGCGGTCGCCAATCCGAAGGCCGGCGAACGCTGGCTGCTGGTGACTTCGGCCTATCATATGCCGCGCTCGGTCGGTCTGTTTCGCAAGGCGGGATTCGCCGTGGAGCCCTATCCGGTGGATTGGCGGGTGGACAGTGCCCGTCTCTTCGCGTTTTCGCCGCATTCAATTGAAGGGTTGGAACGCACCGACATTGCCGTGCGCGAATGGATCGGTCTCGCCGCCTATTGGGCGACCGGCAAAATCGACACGCTGCTGCCGGGACCCGGCCAAGATTAGAACCACCGTCGCAACCGGCGGGCAACCGGGCTAGGATTGTCTAACAGGGCGTGGCCTCACCAGGCCCGCCGATTTCGGAGTTCACGCCATGCAACAGCAAATGCCGTCAGAACAGTTCGACTTGGCCGGCATGGTGGCCGATCTGAACAGCCTGCTGCGCCTGAAGACGACCGTGATCGGCCTGAAGATGTTCGCAAGCGCGGACGAGATGGCGGCAATTCCGAAAATCCGGCGGCCGACGGCGATCCACACCACCGACCAGGTCGTCAGCATGGCCTCGCGGCTGGGCTGGACCGTGGGCATCACGGCAGACGATCTTGTCGGCGCGCAGTGCCGGGCGGTGATCGGACTTGCGCCGCGGGACGAGAAGTGGCTCGCCGGCCAGGCCTATGTCGGCGTCTGGCATGAGAATGCCGAGGATGCGCGCAAGCGCCAGGAAGCGCTGGATGTCGTTGCCTTCGGCAAATACCAGGCGATGGCGGTAAGTCCGCTTGCCAGCGGCCGGCTCGATCCGCCGGATATATGCCTGGTCTATGCCACTCCCGGCCAGATGATCATTTTGATCAACGGGCTGCAGTGGACGGGATACAAGAAATTCGAATGGGGCGTGGTCGGCGAGACCGCTTGCGCCGATTCATGGGGGCGGGCGCTCAAGACCGGGGAGCCCAGCCTTTCGCTGCCGTGCTATGCGGAGCGGCGCTATGGCGGCGTTCCGGACGAGGAGATGCTGATGGCGCTGCAGCCTTCGCATCTGGCCAAGGCGATTGCGGGCATGAAGGCGCTCTCGAAGAACGGCCTGCGTTACCCGATCCCGCCTTACGGAATCCAGAGCGATGTGCGCGCCGGCATGGGCGTCTCCTATGGCAAGAAATGACCGCCGGACTGGCGCAATCACCTCAGGGAAATTGAAATGAAATCTTCGTCGAAGTTCGACCTCGTTGTCTATGGTGCGACCGGTTTCACCGGTCAGCTCGTCGCCGAATATCTCGCGGCGCATTACAAGGGCGACGGCAATCTGAAATGGGCGATGGCCGGACGCAGCAAGGACAAGCTTGCCGCCGTCCGCGACGCGATCGGCGCGCCGGCCGATATCGCCTTGATCAAGGCCGACGCCAGTGATCCTGCCTCGCTGAAGGCGATGATCGACCAGACCAAGTCGGTGATCTCGACCGTTGGCCCGTATCAGCTCTACGGTTCCGAACTGGTCGCGCTTTGTGCAACCAGCGGTACTGATTATCTCGACCTATGCGGCGAGCCGGTCTGGATGCGCCAGATGATCGATGCACATGAGAACACTGCGAAATCGTCCGGCGCCAGGATCGTTTTCTCCTGCGGGTTCGATTCGCTTCCATTTGAACTCGGCGTGTTCTTTTGTCAGGAGACTACGAAGAAGGTGTGGGGTGGGCCCGCCGTCAGAGTCAAAGGTCGCATCCGCAACATGAACTTGACGATCTCGGGCGGCACCGCCGCGAGCACGAGGGCGAGCTTCGCTGCAGCGGCCAAGGACTTCAGTTTGGTCGCAATGCTGAGAGATCCGTTCGTATTGACGCCCGGATTCGAAGGCCCGAAACAGCCACCCGGCAACAAACTCCTTCTCGATGAGGACCTCAAATCGTGGACGGCGCCGTTTGCGATGGCGACCATCAACACCCGTAACGTCCATCGCTCAAACATGCTGATGGGATTCCCTTACGGGAGAGACTTCGTATACGATGAAATGATGCTGACCGGCCCCGGCGAGCAGGGCGAAGCCAACGCCAAGCGCATCGTCGCGGCCGTCAATGCGGAGAAGATGGGCTCCGGGGGGCCGAAGCCGGGTGAGGGGCCGTCAAAGGAAGAACGCGAGAACGGTTCCTACGACCTCCTGTTCGTCGCGCTGGCGCCGGATGGTCGCCAAGTCCGCGCGTTTGTGAAGGGCGATCGTGACCCCGGCTATGGGTCGACGTCAAAGATGATCGCCGAATGCGCGATTTGCCTGCTGCGCGACAGGCCGGAAGTTCCAGCGGGCATCTGGACTCCCGGTGCGGCCATGGGACATCGTCTGATCAAGCGGCTTGTCGATCATGCAGGTTTGACATTTGACGTAGAGGCATAGGTCCCTCGGCTCGGGGATCGTAGCCATACATCCAGTTCATGCCCCGCGCGTTGGCTCGAATCAGGAGCCTCAACATCTGATCGCGGAACCATGCTCCGAGCGGGCTGAACTCGCCCTTCTGATTGCCGTTGCGGCGAGCGAAGGCCACGATGCGTTCCGCGCGCGGACGGCGCTCGTTTTCGAACGTCTGAAATGTCACGCCGAGTTCCTGTCCGTCCCGCATGAGCCAACCGAGCCGCATCGCGTCCTCCAGCGCTAGTGAAGCGCCCTGGCCGGCATGCGGACTGGTGGCGTGAGCGGCATCGCCGATCAACAGAATGCGCTTGCGCCACCAAGTCGGCAACGTTGCCACGTCAAGCGTTGCCGTAACCGTGATGTTTTCGGCAGCTTCCAGCAGCCGGGGGATCGGGTCATGCCAGCCTGCGTGGAACTTACGCAAATGCCGCTTCAGTGTGTCCTGGCTCATGGCACGGAACGTCGCGGCTTCGATGCCGTGCGCAGGCTGGGTACTCCACCACATTACCCCGTCCTCCGGGTCGGGGCTGCAGAAGCCATATCCGAAGAATCCGTTCTGACCAAACGTTGTCTCTACATGCTGCCCGATCGAAGTGTTCTCAAGCAGCGACCTCGGTAAAAACCCGCCAAAGCCGATCAGGCCGGTATCGAAGGGCTCGGGGCCATTGGGAATGACATGCGCGCGGGCCACCGAATGCACCCCGTCCGCGCCGATCAGAAAATCGCCTTCGGCGCTGGTGCCGTCGGCAAAATGGGCGACGACGGGTTGACCGTCGCGATCCTCGATGCGCGCAAGCCGCTTCTCGAAGGTAAGCTCAACGTCGGCGCACCATGCCTTGTTCACGATAGCTTCATTGAGTGTCGCGCGGCGCATGTTTACCGCGGGTTGGCCGAAGCGTTGCTGCATATTCTGGTTGATAGAGCCGAGACGGGCGCCGCCCTGCGAATAAAAATCGAAGGATTCGGCAACCGATCCGTGGCGGATCAACTCATCGGTAAGGCCGATCTCGGCCAGCACATGCATGCCGTTCGGCGCGATCTGCAGGCCGCCGCCGGTACCGGTGGAGTAGGGCCAGGCCTCGAATAATTGCGCGTCGATGCCCGCCTTCCTGAGGAAGATCGCGGTGACCGGACCGGCGATGCCGGCACCGATGATAAGGGCTTTGCGTGGTCGCTTCGTCATGTCTTGCTCCCGGTGTCGCAGGGGTGGTAAGAAAGTATGTCTGCTAATTCTCTTAGCATATAAGATATCATTTGACTAAGATATGAGGCCGGCTTTTGTCAAGGGCGAAAATGCGTGCTGCGCTGATGCAGGAGTTGGAACATGCAGTGCGGCGGGCATCTGCGCAGGGCGTGATCTTTGGTCAAACTGTCGCCAATCGTGCCGGTATTTCCAATTCAGACATGGATTGCCTGGATTTCCTCGTCATGGAGGGCCGGGTAACGGCGGGAAGGCTCGCCGAAATGACGGGGTTGACGACAGGTGCCATCACCGGCGTGGTCGATCGGCTCGAAAAGGCCGGCTTCGTGCGCCGCGAGCGTGATGCCGATGATCGTCGGAAGGTGTTCATTGCACCGATTCCGGAGAACATCGCGAAATTCGGAAGACTTTACGAGCACATGCAGAGAGCAATGCTGAAGGAGTGGGAAACCTACTCGGACGCGGAGCTTAAACTACTGCTCCGCTTCGCCACGCAAAGCTATCAGACGATGTTGAAAGCGACTGCCGAGCTCAAGGCGCTGATCGATGCGCCGCCGAAGGGAAAGCGCCCTTCAGCTACGAAGCCTGCACGGGCGCCGTGATCGCCGGGCCTGTACTCGCCCTGTAACGGTGTGCGGCGGCGAACATGCCCCACATCGCGCCCAGCATCATCCAGAAATGGCGCCAATGGTCGGTGTCGATGACGAAACTTTCGCCAACCGTGCCGAGAAAGGCCGCGAAGATCGCGAGATAGGCGCGTTGCCAGGGCACGCTTGCGAAGACGTGCCGAAATCCCAGGATGACCGTGACAAAAACCAGCGCCGGGTAGCAGACGCCCGCGATCCAGCCGCCGGACATGAAGGCGTTCAGGTAGGAGTTGTGGGTGTCCTCGGGAAAGTAATTGTGGAACTGCAGGGGGCCGATGCCGAACGGCAGGTCGAGCGCCATGTCGGCGCCGAGAATATGCCGGCCGAAACGTCCGAAGCGGCCCTCGTCATAGCTCTGGTCGAAGCTCGCGCGCTGCCTGAACATTTCGCCGATCGAATCGAACGACAACAGCACGGCGACCAGCAAAGCCAGGACGACGACGGCGACAACCGACATCACCACGATGCGTGAGCGCTGCGCCTGCGTCCTGCTGGTCAGGACCATCAGCGCCAGCATGAAGCCTGACGTGATGGCCAATCCACCCCAAGCCGCCCGGGAAAACGCCAGCAGGACGGCCAGCGCCATGATGCCCAGCGCGGTCGCGCTGCGGAATGATTTCCGGAAATTGTCGGAGACGACGCTTTGCAGGGCAAACAGCGCGGGAAGGATCAGGAACGCGCCCAGCACGTTCGGATCCTTGAACGTGCCGCGCGCCCGCTCATAGAGGGTAAGCAGGTCGTGTCCGCCGGGAACGAGGTTGAAGTAGCCGGCAATAGCCGTGGTTGCCGCGATCAACGCGCCTGCGATCAGGCCGCGGCGAAGCATGTCCAGCCTTGCTGTGGGGTCCTCGGAGATGACCATGGCGAAAAAAATCACCGTGACGGCCATGTACCACGACGTCGCGATCCAGTTGGCGACCTCCGGCCTGTCGAGGAAGGGGATGGCGCCGATCGAATAGCCGACATTGATCAGGAACAGCAAAAGCAGCAGCGGCATGAAGACGAGCCGCATCCGCAAGCCGGTGGCGAAGAAAATGACGGCGGCGGTGAGCGTCATCAGCTCGTAGGGGCTCGGCTCGATGAACACGATCGCGCTGCTGGCACCCACCAGCCAAACCAGCATGCGCTGCAGCGCCACCACGCGCGGCGCGGATGTCATCGATGAAGGGAAGCCCTCGGCCGTCGCCGCATACGCCATGGATACACTCAACTCACGCAACTGGTGCAAAGGTCGGAAATGCGCGGGAAGCGGGTTCCGGCCGTATCCTTTCATGCCCCGCGAAGGCGTCGCACCCTGTCAAGCCGGGCGATGGCAATTCCGAAAATCGAAATCGGCATCAATATGCGTTCTCGCCACTCGTCATCAGCGCCAGAGGCGTCTTGAGGAGAATGTAGAGATCGAACAATACCGACCAGTTCTCGATATAATAGAGATCGAATTCGACGCGCTTCTGGATCTTCTCCTTGCTGTCGACCTCGCCGCGCCAGCCATTGATCTGGGCCCAGCCGGTGATGCCGGGTTTCACGCGGTGACGCGCGAAATATCCGTCCACCGCTTCGTCGAACAGCCGGCTTTGCAATTTTCCCTGCACCGCGTGCGGACGCGGACCGACCAGCGAGAGATTGCTCTTGAACACGACGCTGAAAAGTTGTGGCAGTTCGTCGAGGCTGGTCTTGCGGATGAAGCGCCCGACCCGGGTGACGCGGCTGTCGTTCCTGGTCACGACCTTCGCGGCCAGCGGGTCGGCCTGATCGTGGTACAACGAACGAAACTTGAACACGTCGATGCGCTCGTTGTTGAATCCGAAGCGCTTCTGGCGGAACAATACCGGGCCCGGACTGTCAAGCTTGACCGCGAGCGCGACCAGCGCCATCAGCGGCGAGACCAAAAGCAGGATGATGCCGCCGACGAAGTGGTCGAACATCCACTTCATCACCAGATCCCAGTCGGTGATCGGCGCCTCGAACACGTCGAGCGTCGGAACCTCGCCGAGATAGGAATAGGAGCGGGGACGGAAGCGTAACTTGTTGGTGTGGGCGGAAAGCCGGATGTCGACCGGCAGCACCCACAATTTCTTCAGCATTTCGAGGATTCGCGTCTCCGCCGAAATCGGAAGCGCGAACAGCACGAGGTCGATGCGGGTGCGCCTGGCGAACTCGACGATGTCGTCGACCTTGCCGAGTTTTGGGCTGCCCGAACAGGTATCGAGTGCGCGATTGTCGTTGCGGTCGTCGAATACGCCGAGGACATCGATATCGGAATCGTCCTGCAGCTTGAGCGCCTCGATCAGCTTCTCACCGCTCTCATCCGAGCCGACTACGATGGTGCGCCGATCAAGCCGGCCCTGGCGTGCCCAGCCGCGCACCAGGGCGCGCAGGAACAGGCGTTCGCCAATAAGGGCTGCGAGACCGAGGAAGAAGAATGCCGAAAGCCAGAACCGCGATATCTCGCTGCCGAGTTTTGCGAAGAAGGATGCGCCGATGAACAGCAGGAACACGAACGCCCAGGACGAGATCATCCGTGTCATCTGGCGGAGCTGACCGCGAAATATCTGCACGTCGTAGATATCGGAGGCCTGGAAGCAGATCACGGCCGTGAGCGTCATCCCGAAGATGGCCGCGACATATTCCCAGCGAAAACCGCCGAGAGGCACCATATATCCAAGATAAAGCGCTATGCCGATCAAACTCAGCAGGCCAAAATCGGCGACGCGAACCGCGCCCGTGATCACGATCGGCGAATAAGCCCGGCGCACCTTCTGGTTGGTGACGGCAAGCGCGGCCTGCGACAGCCGTCGGCGCCGTTCGATCGGAGGACCGTCCGCCGTTGCGGCGGCTGAGGCTGCAGACGCGGCATCCAACATGGTGCGTGCGTTAATCGGTTCCACTGTGTTCAAGTCCGTTCTGGCACAGAAATTTGGGCACGCGCGCACCGAGGCGGAATTCCCTGCCTCACGGCTTAGAGGACAAATCGGAAGAAACAGTTATCGCTGGTAAAGAACGGTTAATGATCCGCAAACGCGTCGTGATAACCGGCGAGGACCCCTTCGACCATGGCCTTCTGCGAAAAATGCATGAAGATTCGTTCGCGCAAGGATTTGGCGCGCGCCAGCGCGGCGGCGGGATCGTCCAGCGCAGTCTCGATCGCGTCCGCCATGGCGCCGACCATGTTGGGGGCAAACAATGCATCAGTGTGCGTTCCAAATATTTCGGGAATGCCGCCGACATTGGCAGCGACCATCGGAATTCCGGCCGCGGCTGCCTCGATCACGACGTAGGGCATCGAATCGCCGCGGGACGGAACGACCAGCAGTCTCCCCTTGGAAAAGCCGTCGCGCGCCTTGACGTGACCGATGAAGCGCACCGCCCCGGCAAGGCCGTGTTGCTGGATTTGATTCTTGAGCGAACCGATCTCTTCGCCCTCGCCTGCGAGGGTCAAGGTTACCGGCTTGCCGTCGGCACGCAGTCGCGCCACCGCGTCGATCAGGAGGTCCGCGCCCTTGATGTGCCTGAACTCGCCGACATAGACGATATCGGTCGGGTCAGACGCCAAGACAATGGGGTCGAACTCGTCGGCGGTCACGCCGTTGAACACGCAGCGCACCAGCCCGGTCGGCATGCCGATGGTGCGCTGATACGTGTTGCGCGCGAAGGCGCTTTCAAACAGGAACAAGTCGGTGCTGTTCATCAGGGCGCGCTCGAGGCGGCTATAGATTGCGCCCTTGAACGTGTTCAGTGGGTAATGCAGTGAGCCGCCATGCGGCGTGTAGACGCGAATGGAGTGTTTTGAGCGAGCTTTCATGCGAATGAAGGCGCCGGCTTTGGCGCCGTGCCCGTGCACGACGTCCGGCTTCAGCCGCCAGATCAGGTACATGAAGCGCGCCCATACCAGCAGATCGGCTGGATGGGGTTCGCGGTGGATGGCGATACGTCGAACGCCCAGCTTGAGACGGGGTGCGATCTCGGCCAGTGCCGCCTCGGCCCGGTCGCCTCCTGTGAGGCTGTCGGCGATAATGCCGACATGGTGACCGCGCTCGGCCTGTCCGTTGGCAAGATCCAGGATGTGACGGAAGATTCCGCCGACAGGCGCCCGCACCGCATGCAGAATTCGGAGCGGCTGATCTGGTCTCGCAGGCATGTTCTAGAACCAGCGTTCGCCGACGACGACGGTATCGCCTGGGCTGAGCGGGGTGCCGAGCGGCACCACGGCGCGGCCGGGGCCCGCATTGTCGGTGTGGGTCAGCGTCAC
>Ga0210401_10008762_pt1 | contig 10005 bp, 8 predicted proteins | sample IncBWH32MmetaG_FD_150866 | JGI IMG/M metagenome (GOLD analysis project Ga0210401, IMG submission 150866) | Forest soil microbial communities from Barre Woods Harvard Forest LTER site, Petersham, Massachusetts, United States - Inc-BW-H-32-M | ecosystem: Environmental > Terrestrial > Soil >... | reverse complement strand
CTCTCATGTCTCAACGTCACGCACCGTCAATAAGCTTCGCTCCGGCGACCTCGAACTGGATTTGATTCGGCGAAGAGCCGCGCGCTTAGGCAAGGACATCGACCTGCGGCCAAAAGAATTTCTGCTGCTTGAATACCTGGTACGGAACGCCAACCGCCCGGTGACCCGGACCATGATTCTGGAGCATGTCTGGAACTCGTCATTCGAGGGTCTAACCAACGTAGTCGATGTGTACATCAGCGCCTTACGAAGTAAGGTTGATCGAGACTTCCCGCAAAAATTGATTCAGACGAATCGTGGTATCGGCTATACCTTTACCTGCGTGACTGCCTGCCCTGGCGCCTCGAATGGCCACTCCGTGAGAGACGGTGGTGCACATGCCTTTTGAGTCGGAGCGACAGCTTTCTCCGCCACTTCCTAAGGGGAACTCCTGTCCATGTTGACGCTGCGTTGCAGGAGATGCGCGCGATTGCAGAGGCGTGTGTAGCGCGTCCTGTTTGAAAAGCTGAAGACAATATTTAACACAGACTCAAAGGAGACGCTAGGTGCCCCTATCTAAGCGGCTGAGCACGAAAAACGCTGCAAACGCCGCTCTCCAAGGGGGGAACGGGGGGAACCGGCGCGTGGCGTTGAATGATTTGCGTTTGCAACTTAAGGGCAGCACGGGAAAGGTTGGCTCATGGCAGGGATTGGTGCAAGACTCCGTTCGATTCGTCGGCAATGGCAACTCTCTTTGCGAGAGGTTGAGGAACGCAGTCTTCGCTTTGCCCAGGAACGGGGCAATCAGGCTTACCAGGTCTCTGCCAGCTGGCTCGACCGCCTGGAACGCGAAGAACACGAGTTGACCGTCAACAAGCTGATCGCTTTGGCCGACATTTATAACGTCCCTACCGAGCAACTGCTACGCTCCATGTATCCGTCAAACGCGAAGACCCTGATCCTCAAGCAGCTTTCCAGCCCCAATGCAACCATCTTGCTGACCGAAGGCCCACTCGAAGAACAGGCAAGATATTTGCTTCCGGATGCGCCTGTCCCCGATCAGCCGCCGGACGAGACCACGCTGCTTGCAACAGAAAATGGTCAGTCGCTCGCCCCTTACCGGCGCGGTATCATCGGGAAACGCGATTTCACCCTGGATCCCATGATCCCGGGTGGCTCCATCGTTCAGATCGATACCCAAAAACGCGCGATCTGTTCCCGGAAAGACTGGACCAATGAATTTCAGCGCCCCATCTATTTCCTCATGACCCGTGAGGGCTATGTCTGTGGCTGGTGCGAATTGGATAAGGCCTCGGACTGGTTGACCCTGCTCCCCCATCCCCTGTCGCCTGCCTCCAGTCGGAGATGGAAGTACCGGACAGAAATAGAAAACATTGGGCGCGTTATCGCTGTTGCCATTCGACTGGCGCCATAACCAACTTAGAGTGCCCTTTGTAAATCGGCAAGCATCGAGAGGTTACCCGCTTCATACAGGCTGAGCAAACGGCGGGTCATGCGGTAATAGCTAACCACCGCACGCTGCGCATAGAAAGGAAAGGAGACCTGCAGGTTTCCCTTTTGCGCCGCTCCCTTCAAACGAGCAACATGCCACTTCAACTCTCTCGCATCCAGGCGCAGCCGCTCCGCAATCGCCAATGCCTCCGGATACCACTGCTGCACATAAAAGGCGAGATCGATCAGCACGTCGCTGTTTCTCTCCAGGATTTCGAGTCCCTCGAGCCCGCCGATCAATTTCCAGATCTGCGATGGTTCCATACTCCCGGCATCGTCCGCCGCTTTAGGTTGGCCTGACTCGTCAACCAGGTTCAGCGCAACTTCGGCAATGTTGTTCCGGTCGATCCAGGTTAACTTGGCAAACAGGTCTTCCCAATTCGCTGGAGACGATCGGCGGCGGCTCTGGAAGTAGTAATATCCTGCAACCAGCAAGAGTGCGCCAACAAAAATTCCGATCGCAATGAGGAAATAGACATTGTGAGTGTTCACAGCTTTTTCCGTGACCGCAAGTCCTGGAGGTCGTATTCCACCAGCGTTTGCAAAGTAAACATTTTTTCCCGCATCTCCGGCGTCATTATGCGAGCCGGCCGCTCATCACGCCATAGGTTGATCATCCAATAGTTAACACAGACCAGGTACGCAGCCATACGAACATGCGACAAAATAAGAAACGCTGGTAGTTGCCGGCCTACTCCAAAGTAACTGTGTCCGGTCTCAATTAACACAGCGAGCAGGGAATATGCGCCCAGTCCCTGGGCAATCTTCGCCACATGGGTTTTCCATGGAAGCCTCGCGTCGATGGACAGAGCCATCATGGCGACGAACAATTCGCTCTGCAGCGCAGCCGCAAATAGGTTCCCCCTGGTCGCAAAAGCTTGCATCCAGGTTCGCGCCGGCGGACTTGCCAGCCACGTCAGACCAAACGCTATGCATAGACTCAAGCCCAGCAGCCAGGCGTAACTGGCACGCACGTCTTCCGCCCACACATCCAGCGGCTTGAAGACGCGTGAGGCGATCTCGTACACGACGCAAAGTTGCAGCGCCGTATCGAGCACAGTCAGCGACCAATAGGTATAAAAATACCAATCTTTGGTTCCGTAATGCAGCACGAAATACAAAACGATGGTTTTGATCACAACCAGCGTGATGAGTGCGGTAAAGAAGGGGAAGCCTTTGGCCCGGCGTCGATACCAAAGAACGAAAAGCAAGCCAAGATTCTCTAGAAAGCCGGCCGCCCAAAACAAGAGATCCAGACCGGTGAGATGCATCCCCAGAGTCTCCCTTCCAAGCGGCTAGCCGGCAAGCGCGCCGTTGACGGCTTCACAATCGGTGCAGATTATCCCGACCTGCTCCGGCTTGCAAATACTCCGAAGGGCATGCGGTCCCCAGTAGCCGGGGACCGTATATGATTGCCGGATGCGAGTGTCGCACTACGCGAACTCGGTCGTGGAAGCCCCTGTGGTCCCGGCTTGCCGGAACCACTTCACCATTCCATCAGCCACAGTGATTGTGAAGCCGCTTCAGGGAAGTATTCTACGCTAAACCGAGGTAGGCCAGGATGGCGTGGACGACCCCGGGTTCTGGATCGGTGCCGAGAGGGGTGGAGGCGAGAGCGGCTGGCGTAACCAGCGCGAACAGTGTTGCACCGATGGCCAGCTTGCGAGCGATTTGTTTCAGCATTGGAGTCTCTCCTTGGGAGTGCAGATGTGCACTGCACCGGAGACTACGTTGCCGAGTTATAAACTCCGAGCCTTTCGCTTAGCCTGTTGCTTAGACGTAACAACGCAATTGGTTCGGAACCCCATTAGTCACCTCCCTGTACACGGGTGCCAATTACTTTGCTTCCTTAGATTTGCACGGCTTAACCTATCTTCCATGTTTCCGATACGCAACATCCGGCTTAGCCTGCTCGCTGTTCCCTCGAACGCATGGTTTATTCATCGGGGTGGTTGTATTGGAACTTGATAGATGGAATAAATGCCGGATCCATGCTGCCGGCTCTGATACCTTCTTAGTCACAATTACCGGCCGATTGCCAAGCAAATTAGTTAGAATTGACAGAGCAAAGTAACTTCTGTTATTGCTTTTCCACCATGTACGCTTTTTCCCTCATTCGCACTGAGGTTTTCACTTTTGTCTTATGCCTTGCTCCCCGCTCCACTCTGTACCGGAGTGCCGAGTACGGCGCCCTGATGAGAGACCTTCCGGATGCGATGTCGGGGTTCCGATGTGGCAGCTCTGTGCTGACCACTCCTATGAATCTTGATTGTGGCACTTCATAATTTACCGGCAATAGTGCAAAGGCGAATTGCCAGGCCGGTACAGCTGTTTCACGATAGGTATCACCGGTGTAAATGCCTCTTCCGTGGCTGTTCACCAGGAAAAGCCACGGCTCAACAAGCAGGATCGAACACAGGAATTATGAAACTGCTGCGTGCGGTTTTGCAGAAGACTGTTCGATCGCGTTTAAATTTTGGAGATACTCATGAAAGTGCTCACTTTCTTACCCCGCTGTGATCTGCAAAGAAGAGTCGCCAAGGCGCTCAGCTCAGCCCAGTTTGTTGTGGAAACGGTTGTCTCGGCGAGGGAGTGCCTGCAGCTCACCCGCTTTGCTCCGTACGAGGGTGTTCTCGTCGACTCTGATTCCCTTATCTTCGGAGATATTGTTCTTCTGGTGAAGTTGCTGCGACAGGAGAACTCCGACACCTCACTGTTCGTTTTCGCGCGATACCTTGATCTGGAACAGCGCTTGCAACTGTTCGAAGCCGGCGTCGATGACTGCGTGCGCGAGCCGTTCTTTGCCTCGGAGTTGGCAGTCCGTCTCGGACTTTCGATACGGTTGCGTCAGGCAGCTGCCGATCTCGCCGCGGCCAATGCAGTGAATGTGCTTCGCTCCGGCGAACTCGAACTGGACCTGGTCCGAAGAAGAGCCGCGCGCCTGGGAAAGACGATCGATCTACGCCCGAAGGAATTTCTACTGCTCGAGTACCTGGTGAGAAACGTCAACCGTCCGGTCACGCGAACCATGATCCTGGAACATGTATGGAACTCCTCGTTCGAGGGTTTGACCAACGTGGTCGATGTATATATCAGCGCCTTACGAAGCAAAGTCGATCGCGGCTTCCCGCAAAAATTGATTCAGACCAACCGGGGTATCGGCTACACCCTTATATCGGGGGATCCCCCACCCCCGCCCTCAAACGGCCATGGCATACGGCCGCCGCAGTCCACTACACAGCCACTGGCCGGGCACGTGCGACTGGCGTGAGCCGGTCGCACGTTTTCGCTTGACCACCTTTTGGGCCGATTCGATCGCCAGCACTTGTTGGCAACCAAATAACTGTTCAGCCTTGCCTTTCACGGACTCGTGCCCAGCCAGCGAAGGGACGGGTAAACCCTGTCCTTCTTCAGCAAAAGCATCCTCCACTGTTTGCCCCGTGATCGCGCTCCACGAGGGACATCGCCGGGTTGCCTCGATGAATCATTTTTAATTCGCTGCCCATGAAGCGTTCAGGTTTTCCTACTAATCTCTCGGCTGGATGCAACTTTCCTGTGGGCTTGATGGGGGTACCGGCACTAGGACTCCATGGATGCCGCCAAGGAAATTCGGAGAGAGATTCTTGCTCTTGCTGTGATTTTTCAATCAACCAAGGCCACTCCACCCAATTCTCATCACGCCATACTCAACTGCGAGATCGAATGAGACTGTGACATAGTCGGAGGCATCAAATGGCATCGGTAACTGCACTCCCAGCAGAGGCGGGCTTTCCCCTTATTGGCTTGCCAAGAATCCGTTGCCATCCGTTCCTGTCCTTCATGGTCTTCTTTGCTTGTGATGCTGTCGCCATCACGGTTACGGGAAGCCTGGTCTTGTTAGGCAAGCGCGCCAGCGGCGGAAATCTGGATATTCATCGTTATCTCGCCCTTTGGCCGGCCCTGGGAGTATTCATCGCCATATTCTTCTCTTCTCATCTTTATCCGGGCGTCATCCATAACGCGGTAACCGAGCTTCGCCGTCTTGGTCTTGCCCTCACGCTTAGTTTTCTGGTTATCACGGGAGCGATCATTGTCACCCGAAGTTTCGATGATTATCCCCGCTGGGTTCTTCTTTTGTGGTGGATAGTAGCCATGATTGTGACTCCCTTGCTGCGGTCCCTGGTGCGGGGCGTAATCTGCCATACCTCATGGTGGGGAATCCCAATCGCCGTCTTTCATACCGGTGATGAATCGGCCGAGATCATCCGGGAACTGGAGATACATCCGGAAATTGGACTGAGGCCGGTAGTCATTCTTTCGTCCTCTCACACCGTCCGCCCCAGGCATAGCCTCCCGGTTCTTGATATTCGGCTCGCCGCTTCCGTGAGAGCCTGCGGAGTCGAGCGGGCCATGATCGCTCTGCCTGACGAAGGTTCCGGCAAACTGCTGCAGGATCTGGAGAAATTCGAAAGCATATTTCCTCGTCTGCTGATGATGCATAGCTCCACGGCTCCTTATAGCCTCAGTGTGGACGCCTGCCAGTTGGGCGGGTGCTTAGCGGTCGAGGTGAAAAGAGACCTGCTTCTCCCTCTCCCGAGAATGACCAAGCGGGCGATCGATCTATTGGTCGTAGGCCTCACCGTCCCCATGGTGGCGCTTACCGTTCTGCTGGTCGGCATGCTGGTGAGGCTGGAATCCCCGGGCCCTGTTTTTTATGGTCATCGCCGTGTCGGCCGAGATCACTCGACATTTCGCATCTGGAAGATCCGGACGATGCAAGTCAATGGCGACCAGCTGCTGCAGGATGCCCTGGCCAAGGATGGGGCCCTGCGCGACGAATGGCAACGCGACCGCAAGCTGCGGTGTGATCCTCGCATTACCCGTGTGGGCAGGTTCTTACGGAAAACCAGCCTCGATGAATTACCCCAGCTCTGGAATGTATTGCGGGGGGAAATGAGCCTGGTCGGCCCACGTCCGATTGTGGAAGAAGAAGTGCCTGCGTACGGACAGAATTTCTCGTTGTATTGCCGAGTGAACCCGGGCCTGACTGGTCTGTGGCAAGTCTCCGGGCGGAATGCTGTAAGCCGCCGGGACCGGGTTCGGCTCGATAGTTATTACGTTCGCAATTGGTCTCCTTGGCTCGATCTTCATATCCTGGCGCGTACTGCCAGGGTGGTATTAACCGGACAGGGAGCTTACTGACTCACCCTGGCCACACTGAGGATGATCTCTTCGGTCACCAACCCATCCGATCCTTGTATCCGGCAAGTAACTCGGCGCAGCCTGCGGAACGCGGTGGGACGGCTCGCGCTAAGGGAGAGAGAGAAAAATGATGAAGTCGCCAAGAGACAAGCGAATTTTAGTCACCGGCGCGGCCGGTTTCATCGGCGCACATCTCGTCCACCGCCTGCTTGCGGATGGATTCGAAGTGGTGGGTGTGGACAACCTGAACAACTATTACGACCCCAGGCTCAAGGATGCACGGCTTCGCAAGCTCTGCATCGGACCCCGATTCTGGTTCTTTCCCCTTGACCTGGCCGACAAAGCACGCGTGGAAAGCCTTTTCCGCAACGGTGACTTCGAAGCTGTGATTCATTTGGCCGCGCAGGCCGGAGTAAGGCGGTCCATCACCAGTCCTGACGAGTATGTAGCCAGCAATCTCGTCGGCTTCGTCAACGTACTCGAAGGTGTTCGCGCATGCTCCTGCCGCCATTTCGTGTTCGCGTCTTCCAGCTCTGTCTACGGCTCTCACAATAAGATCCCCTTTGCCGAGGAAGACTCCACCGATTACCCGGTCAGCCTCTACGCGGCGACCAAGAAAAGCAACGAAGTTGTGGCCCACGCGTACAGCCACCTCTTTCACATTCCGACGACCGGGCTGCGGTTTTTCACGGTCTACGGTCCGTGGGGCCGTCCGGATATGGCAGTCTTCAAATTTGTGGATGCGGTCATGGGCGGCCGCATCATTGAGCTCTATAATTTCGGCCGCCTGCAGCGCGACTTCACCTTTGTCGACGATATCGTAGAGGGAATTGCTCGCCTCCTGCCCTTACCGCCGCACTGGGATAAAGCCGATGGGCCGGGCGCCCAGGCTCCGATGCGTCTCTGCAACATAGGGAACCAACAGCCAGTTGAGTTACTCCACTTAGTGCGCACCATTGAATCTTGCCTGGGCAGGTCGGCGGACATTCACCTCATGCCCATGCAGCCGGGCGATGTCTACCAAACCCAGGCCCGGGTCGAGAAACTGAAAGCCGTTACAGGGTATAGCCCTCGAGTCCCCATCGAAGAGGGGATACGGCGATTTGTGGAATGGTATCTTGACGAATATCTGCCCCTTGGTCTGGCGGACTCACTGCCGTTTCCTCTACCCCCGCAGGCGCAAAGCGTCCGTCAGGATGTAGCCGCAATCGCTCGCGAGGGATAGCCTTCACAGACATTCCATGATTTGGCCCGGAAAGGGAAATTAAATGGACACTGTAACAATCATTAGTATGTTGGCCATCGGTTGCCTCCTGGCGCTGGTCGTTCTCTTACAACTACGTAAGCTTTCGGACCTCACGGGCAGAGCGATGGACCAGTCGGCAGTCCTCAACCGTATCGATTGGCTCCAGGCGCGTGGGGAGCAGGCGGATCGTACCGCGAGGGATGAGGTCGCTCGGACCCGTCTGGAGCAGACCGCCCTCGCCCAGGGTCTTCGCAGTGAGGTGGTGAGCTCGCTGACTGGAGTCGGGGACTCTCTCTCCGGCAAGGTGGAAGGGTTTACCAGATTGAACGATCAGAAGCTGGAGCTTCTTCGCTCGGGCATGGAGCACCGCCTCGATTTCTTTACCACCGAATCCGCACACAAAGTCGATGGGTTGACCCAGGCCATCGCTGCTTCGTCTGGCAAGCTGCAGGATGAGCTCTCGACCAGGTTGGTAGAGTTCAAGTCTTCCCTGGATACAACGATCATGCAAACCCACACCCTTCAGGGCCAACAAACGGAAGCCATCTCAAGCGTGATTCGGATGTTGCAATCGGGTGTCGATGGGAATCTCTCCGAATTGCGCGAGGAGACGGCTAATTCTTTCAGAAATCTCGGCGATAGCGTGTTGTCGACCCTTACCGGCATCTCCCAGATGCAGCAGGCGCAGCTGACGGAGATGCGAAATACCGTGAATGCCCGGCTGGTCAATATTCAGGTCGAAAACGAAAAGAAGCTGGAGCAGATGCGGCAGACGGTGGACGAGAAGCTGCAGGGCACGTTGGAAGCCCGCCTGGGCGAGTCATTCAAGCAGGTCAGCGATCGCCTGGAACAGGTTTACGTGGGCCTCGGTGAAATGAAGTCGCTGGCGAAGGGGGTAGGCGATCTGAAGCGAGTGCTGACCAACGTCAAGACGCTTGGAAGCTGGGGCGAAGTGCAGTTGGGCGCAATTATCGAAGAGATCCTCGCCCCGGACCAATTCCGGAAGAATGTGGCCACCGCGCGCCCGGATGAGCGTGTCGAGTACGCGGTTCGGTTGCCGGGCCGCGATAGCCACGGCGAGCCCGTCTGGCTTCCCATCGACGCGAAGTTTCCCGTCGAGGATTATCAGCGTTTGATGTATGAAACCGAACGCGGCGATGTGGAATCGATCGAAAGAGCCTCCCGGCAGTTGGAGACAACCTTGCGGATAAGCGCAAAGAATCTAGCGGAAAGGCACCTTGCGCCGCCGCGGACAACCGACTTCGGCATCCTGTTTCTGTCTACCGAAGGTCTATATGCGGAAGCCATGCGAAGGCCTGGTCTTGCTGATTCCATCCAACGCGAGCATCGCGTCGTGCTGGCCGGGCCGAGCACCGTGGCCGCGCTCTTGAGTGCCCTGCAAATGGGGTTCCGTACCCTGGCCATCGAAAGAAGATCGAGTGAGGTTTGGGAGACCCTGGGTGCGGTAAAAACGGAATTCGGCAGGTATGCGGATGTTCTGGCCAAGGTCAAGAAAAAGCTGGGCGAGGCACAAAATACCATCGACAGCGCGGAGACCCGCACCAGGGCTATCCAGCGAAGACTGAGGGACGTGGAAGACTCTGATGATCCGGAGCTTGCCTCAGAGGCCCTGGCGGAAGAGGAAGCGTTGGAGGAGATCCCTGTTCTGACTGGCGGGAATTGAGGTCCGCAACCCAACCAAAGCGGAATTCGCTCTTGCCTTGACCTCGTCTCGCAGACTGGTCGCTGGCCATGCCACCTGCGTAATCGGTTTTGCTTTCGAAACTCTGGCTAACACTCCCTTCGTCATAGCTATGGGAACCAAGGCCACGCCCCCTCGCATCCTCCGACCGAGGAGCCTGGGCGCTGTCTGCCGGTAAGAAGCCTTTGCATGGTGGAGACCGCGCGGCCTGGATGAAGGGAAGCCATGACTATCCGTGCAAGCATCGGCGTCGTTCTGCTCAGTCCTCTGCTTTGGGTCAGTGTGCTGTTCGCACAGCAAAATGTCCCTCCAACGTCAGCTTCTGAATCCAGAATCGACCTCGACGTCGTGGTTACGGCAAAATCCGGGCCTCCTGTCGCCGATC
>Ga0210401_10008760_pt1 | contig 10006 bp, 8 predicted proteins | sample IncBWH32MmetaG_FD_150866 | JGI IMG/M metagenome (GOLD analysis project Ga0210401, IMG submission 150866) | Forest soil microbial communities from Barre Woods Harvard Forest LTER site, Petersham, Massachusetts, United States - Inc-BW-H-32-M | ecosystem: Environmental > Terrestrial > Soil >... | reverse complement strand
GCTGAACGAGAGTGACCGGCTCTCTTCCTGTAACAAGCGTGCCCGCAAAGCCATGGAGCCGCTGTCCACTCCCTTCCACGTGTATGCCTTTCAAACCGTCAGCGATGCCGACGCGGGCGAAGCGGCCGAAGATTTCGTCATGGCTTTCAATCTCGGAGGCATTCGGTTGAGCCCGGCCGCGTTTGAAAAACTGCGCTCCGAAATCTCCCTGGAATCGATTGACTTGAAACTTCCGGAGTTGTGGGGCAGCGAGAACTTCAAGCTCTTCGCCGGACTGGTAGCCGTGGATAACGACATTTTCCGCAAGATTGTTTTGCGCGAAAGCCGCGTCGCCCAGGTCGATCCCCGCAACTTTACCCTGCAGAAGTGGACTGAGAAGGCTTACTTCGAGGTTTGCACCGATCCCGCCATCTATGCCGAGTTGGAGCACGAGAAGGCGGCTGCAATCGGCCGCTCTTAGCTCACCCGCATCTAATTTCTCTCACGGCAATCGGAACCAGACGACTTTGCCCTTGGGCCCCACCGCGACTGCCTGTCCCGGAGCTGCGAAGGTCGCTGCGTTCAGGTTCATGTCCCATGACGCTTTCCAGGTCCTGTTGTCAGGATCGTCGGTATACGCAGCGTGGCTGCTGCCTACCGCCAGCAGATGCCGCGCATTGGAAGGATCCAGCGCCACCGCCGAGATGAATGCCTGTGGCTGAATCTGGGCAACTCTCCAGGTTACGCCGCCGTCTTCAGTCAAAGCCAAATGCGCACCCTGCAGGTCCGGCTTACGGTAGTCTCCTCCTCCGATGACGCCATATTGCGCATTGTCGACGGCGATCGAGAATATCCCGGCAGAAACACCGTCGTGATCGATCGGCGCGTCGGTGGCAGCCCAGGTCACTCCTCGATCAAGCGAGCGAAAAACGCGCGCTGCATTGACTCCCGTAGCCAGTAACACATTCTGCCCACCCTGCACTGCGATGCAGGTGCCGCTGGCGGCAAACGCTCCCTCTTCGGCGAGCGAGTGCGGACGATAAGACGCGGGCAGCGAATTCCAATGGGTGCCTCCATCCTCCGTCGCGATCAATTCGAACTGGCCATCAATCGGGTCGCCCACGGCGATTCCGTGAGTTCGATCCCAAAACGCCATGCAGTCGAAAAAGCCCTTCGGATCGCTGTTGGTGAACTGCAGCGTCCAGTTGGCACCCCCGTCGATCGTCTTGTAGATGCGTGATTGCTCACCTGTACCGATGGACAGCAGGTACGCTTCATCGGCACTGAACGCCTGCACATCGCGAAAATCGACCGTCTCCGCGCCAGGGACGTGTGCCGAGATCCAGGTGTTGCCTCCGTCGGTGGTGCGCAGGTAAGTCCCGTGCGTGCCGCTTGCCCAAACCACGCTCGCTGACACGGCGCTCAACCCGCGGAGATCCTCGGTTGTATTGCTGTTCTGAACGGTAAAGGACTGCGCCAGGGAGACAGTCGAAATCACGAGAGGCCAGAGCCAGAATGGGCGCATCCGGGAGATTGTCTTACAACCGGTGCTTCAGTAGCGAATCTACGGCTTCACGGCACTTTCGCGGTTAGCCGGGTGGGCATTGCCACTCCGGCGGCCGGGTTCCGTGGCGCTTTTGAACTCGAGCTTCCATTCCGGCAGGCAGCGGGTTGTCCGGATCATGTGGGTCGAGTCCGACTCCTCGTCGTCGCGAGCCACCACATAGGTGCGCATGGTGTAGCAGACACCGTCCCGTTCGACCTCGGTTGGATTCCAATGTTGGCGGATGTTGTCCATCGCTGTCGTCAGATCAGCATCGGGCGAGGCCTTCGCCCAACTGTCACCGTGCGTTTGCGCGAAGCTGGCGGCGGGAGCCGCGAAGAATACGATCATGATAAAAAGCAGGATAGCCAGGAGGCCGGTGAATCGCATGGGGATACCTCCAACTCCACAATTATAGCTCCGAACCGAAGATCAGTAGCCCAGCCTGCGCGGGATCGGTTTGAACGGAATCATCACGATCGCCTCCACATCCACATTTGCGTCGTTCTTCATCGCGGGCAGAAAATGCCAACGGGCGAACGCCTGCTTCGCATAGTAATCGAGACGGGGATCCGCGCCATTCACCACTCGGATATCACCGACGCTGCCGTCAGCCCGAATGATCGCTCGCAAGGTCACGGTTCCCGAGACGTTTTCCCGCATGAGCTGCATAGGGTAGGCAGGATCGACCTTGTGATCGGCCACCGGGGCGCTGAGATCGCCTTTACTCTGCGTGCCGTCGAGTTCCGCGAACCGGATGACCCAACTGCCTCCTGCCGAGTTCAGATTCGGCATGTTCAGGGTCATCGAATAGAGAGGACGGTCATGAAAGATCTGCCTCTCCATTTGGCTCGGATTTTCCACCAGCGCGGCCTTGGGAGCGGCTACCCCGGAACGCAGAGCGTGGGGCGCAAGACTCGCCATCTCCTCCTGACTGCTTCCACCCTTACCCGTTGCTGAAGGATCGCCACCACCCGCCGCGGCCGTGGCGTTTTTGGCTCCCGCGCCCACGTGCAAACCAGAAGGCACTCCGCGCACACCGTTTGTAGCCCCTAACCCCGTCCCGCCAACCGTGCCGCTCTGGCTGGTTCCGTGGGTGCCGCTCAGGTCTCCGTTACGCAGGTCGGGCGTTCCTGTTGCATTAGCTTTACCTTCGGGACCGGCCGCGAAGGTTCCGCGCCGGTTGCCTTGCGGCGGTTCGGCCGGGGGCGTCACCGAAGGATGGATTCCGAGTGCAATTAAGTGTCCTCCGCCCTCGGCCGAGCGCGCGGAGGGTACCGAAGGAGGTGGAGGTACAACTTGACCTCCCGGGCTGCCGAGATTGCTCCGTGCTCGACCGCCACCGTTGGCGCCAGAGCCGCCCCCCGAAGTTTCCATCGAGGGCGGCGGCGGAACTACGGCTTTGCCACTGCCCTCCAGCGTCGACAGCGTACGCTGCGCCTCGACCGCCAGGCGCGGTGCGGGCGCGATGACTTCCGAGTGCCCAATATTGATGTCCCCCAGCTTGCGAACCGACGCGGCGTTGATTGCCGGCGGCGGCTCGACGACAGCCGCTTGCGGTCCTTGCAACGTGCGGCGCGTGTCCGCCACACTCGCATCTGGAGCCGGAGCCACGACGTCAATCGAAAGCGATGCGACCGCGCGCACATCGCGTCCCATGCCGGGTGCCGGTGCAATGACGCTTCCGGTGAACGAGTTCAGCTTGCGCTCGCTCCTTTGGTTGATCTCCGGAACAGGCGCAACAATCGAGGTCGCGGGCGCCTGCAATCGTGGATTCGTCCGCTCCAGCGCGGCGCCGGGCACTGGCACCGTATGGTCTCCCCAGGCCACGATGTTGGGCGTTTCCACATCGTGGCTCAACTTGATGTCTGGCGGCGTCACAATCGTCTGATGATGATTGTCGGCCTCGGGGGGTACTGAAAGGATCGGCTGCTTTGCAAAAACCGGGTCGCCCAGATGTGCCTTCGCGGCCTGCGACTTGCCCGTGTCGAGAGGCGGCAGATACTCCGACGGCGAATAGTAAATTACGTCAGCCGGATCGAAGCGCCGCGCCTGCGTGACGTGCGGCGGGGGAGGAAGTAACGTAGACACTCCCCAGGCCAGCGCCAGAACAATCCCGTGGTAAAGCAGGGACTCTGCAAATGCGGCCCACGGCAGACGGCGGGTGACGAAAACGTCAGGCCAGAACGGGGCAGGTGGGGAACTGATGCGTAGCGCCGGAGGCTGCCGGCGCAGAACCGTATCCGCCAGATTGCGGACGAACGCGCGCCCCCAAGGCTCCAATTCGACCAGCAGGTAGGGAGGATTCGGCCAAGGCCGCCTCGATGTAAAGCCCTCCTGCGCCTGCAAGTTGTCCAGCCCTAAGATTGAATTCATGACCCCGTTGGCAGCGGCGCAGAGTGCGTTCATTATAGCGGACCTTTGCGGCGACCCAACCAGCGAATGCACCCCTGTGTCGCTCTGGAAGACCGATGGCGCTGTAGTACCATTGGCCAGCAAGAGGCGCCTGTTATGTCTAGGAGATTGCTGAAAACGGCGGTTGTGCTGCTACTGCTTGCCACACCTTGGCTGGGTTTCGCTCAGGAGAAGCCTGCCGACAACAAGCCGGCCGACCGCCCCGGCGCCGAATACTCCGGCATGTACAGCTTTCTCAAGGATGGAGAGTTTGTTCAGGTAACCGTCGAGGACGCCGGTCATGTTACCGGCTTTATTTCCCGCTACGGCGAGTTAGACAGCGACAAGGGAGTCTTTCTCGATCAGTTCTTCAAAACTGGCAAGCTGGATAACAATGCCTTGACCTTCACCACCGACGTGATTCACGGCACCGCCTTTGAGTTCAAAGGTACGATCGATCGGGGAGAAGGCCGTAAGCCCGGCGACGAAGCCTATTATGTCTTGAAAGGGACGCTCGTCGAGCGAGTGACCGATGTCAACCAGAAGACATCCTCGCGGTCACGAGAAGTGACGTTCAAATCTTTCCCATCCGCCGCGGAAGCCTCCCCGGAAAAACACGACTAAGTCCCAACCGCTCACTTCCCGGCGGGCTTCAGGACCGCGGTACTGCGCTCGTCGCTCGCGATGATTCGGTAAAACTTCTTCAGTTCATCCGCTTTGCTCACCGGCACCGAAAGCTCCTTGATTTCGAACGTGCGGGTGTAGCCAATCACATTCCCTTTTACCTCTGTCTTGGAGTGGTAGCTGGCAAAGCCGAAATCGGCGTCGACCGGTGGCGGTACATCGTCCACTTCATAGCCGGAAGGCAATGTGATCTCAAAGGAGTCCGTATCCCGTACCGGACCTTCAAATTCGATGGGAAACTTTCGCGGTTCCTTGGTTTCCAGCAGTCCGCTGGCTTTGCTTCCCAGAACTCGAGGCCGTACCAGCAGCAGATTGCCTGCGTTCTTCGCGTAGTTTTCCGCCTCGAACGTGTACTCGAAGCCAAAGGGCAATTCTGTCTGCTCGATATTGATCGCGTTCGCCTTAGTGATCTGAAAGCTCGACAGGGAACCGCTGAGCACGGTTTCGATGGGCTTGATCCGATCGCTCGACTTCGTAACCGTACGGAGCGCCCAGCGCTGCGACGAGGCGCGGTCTCCAACTCGCCTCTCGGCCACGGTGCCAGACAATTTGCCCGTCCCATCGAGCGTCAACTTCGCAGTGCGCCGGATGCCGTTCAGGTCTGACGGTTGTTGTGGTAATTCGATGAGCTCCCCTCCCTCAGGAGTGATCAGCAATCCGTAGTTCGCTTGCAGTGGACCCGAGATGCGCCCGAAAGGAGTCAGCTCATCGGTCGGATCAAAGAAAAGAATCTTGCCCAACTTTGGGTGATCGTAGGTTGCGCTGAGCGAGGGATCATTCGTGCCGGCGGGCAACTTGATCGCCAGGATCATGTGATTGAACCGGGCATGGGTCGGAACCTGCGGGGTAATGGCGCCTCGTTCCGTGTTGATACTTAAATAGTAAGAATCAATACCAATCTCACGCAGCATCGCTGCCATCACCGTTACTTTGTCCTTGCAGTCGCCATAGCGGTGCGAAAAGATCTCGGGCGCGTAGTGCGGTTGCCAGCCCCCGATCCCCAGCTCAATGGCAACGTAGCGGATGTCGTGTTGCACGAATTGCGCCAGGGCGCGCATCTTGTCGAGTGGGCTGGCGCTGGACCCGGTAAGCGTAGTGACTTTCTGCTTGATTTCCGGCGACGCTTCGCTCCGGCCACTGACCAGATCCCGGTACCAGCTTCCCATTTGCTGCCAACTGACAAAGCCATTCGCGGCTGCTCCGCCCGGCGGGATGAGCGTTACAATCATCTCGCCCTGCACCCCATCCATCGGCGGCATGTCTTCTTCTTTGCGAATTCCCTTTATATTGCTCACCGACCACTCCGCCGACGTGCCAGTCTCGACCGGTTTCACTTCCGGATAGTTCAACCACGCCGTCTTGTATTCCCATCCGGCAGGCAATCGCAGCGAGAAGTGGCTTTCGCGCACCGGAACTGATTCCTGAAAGTCCCAGAACTCCTGCAGGAAAAGAGGTCGTTCTTCCACTTCATACTCATAGCCAACGATGTTTCCCGGATCCGGTGCTGGGATGTGCAGGACCTTGTCCTTCACATCGCGGATCAGTTCACTGCCTTCAATCTTGGGAAGCGAGATTTCAGCCGCCTCCTTGTCCTTGACTTCGTAATCTTTGCCTTGGGCGGGAATGCACCACCCACGCAATCCAGTCACGTTGCGATGGGAATTGAAATAAACAAAAACCGTCCCGTAGTCGCGGCCGCTAGGTCGTAAAATTTTGTATGCCTCGCGGACGTTTTCTTTGATCTTGTCTGCGGATTGCACGCTGACGACGGTTTCCGAGTAAAGCAGGACCGCGTCAGTCTTATCGTCATGATCTGGAATGGGGACGTTGACCAGCGCGTGCATCCAGGCGGGAGCGTCCCCCGCCGAGGCCCTGGGGCAGACGACGAGCAAGGCGATCAATATCACCCCGCAAATCACATACTTCGTCCAATCAGTTCGAGGTTGCGGTTGCGGGTTGTAGCACAATCTGGCCTTCATCGGCTGTCCTCACTACCTCGTAAAAACTGCGAACCGCTGCATAGTACTTTGCATCCAGCAACAGGGCATCGACGCTCATCTCTCGCGTCCAATGCAGGGCGCCGGCGTCATGGTCCACCCTGAGTTTGTAGCCCACAACCTTTCCTCCGCCCTGATCCTGCGCCGGGGGCGTGCTGCTGACCAGCCAACCCAGGGGCAGTTCGACCGTGACGTCATCCAGTTTTTTGAAAGGAAATTCGAAGTAGATCGGATGAACGCGACCCGTATGTTCAAACACCCGCTTCTCCGGCGCGCTAAACAATCCCACCGGCAAAAGTGCGCGCCGGCCTGCCGCTGAAGCCCAACCAGGAACCTTCAATTCGTATTCGGCCACCAAGGGCGCTTCCGGACCGCTCCAGTCCGGATGGTTCGTGAGATCCACATCGGCGGCGACGGGAATGTACTCCCGCACCTGGTCTTCGAGAAACTTCTTACGCTCGGCCTCGTCCTGATGCCGCTCTTCCACGCGCCGTGACATCGCCTCAAGCCCGGTGAACGTGATGGTCAGCTTGCCTTCCAGGCCCCCTGTACTCTCGTCGAACTTGAGTTTGGCCTTGCGCTCGATGCGCGAAGCTGAACTGTCGGGAAGCGTGGTTTGTACCCAGCCTCCACCGTTCTTGTCCATGCGCAGTCCCATCACGCTGGTTTCATACCACGGCAGCATCCCGAAAGGTGTGAACGCTGCCCCGGGATCACAATAGAGATCTTTTCCGTTAAGCTTGACCAGAACCACGTTTGCGTCCAGCCGGCTGCCGTCCATCAGCTTGGGATTGAAGAAGTAGTTGCGTCGATCTGACGCCCACACGCCGTAAGCCTCAATCCCCGCCGCTCGGACCAGCGCCAGATAGAGCCAGGTCAACTGAGTGCCAGAGCCATATCCACGTTTCCATACATCCTCCACGTTACTGGCGTCTTTCTCCTTGGCGCGCTTCTCCTCCTGTTCTGTCTTGCGCACTTCATACGATGTATTCCGAATCTGCTGCACGCGCGCGTAGATCTTGCGGGCTTTTGTCTCTGGGTCGTCGCCCGCTGAGACGATCTGCCCAACCGCCTCCTCCATCGCTCTGTGCTTGCCAATAAAGCCTTCCAGTTGGTCGTTCAGTTTCTTGCCACGGTTATGCCAGTACTTATCTACATCGGCTTCAAACCTGTCGCGGCTGTAAATGAAATCCACGCGGGACTTTAGTTCGTTCTCCGGAGGCATGAAATCTTCAATCTGAAACGCGGGAACATTCTTGGTCTCCAGGCGAACAATGTGATCTGGCCCCTCTTTGGGTGGGTCCGTTCCCGGTGGCAGCAGTTGCCAGCTGAAGCGAAGATCAAAGGGGTCGAAATCGCTGGTATAGGGCTTCAGCGAGAACTTGGCGGCTTTGGTGAAGAGCTCATCGCTGAGAATCCAGTGCGAACTGAAGATCTCATAATCATTGAAGTCCAGCGTGTAGGAGTATTCGATGATTCCTCCCGGCTGAACATCCGACAATGTGAAAGTCTTGGCGAGGTACTTAGTTCCTTTCGCTTTGATGATCGTTTTTTCGAACACTTTGCCGTCAAACTCGGCGATCGATCCGTCTGGACGAATGGTTCGGGCTCTGATCGCGGAGACACTTTCCGACTCTTTCAGAAATGGTATCTCGATGTCGGCATACTTTCGGCCCTCTTCAGTCAGGATCTTGACCCGAACATAGGTATCCTCGTGCCCGGTGCGCGCATTGTCGTCACGGTCCACCTGGCGGTAGAGAATGACGGCCGGCGCACCCGGAGCCAGCGGCTCGGAAGTCATTCTTAGTTCGTCGGGCAACACCGGCTGGAAACCGATCCCGGCAAAACACGTGGAACCGAGGATCACGCTGGAAAGCAGGCCAAAGACGACCGACAGGACAGGGCGATAGCGAAGGAACACGGCAGAACTCCTTTCGCAGTTTCGTGCCGAGTTGAACGTACGCTCTGCGTGAAGTGAGGGCCGCGGGGGTGACGAAGTGACCCGAGCCATACCTTACTGCGCTCCAGCGCAGTTATACTCAGTTGAGCCGACAATACAAGCAGGCATCCGCAGTGTCAAGGAAAAGCAGTATTTATGGGTACTTCGCACACGCGGCAGTGACTTACGATCCTACACGGCCGACCTAGGTGGGGTTAGTCAGGCTACATAAATCGAGACCAGGCCCCTCCGCCCTTCTTTCACGCGACGGAACACCACGGATTTCCAGTGTCTTAGAGCTTCAAAACTCCAACCTCCAACCAGATACCCGGTTGTGACTCGAATCACCCGCGAATGTGAGCCTCGTCACAGCATGACGGTACCCTCCCGTCGAGAATGGCTCTACCAGGCCGGGCCCGAAATCGGGGCTTATTTGCCGGGGAGGTTCGCCATGTCCGACGACAAACGTAACGTTCTAGAAGTCTTGAAATTTGAACTCAGCTTCCTCGAGCAGGGCGGATATGGCCGCAGCGTGCGTACGCCTTGGAAAGCCACGTCGGCCTTTCAGGACTCGCCCAGTTGCCTGAACTTCAATGACCCGGCACGGCCGCACGCCTGCAGCGAATGTCTGCTCACCGATTTCGTGCCCCAGGAGTCGCGCGAAGAAAGCATCCCGTGTCACTTCATTCCCCTGAACAACATGGGCGAAACGGTCGATAGCCTCGAGCGGCACTCCCATCAACTCGAATTGGAAGAGGCCCTGAAAAACTGGCTGCGCGCCACCATTTCTCGCCTGGAGAGTGATCGTTCCCAGAAATTGATCCAGCACTGACTCGCCTCGGGTGGCATAGGCCTAACCTATCTGCGCGGCTCCGGCCGCCGGCGGCGATATCAGCACCCGGCTTCCTTTACCGCAAGAGATCCAGCTTCGGGGAGAGAGTTTCCCTGAGCAACCGGAAGAATCCTATGCTTTCGAAATGTTTCAACCCGGGATGCTCGACTCCCTTTCGCTATTTGCGGCATGGCCGGATTTATCAGCTCGACATACCCGCCCCCGCAGGCGCATCAGGCTCAGCGCGGCGCCGTGAGTTCTTCTGGCTTTGCGGCCACTGCTGTGCCACCCTCACCGTGGTCGTGAAAGAAGGGGCGGGCGCGGTGCAGCCACGCTTCCGCGAGCCCGTTTCCCGCCTTCGAGTCAATCAGACCGAGAAGGAAGAGTCTCTCGTACCTTAGACAGACCGCTTGCACTGCTTGCCCACGGACGCCGGAATCCCTGTTTGCCTCGCGCTTGCTCAGCAAACGATTGACTTACCTCCCGCTTTTTCGAAATGATGCCAGCACGGCTGGCCGATGAAACTCCGCATCACTCTCGGTGCTGTAGCGATCCTCGTCCTCGCTTACTTATGCGACGACATTTCCCTGCGATACCACATCCCCAAAAGCCGCCAGCCATTGGGCACGGTCACCGTC
>Ga0210401_10008759_pt1 | contig 10006 bp, 6 predicted proteins | sample IncBWH32MmetaG_FD_150866 | JGI IMG/M metagenome (GOLD analysis project Ga0210401, IMG submission 150866) | Forest soil microbial communities from Barre Woods Harvard Forest LTER site, Petersham, Massachusetts, United States - Inc-BW-H-32-M | ecosystem: Environmental > Terrestrial > Soil >... | reverse complement strand
TGAATATCGGCCTTGGGCGTCGAGATTTCGCTGGGGCCAAACGACACTCCGCGGCTGTCTTCCGACGTGTCGTATTCAATGCGAGCCGTCACCGGAATCAATCCCGGAGCGAGCGTTTCCGGCGGCGACCAGCGGCACTCGCCCTTCGAACGGAAATGCAGAAAATTTGCCGTCCATGTGTTCACCGAATCGATGTCGATGCGCGCGTCCCAGTGCAGCGGGACCACGGGAAAACTCGTATTTTGAAGCGCGGCAAACGCAGTGCTGAGGCTCACGCCGCGAATTTGCGTTTCCGTCCGAAACGCCAGCGTGTCGGTATCCATCTGCAAGTGGCCCGTAATGCTGCCGCCCAGCGCGCGAATATTCAGCTTTTGAACCACCAGGCGATTCTTCGCCATCTCGTAATCGCCCCACGTCTCCATTCCACCCGCATGGAACCACTTGTACGTCATCAGAAAATCGTGGCCCTGATAATGCCCGTTCGCGGCCCACTCGCCTGCCGCATACCGCGCCTGCCCTGAAAAATCCGCAATCCCATCCGGCGTGAGCGGCGAACGGAAAATCGTGCGCACATCCGCCAGGGTGAGCTGGCCGCGATAATGCAGATTCCAATCCGATCGCTCAAAGCTCGGAAGCTCAGCGCGAAGATTCAAATTCGAATGCGGCAGTTTCAATGCGAGGTCATCGAGCTCAAAAGAATCGGGATGCAAAGTGAATTTCGCTGCGATGTCGAACAGAAACGGAAGGTCGCGTCCGGCAGCCAGCTGAATTTGCTGCCATTGCAGGTTGCCGACGTACGATTCGGTCTGCGCGGATGATGCTCCGGCGAGACGCAACTGGAACTGCAAGTTTTTCCCGAGCATGGCGAGCGGACCGCTGCGATTGTTGAGAGTAACGCTGCCGTCGCGAAACTCGAGATGCCCGATGCGCAAACTGAAAAGAGTTTCGCGCCAGGGCCGCTTGCTTTGCGCTACGCGCGGCGTCGGCAAATTACTCTTACCGTTTTTGTCCACCCGCACTGCCAGTTGCGGCTGGTCGAACACGAGCTCATCAATCGCGATTTCCTTGCCGGCCAACGACAGAATGTGAATATCTACATTCACGTGCGCCGCATGGAAAAGCGGCGGCGTTCCAGGCGCTTCAAGCCCGTGCAGCGTAAGGTCGTCAAGCTCTGCGCGGAGTTGCCAGATGTGAAGATGAAATCCTCCCAAATCGACGCGCGCGCCTGTGCGTTGTTCGATCTGGCTCACCACCACATGCCGCACCCAGCGCTGCACGATCCCCGTCTCGATCAAAAGCAGCCCAACAACACACAATGCCGCCACGGAGAGAATCGCGAAGCCCAGCCAGCGCCGCCAGCGAACGCTCACGGCTTGGCTCCCTGATCGACCAGGTCTATCTTCAGGTGCTCGCGCGTGTCGTCGAGCCACTTCGCCGCTCGATCGCTGATGGCGCGCTGGATCAGCACCTCGCGAATCGTGTCTTCCACGTCTTCAAGCGGCGGCACAGGTTGCTTCTTCGCCTCGAGCTGTGGCGCGAACTCATCGTGGTAGAACGTTTCGATTTGCGGTTCGTCCACTTGCGCCGCAGGGCGAAATCGGTAGTCAATGAATCGCGAGAGGAACAGTTGCTGCGTGAGAATGCGCCGCACCGCCGCTTCCGTGAGTCCTACGGCAGCGCTGCGCGCCTGAAATTCCTGCGGCGACGAAAACTGCTTCACGAACTCCTGGTAAGCGCGATCCACGTCCGCGGACGACGGAGTTGGAAACGCCGCCAGCGCCGCTTCGCCCCGCACAATCCATTGGTCGGCGAGCTCCTTGATGATTTCGCTTCGCGGCTTCGGCTTGCCATCCACGAGCTCTTGAAACGCGCTCAACTCGCGAACTTCACTTTCCGTGATGATGTCGTCTTCGATCCGGGCGGCGATGCCATCTACGGTCTCTTCCCTCGGCGCATCCCCGGCGCGGGAATCCGTGCCGCCTCCAGAAGATGGCGGCAAAGGTTCCGATGAGGAATGCGATTGTGCAAACGCGCGATTCGATCCCAGGCCAGCCAGGCAGGCCGCCAATAGCAAGAGGAAGAGGAGGCGCCACATTAGAAAACAGGTCCAATATTGAAAAAGAATTGGAAGTGCGGCAAGGCGAACTCTTTCGGGACCGGTGGTCCTGTTTGCGGGAAGTCTTCTCCCGCATAATGCGGTGGATTCAACTGATATCCAAAGTCGACGCGAACCGGTCCCACCGGTGTCGGATAACGCACGCCGACGCCGATCGTATGCGAGAAGTAAGGCAGGTTATTGTTGTTAGCCGGAGGTTTCCATGCGAACGAGATGTGGTTGATATCGGTGTACACATTCCCTGCGTCGTAAAACACTGTGCCGCCCAGCCGGTTTCCCACAAAAGGCAGCCTCATCGGAAAGCGAAGCTCCTGGTTAAACGCGAGGAGCGCCAGTCCTCCCACCGGAAACCCGGTCACCGGATCGCGAGGCCCCGCCTGGTTGAGCGAGAAACCTCGAATCGACGTGCCGCCTCCGGCGAAGAATCGTTCCGGTAGCGGGACGTCCACCTCTCCCGTGCCAGGAAGCGTTTGCTCCATGCCGAAACGCACGGAGCGCGCAAAGACGAACGCGCGTCCAAAAGTCGTGAACGTCGAGTTCTGGAACGACCCGCGGAAAAAGCTTGCCGCGGAGCCGAGTGACTTCAAGGCGATGCTCGCATCGATCGTGTTGAAGCTGCCGTGCTTCGCGTCAGCCGCATTGTCACGCCGGTCGCGCGCCCACGTCACCCCGAAACCGGAAACCAACGTCGGTTGGCTAAGCAGTGGAATTTCCTCTTCTTCGATTTTCAGATTCGAGGCGTCCACACGCCGGAAAAAATACCGGTATGCAAAGTTAGTGCGCTGCGAAACGGTTTGCACCAGCTGTACTGCCCCTTCATAACGCACCGAGGTGAACGTATTGATGTCCTGCGTCTTGTCCGCAAACCCGGTGAGCTGCAGGCTTAATTTCCGATTGGCAAGAAAATTGTCAGCCGTATAGCTCACCACAGCGCGGTATTGCAGCGTGCTCACTCGTACCTTGAACGACAGCGTCTGCGCTCTGCCGAACATGTTGGCCCGCGAAAGTTCCAGAATTCCGCGCGGACTTGCCCCGATGATCGTTCCGTTGGGACTCGAAGTGCTGGCGAGCCTCTGCACTTCGAATCCGCCGCCGTAGGCGAACGTGTACCGCTTTCCTTCCTCTGCGTCCACCACCACCACTTTCTCAGGGTCCGTTCCATTCGGATTCTGCGGCGCAATCGTCACACGACTGAACACGCCCAGGTTGTAAAGCCGCCTCTGCGTGTCCACCACTTCGCCTTCCCTCAGCGGTCCCGGCACGATTTTCACCTGGCGCGCCACGATTCCCGGGCGCGTGAACTGATAGCCCGTCAGCAGAACCCTCGATACTTCGATCTGCGTTCCCTCGTTGATGTGGTAGACGAGCTGAACGCGCTCCGGATCATTCCCCGGCAACACTTGATCCTCGAAATGTGCCTCCGGATATCCCTCGTTGTAATACATCGCAAGAATATTATTGCGGTCGCTCGCGACGCCGGCTTCTGAAAACGGCTGCCCCGGAGTGGAACCGGTAACCGCAAGGATCTTTTCCGTGCTCAGCGCGTGATTGCCTTGCACTTCGAGGCCGCTCACCAGCGTCTGCGCACCCTCTTCAATGTGAAATGCGACGAAAAGGTTTCCTTTCTTACCGTGATAATTATCATCCACCGCGGATGTCACTTGTGCGTCGCGAAAGCCGTTCGAAAGATACAGGCCCTTGATCGAATCGATATCGGCGCGCATCAGCGATTGGCTGAAACGCCCGCTTGACGCAAACGATGCAGTTTGAAGCTGCAGCCGCCCGTAAAGCAGCTCCCTGCTGAAGTACTTGTTTCCATCGAATGACACGGCCGACAGACGGAACTTGTCGCCTCGCGAAATTTCATAGCTGATCACGCGATCCTTGGTTTGTGCGTCCTCTCGCGAAGCCACTTTCACGTCAGCGTCGAAATATCCTTCGCGCTGGAAGAAATCGCGTATGTTGCGGCGGCCTTCCTGAAGCAAGTCCTCATCCACCGCCCCTTCGGCGTAGATGGGAAGCAGCTTGCGAAGGCGGCCTTTGCTGATACGCGCGCCGGCTAGCTCCACTCGCACGCGCGGACCGGCCGTCACGTCGATAGTCAGCGGCGTTCGATTCGCCGCTGGGTCATAAGCTCCGGGAGTGATAACCACCCCGGCGCCCAGATAGCCCTGGTTCACCAGGTATTTCTTGATTCGCTGCGAGCCGCGAGTGAGCCGTGCGGATGTGAGCGCGTTCTTCTCCGAGATTTTTGACTGCTTGATGAGCTCCGCATCCGCATAGCGCGTTTGATTCTTGAGGGTGATATTTCCCACGAGTGAGCGAACACCCGGATCGACGTGCACCGCGATATCCATCTGCCGGGTATCGTCATGCGGGCCCAGGTCAAAAGTGATTTTTGCGAGGTACAATCCTTCGCTTCGAAGCAGGTCTTGCAGGCGGCCGATTGCTTCATGCAGGGCGCTTTCGCGGAATGGCTCTCCGAGATTCAGGCGCAAGGCAGCGAGAGCCGCCGGGTCCTTGGGCGGGTCTTTGAGTCCGTCAATGCGCACCACGTTGTTGTAGTAGTTGCGGCGAACGATGAAGTCCACGCGCACGCCGTCACCAACCGCCGCAGCGGCTACTCGGATATCGGCAAAATCACCTGAGCGGTAGAGGATGCGAAGGCTTTCGCGCTCTTCGCCGAAGTCAAACGGCTTGCCGACTTTGATCGCCAGCACCAGCGATTTTACGGTGACGTTCGCGCCATGCTCATCCACGATGCGAATATCCGTGATGCGCCGGCCTTCAAACGTTGTTTCTTCGAAGCTCGCTGCGAAACTGACTTCTGCGCAAAGAAACACCGCCAGCAAGCACGCGAAACCGAACCAGATTCGCGGCTCCAACTCTGAATGCCATGTTTTCCATCGGAATCTCATGCGCCGGAGAGTAAGAAGTCAGGTTAGCACAGCCCCGTTGCCTGCCGGACGCGAAAAGGCGCTATCATCACGCTTTAGGCACGGAAGGAAGCGATGAATCGCGAAGAGCGCGAGAGATATTCCCGGCAGATTCTTTTCAGCGGAATCGGCGAGGAAGGCCAGGAGAACCTGCTGGCGTCGAGCGCCGTCCTGATTGGCTGCGGCGCCTTGGGCACCGTGACGGCAAATCTGCTGGTTCGCAGTGGTCTTGGCCGGCTCGTGATTATCGATCGCGATTTTGTAGAAGCATCAAACCTGCAGCGGCAGACGCTGTTCGAAGAAGCCGACGCGCGCGACGCGATTCCGAAAGCGATTGCCGCCGAGCGGCGCCTGCGCTCCATCAACTCAGGCGTCAAAGTGGAAGGAATTGTCGCTGACCTGACGCCCGACAATGCCCTCGATCTGCTCAGCGGATTTCCGCTCATCCTCGATGGAACCGACAATTTCGAGACGCGGTTGCTTCTGAACGACGCCGCGGTCTCGCTCGGCATTCCCTGGATCTATGCCGCGGCTGTCGGCAGCTATGGCGTCACCATGACGATCCGGCCCGGCGAAACGGCATGTCTCGCGTGTCTGCTCGAAAGTGGAAGCAATCATTCGGCGCTTGGCCCTGAAGACACATGCGATACGGTGGGAGTATTAAACGCGGCTGCAGGAATAGTCGCTTCGATCGAAGCCGCCGAAGCGACGAAGTTTCTTTCTGGCCGCCCGGAAGCTCTGAACCACAAGCTGATTTCGTGCGACGTCTGGAGCGGCAGGTTTCAGTCCATTCGCGTGGCGCGCAATCCGGACTGCCGCGCTTGCGTGCGCCGCGAATTCGTTCATCTCGACGGGCGCGCCCGCCCGCACGTGAGCATGTGCGGCCGCGATTCAGTGCAAATTCACGAACGAAGGCGCGCGCTCGATCTCGCCGAGCTCGGCCGTCGCGTCTCTGGCGCATCCGCTTCCGAGGTTCGCAACAATCAGTTTCTTCTGCGCTTCCGCGTGGCGCCTTACGAAATGACAGTGTTTCCCGACGGGCGCGCCATCATCAAAGGAACGCAAGATCCCGCGATTGCCCGCTCGTTGTACGCGCGCTACATCGGTTCGTAATTCGCAACGGAAACTTCACACATGTGTCAGTAGGGCGGGTCTAAGAGCCGCCCCTACTGCGTCGACCAAGATTCTTCGAGGAATAACTTCGTAAAGGGGTTCGTGAGAAAGAGGGTCGTAAGAAATTCTTAGCCGACGAAACGCCGCTGCGCCGATTGCCGCATCACCGCTCGATCCAGATTCTCGCGCGTATTCATCAGCGTCAGAAGCGTGCTCAGGATTCGCGCCTTCAGCTCATCAGACATCGGGAAGCCGCTGGTCGCGACGTGCACGAGCGCCTCGCCTCGGTCCGCGATTTTTCCCATGAGTTCGTTCTGCCGCTCATGGCTGTTTTTGCCCAGCGCCGATTCGCGCCGCATCTCCGCGCATTCCTGCTCTACGAAAAGCGTGTAGTGAAGGACGCACAGGCGGTCTCCGGCAAACCCGCCGGGGACGGTCATTTTGCATCCTTTTGACGTGCAGATTTCAGCCACAGCACACCCAGATAAAGCTCATACTTTTTGTAGCATCTCCGGGAGCTGATTTCCACAGGGTGGAAGCGGATTGATACCAATCAGATAGCGGCACGGGAAGCCAACTTGCCAGGCCGGCTTGCTAGGCGGGAAAGCTTTCTGACGATTGCACCGCGACGGGCGCCGGCGCGACTTGAGGAACAAGATCCTTGGCACGAATCGCGGCAAGAAGTACGAGAACGTTCGTTAGCAGGATGATGGCAAACGCCAGCGGCGTGAGGAAATCAAGCTGCGGCTTCATGGCGCGGACGGCATCGAGAGCCAGCACGGCTGTAATTAAACCCCTTGGTATCAATAACGTAGCGACTTGCCGCTCGCAGAGCGTCGTCCCGCGCCAGACCACTCGGCTGACCTGCACCGCAATCAATCGGGCCACGAACAGCACAGCCACAATTCCGAGCGATGCCAGAAACTCCTTATGCAACCCGCTGAAATCCACCAGCACGCCGAGCAGGACGAAGAAGAAGCTGCGCACCAGGAATGCCAGTTCCGCGTGGAACGAATGAATCGCGCGGCTCGGGTCAGGCGGAAGAATCCGGAAGACGAACGAGTCCGCCGAGTGCCGCGGGTCGGGCAGGTTCGCCAGAGCCGCGCCGAATGCCATCACCGCAAAAAGAGCAGTTCCGCCAACCGCGTGCGTAAACGCGTAAAGCAGAAGCACAGCGGCGAAGGTGAGCACCTGCCAGAATTGCTTGTCGGAGACGACCGGCAACAGGCGCAACCAAAGATAACCGGCAAGGACAGCGACGGCGAGCGCGAGAAGAAACTTGAACAGCAGAATCGCAGTGACCGCTCCTGCGATCGAACCGTGACTTCCAGGCGCGAGTCCTGCTCGGGCGAGTAAATCCGGGAGCGGGCCGCTTTTGATTTCACCGCCGCCGAGCGCGAGATCGATCAGCACGCCGACGCCGAGCGCGCCAAGACCATCACCGAACGAGGCTTCGATCACGAGCGTGGTTTTCACCGTGTCGCGCATCTCGAGCTGTTCGAGAACAGGCAGAATCACCGAGCCGCTCATGCAAGCGAGCGTCGCGCCGACGAGAAGCGAGGGCATCAGAGCCAGATGCAACGCGTACATGCAGAAGTAAGAGACTCCGACGAAGGAAAGCGAATAACTGAGCAGCGCGAGAACCGCTCCCGCGCCGAATTGTTTGAGTGCGCTGCGAAGATCCAGCTCAAGGCCCGCCGCGAAGAGAATCAAGATCAGCGCGAGCGTTCCAAATCCGCGGGTTACTTCGCTGAACTTCGAACCGTCCACCCAGTGCAGCACCGGCCCGAGAGCAATTCCTGTGATCAGCAGAACGATCACATCCGGCACGCGCGTCCACTTCGAGAGCCGGTTGGCGACGAATGCCAGAACCAGCAGCGCGCCCAGCAGGCCAAAAAAAGTTGTGAGGCTGGCGGTCACAAGCAGCTCGCGCTATCTAGTTTGCGGTGCCTATTGATTTCGGATCGGTTGCGCCGATGCGGAATTGCGTCCAGGGGCCGGCTTCCATGTCGCGCATCACCGGCGCCTGCCAATTGAATTCCGGATGCTCCCGCAGGAATTGCGCGGCATCAAATTTCGCGCCGCAGGGATGCCCGATGCGCGCGACGAAACTCATGTTACCGGCCATCTTGCTGTCCATCACTTTGCCTTGTACGGCGCCCATGGGCTCGTAAGGCGGCATGTCCCATGTCTTATCGCCGTCCACGGACGTGTCGCCGTGTCCGCAGAGCGTCCGATGATCCGCCATCGGCTTTTTTGTGTAGGTGTCGTAGTGATCGGAGAGAAAAGACTGGGCCATGGCGATGTCGATCTGGCCTTTGTTCTCGTTCATTAATTGGTCCCATCGAGCGTGGCGCGCGTTGGGAGAACTGGCCATATTTTTGGGATCGAACGTGGTGTCGTCGCGCATCACGGCGGGATCGCTCACGAAATTCGAGCCAACGAAAACTCCGTCCATCGTGCGATAGAGTTTCGTGTGTTGCAGCCCCTGCTCGAACTGGGCGATTTCGCCGGTCTTGCGGTCGCCGAGCAGCCAATCGTTCGCGTAGCCGCCGTTATTTCCTTCCATGACGATTTTCACGTAGTCGTCGATTGAGCCGGCGTATTGCATCGCTTTGCGAGCGCGGGCGAATTCCGGCTTGCCGTTGTAATCCCAGCCGTGAAAATTCGAGATGGTGGTTTCAGTGATCATCATCCCGTCGGAATTGATTCCGAAATCATCGTCGCTCGCGATTACTCCTGGAAAGCCGTCCATCAGCATGCGGTAACCCTGCTGCGGAACGATGTCGAAAATAATGCGCCAGCGCTCGCCGTTCAGGTAGCTGGTCCAGTTGTTGTGCGCCATCACGATCTGGTGATCTTTCGTCCAGCTGCCATTGGCGACGAACGCGCTGCAATTTTCCGGGCTGTTGATCTTCGGCGCGTTCTGCGCGTGCGTCTGCTCGTTGACCCAGGGAACGTAGTAGCCGGGCAGCTCCTCGAAGGCATTGAGGGCGACGATGTCGTAGAGATCGAGGTTCACTTTGCGCGCCTGGAGTCCATCGACGATGCCTTTGAGTTCGGCTTGATACTCGGGATCGATTTTGGGCCACAGCATCTGGCGGGCGGCCGTGCGAAAAAATTCCCAGTCGCGCTGCGTGACGTGAGTCATCTGCAGGCTAACGGCGGCAAACGCGTCGCCAATTTCCGGCGCAAGCAGGTAGCCGTGCTGGTAGCCGACGTCGTGCGGCGAGCCTTCGAGGTGGACGTAAATCCAGCCGCCGCTTTCGAAGCGGTAGGCTTTCGCGAGGAGAGCGTCGTCAGCAGGCGCGGGCTTCGAGTTTTTCTGGGGAATTGTGGCGCCAGCGATTGGTTGCGCCGCTGCTTCGACGATGGCTCGGCGGCTTACAACCAGAAGCTGCGCGGCGAAAACCGCAAGTCCCAGCAACATCAGAATGAAAGGCAGACGATTGCGGCTGGATCGCATCAGCAGAACTCCTTGGTGGAAGGGTTGCGAGACGCCATGTTAGGCGTGGTGAGGGCGCGATGCAAGAGGCGGGTGAGGCGTGACTCGTGACTGGCGACCTGTAACTCGTGACTCGTGAAAACTTCAGGCAAATGGGGGCCAAGGGAGCGACAGGCATCCGTCTAGTACATCCTGGGCGCGAAAAGCGGGATTTGTAACGATTAGAACTTCGATTTGGCGTTTGTTTTGAGCGAGTTGCGAGCAATTCTAATCGCAGTGTAACGATTAGGTCCTGGAGGCTCGAAACTGGAGGATGCGGGCTGGAAGGGGCGGCGCACGGCTGGCCATCGGTAACGAGTTTCAGCGGAAAAATCACCAAAAATTTGCGATTAGAAA
>Ga0210401_10008758_pt1 | contig 10007 bp, 10 predicted proteins | sample IncBWH32MmetaG_FD_150866 | JGI IMG/M metagenome (GOLD analysis project Ga0210401, IMG submission 150866) | Forest soil microbial communities from Barre Woods Harvard Forest LTER site, Petersham, Massachusetts, United States - Inc-BW-H-32-M | ecosystem: Environmental > Terrestrial > Soil >... | reverse complement strand
GCCCACGAACATGGCCTATCTTGCCAGCCTTGCCCCACCCGAAATGCGCGGCCGCTACATGGGCGTTTCAGGACTCACCTGGTCATCCGCCCTTATCCTCGGCCCGGCCCTGGGAATGAAACTGCTGGCCGTTGAGCCGGCTGCCTACTGGATAAGCTGCGGCGCGCTCGGCCTTTTCGCCGCCGCAATTATTTCGGGGACAAAACGATCAGCTCTGGTGGAAATCAAAAAATGAACACCACGGAATTTATCTGGCTCTGAGCGTCGCTTCCGCCTTTGATTCCGTTGCCGCGCAGTCAATCGTCCGACTGATGTCGAAATTGAAGCTCCAAACCACGAATCTCATTGAGCGAAAGTGCAAAAACTGACACTCAAACGCTTGATGCCGGCGTTAACGCCGCACTTAAAAGCTTTCGATCTTTGTCTAACGAGGCGAAGGCCAGTTAGCTGCAAGCGTTCTTATCAGCCGCCGCTTGCGCATAAACGCGAGCCAACTGCGGAATTTTAAGTTCTAAACTAGACGACAGCCTACGAGTTTCTGTCTCCCAAGAAGACATCCGTTCGGCTCCGGCTCGGATTTCAATCAAAGCGGCTTGACGCGCCTGGGCATACCGCAATTTTATGGCCCGAATTTCACTTTGGGGAATTGGCGTGTTTTGATTGAATCGGAATTCGGATTCGCACTTTAACCGCCAGGCAAGAAGGTTGCCGCGTAGCACCGGCCCGATACCGGCAACTTGCATTGTGGGTGTAATATCAAGCGCAGATTCAAATCCGTAAGCGATGAGTGTTGCTGCTTTGACAGCGCCGATGCCCGTGATACGACTATAGTTGATAAGTTTTGCGTCTAAAAACTGTCGCAACTGGGCTTCACGTTTTTTTGCCTCCAGGGCTTGTATATCCGCAATTTCACTCGAATTGGCCTTTTGGAATTGTTGATAAGCCGCATCAACTTTGTACTTAAGATTGCGAACATTCTCCTGAAATATTACAACAATTGATCGGAGTCTTTGCAAATTATCTTCCATTTCACGCTTGGATTGATCCGCAAGCAGGGCCCGAGATTTACACTCCTTTTCCCATTGGGCCTTGTCGTTTTCATATTTTGAAAACGCATTTTCGTACAAACCTAACTCTGCTGAATAGGCGCTCAATTGTGAACGATATTGTGATTCAAGATTTGCTTTCGCACGCAAATAACCGGATTCGGCTTTTGCTACCCACTCTGCATGTTCATCCTGAATTCGCTTTGCCTCAATTTCATGCTCTTTGAGCCGAATCGCATGTAGCTCTTCCGCTTTCACTCGCTCTGTTTCTTTAGCTAAACGTATAGCTTCTCGACGAATGTTTCTTTCTTGTGCAGCCTGGTTTGATTTTACGAACCAGGTTGCGAGAAATATAATTACTGCAATTCCAGCGAAAATTGCGGCCTCTGCGAGTTGAAGTTGAACCGAGACAAAACAGGCTAACAAGAAGAGCGAAGCACCGACACCGGATAAGCGAGCCTCTTGTTCGCCGGTGCCAAGAGGGAATGACGGGATAGGCGCAGGCGGAAGCATCTGTGGAACATTTGGCAAATTCGGCGGAAGCAACGCCGGTTTGGGCAAAGGCGTGGGCTCTATTGGCGGTTGCGGCCTACTCAATTTAGGGGGAACTGGACGAGCCATTGGCATTGGCCGAGCTTTCAAAATCAGTAATGGGAAGGAACCGATATTCTTTTTCATTAAATCACCTGTAGTGATTCTACAAATTATGTTCCAGTAAATAGTAACATCCGCGACTGTTCCATCAGTTCCCGAATGAATTGCTACGGAAATGAAAAAATTCGGGCCACCGCCGCTGAGTAGTTGACACCAAGGGCAGCTTGATAAGGCATTCCAATATTTATGACCTGGGTCAAATTGGCATTTCTTCAGTGCTGTGCGGAGAGATTCCAATTCATGCGCCCATTCTCGACCGGTGGGCCTTGCATTTGGGCGATCCGAAAGGGGCAAAAAAGATCTGTCAAATAATTGAACTAAAGTTTTTGGAATTGCTGAAAGTGGTAGAGTATGCGGCGGCGACTTCACCCCTCGTTGCAACGTCTGCGGGCTAAAAGCGAATAAGTACCGCTGAATCGCCTCGTGAATTTCAAAGTTTTGGTTAGAAATTGGAACGCCTGCAAACGGATGTCTCCCCATGAATAAAAGTTCAAAGATCAAAACAGCCAGTCCGAACCGGTCATGGTTTGGAGTGCGCTCTAGACCGGCGTAGCCATTTCGATTAACCTGCGCTTGCAATTCTGGAGGCGTCCAAAGCGGAACCCCTACATCACAATGAAAATATCCGTTCCCGTTTTTAATTTGATACGAATCACAATCAATCAATCTTACTTCTCCGTTGTTTGTAACGAGTAAGTTTTTCTCGTTTACGTCGGCCATCACTACTCCATTTTCATGGAGCGTCTCGAAAGCAGCCGCGCAGTTTCTGGCAACATGAGTCAAAAACTCCCAATCAGCTGTCGGAAACTCCAAATGCCGATCTCGCGGCCCGTAGAGCCGATGAATTTCCTTTCCATTCATTCGAGGCATGACGAATCCCCGCACCGTTTGCCTGTCGTTATTTGAAAAAAGAAGTGAAGCCGGCCACGCGGCGACACTCTGCAAAGATTTATTACCTAAGCGTCTTAGAAATTCGAGTTTTCTTGATTTTTGTAGAGGAGGCGGCGAGTGATAAATTTTTGCAACCCAAGTGGCGTTGTCCGCCACCTCATGGATAGAACCTTCCCCACCCGGCGTGGTTATCTCGCGACCGAGTTTGACAATTTCGCCACGCTCATTTACAAGCGCCATCTAATCGCTTTCAGTATTGCACCGGCAGGCGAGCACTAAAGTTTTATCATCATCGGTGCGGTTAGTTATATCCTCTGATGCCAAGAACGCTTGCAGGGGTGCGATCAGGCTTGTTTCGTCCTTACAATTTTGAACCGAAGCAAACATGGGTTTAAAAAACGGCGCATGGGCGGTTCGAGTTGAAAAACTAAGGGCGAGCGCCTGAAGGCCATCGGTAAAACCAGCGAGCGCTGCTACCGTTCCTGTCAGACGTTCAAACTGCATCGTGTCAAGCGCCCCGTCCGATGTAATAAACGTCGTGATATTTGCAAACTCACCATTCTGGGGCCATGTAATCGGAATCAAATCTCCATCTTTTTCAACCACCCAAGCACCGTCACCAATCTGACAAAATATTGCATCGCTTTTGCCGACAATTCCAAAAAGCAACGTGCAGGCAAGTTGTGCAACTGTTGTTTTCTCACGTTCAGCAACAGTTGCAAAATGTTGTAACACTTTTCCCATCCACTCCCTGATTTGCTCTTTTGAAATTTCCGACGGGGCAAGATTTGCTTGCGAAGCGATAGAAAGCAGATGGTGAACTGCCTCAAAAGAGCCGATATGTGATAATGCTGCACTCCCGGCACCATCTGCGAGCGCAACCAGTAAAACCGTTTCTTCTCCTGATATTACACGAAGGAAATCACAACAATCTTGGCAGGGAATATCTGTCTTTTCGTGTGATGTTCCAATGACACTGACGGGAACGACCTTCCACATAAGGCCAATCAAATTTCTGCCCAACCATTCGGCGCAACTGGATTAGAAAGCGGAACAGTGTCACCTGGCTTCGACTGTGAGACAGATTGTTGAGAATTTGAAAGCCATTGAAAAAGGTCGCGAAAGCGAAGGCCTTTTAACTTCAACGGCGTCCGTGTTGGCGATAATTCCTTCAGCCGATCCATATCAGCCCCCTCCACGCCGACAGCAAAAAATGAAAATTTCTTTTGCTCCTCACCTTGTCGGATTTTTTCCTTCGCATCCGACCAAAACTGGCTGTTGGCATCAGTTGGGCCGCCATCGGTGATAAGAAAAACCCACGGTCTGTAAAATTGGATTCCATTTTGCCTATATTCTGATTTACGATCTTCTAGAAGTTTCAACGATGTCACAAGCGCTTCACCCATCGGCGTGTCACCTTTCGGCTCTAAAACAGGAGATGAAAAACTTTCAGCCGTTGCGAATTGTTGAATTACCTCAACCAAACCACCGAACGTCACAATCGCGACTTCAACGCGCTTCCGCGCCAATGTGTCAGCCGCGAGTTCGTCACGGTATAGCGTCAACCCAGCCTGAAGTTCGTTGATAGGTTGGCCGCTCATTGAACTAGAGATGTCGAGAATGAGCAGTGAAGCGCAGCGTGGTTCAGGATTATTCGCAAAGCCGATTTTTCCTGCATCAAAGGGTACTTGTTCCATATTGCTTATACTCCGCCAATGTTTTGTTGTGTCGGGGCCTACTAGATATTTTGTCCAATAGAGACCGAGGCCGGGAATCCCTACCGATACGTAATGCCTTCCAGCCGGAGAAATTCCAAAACGCAAACCACGAACCCCAATACTCCAGCCGACACCTTTCGTTGTCACCGTGGTGTTTATCGGCCCGTTGCGAAAGACTTTTCGCCATCGCCAACTCATACGTCATCCAATGATAGTGAAATGATGCCATTGTAAGCCCGAGAGACAAGGCTCTTTTCATTTAAACATCTGCACCTTTTTTCTCGCCATTTGTCAAAGGCGAAATGGGCCATTTTTATGCGTGAAGTGTCAGTGAAACCGTCTGCGAAAACAGTAAAAAGTAATCGAAAAGTTTAACGTGGCTAAACCCCCGAATTAATCTACTGTCGATTCCCCGTAGAATTGCATCAAATGAACAACGCTACAACCGAATGGGAAATCGGCCTTGCCGCCTGGATAATTCAGGACGGCAACTATGATAATTTCGAGACTGGCCAAACCGCGGAATTTGCTTTGGAGTTTTATTCGCCGAATTACAAAAAAAGTGAGTCACACTCCAAATCCTGCAACCGACTTGGTGGGGCAGAATACTCAATCGTCGGCGAAGTAATCTATCTGAGAACCGACATGTGGGTCCTCGATTTTGGCCTCTGTGCCTTCCAGGATTCAGAACCGCCTGAAGGAATCCGTGTCGGAGATTTCATTGCGGCTGAAATCTCTCTCGGCGTTGACCCGTATTTTTATTTCGAGACCCTATATGCTCTTCCCGGAATTCCGCCGCTCATCTACTCCTGGAAAATTAACGCCATTGACCAGCAAACTGCGCCATTTATTGAATCTCGCGAACCGTCAGGCCAAAAAGTCCTGATTCGTGACGGAAAAGTGCTAATTCGCGACGAAAAGAAGCTCGGTTATAAACCCATTACCAAAACAGATGCATGGAACGACGACGGCGGCCATGCGGAGTACGTCCTTACCTGCGCGCCCTTACCCAATCCGCCGAAATTTAAAAGCACAACCGTCAGATAAGTTTAATTCCAATGGACATGGTAGGGCGGACCTCCCGGTCCGCCAGGACGCGCATCAGCGCGGCCCAGTCAGGTCCATGGTGACCGCGAGTCTGATCTGTGATCTGCGGCACATTCTCCCTTCGCATCGCGGCCTTCGCGCGACCCCAATTTGGAATTTCAACCGGACATATGTTACCAAAAATCAGCGTTCATCTGCGAAATCTGCGGATCAATCCACCGAATAAAATAGCTCAAGAGGCGTGTCAGAAATCTCCGGTATCGCCGTATAACCCTTGTGAGCGAACAATATTTTAAGCGAACGACAAACCCATGACTACGATTATGGCAATCGAAAGGAAAATTATGCAAAGCAACGATATCAACGCCTTAAAAATAAAAATTCCGACCCTCTCTTTATTTGCCGGTGCCCTCTGCGCCGGGGCGACTTTCCTCCTGGCCGGCAGCGCGCCCGCGCAAAACTTATATGTTGCAAATGTGGGGAGCGGCACAGTCGGCGAATACGGACTGGACGGGTCAACAATCAATGCCTCGCTGATTTCCGGGTTGGACAACAATTCCTATAGCATCGCAATTTCGGGAAACGACCTGTTTGTCGGGGGCAACACTGTCGGCGAATACACAACCTCCGGGGCGGCGATCAATACCTCGCTAATTTTAGGATTGGATTACGCCGCCGCCATGGCGATTTCGGGAAACAACCTGTTTGTCCCGAATCTTTACAACAACACTGTCGGCGAATACACAACCTCCGGGGCAACGGTTAATGCCTCACTAATTTCCGGATTAGATGGGCCCGGAGGCATCGCGATTTCCGGAAACGACCTGTTTGTCGCGAATTTTTGGGACGGCACCATCGGTGAATACACGACTTCCGGGACGGTCATTAACGCGTCGCTGATTTCCGGGCTGGCTGGACCCGTGAGCATTGCAATTTCGGGAAACGACCTGTTCGTCGGGATTGATGGAAGCGGCGTTGAGCCGAACAACATGAGCAGCGTCGCCGAATACACAACTTCCGGGGCGACGGTCAATGCCTCGCTGATTTCCGGGTTGAATGAGCCCTGGGGCATGGCGATCTCGGGGAACGACTTGTTTGTAGCCAGTGAATATAATGGAACCATTGGCGAATACACGACTTCTGGAGCACCGATCAATGCCGACTTAATTTCCGGGTTGGACGGGCCCCTGGGCATTGCCGTCAGTCCAGTTCCGGAGCCGTCCTGCGCTACACTGGCAGGGTTGGGCGGGGCATCACTGTGGTTCTGGTTACGACGCCATCGCAAATAGCCAGGGTTTCCATTCCCACACCGCCTCCCTAATTGAGGCGGTTTTTTGTTTCAAAAAATCTGTGTTCACCTGCCCGTCCTCCATAGCTTCTTAGCGACGGAGGATGGCTAAAAATCAGCGTTCATCTGCGAAATCTGTGGATTCTCACCCCGTTTCAACGCTTCAACCTTTCAACGTTCTTGCCGCGCCGTAGCTCTGAGCGAAGGCGGGTCAACGTGCCGACAGGCTAAGTTTCGAAAAGTTCTAAAAAGTTTCGATTGTTCCTGTTGAACGTGCACAGACGCCATGAGAGTATGGCGGTGTGAGTCCAGAGTCCTTAGTCCGTAGTCCACAGTCAAATGCGGATTGCAGAGTCAACCACGAAACACACGAACTACACGAGCCCCGAAAGCTTTCGGGGGAATGCATGTTTAGACAGAATCAACCGAATCCGTCGAATGATCCGAACGGAAACTTAACCCAAATTAATTCTGCCAATTATGTTAATTCTGTCAAAATCAGGAATTTTCGCGTATTGATCGCCAGTGGCGCTGCCACCGTATTTCGCGGTTCACCGTATCCGTGTGCATCCGCGTCCATCCGCGCTTCTGGAATTCACGTGATTCCTTTGCGGACTCGGCGTCCTTTGCGTGAGGAAGAAGGGCAGAGAACGTTTTCACGCTTATTCCCGGTGGCCGTCCGCAAGGACTTCTATAATTTTCTCCCCTTCCTTTCAGTCGTTTCGAACTGTCCCGCGCAAAATGCACTGGGACAGTTCGTGTTTATCGTAAAAATCATCAGCGCAATGATTTACGAAAAAACCGGCCAATTGAGTCGAAAAAAAATTCCCGCATGATGGTGGGACAGTTCGCCATCTCTATCTCTTGACAAATTTCTATGAACGTGAAGGATTTTATTCACCTCGGCGTGCCATATGGACAGAGCCGCGCGCGTGATGGCAAGTGGCGTTGCCACCAAGCGGATTCGCTCCGGACAGGGCTAAACCGCTCCCTCACGGTCGCGGCTCTGTTGGGTCGGAGCCGCGCGCATAATTGCTAGTGGCGCCACCAAGCGGTTCCCAAACAGTTTTCAAATTAAATTATGAATTCCAAAGATTTTATTCACCTCGGCGTCCTGCTGGGCGAAGCCACTCGCCGGGCTGCCGATTTTGTTTCCAAATTCGTTCTCGGCGGCGGCGATAAAACCAGGCTGGAGAAGGTGAAACGGAACACAAAGCCATCGCCCCATCGTGGTCCGTAAACAATCGGCTGCTCTAAAATGATTTCGCAAATGGTGTGGAGACCATCGGGTCTGACTATTCACAATCAGAACAGTCGAAAAACCATTGATTTTATTGGTGATTCTCACGGGTTTGGGAAGTATACAGTCCCGTCCCCACTCGGGACTATATACTTGCCAAACCCAGCTTTTCGACAATGTTTGACGGTCATTTTTTTAAAAGTTTCTGCAAAATTACGATTGCAAGAATGATCCCGACGACAATGGCAACAAACTCGCCTTTGCTCATGGTGTCTATATTCATTTAAGCGCGGCGGGCAGCGGCGAGCAACTTGGTTCTAATCCATTTACCGCGCATCATGCCCGCTTCCTTTGCGGCCTGGTCAATCTCTTTAAATTCGTCCTGCGAGATGCGCGTTGTGACGAATTTCCAACGCTTCTCCTTTTTCGGAAGCGCGGGCCTGCCTACTTTGCCGTTTGATTCTCTCATGGGTAGTGTCTTAATTTGAAATCAGGCATTTGGAAGTTTCCTTTTTTTAAGAACAATTATGGCTGCCGCTATCGCCACTAAGCCAACCAGCACAATGCCAACTGGGAGTGCCCAAATATGGAATGGAACGATATATGTTATCGTATATCCGTTCGTCATTTGATTGGTAGTTTCAATCATTGTTTCCCCGCTTTCTTTCCGTTTTTAAGCGGCGCCGTGGTGAGCATCTTTTTAACTAAGTCCTCGAATTTCACGCTGCCTAGATCGGGCATCATGAAATCCGGCCAAAGCATTGATTCAAGCAACTGGCGGGCCTTGTCCTCATCGGCATATTCTTGCGCGAGAGTAATCAGATTCAATTCTTCTTTATCTGCCAGTGTCGTTTTCATGTAATAAAAGTAGCACTGTTATTGACCATGTGTCGATAATTTTTGTAGCACTTTTTCATCAAAAAATCACTTGCTTTTAGCCTTGTGGCACGCATCCTGAATTGATAATGAATGAAGAATCATCTTCCGAAGACTCTCCGCATGAAGCTGATTGTGATGGTCATCCCAATGGCGATGCCGAACAGGAAACTCCCCAAAAGGCTGCAAATAAGGGGGACAATTCTCACGTTGACCGTTTTAAAGGCGAATCGGCAGTGGCGCTTTGTCTCGGATTTGTGCTCTTTGGCATATTGTTCACCTTCCTCGGGTGGCTTGAAACTATTTTTGAGAGAGGTCATATGAATAGTGTTGTCATTTTTTGGTTTATTTTACTCTTATTCGTTCTTGGAATAGCTTGCGTCGCATGGCTCCTGATTGAATTGTTCCATAAGAAACTTTTTATAATTGTTTCGGCGTCTATTTCGGCATGTTTGTTCTTTTGGTTCCTTTGTTGTCATAAAAGCGTTTATGTGGAGGAAAACCCGCCGCCGACCCAGCCACAACCTCTGGTTAATCTCGATGTTGGCGCACCTCTCGACCCCAAAGACCCTTTTGGCCAGATTTTCACGATCTGGAATCAAGGGAATGTTCAAATTTCTAACGTTTGGGCCGTTGCATACTGGTTTAACCCGTCTCATCCTGCCTTTATTTGTAGCGTTGGCGCTTATAATCCGGCCCCCGAGCTTCGGGCTGGGTTGAAACTTGGGCTTCATTTCGCCAACGTGGACCATACATCCCCCGAAAAGCATTTTCCTGCTTTTGGCGAACGCACGTATGTGAATGTGGACGTACGATACACACCAGCGTTTTCCTCCCATGAGACAAATCAGACCTACCAGTTTTGCGTAGCTCGCAACTATGAAGGAGATTTTATATGGGTGCCAGCCGGAAATGGCCAAAACATTGTGGATTTTGAAAAACACGTGCACGCAATACCAGCGCGGCTTTTTGACGCGGCACCATTCTTCGACATCCGAATAGAATCGTTTGGAACTATTGCGACTAATACGGATTACCCTATCAGAATCGGCTATTCTTGGGTCAACAGGGGAGGAATACCGGCCACTGATATTTTTTTTGAATGGGCCGCTGTGGATAGTGGATATCGTCCTTTGATATATTGGCAAACGCACACCATGTTTACTGAAACCCAATGGCCCGACGCAACCAATGGAAACGCTATCGAACTTACCGAAAATCCAGCACAGAACATTTTGTCAGCGAGC
>Ga0210401_10008757_pt1 | contig 10007 bp, 4 predicted proteins | sample IncBWH32MmetaG_FD_150866 | JGI IMG/M metagenome (GOLD analysis project Ga0210401, IMG submission 150866) | Forest soil microbial communities from Barre Woods Harvard Forest LTER site, Petersham, Massachusetts, United States - Inc-BW-H-32-M | ecosystem: Environmental > Terrestrial > Soil >... | reverse complement strand
CGCGAGGGCGACGATGGGCTTGGCAAGGCGGTGCAATCTTGTAATGACCGCCGCCTGGTCGCTGCCCATCATGCTTATCTCAGCTTTATTGAGATAAAGCTGATCGTCCTCTTTGCTGGAGAGCGTCGCCCGGTAAACGAGCAAGAGCCCAGTGCCACGGTGATCAAGCCCCACGAAAGTAACAGGTAGGCCAATGGACCGGATATATCCCCCATGGTTTCCTCCCTGCGATGTCGACAGCCCGTGTTTTGATTTTTCTTGGAAGTTGCGGCGCCATCAGAGATGGCTTCCGCGCGTGGCGGGATTATAACACCGCTGCGCCGCGAGGGAGTCAATTGCTATGGCGGACGGACGACCAGGCGGAATAGCCGGCATTCGCTGGAATAGATCCAGAGAACCACGAGATAACACTCAACTCCTCCAGCAACAAATCGAAATCACCGCACCCGCCGCACGCGTTGACAAAGCCGAAAGCGCCGCGCAAAATGATTTCGGTTTCTGCCTCAGTTGGTTCCCAACAATGCCCAAGTGGCGGAACTGGCAGACGCGCTAGATTCAGGGGCAAAAACAGCTACCCTTGCAAGTCCAATACCATCAACATAAGTTACTGATTTGAAGCGGGTTCATGTTGGAGCTTATTGGAGCACGTTGGCGGATTTTTGAGCTGAATGGACCCCAAATGGGCACCAGAAATTCAGACTACGGATAAAAAGGCGTATCTTCTAATTCTTCACCATGATCCTCTAGCCCGAGAAGTTCGCGTCGGAATTGCTCGAAGAGAGTAGAACGTTGGCTCCCCCACATGTCGGTCTCAAGGCCGAGGTCGATCGCGTAGCGTTGTAAGAGTACGCGATTAGTCTCAAATCTCGTGCGAAATGCCTCAGCATGTTGGGGCAAAGTCTTCGCAAAGAAGCGAACTAGGGCAGGAGGAGGTTCAACATCTGTGGTGATGTCCGCGAAACCGAGGCCATCTTTATGGCGGAGTGGCACGAGGTCGCTTTCAATGCTGGGGTGGAAATACTGACGATACACTTGCCAGCAGGCGAGCCCAACGTGTCCAAAGATCGTATAACCGACGAAGTGCATTCGTCTGCAAATCAGGACAGGAATTGCATTAGGGACACGGAGCGCTTTTCCTATAAGAGCCCAGACTTCTTCGGACGATGGGGTTAGCCACTCACGAAGATTCTTGTCTTCAACGATAAGTAGTGGGCCACTGAAAGTTCTCGGCATGAGAATGTGGTCGCATTCCCTTTCAAGCGCGTACCCAGATATTTCCAAATTTTGTGGCGCGGGGCTGATTACATGATACTGCTTCGATTGGAGACATGCGGTCTTAACGACGTGCTCGAATGGATCGCCACATAGCGGTTTGGACTTGGTGAAGGTGTGAAATTTCGTGGCTAAGTCGAGTATGTAGCTGCGACGATTTTCGTCAGTGACCCCACCGAAATCATTGGGCTTGTAAAAGACCGCCAGATTTGGAGGACGCTCGGTAGATATCAATCCGGATTGGGTAAGAGATACGAGCGCTCGTGAGATCTTGATAGGTTCGGGTCTCATATCAGGAGGACCGGCCTCAGAGATTTTCTTTTCTAGTTGTCGGATAGAGGCAAAACGGCGGCGTTGAAGCGTTCGTTGGAGTCGCCTCCGGGCGAGGGCGATCCACTCGGCTTCGGTCATGCGGTTTTCTAACTATGGGAGGATACATCTGTCAAGCAGTCCGAAGTCTTTAACTCGAGGAGGAGGGCGCTCCCACACGCTCATGTATATAGATATAGAAGTACCCTCTACCCTCTGTGTCAGGTTAGCCGCGTCCGGGATGGATGGTTTCGCTTTTCATTCGGCGATTAGCCCGCTTTCTTTTGCTCTGCCCGCTCAGCCCAACGCAGCAACGTCGCCCGGCGAAAATACATCTTGCGGCCGACTTGGACGAAGGAAAGTTCAGCGCGTTGGACCAAACCGTAGATTTGCCAGTGGGAGAGCCCGAGGAACGTAGGCCCACCTCGTTGTCTCGGGGCAACAAACACTTGAAAGGAGGGGTGTGGGTGAACTCATCGGCTCCCCTTCTGATCTCGTTCCTTGACAGACATTAACGGTTCTTATACCTTCTGGCTTCCCCGGTAACATTGGCTGTGGCTGCGCACTTAAACCAGGAGCACGGATGGCGACGACCCCAGCCGACATGATTGGTTCTCGCCCTAACCATGAGTACCGCCTATCACGCAAAGTATTTTGCATATGAACTGACAAAACGGTGCGCGTCGGACAGCATGGAGAAGCTTGCCGCTTCCCTGGCTGACGCACAGGTTGACCTGAACCCTCACCAGGTCGAAGCTGCGCTCTTTGCCTTCCGCTCCCCATTATCAAAAGGGGCGATCCTCGCTGACGAAGTTGGCCTCGGTAAGACGATTGAAGCGGGGATTCTCCTTTCCCAGCGATGGGCTGAACGCAGAAGGAAGATTCTGATTATCGTCCCCGCCAGCCTTCGTAAGCAGTGGCATCAGGAACTGTCGGACAAATTCTTCCTGCCTTCGGTGATCTTAGAGACCAAGACCTTCAACGAACAGATTCGAGAGGGGAATCTGAACCCGTTCAACCGCTCTGAGATCGTAATCTGCTCATACCAGTTTGCCCGTTCCAAGGAGCCGTACCTCCGGCAGGTCGCATGGAATCTTGCGGTCATTGACGAAGCGCATCGACTCCGCAATGTCTATAAGCCCACGAACAAGATCGGGAACGCTATCAAGGGCGCTCTTGCGCCGTTCGACAAACTGCTCTTAACCGCAACCCCGCTCCAGAACTCGCTCCTCGAACTTTTCGGGTTGGTTAGCATCATTGACGAGCACACCTTCGGGGACATTAAGAGCTTCCGCAGCCAATTTTCACGGCTAGAAACGGACGGGGACTTTCGAGCGTTGCGCGAGCGCCTGAAACCGATCTGTCAACGTACGTTGCGGCGTCAGGTGCTCGAATATATCCCTTTTACAAACCGTATTGCATTGGTGGAAGAGTTCATCCCCAGCGAGCCGGAACAGAAGCTCTACAATCTTGTCTCCGACTACCTACAACGTCAGAACCTTTACGCACTTCCAGCCAGCCAACGCCAGTTGATGACTCTTATTCTCAGACGACTCTTGGCTTCATCGACATTCGCAATTGCCGGAACTCTGAAAGGACTGGCGGACAAGTTGGAAAAGGCCGCTGAGGCACAAAAACCTGTTATCGAGCCGCCCCAAGAGGTCGCCGAGACCTTCGAGAGCTTCGAAGAACTTGAAGATGAATGGGAAGAGGAGGAGGACGAGGGTGAGACCGACAAGAAATCCGACCCACGAATACTCAACCCGGAACAGCTAGAAAAAGTGGCGGAAGAGATTCGGTCGCTCCGGCTCTTTACTGATCTAGCGAACTCGATTGCCAAGAACTCAAAGGGCGAAAGGCTCCAAACGGCACTGAAGCGGGGATTGGCTGAGGCCAAGGAAAAGGGCGGCGCGGAGAAGGCCATCATTTTCACCGAGTCCACGCGAACTCAGGAATACGTCCGGTCCATCCTCGAGTCAACCCCGCACTACAGGGGCAAGGTGGTCTTGTTCAATGGCTCCAACAACGATCCCAAATCGAAGGAGATTTATCAGAACTGGCTGAAGAAGCACGAGGGCACCGACCAGATCACAGGATCGAAAACCGCCGATATGCGGGCTGCGCTGGTCGATTACTTCCGGGATGAAGCGATCATAATGGTCGCAACGGAAGCCGCAGCCGAAGGGATCAACCTCCAGTTCTGTTCCTTGGTTATCAATTACGACCTGCCGTGGAACCCGCAGCGGATCGAACAGCGAATAGGGCGCTGTCACCGGTACGGGCAGAAGCACGATGTCGTGGTGGTGAATTTTCTCAACAAAAAGAACGCTGCGGATCAGCGCGTCTACCAACTCCTTGACGAGAAATTCAAGCTCTTCAGCGGTGTGTTCGGGGCGAGTGACGAAGTGCTAGGCAGCGTCGGCTCCGGCATTGATTTCGAGAAGCGTATTGCCGACATTTACCAGAAGTGCCGTACCGAGGAGCAGATTCAATTCAACTTCGACGAGCTTCAGCAGGAAATGGAACAACAGATTGATGACCGCATCAAGCAAACTCGGCAAAAGCTCTTGGAGAATTTCGACGAAGAGGTCCATGAAAAGCTGAGGGTGAATCTGCGCGAGAGCAACGAAGCCCTGAATAAGTATGACGATTGGCTCTGGCAATTGACGCGCTTTTACCTCCAGCCCTACGCTAAGTTCGAGGACGGACAGAATTCGTTCACCCTGATTAAGAATCCATTTCCCGAAGAGCAGATTCACCCCGGCCCGTATCGTAGTGGCAAGAACGTCGAGGACGCGAACCTGTATCGCTTGGGTCACCCGCTGGCACAGAAGCTCATTGAGCGGTGCAAGTCGTCTGAGCCTGATTCGCAAGTCCTGGTATTCGACTACTCTCATTCCGGGAAGAAAATCTCGATCCTTGAACCACTGGTTGGAAAGAGCGGGTTCATGCGCGTCATTTGTGATACGGTCACGGCGCTTGAAACGGAGGACTTCGTTCTCTTGAGTGGCGTCTGCGACGATGGCACTCCGGTCGATGCTGAACAGTGCCGCAGGTTTTTCTCGCTCGGCGCGTCAGGGCGGTCAGATTCCCTCTCACTGCCAGGACATCTCCAATGCCAATTGGATGACGGTTTACACCGGCAGCAAAACGAAGTGCTTGCGAAGCTCACGGAACGCAACGCTTCATTTTTCGAGATGGAATTAGACAAGCTCGACCGATGGTCGGATGATCTCAAGGTTGGGCTAGAGCAGGAATTGAAAGAACTTGATAGACAGATTCGGGAAGCGCGGCGATCCGCTCAGATAGCCGCAGCCCTGGCAGAGAAGTTGGCGATTCAAAAGCAAGTTAAGGAAGTTGAAGCGGCACGAAATCGCAAGCGTCGGGAACTGTTCGACGCGCAAGATAGAGTCGATAAGCAACGGCAGGACTTGATCGAGACGATAGAGAAAAAGCTACAGCAGGGCTGCAATGTGACCCCGGTGTTTACCGTGCGTTGGTCACTCGCTTAAAGGCCACGCACAGACATGAGTAAAACGACAAAGCTGGAACTAACTTGGATTGGCAAGGGAAATCGTCCACGACTGGAGCCCCGCATCCTGCTGGAAGATTTAACTAAATCACATCATGCAAAGGCGAGAGTACGCGAGAAAGACATATTCGATAACACACTAATTGTCGGAGACAATCTGCTCGCCCTGAAGGCGCTCGAACAAGACTTCGCAGGGGAAATCAAATGCACTTTCATTGATCCGCCATATAACACTGGGTCAGCCTTCACGCATTATGAAGACGGCCTTGAGCATTCAATATGGCTTTCGATGATGCGGGATCGTCTTGAGCTACTTCGGCAATTACTTTCCAAGGATGGCTCGCTGTGGATCACAATTGATGATAACGAGTGCCACTATCTTAAAGTACTCTGTGACGAGATTTTCGGGCGCAGTAATTTTGTACAGAATCTCACATGGGAGAAAGTTTTCGCCTCGAAGAACTCGTCACAATATTTCTCGGAAAGTCACGATCACATCCTCGTCTATGCGAAACAAAAGGAAGAGTGGAAGAGAAACCTGCTTCCAAGAGGAGAAGAAAGTGATTCCGACTACAAGAATCCAGACGATGATCCTCGTGGGCTATGGATATCTGTAGCTCTGTCAGCTAGAAATCCATACAGTCTTGGGCTCTGGAAGACCACAACGCCATCCGGTCGGCCAATCGACGGCCCTCCGAAAGGACGGTACTGGACAGTTTCACCCGAAAAGTTCGAGGAATTGTGTGCAGACAATCGAATCTGGTGGGGTAAGGACGGCGGGGGCATACCCCGTAGGAAGGTTTTTCTGCGAGAAGTTCAGAGTGGTCTCGTGCCGCCCACAATTTGGTTACATTCAGAAACGGGCAACACACAAGAAGCGAAGAAGGAGGTTATCGCCGTTGCGCCTCCTGATGCACCTGTATTCGCAACGCCGAAGCCTGAACGGTTGCTAAAGCGGATTCTTGAGATTGCCACAAACAAAGGTGATCTGGTTCTTGACTCGTTTGCGGGCTCTGGAACTACTGGCGCTGTCGCTCACAAGATGGGCCGTCGCTGGATTATGGTCGAAGTAGGAGAACACTGTCACACGCACATACTTCCCCGGATGACAAAAGTCGTGGACGGGAACGACCCGGGCGGGATCACCGACGCTGTCGGCTGGAAAGGCGGCGGTGGCTTTCGCTATTACCGACTTGCTCCCTCTCTGCTGGAGAGGGACAAATTCGGCAACTGGGTGATCAGGAAGCAGTACAACGCTGCCATGCTTGCAGAAGCCATGTGCAAGTTCGAGGGCTTCACGTATGCGCCGAGCGACACCGACTACTGGAACCACGGATACTCCACCGAGCGAGACTTCATCTACGTAACCACGCAGACGCTCACCCGAGATCAACTGCACAAGCTAAGCGACGAGGTTGGGGAGAATCGCTCATTGCTGGTCTGCTGCTCGGCATTTAGGGTGAGGGACACATCGCAATTCCCCAACCTCACGATCAAGAAAATCCCCAAGATGGTTCTGAATCGCTGCGAGTGGGGCCGGGACGACTACAGCCTTGAGATCAGAAGTCTGCCCTCGGCAACACTCGAACCCGAGCCGTCACCAGGGCCGCCGAGAAACGGGCGCAAGAAAAGCGGGAACGGTTCGATGGACCTGTTCGCCGCAGTTGCGGACAGCCGAGCGCACAGCAAATGAAACCCGTTGTGAACGCGATTTCGAACAGGCTCAGCCTGCGCCAGCCGCAACGTGACTCGCTTGAGATTCTGGACAGAGTTGCGGAACTACTGGCGCTGGATCGCGTCGTTTCCGGCTCTCTGGAGCTAGACCCCTCGACCGCTTTGAAGACAATCCAAGCCGAGTTCAAGTCCGTCACCGATTTCGAGCGGGATTTCCCGTCAATGTGTTTCGCTCTGGCGACGGGCGTCGGCAAGACGCGCTTGATGGGAGCGTTCATAACATACCTCTTCCGGCAGAAGATCAGCCGACACTTCTTTGTCCTCGCCCCAAACCTGACGATTTACAACAAGCTGATCGCTGACTTCACTCCAAACACCCCGAAGTACGTGTTCGAAGGAATCGCCGAGTTCGCAACGAATCGGCCGGAAATCATTACGGGTGACAACTACGAAAGCGGTCGCGGCGTACGGGCAGAAGAGGCTGTGCAAGGCCGGATGTTCGACACCAGTCCAATTCATGTAAACATCTTCAACATCTCCAAGATCAACAGCGAAGTGCGTGGCGACAAGCCCCCTCGAATCAAGCGGCTCAGCGAGTACATCGGGCAAAGCTACTTCGATTATCTGGCGGGTCTGCACGATCTTATTCTGCTGATGGACGAGTCGCATCGTTACCGGGCGACGGCTGGCGTGAAAGCAATCAACGAATTGAAGCCAATCATCGGTTTGGAACTCACGGCCACACCCCAGATCGAGACGGGCGGTCAGGCTGAGCCGTTCAAGAACACGATCTACAGTTATCCGTTGTCTGCGGCATTGAACGACGGCTTCGTCAAGGAGCCAGCCGTAGCGACACGAGAGAACTTCGACATCCGGAACTACGACGAAGCCGGCCTCGAAAAGCTAAAACTGGAAGATGGCGTCCGCGTCCACGAAAATTCGAAGGTCGAATTGGAGGTTTTCGCCCGAGATAACGGCAAACCCATCGTGAAGCCGTTCATGCTGATCGTCGCCAAGGACACGGATCACGCCAATGCGCTAGCCAAGCTAATCGAAGAGGACTCGTTTTTCGGAGGTCGTTATAAGGGCAAAGTGATCACTGTGCATTCGAACCTCCGAGGCGAAGAGCGGGACGAAACCGTTCAACAGCTTTTGTCAGTGGAGAGCCGGGACAACCCGATCGAAATCGTCATTCACGTGAATATGCTGAAAGAGGGCTGGGACGTGACCAACCTCTACACCATCGTCCCGTTGCGGGCCGCCAATTCCAAAACGCTGGTAGAGCAGTCAATTGGGCGCGGTCTGCGACTGCCCTATGGCAAGAGGGTCGGGGTTGCGGCGGTAGATCGGTTGACGATCGTCTCACATGACCGATTTCAGGAGATCATCGACGAGGCGAACAAACCGGATTCGATCATTCGCACAGGCGTGGTGATCGGACGTGACATCCCTGACCGTGACCAGAGAGTGGTTGAGGTCACACCGCTGATCGTGAGCATAATCTCTGGCAACGCTCATCGGCCCGAGCAAAAGCCGCTTTTCAACACGGAACGTGAGCAGACGGTCGCCAAGGCAACCCTGGCGGCGATCAAGCAATTTGAGAGGCTCCCGCGTTCGGGCGATCTGAAATCCCCGGAAAACCTTCAGAAGCTGATGGAGAATGTCGAACTCATCGTGGCGCCGGCGCAAGGCGAACTCGCAGGCGTTACGGAAAAGGTCAACGTGGCGGAAGTTGTGGCCAAGACGGTGGACGTTTACGTCGAGACGACAATCGACATTCCGAAGATCGTGGTTCTTCCGAAGGGCGACGTAACGGCGGGATACCGAGGTTTCGACCTCGACCTAAAGGGCGTGCATCTCCAAGCTGTTGCGAAAGACATCTTGATCGCGCACCTGAACGATCACCAACACTATCGTTTGATCAGCGGAGACGGGATCGCGCCGGAAGAGCGGCTGGAGGATTATCTCGTCCGCGGCTTAATCGATTTTGACGATGTCAGCTATTACGACCACGCCGAATTGCTTTATAAACTGGCCGGACAAATGGTTCAGCATCTCCAGTCGTACTTGGCAAGCGAGGATGATGTACGCAATGTTCTTCAGTATCACCAGGCGCAGCTCGTCAACATCATCCACTCTCAAATGCAGGATCATTATGAGGAGAAGGCGGCTGACTACGAAGCTCACGTGACCAAAGGCTTCACGACCTTGCGCCCCAGCAGCTACTCGGTCCCCGTTGGCGAGGAGCTACGGGATTTCAGGACTCCAGTGGAGGAGAAACTTTTGATCCGGGGAATGCTATTCGGGGGATTCAAGAAGTGCCTATATCCTGCCCAGCGGTTCCAGTCGGATACAGAGCGCCGCTTTGCGATTGTGTTGGAAAACGACTCGGATGTGGTGAAATGGTTCAAACCCGGCAAGGACGCTTTCCACATCGGCTACAGAGGTGATGTACCCTACGAGCCGGACTTCGTGGTCGAGACCAAAAAAACAAAGCTGATCTGTGAGCCCAAGATGGCAAAGGACATCAACACGGAAGAGGTCCGGGACAAGGCGAATGCAGCCGTCAAATGGTGCGAATACGCGACGATCCACGAAAAGCAGATTGGCGGAAAACCGTGGGCATATCTGTTGATCCCGCACGACGCCATTACAGAAGCCAAGACAATTCAGGGGCTCGCGGCGGGCTATACGCAGTCTCCGACGACGGCCATTAAGGTATAGCCAGTGGGGCGGACTGAAGTGCTTCAAGGAGCTTGACCAGCGCCAGCGTGTCCTGCCCGCAGTAATCCAGCAGTGCCTGCCGTTTCGACTGGCGCTCATCTTCGCAGCAATTGCCGCCGATCATTGCCTCCCAAGCCAGTCCAGCGATCTGCCCGTTCGGTACTTCCATCCCCTCATAGGTCATTTCTGGCACGAGAGCAGGGAGAACCGCTTTCAGAGAAAATGAGCCCCCGAATGCCGGATGGTAGACGTGGTTGCGCACCACTGGAAGCAGGTCCCACAGCCGGCTCTGAATATCTCTGATGCGCTGAGTGTATTCGGGCAGCCAGCCGGCAAGTTCCCAGAGGCGCTCAGATTCGAATTGCTGGTTGTACACAATGACGCTGCCATGCTCTCCGAGAGCGGAGCACAGCGAAGAGATAAACGCCCTACGAGGATCGCCGCTGTCTATAGCCAGAAATTCCAAGTGCTCAGGTGCTGCCCCCGGCTGTTTCTG
>Ga0210401_10008756_pt1 | contig 10007 bp, 10 predicted proteins | sample IncBWH32MmetaG_FD_150866 | JGI IMG/M metagenome (GOLD analysis project Ga0210401, IMG submission 150866) | Forest soil microbial communities from Barre Woods Harvard Forest LTER site, Petersham, Massachusetts, United States - Inc-BW-H-32-M | ecosystem: Environmental > Terrestrial > Soil >... | reverse complement strand
CTTGCCAGTGTAATTGTGGCGGCGGAGGGTGCGACCTTCCAGGATGTGGCCCACTTCTCCGCGGGGGTTGCGCCCGGCGACGGAATCTTTACCACCTGGAGTTATCGCGCTGGAGCGGGCCGAGCGGAGGCGTTCCTGCTGAACCCACAGCCGCTGACGGCGCGCACCGCACACGACTGGGGAGTGGTTGCCGAAGTTGTGCCGAACGGTAAGGCGCTCAGTCGGGCGCAGGAATTGGCCGAGTTGTACCTGAAAGCGCCGGAAGTGACGCGCCGCAACACGCGCATCCACTTTATTCAACCGCTAAAGGAGCGGATTGTGCGAGAAGTCGGATACGGACTGTCGCTCGAAGGAGCTTCAGCGGCCGATCTCATGAAATCAATGCAGGCCAAGAGTCAAGCTGTCGCTCGGAAAGGTTGAATCTCCTAATTCCAGGTAGCGGCACGGGAGGAACAATCGCTGCCTGGACCTTTGCTCAGCGCGGGCAGCGCGTCGCAGTCATCGAACGCAAATACATCGGCGGGTCTTGCCCGAACATCGCCTGCTCGCCAAGCAAAAACGTCATTCACAGCGCGAAGGTTGCTTGCAGAAGCGAAGAGTTCGGCATCGCCAAAAGAGATGTCGGGTAATGATTCACACATTCAAACAAAGGAGAAATAGCATGGCTCAACAATCATCGGGCGGAGGTCGCTCCAAACTAAGTGAAAAGGGACTCTTGACTCCTGACAGTTGCGTTGTGGCGTTGATCGACCATCAGCCACAAATGCTCTTCGGAGTCAGCAATTTCGATCGCCAGGGGATTATCAATAGCGTGATCGCGCTCGCTAAGGCCACAAGAGTATTCGAACTGCCGGTTGTACTCTCGACTGTCGAAACGAAGTCTTTCAGCGGAAATATGTGGCCGCAGCTCCGAGCGATCTTTCCCGGCCAGGAACCCATCGAGCGGTCGTCGATGAACTCCTGGGATGACAAGAACTTCGTGGCAGCGATCGAAAAAACTGGCCGCAAGAAGATCGTTTTGGCCGGACTGTGGACGGAAACCTGCGTAGCTCTCCCGACGGTACAGGCGATACACGATGGTTACGAAGTCTACGTCGTCGAGGATTGCTGCGGTGACGTAAGCCAGTTGGCACACGACAACGCGATGAAGCGCGTGATTCAAGCGGGCGCGAAGCCAGTAACGGCTCTCTCCACGATGCTCGAATGGCAGCGCGATTGGTCTCTCAGAGGGACCTACGACGCGGTGATGGACATCGTGAAGACACACATGGGTGCCTACGGCGTCGGGGTCGAATACGCCTACACCATGGTGCATGGTTTACCGGCAACACAGTTTGCGGAATACGTAGTTCCAGCCGCTGCAGCCGCGCACAACTAGCGAACTGGGAGGGCTGGCAAGCCCGGCCCTCCAAGAATTCAATCCTAATAGCGAAAGGAGATCGCCATGTCTGTTGACACAATACTTCACAACGCAAGAATCGCAACGAACCAGGTTCCGTCCTTTGTCGAGGCGGTTGCAATATCCGCCGGAAAGATCTCAGCTGCCGGCAATGACGACGAGATTCTCCGTCTGCGAGAGACGGGGACGCGAATCATCGATGCAAACCGCCGCACGGTGATTCCCGGGCTGAACGACTCGCACATGCACCCGATTCGCGGGGGCCTAAACTACAACATGGAACTGCGCTGGGACGGCGTGCCTTCCTTAGCCGATGCACTGCGCATGTTGAAGGAGCAAGCTGCACGTACACCGGCGCCGCAGTGGGTGCGGGTCGTCGGGGGCTGGACAGAATTCCAATTTGCAGAACGTCGCATGCCAACGCTCGACGAAATCAATGAAGCCGCTCCAGACACGCCCGTTTTTGTTCTCCATCTTTACGACCGCGCTTTGCTGAACGGAGCGGCCCTGCGTGCCGTGGGCTACACGAAGGACACGCCCGATCCACCGGCGGGCGAAATCCAGAGGGACAAGCGAGGCAATCCTACGGGAATTCTCGTGGCCAAACCGAACGCGTTCATCCTCTACTCGACGTTGGCCAACGGGCCAAAGCTTTCACGCGAAGATCAACTCAATTCTTCTCGTCTGTTTTTCCGTGAGTTGAATCGTTTCGGCATCACGAGTGCGGTGGATGCGGGCGGCGGTTTCCAGAACTATCCCGACGACTACGAGGTCGTCAACGAACTCCATCAGATGAACCAGCTCTCCGTTCGTCTAGCCGCTAATCTTTATCCCCAAAAAGCGGGGCATGAGCTCGCGGATTTTCGCCGATGGACAAAGACAACGAAACCCGGCCAGGGCGATGACTTATATCGCATCAATGGTGCCGGAGAGATGCTTGTTGCTTCGGCAGCGGATTTTGAGGACATGCTACAACCACGACCAGACATGCCACCCCTGATGGAGAGTGAATTGAAGGCAGTGGTCCAATATCTGGCGGAAAATCGATGGCCGTTTCGAATGCACGCCACTTACAACGAAACGATTTCTCGTGCGCTTGACGTATACGAGGCGGTAAACCGCGAGATTCCCTTCGATGGTCTCCATTGGTTCTTCGATCATTGCGAGACAATCACAGATCGCAACCTGGAGCGCGTAAAGGCGATGGGCGGCGGCATTGCTGTGCAAAACCGAATGGCTTTCCAAGGCGAGTACTTTGTCGAGCGCTACGGTGCGCAGCAAGCGAAGCGAACGCCGCCTATCCGGCGCATGCTCGAGATGGGGATTCCCGTTGGTGCGGGCACAGATGCAACCAGAGTCTCCAGCTACAACCCCTTTCTCTCCCTGTACTGGCTCGTCACTGGAAAGACCGTCGGCGGCCTAAGCCTCTACACGGAGGAGAATCAATTTGATCGAGGGGAAGCCCTAAAACTCTACACAGTCGGAAGCAGCTGGTTTTCAACGGAAGACGGCAAGAAGGGAGCTGTCGCCCTAGGACAGCTGGCGGACCTTGCCGTGCTTTCGGCGGACTATTTTTCCGTCCCTGAAGAGGAGATCAAGCAGCTCGAATCGGTACTCACAATGGTCGGTGGAAAAATCGTTTATGCCACTGCGGAATTCTCAAGCCTGGCACCGCCCGCGCTCCAGGTAAGTCCGGATTGGTCTCCTGTCAAAGGTTATGGTGGGTACGCGAAGGGTTCAAAGCAATCTCTTGGCGCTTCCCATTCCGCTGCGTGTTCACATGCAGCAGGTGAAACACAGGGCGAAAAGAGCTGGCACCTCCCGGTGCTGGGTGAGTTTGGGCTATGGGAGTTGGGGTGCGATTGTTTTGCGTTTTGATTGAGTTGCGCCAGGAGGAATCGAGATGAAGGCGTCGTTCGTGTCTTTCCTAGTCGGTTTCGGAGTTGGTGTCATCTACGGGCTTATCCGAGTAAAGAGCCCGGCGCCGCCCATCATAGCGTTGCTTGGCCTCTTAGGCATGGTGTTTGGCGAACAGCTCGGGATATGGATTCAAGCAAAGAAGCTTAACGTTTCACGCGCTGCCTCGGTTTGCCTTGTCGGTGAGCGCTATGATCGGCAACAAACGCCGGACGTCCCTTAGGACCGCAAAGAGCAATCATCATTTCGATGGATACGAGCGGTTGGCAACGAGGGAGACGTAATGGTGAAGTCGTACAGAAAGCCGGGGATACACCATTGGGCGGAACATTGACGGGTGCACCACCATTTTCGTTACGGCGCGCTATGGGGGCGGTTCTCACAACACTGCTTGGCTTTACCTTTTTCAATGCGCTTATCGGCGTCTTTGGCCTGTCGGCCGCGGTCATCGCACTGTTGCTGTTCATTGCCTTAGCTGTTTTGATTTTCCGACGCCCACAGACGGAAGAGCACGACAATGAGACTTGATCCGCACGTCCTTGCGCGTATCCAATTCGCGTTTACCGTGACCTTTCACATTATCTTTCCGACGATGTCAATAGGGCTGGCAGCATTCCTAGTGATTATCGAGGGGCTTTGGCTTAAGACCAAAGAACCCGTCTATCTTCAGATCTATCGGTTTTGGATGGGCATCTTTGCCATGGGCTTTGGCGTCGGCGTTGTCACTGGGATCGTTCTGTCGTTCGAATTCGGGCTCGCGTTTGCAAAGTTTGCACAGATCGCCGGCCCGGCGATTGGACCGATGATCGGACTGGAAGTCCTTACCGCCTTCTTCTTAGAGGCAGGATTTCTGGGGGTTATGCTCTTCGGACTGCATCGTGTCGGTCCCAAGCTCCACTTCTTTGCTACCTGCATGGTGGCCCTCGGGACGCAGCTTTCGGCGTCCTGGATTCTATCCGCCAATAGCTGGATGCAGACCCCGGACGGCATTGCGATACAAAATGGCCGCGTCGTCGTCACCAACTGGCTGAAGGTGGTCGATAACCCGTCCTGGCTCCTCCGACTCCCGCACATGCTGATGGCCGCCTTCATCACCGGATCTTTTTTTGTCGCGGGCGTGGGCGCCTGGTATCTACTGCGCGGCAAACACGAAATGTTTGGGCGCCGGACAGTCTCGCTCGGCATCGGTTTCGCAACCGTGGCCATGGCGTGTCAACTTTTTATCGGGGATCTCCTCTATGGAACGATGGTTCGTTATCAGCCGTCCAAGATGCAGGCAGCTGAAGGCTTCTGGGAAGAGAATTCCGCATCACCTGCACCCTACAATTGGATCATCGTTCCTGACCAGGCGCATCAGCGTAATCGCTTCACGCTCGGCACGCCCGTTCTTGGCAGCATCTGGCTGACTCATAGCCTCAAGGGCCGGGTCGCTGGACTGAAAAACACCCCGCGCGACAGACAGCCCATGATGAGCATGGTCTTCTATGGGTTCCACACGATGTTCACAATAGCGATTCTCATGTTCTTCATCGTGGTCGTGTCGCTGTGGCTGCGCTTGCAGAAACGACTCTTCACCACCCGGTGGTTTCTGCGTGCTCTTGTCATCATGACGCCTGCAGGATTCATCGCGACCATAGCTGGTTGGTACACCGCCGAGACAGGCCGCCAGCCCTGGGTGATCTGGGGCATCCTGCGTACGGCCGACGCCGTTTCGCCTGTGCCGGGCGGAGCGTTGCTTTCGACGCTTATCGCCTTTGTATCGATCTACGCACTTTTCATCACGGCTTTCCTAATCTTTACATTCCGCATGATTCGAAGTGGCCCGGAGGCTGCACCGGATCACGCGGAGGCCTCCGGCTCTCTCAAGAATGCTCTGAGAACGCAAGTGATGGATCATGCCGCAGCGGCTTATTCGGGAGAAGGGGGGTAGCAGCCGTGGACCTGCCACTCTTTTCCGCAGCCTTCGCCGCATTGGCAATTGCGCTCTATGTAATGCTCGACGGATTCGACCTCGGTGTCGGGGCCCTGCTGCTTATCGAGCCCGACGAAAACCTGCGTGACCAGATGATCGACTCGATCATGCCCATGTGGGATGGAAACGAAACTTGGCTCGTCATGACTGGAGTCACACTGCTCGCGGCTTTTCCCGTCGCTTACGGCATTTTAATGCCGGCGTTCTACCTTCCCCTCATTATCATGCTTCTGTCGCTTGGGCTGCGCGGTGTCTCCTTCGATTTTCGCTTTCAAGCAGTAGGCAAGAGCCGCCGCTTCTGGGATATTGCCTTCAGCCTCGGCTCGATAGCGGCCGCATCGATGCAGGGACTGATCCTCGGCGGTCTCCTGCAAGGAGTAACCATCACTGGTCGCGAGTTCAGCGGTGGCGTCTTTGATATCTTTCACCCCTTTCCCATCGTCACCGCTGTAGCCGTTCTCGCGGGCTATGTCGTTCTAGGTGGTGGTTGGTTACATCTGAAAGCGACGGCAGCAGTGCGCAGCCTGGCGGAACGAAGTCTGCGTCGGACGACTCCGATTTTCGTGGCCCTCGCCATAGCGACTTGCATCGCAGCAGCCTCGGTCCAGCCCGGCGTGAAGGCAGCTTGGGCTGCGCACCCCACGCCCCTCATCATGATCGTCGTTCTTTTCTTTGCGGTGTCTGCCGTTTTGATGACTGCCATCGGAGAGCGCTCCGACATCCTACCCTTCACTATGGCTCTGCTCCAGTTTGCCCTGGGAATCGCAGGCACGGCCTTGGTGATCTTCCCTTACGTTGTGCCGTTCCGTCTTACTCTTTGGGAGGTTTCATCCTCCACCTCGAGCCAGATTTTTCTGTTGACCGGAGCCGCGATTGTTACTCCGGTCGTCCTCGGCTATTCGGCTTTCGCCTACAGCGTGTTCCGCGGCAAGACGCCCGAGAAGGGCTGGGAGGGATGAATCCTCGTTTTCGACGTGTGATTTGGTTCGCTGGAATCTACCTGATGTCAATCGGCACTATCGCGATTGTGGCTCTTGTGATCCGGATCGTTTTGCGTCACATCACGTAATTCAGAATAAAGGAGATTCCGATGCGTATAACTAGAACTCTTGCGGCGCTCGCCGTCGCGGGCTTCTTGAGTGTAGGAAGCGCGCATCTATTGCTGCTGCCGGGTACTTCAACGGCAGTCGCACTCGTTGCGGCCACGACGCCGAATGTGGCTGTCGGGCCGCAGTACGACACGACGCATGTCTACGTTGCTCCTGAGGATTTTGACCGCTTCGTCGCGAGCCTCATTGCAACATTTGGCGGTACAACGACGAAGCAGGGAGTCTTCACGGTGACTCCGACTCCGAGCGAAACGATGTCGCAGCTTGTTCTGACGCCGGTAGGGACCATATCGGTGTTCGGCTTTAAAACTCCGATTCCTTATCCGTTCGGCGCGGAGCGGACGGGTTACTTGGTGACCGATCTGGAAAAAGCGACCCGAACCGCAGTTGATAACGGCGCGGACGTACTCGTCAGCCCGTTTAACGATCCAATCGGGAGAGATGTCGTCATCCAATGGCCCGGCAGCGTAAATATGCAATTGTACTGGCACACGACCGCGCCGTCCTACAAGCCGCTCCAGACCATTCCGGAAAACCGTGTCTATGTGCCCACCGAAAGAGCGGCGGCGTTCGTTCGGAGTTTCCTGTCCTTCTCTAATGGCAAAGTCGTATCCGACGACGCGCATGCGCTGGGCGTCGAAATCGGACGGCCGAACGACACTTATCGGCGAATTCGGATCGAATCGAACTTTGGCAAGATGATCGTGCTTGTGACGGATGGCCATCTCCCGTATCCCTACGGTCGGGAGACGACTGGATATGAGGTTGCGAACCTCGCGGACACTCTCGCCAAGGCCAAAGCGGCAGGTGTAGAGATTCTTGTAGCCCCGTACACGGCTGATCCGCGGGAAGCGGCGCTCGTGCAGTTTCCAGGCGGCTATATCGCGGAGATTCACTCACCGTGGAGCAAATAGGGTTGGATTGCCACCTCCGAGAACTAGGAAGGAGCCCACACCGGAGGCAAATTCGTTGCGTTGCCAGCAATGACGCGTTCGATGCGCGAGGCCGAACTCCAAATCGTAAGTTCCGCCTGACAATTCGTGGCAGAAGATAGGTAATCAGCGTGAACTTCTCAGAGCTAATTTTGTTCGTCGGTCTTGCAGCGGTCGTGGGCTTCGCAGGCGGATTATTCGCGATTGGTGCGCGTTGATCGCAATCCCCTTGCTAACGCCGTCTTCGGCCTTCACTCAACACGACTCGCAGGGAACGGCGATGGTGATGGCTCTCGCGAGCGCGAGCGTGACCTTCGTGATTTACGCGCGAAAGAAGCTCTTAAGTGTTCGCCATGGCTCATCATGACCGTGTGCAGCAGTGCGCTGGGGCTCGTGTCCTCCCAAATGGTGCGGTACGTCAACGACCGAACGTTACAACGCAGCTTCGGGGGGTTCTTGATCGTGCTCGCGGTACTCGTATGGCTCGGACACCCCGGCGAGGGTGACAGGTCCGCGCCACTCCCGGCTCCGGCGCAAGTCGGCATCGGATCCTTGACCGGAGCTCTCAGCGGATTGTTCGTGGTTGGCGGCTCACTGGTCAGCGTGCCGCTGCTCGAACGCGCGGCGGGGTATTCGCAGCAGCAGGCGAAGGCCATGGTGCTTCTCATGCTGGTTCCCGCGTCGGCCATCGGCCTCGTAATCTATTCCGCGGCGGGATATGTTCGGTGGGACGAAGCGATCGCGCTCGCCGTAGGGCGCTGAACTGTTGCTGATCAGGTTGGGCTTTACCAGAGCCGGGCTCGCGCGCAGCAAGCAGGTGAGGGAATGAGTTCGACGCGAATCTTTTCAATTCTTGCAGTTGCACTTCTCGTGAGACTCCCGCCCGCGCATGCCCAGTCGGACCGGACCAGCGGCCCTGTGCTCCCGGATCGCAATTACCAGCTGCTGAGGGAAGACGAGGACTGGAGTTTCCTGCGCAACCCGGCCCTCCGACAGGATTTTTGGGACCCGATCAAGTACATCCCACTGCGGCGCAACTCTGACGACTGGTATTTAACAATTAGCGGCGAAGCGCGAGAAGTCTGGGAACAGACTGGTAACAACAACTGGGGACAACAGCCATATTGGAATAGCTTCTTCCTCGAGCGCTACATGCTGGGTTTCGACGCGCACTACGGCAAGCATTTTCGAACCTTCGTCGAATTCAAGAGTGGTCTTGAATCTTTCAGAATTGGGGGCCCCAGGCCCATAGATGAGAAGAAGCTGGACTTCCAGAACGCGTTTCTTGACGTCGGAACCGGGAGCGGACAGAACTGGGCAACGCTGCGCGTTGGGATACAAGAGTTGGAGTACGGGGCTGGGCGTCTGATCGACGTGCGAGAGGGCCCTAACGTTCGTCTGAGCTTCATTGGATTCAGGATACTGAGCAAGGTGGGGTCGTGGCGCATCGACGGATTCGCTACTCGACCTAGGGAGGACAACTTCGGATTCTTCGACGACGCGCCCAATCACCAAGTCGGGTTTTGGGGAGTGTACTCGTGGCGGACTCTGTCCCGGGGAATTTCGATTGATGCGTATTACCTTGGCCTTGACCGCGCGCAGGCTACTTATCAGAGGGGTACAGCGCCTGAGTCTCGCCAAAGCCTGGGAGCAAGGCTCTGGCATCCGATTGCAGACAAGAAACCTGGTTGGGACTTCGATTACGAAGGCGTGTGGCAATTCGGCAGCTTTGGATCAGCAAGCATCCACGCATGGACTCTCTCGTCAGACAATGGTTACACAATCCCAACGTGGCGGCTCAGGCCGAGGTTTAGCGTAAAGGCTGACATCTCCAGCGGTGACAACCCGAAAACCAACACGTTGGGAACGTTCAATGCACTGTTTCCGATTGGAAACTACTTTGGGGTGATTGCGGATACCGGTCCCGGACCGATCAACTTCAGAGACATTCACCCGCGCGTATTAACGCAGTGGGGCCATGGGGTGACACTCTCGACCGATTGGGTTTTCTATTGGCGACAGAGCCTTCTGGACGGCGTGTATTCCGTGCCGGCATCCCTGATCAGGGCCGCTGGAAATAGTACTGCGCGGTTCGTGGGCCAGAGGCCTGGTGCGGAGTTGCGATGGCAAGTGGATCGTCACATCTGGCTCCAAGCCGATTACGGAATTTTTTATGCCGGCAAATTTCTCAAGCAGACGCAACCCGGTCGCAATCTGAATTATTGGGCGCTGTGGGCTGGATACAAGTTTTAGAGAGAGCTGCTCGCGAAGAGCATCCTTTATATATGCCTATATACGCGGATTTCCCGTGGGTTCTGGAACAAGGAAAGGGAATTGGCCGTGACAGTGTGGGATTCTAACCAACGACAGGGCAGCGTTCTAACCAGCGTCGACTAAGGTTTCGCGCACAGCGATTCGCCGTAGCAACCAGACAAACCGAATCTTCTCCTTCCCGGAACGAAGCGGTTGCTCTCACGATACACGCGCGAGGTTTCCTTTTTTGAGCGACCTGGGACATAGGTGAAAGATGGTGGACGAGATGGGATTCGAACCCACAACCTCCTCATTGCGAACGGGGAATCACTAAAGCTAAGACGCGTCGCCACAATCAGTTAGCTTTTTGAAAAGGCCGTGAATCGCCCAACTCGCCCAACCAAATCGTAGAGCTTCTTCACTAG
>Ga0210401_10008753_pt1 | contig 10012 bp, 9 predicted proteins | sample IncBWH32MmetaG_FD_150866 | JGI IMG/M metagenome (GOLD analysis project Ga0210401, IMG submission 150866) | Forest soil microbial communities from Barre Woods Harvard Forest LTER site, Petersham, Massachusetts, United States - Inc-BW-H-32-M | ecosystem: Environmental > Terrestrial > Soil >... | reverse complement strand
TCATCAGCAAGCCCACGGCCTTCGACGTGATGGTCACCGAGAACATGATGGGCGACATCCTCACGGACGAGGCCGCCCAGGTGACCGGCAGCATCGGCCTCATCCCCTCGGCCTCGCTGGGCGCCAAGAAGACCCGGTGGGGCGTCTTCGGCCTCTACGAGCCCAGCCACGGCTCGGCCCCGGACATCGCCGGGACGGGCATCGCCAACCCCCTGGCCACCATCCTGTCCGGCGCCATGATGCTGCGCTACAGTTTCGGCGCGGAAAAGGCGGCCTTGAGGGTGGAGGCGGCCGTGCGCAAGGTGCTGGCCAAGGGCCTACGCACCCGCGACCTGGCAGGGCCCAAGGGCACGGCGCTCAGCACCACGCAGATGGGCCAGGCCGTGCTCAAGGCGCTTTAAGATGAGAAGGGCGGCGGCCTGGGCGCTGGGCCTGGCCCTGCTGGCGGGCTGCGCAGCCGACCCGCCCAAGCCGCAGTTGCACTGGCAGGTGAAGGCCGTGCCGGGCCCGGCCTTGGTGAGGACCGTCAAATCGGCCCTGGGCCGGCCCTACGCCTTCGGAGGCCACGACCCCAAGCAGGGTTTTGACTGCAGCGGCCTGGTGTGGTGGGCCTACGGCGAGCACGGGTCCCGGGTGCCCCACCAGGCCTACGCCCAGTACGAGCTGGGCGTGGCCGTGTCCCGGCGCGAACTGCGGCCCGGGGACCTGGTGTTCTTCGACACGGACCGCAACCCCAAGCCCGGCCATGTGGGCGTGTATGTGGGCAATGGACGCTTCATCCACGCGCCGTCGGCCGGGGAGCGGGTGCGCGAGGACGAGCTGGCCAACAATTACTGGAAGAAGACCTGGTATGGCGCGCGCCGTATTGAATAGGGCCCTGGGCTCCGCCCTGCTGCTCCTTGCCCTGGCCGCGCCGCTGGCCGCGGACCTGGAGCAGGATGACCGTGCCCGCCGCCAACGCCAGGCCGACGAGGCCGTGTGGCAGGCGGTCTTCGGCGAACGGGTGGTCACCGAGGCGCGCAAGCAGCTGGGCCGGCCCTACGTGTGGGGCGGCAAGAGCGAGGCGTCCGGCTTTGACTGCTCCGGCTACACGGCCTGGGTCTACCGCAGCCTGGGCGTGGACATCGGCGTGTCGGCGCTGCAGCAGTACCAGCAGGGCGTGTCCATTCCGCGGACCGGGCTGATGCCGGGCGACCTGGTCTTTTTCCTCAGCCAGGGGGCGCCCCTGCACGTCGGCATCTACGCCGGGGACGGCGAGTTCCTGCACGCCCCGGGCTCAGGCAAGCGGATCGAAAGCAGCAAGATCGACAGCGGCTATTTCAGCGGGCATTTCCTCTCCGGCCGGCGGGTGGCGCCCGCCCTGGCCGAAGAGCAGCGCCGCCGCAACCTGACCTTGAACACGAAGAGCAAGCCCGGAACACCCCCCTCCAAGGAGACAGCCCCTTGAGCATCCTGTCTGACATCACCATCACCGAGCTGGCCACGAAACAGGGCATGATCAAGCCCTTCGTCAAAAAGCAGGTGCGCAAGGGCGTCATCAGCTACGGCGTCTCCAGCTACGGCTACGACATCCGGGTGGCCAACGAGTTCAAAATCTTCACCAACATCAACAGCACCGTGGTGGACCCCAAGAACTTCGACCCCAAGAGCTTCATCACCATCAAGGCCGACCACTGCATCATCCCGCCCAATAGCTTCGCCCTGGCCAAGACCGTGGAGTTCTTCAAGATCCCCCGCGACGTGCTGACGGTCTGCGTGGGCAAGAGCACCTACGCCCGCTGCGGCATCATCATCAACGTCACGCCCTTCGAGCCCGAGTGGGAGGGCTTCGTGACGCTGGAGATCAGCAACACCACGCCCCTGCCCGCCAAGATCTACGCCAACGAAGGCATCGCCCAGGTGCTTTTCTTCCGCGGCGACCGCCCCTGTGGCACCAGCTACGCGGACAAGAAGGGCAAGTACCAGAACCAAAAGGGCCTGGTGCTGGCCAAGCTCTAAAGAACCAGGGCGGCCCGAAAGGGCCGCCCTTCTTGTATCCGGATGCCCATGACCCTCTACCTCGCTTCCGCCTCCCCGCGCCGCGTGGAGCTCCTGCGCCAGATCGGCTTGGACCCGCGCGTGCTGCCGTCGCGCGTGCCCGAGGCCCGCAAGCGCGGCGAGACGCCGCAGGCCATGGTGCTGCGCCTGGCTAAGGCCAAGGCCTCGGAGGTGGCCCAGCGCCTCCGCGAAAAAGGCGTGAGGGAAGGCGTGGTCTTGGCCGCGGACACCACGGTGGCCGTGGGCCGGCACGTGCTGGAAAAGCCGCAGGACGCGGCCCATGCCACGGCCATGCTGAAGAAGCTGTCGGGCAAGGCCCATACCGTGCACACCGGCGTTTGCCTGCAACCGTTGGATGGCGGCAAGGCCGTGGCCTTTGTGGAGGCCACCAAGGTCTTCTTCAGGAAATTGAGCGCCGCGGAGATCGCGGCCTACGTGAGCACGGGCGAACCCCTGGACAAGGCCGGCGGCTACGGCATTCAGGGCGCCGCGGCTGCGTTTGTCGGCCGTATCGAGGGCGACTATTTCACCGTGGTAGGCCTGCCTTTGGCGCGGGTGGCGGATTCACTTCAAAAGATGGGGACCTGATGCTCACCTTGGTCACCGGCGCCAACGGGCACATCGGCTCTCGCGTTGTGAAGCAGCTGCTCGAAAAGGGCCGCAAGGTTCGGGCCCTGGTGCGGAAGAGCTCAGACCTAAGCGGGCTCAAGGGCTTGGATGTGGAGCTCGTCTATGGCGACGTGCTGGACGCGGCCGCCTGGGACTCGGCGCTGGAGGGCGTGCAGCGGGTCTTCCACACGGCCGCGGTCTTCAACACCCGGCTCAACGACGAGAGCGAGATGCAGCGCTCCAATGTGGATGGCACTGCGCAGATGCTCGCGGCCCTGCAGAGGCATCCGGTGGAGCGGCTGGTCTACACCAGTTCGGTGGCGGCCATCGGTTACACCCGCGATCCCAAGGTGGTCCTGGATGAGGCCACCTGGAACACGGACCCCATCGACGTCTACACTGCCACCAAGACGGACAGCGAGAAGCTGGTGCACGAGGCCGTGAAGCAGGGCTTGCCCGCGGTGATCGTGAACCCCTGCACCGTGCTGGGCCCGGGCGACTACAAGCCCACGCCCAGCAACGCCTTTGTGCTGTTGGCCCTGCAGAAGGGCACGCCGGTCACCTTCAACAGCGGCCACACCTATGTGGACGTGGATGACGTCGCCATGGGCCACCTGCTGGCCGAAGAAAAAGGCCGGCGCGGCGAGCGCTATGTGCTGGGTGGCACCCAGGCCAGCAATGACGTGCTTTTGGCGGAATTGGCGCGCCGCAGGGGCGGCCGGCCGCCGTTGATCAAGCTGGGACATGCGGCTGTGGAGGTTTTAGGGTGGGGTGTAGAGCTAAAAGCGAAGCTTTTGCATCAAAAACCCCTGTTTACGCGCAAAAAAGCTCACAAATTGATCGATTACTACGGGTATTTCAGCCACGCCAAAGCAGCCACAGAACTGGGCTATGCGCCGCGGCCCTTGGACCAGGTGCTGGACCGGGCTGAAGCCTGGTACCGAGAAAAGGGTTGGTTGGGGTCGAAGTAGGCCCAAGATTGTTCATAAGTGCGGACGTCAGCTATTACGGTAGGTCACAAAACGCGCTTTTTTGGCTTTGTTCTTGCTCGAAACCCTTGTCTTTGTTAGTATTTCTGCGGTTGACAATCTCATCGGTTGCCAATGAAAGCGGGCCGTCAGGCCCGCTTTCTGTTTTCTGAGCCCCTGGCCCGGGGGCGCAGCGGACTTTTCCGCGTAACGGCATCCGACGCAAGGGTACGGAGGTAGCATGAGCTCGATCGTCCTGGAAGCCCTTGAGGCCCTGGAGCGCAGCAAGCGCATCGACAAGAAAATCCTGCTGGAGGCCCTCGAGGCCGCCATGGCATCCGCCGGCCGCAAGGCCTATGGCGCCAACCTGAACATCGCCGTCGAGTTCAACGAGCACAACGGCGAGTTCAAGGCCTTTGCCGTGAAGAAGGTCGTGGAGACGGCCGTGGACGCGGACCTGGAGATCAGCCTGGAGGAGGCCCGCAAGAAGGACCCCGAGGCCCAGCTGGAGACCGAGATCCGGCTGCTGCTGCCCAAGGTCGATTTCGGCCGCATCGCCGCGCAGACCGCCAAGCAGGTGGTGCTGCAGCGCGTGCGCGAAGCCGAGCGCGAGAAGGTCTTTGAGGACTTCAAGAACCGCCTGAACGACGTGCTCACCGCCGAGGTGATGCGCCAGGACGGCCGCAGCGTGATCCTGGACATCGGCGGCGGCGTCGAGGCGGTGCTGCCGCCCAAGGAACAGATGTTCAAGGAGGAGTTCAACCCGGGCGACCGCGCCAAGGTCTTTGTGGTGGACGTGCGCCGCACGGCCCGCGGGCCCCAGGTGGTGGTCAGCCGCACCCACCCCATGCTGGTGAAGAAGCTCTTCGAAGCCGAGGTGCCCGAGATCCAGGAAGGCATCGTCGAGATCAAGGCCGTGAGCCGCGAGGCCGGCGTGCGCACCAAGATGGCCGTGCAGAGCTTCGACGAAAAGGTCGACCCCGTGGGCGCCTGCGTGGGCATGAAGGGCATCCGCGTGCAGGCCGTGGTCACCGAGATCCTGGGCGAGAAGATCGACATCATCCCCTGGTCCGACGAGCCGGCCAAGCTGATCGCCGCGGCCCTCAGCCCGGCCCGCGTCTCGCGCGTGCTGATCGAGGAAGCCGCCAAGAAGGCCACCGTGGTGGTGGCCGACGACCAGCTGAGCCTGGCCATCGGAAAGAAGGGCCAGAACGTGCGCCTGGCCGCCAAGCTGACCGGCTGGAAAGTGGACGTGAAGAGCGAAGTGCAGATGGCCGAGGAGCAGCTGCGCGAAGCCAGCCAGGAGCTGGCCGCCCAGGAGGCCGCCGCCGCCGCGGCCGAGGACGAAGTCTTCGAGCTGCCGGGCGTGGGCGCCAAGATGACGGCCCGCCTGATCGACGCCGGCTACGACGACCTGGAGAAGATGGCGGCCGCCACCATCGAGGAGCTCACGCAGATCGAGGGCGTGGGCGAGAAGACGGCCGAGAAGATCAAGGATGTGGCAGCCCGCTTGATGCGCGGTGAAGAGGTGGAGGAAGAAGACCCCAAAGAAGACTGACCTCCGGTGGTTTTCCCCGGCGCGTCAGCACCTCAGCATCGTTCCTTAAGGGACAGAGAAGGGTAGGTTCATAACGTGAGCAAGATCCGAGTGTTCGAATTGGCGGGCCGGCTGGGCAAGACCCCGCAGGAGCTACGCGACGAGCTGGCCAAGCGCGGCAAGCCCGTGCACAGCAACCTGTCGCTGGTGGACGACGCCACCATCGAGATGATGGAGTCGTTCTACGGCGTGGCCAAGGCCCCGGCCGGGGCCGCGTCCGAGGCCGGCCAGGTGGCGGTGGCGGAGAAGCCCGCCCCGGCGGCTCCGGCCGCCGAGCCGCCCAAGCCGGCCGAGAAGTCCGGCGTGACCATCGACATGACCATCCCGTCGACCCCCAAGTTCGCCATCCCCAAGAAGAAGCTCAAGGTTGTGCCGCCGGCCGCCCCCAGCCCGGCCCCGGAAGCCCCTGCGGCCGCCGTCCCCGCGGCCGAGGGCGAGGCTCCTGCGGCGCCCGCGCCCGCCGCCCCGGCCGCCCCGCGCGTCCCGGCGGCCGCGCGCCAGCTGACGTCCGTGAACATGGACATCCCCAAGCGCAAGATCGTCGAGGTCGTCGCCCCTGAGCGGCCCAGCGGCATCGTGCGCCGCGACGGCAGCGCCGTGCCCAGCTCCGCCCCGGCCATGGGCGGCCCGGCCGCCCGCCGTTCCAGGCCCGGCGACCCTGCGTCGGCCAGCCCCGGAACCCCCGGCGCGGCGGCCCCCGCGCCCACCACGGCCCCCGGCACCACCGCCGGCGCGGGCGGCGGCGGCGCCAAGCCCGGCAAGGGCAAGGGCGGCAAGAAGGACAAGCGCGACAAGGACAAGGCCGAGCAGGACCTGGGCCTCAAGCCCAGCGTCACCGAGATCCACGCCCCGGTGAAGGTGGAGGGAGCCCCCAAGCCCCTCAAGCTGCCCGAAGGCGCCAGCATCTCGGAAATGGCCCAGGCCATGGGCGTGAAGGCCAGCGAGCTGATCAAGAAGCTGATGGTGGACTTCAAGGTGATGGCCACCGTCAACCAGAAGCTGCCCAAGGAAGTGGTCGAGACCCTGGCCGTGGACTACGGCTTCGAGGTCGTCCACGAAGGCCTCTACGGCGAGGACATGCTGAAAGAGGACGACGACGACGTCACCCGCATGGCCCTGCGCGCGCCCGTGGTCACCATCATGGGCCACGTCGACCACGGCAAGACCAGCCTGCTGGACGCCATCCGCGACGCCAAGGTGGCGGCCGGCGAGAGCGGCGGGATCACCCAACATATCGGGGCTTATAAAGTGAGCCTGCCGCAGCACGAGGGCTTCCCCGGCGGCGAGGTGGTCTTCCTGGACACCCCCGGCCACGCGGCCTTCACGGCCATGCGCGCCCGCGGCGCCAAGGCCACGGACATCGTGGTGCTGGTGGTGGCGGCCGACGACGGCGTCATGCCCCAGACCATCGAGGCCATCGACCACGCCAAGGCCGCCGGCGCGCCCATCGTGGTGGCCATCAACAAGATCGACAAGGAAGGCGCCAACCCGGACCGGGTGATGCAGGAGCTGGGCAAGCAGAACCTGGTGCCCGAGGACTGGGGCGGCACCACCATCATGACCAAGCTCAGCGCCAAGAAGCGCACCGGCGTCACCGAGCTGCTGGAGCTGCTGGCCCTGCAGGCCCAGGTGATGGAGCTGAAGGCCGACCCCGGCCGCCGCGCCAAGGGCGTGGTGATCGAGGCCAAGCTGGACAAGGGCCGCGGAGCCGTGGCCACCGTGCTGGTTCAGAAGGGCACGCTCAGCGTGGGCGACACCGTGCTGGTGGGCAACCACGTGGGCCGCGTCCGCGCGCTGGTCAACGACAAGGGCGCCAAGATGGACAAGGCCGGCCCTTCCACCCCGGTGGAGCTGCTGGGCCTGGGCGGCGTGCCCGAAGCCGGCGACGTGCTGCTGGTGGTGGACGACGAGCGCCTGGCCCGCCAGATCGCCACGCGGCGCCAAAGCATGCAGCAGGAGCGTGAGCGCGCCAACCGCGGCCACGTCAAGCTGGAGGACCTCTTCGACCGCATCCAGACCGGCGACATGAAGGAGCTCAACGTCGTCATCAAGGCCGATGTGTCCGGTTCGGTGGAGGCCCTGCGCGCCTCCTTCGACGACATCAAGAGCGACAAGGTCAAGGCCCGCGTCATCCACGGCGGCGTCGGCAACATCAACGAGAGCGACGTGCTGCTGGCCGCCGCCTCGGACGCCCTGATCCTGGGCTTCCACGTCAAGGCCGCCAATTCGGCCGTGGACCTGGCCCACAAGGAGAAGGTGGAGATCCGTCTCTACGACGTGATCTACGATGCGGTGAACGACGTGACCCAGGCCATGACCGGCCTGCTCGAGCCCAAGTTCCACGAAGTGAGCCTGGGCAAGGGCGAGGTGAAGCAGATCTTCAAGATCAGCAAGGGCTTCATCTGCGGCTCCATCGTCACCCTGGGCAAGATCACCCGCGACTCGCACCTGAAGTTCTCCCGCGACGGCGAGGTCGTCTGGGAGGGCAAGCCCGTGGGCCTGAAGCGCTTCAAGGACGACGCCAAGGAAGTGCTGGAGAGCCAGGAATGCGGCATCGCCCTGGACCCCTCCTGCGGCGTGAAGGAAGGCGACACCTGGGAGGCGTTCATGACCCAGGAAGTGGCCCAGAAGCTGTAATGCCCGCGGACTTCAAGCGATCCGACCGGGTGGCCGAGCGGGTGCGGGCCGACATCAGCGAGCTGCTGCTGAAGAAGGTCAACGACCCGCGCATCGGCTTCGTCAGCGTCACCCGGGTGAAGGCCAGCGACGACCTGCGCAACATGACCGTCTACGTCTCGGCCTTTGGCCAGGACGACGCGGCCAAGAAACGCACCCTGGCCGGACTCAAATCGGCCACGCCCTTCCTCGAGCGGGAGATTTTCCGGCGCCTGGAGATCAAGGTGAGCACCGAACTGGTGTTCAAGATCGACGAAAGCCTGGAAAAGGGCCAGCAGGTGCTCGACCACATCAAAGAGGCCATCGCCTCTGACAAAAAGGATCCTGAGTGACCGTGAGCTACCGCGTCCAGCCGCCCGCCGACCTGGTCCAGGCCCTGAGCCAGGCCAAGCGGGTGGCCTTGGTCACCCACCTGAACCCGGACGGCGACGGACTGGGCGCGGAATCCGCCCTGGCCTTGGCCCTGGAATCGCTGGGCAAGCAGGTCGTCGTCTTCAACAACGACGCCACCCCGGCCCAGTATGCATTCCTGGGGCTGGAGGAACGCCGGGCGCCGGCCCTGCCGCCCATCGACCTGGTGGTGGCCTTGGATTGCCCGGTGCTGGAACGCCTGGGCGCGGCCGGCAAAGCGGCCTTTGACGCGGCCCCGGCTTCCGTGGTGATCGACCACCACGTGCCCAAGGAAGCCTTCGGCCAGCGCACCTGGATCTCCACGGACTGCTGCGCCACCGGCGAGATGATGGAGCCCCTGATCGCGGCCCTGGGCGTGGCCCTGAGCCCGGCCATGGCCACCGGGCTCTACGCCGCCCTGGTCAACGACACCGGCTGCTTCCACCACAGCAACACCGACCAATGGGTGTTTGAATGCGCGGCCCGCCTGCTCAAGGCCGGCGCCGACAGCGCGGGCGTGAACCGCCGGCTGCTGGACGAGAAGCCCCTGGGCATGGTCCGCCTGCAGGCCCACGTGCTGGACCGCCTGACCGTGATCGCCGGCGGCAGGGCCGCCCTGGTGGCCGTGGGCGCCGAGGACCTGAAGGCGTTCGGCGCCGGCTGGGAGGACACCGACGGCCTGGCCGAAGGCCTGCGTTCCATCGCCGGGGTGGAAGTGAGCGCCATGCTGCGCGAAGAGGGGCCGGCCAAGGCCAAGCTGAGCCTGCGGAGCAAATTCGCCTTCGACGTCAACGTCTTCGCCGGGCAGTGGGGCGGCGGCGGGCACGCCAAGGCCGCGGGCGCGACCATCCCTTTGCCGCTGCCCCAGGCCGTGGCCGCCGTGGCTTCGGCCCTGGAAAAGGCCCTGGCTTAGGGCCCCGGCCCGCCAGGGAGCGCCATGGACGGGATCCTTCTGCTGGACAAGCCCGCGGGGCTGACCTCGCATGACGTGGTGTCCCGCCTGCGCAAGCTCCTGGGCACCCGGGCCGTCGGCCACGCCGGCACCCTGGATCCCCAGGCCACCGGGCTGCTGGTGGCGGCCGTGGGGAACGCCACCCGCTGGCTGCCCTACCTGCCCGCGGACAAGAGCTACCGGGCCACGGTGCGGCTGGGCCTGGCCACGGACACCGAGGACATCTGGGGCCGCGAAACCGGGGCCGATGACGCCCCGCCGCCCGGCCCCGGGGCCTACACCCAGGCCCTGCTCGGGCTGGCCCGCCTCACCGAACAGGTGCCGCCCATGGTCTCGGCCCTGAAACAGGATGGCCGCAAGCTCTACGAGCTGGCGCGCGAAGGGGTCACCGTGGCGCGCAAGGCCCGGCCCATGGCCATCAGCGCCGTGCGGGTGGTGGCGCTGCGGGGCCAGGAAGCCGACTTTGAAGTGGATTGCGGCGGCGGAACCTACGTGCGCAGCCTCTGCGTGGAGGTGGGCCGCAGCCTGGGCCGCCCGGCCTGCCTGGCCGCCCTGCGCCGCCTGCGCAGCGGGAACTTCTCGCTGGACGGCGCGCTGCCCCAGGACCGCTGGCAACCCACGGAGCTGGCCGCGGCGCTGATGGATTCGTCGGTGGCGCTGGCCCACCTTCCTGAAAAGGCGCTGGACCAGGCCGAAGCCGTGGACATCGGCCATGGCCGCGATGTGGCCGCCCCCACGGCCCAGGCCGGGACCTGGCGCCTGACCCACCAAGGGCGCCTGCTG
>Ga0210401_10008749_pt1 | contig 10013 bp, 8 predicted proteins | sample IncBWH32MmetaG_FD_150866 | JGI IMG/M metagenome (GOLD analysis project Ga0210401, IMG submission 150866) | Forest soil microbial communities from Barre Woods Harvard Forest LTER site, Petersham, Massachusetts, United States - Inc-BW-H-32-M | ecosystem: Environmental > Terrestrial > Soil >... | reverse complement strand
CGTATGCCCGCACGTTGGAGACGCCCTTCAACGAGAACCTGGTCCTCTCGAGTCTGGGATGCAATGACGCTATAGTCAACGACCTGATGGCAGCCACGCAAGGTTATCCTTGCCTGAACTCGCCACTGCGTCCGGGCTTTCGCAATGAATATCACGTCGGGCTAGAGCAAGCTTTCGGGCGGTTCTTGGTGATCGATGCCGAGTATATCTGGAAGTACACGCACCGGGCGTATGACTTCAGCGTCTTCGCCAACACGCCCATCACATTTCCCATCGAGTGGGCCAGGTCGAAAATCCCGGGGTTTGCTATCCGCGCCAGCGTGCCGAACTACCACGGTCTGTCGGCGTTCGTGGTGATGTCCAGCGTGGCGGCCCGCTTCTTCCAGCCGCAAGTCAGCGGAATCGGAACTACTCCGACCAGCGTGGGCGGGACCGGCGTATTTCGTATCGACCACGATGAGAGCTTCAATCAGACCACTCACCTGCAATATCAATTCCCTAAGCGGGGACCCTGGATCGGTTTCAATTGGCGCTATGACAGCGGTCTGGTCGCCGGTCCCTCACCTTGCGCGGGCGGAAATTGCAACAACGGACCGAACGGGACTGACACCGTCGTGGATGTTTCAGGATTAACGCCGGACCAGCAGTTCCAAGCAGGGCTGTTCTGCGGCAGCACGTTTGCGACCCCCACCACGCCAATCAGTTCCACTGGCCTCTGCCCGGCATCCCAGTACGGATCCAAGTTTTTGAAAATCCCGGCGCCTGGTACCGAGGACGACGACCACAACCCGCCGCGCATCGCATCGCGGAACCTGTTCGACCTCGCCGTAGGGCATGACAATCTGTTTCACGGAGACCGATACAAATGGAGCGCCCGTATTTCGGTCGTGAATATTGGGAACAAGGAAGCGTTATATAACTTCCTGTCGACGTTCAGCGGAACGCACTATGTTACACCGCGGACAGTAACCGCAACCATCGGGTTTCACTTCTAGATTCGCGGCGCCTCGTAGGTGCGCGGCCGCTGGCGGAATCAGCGTTGATCAGGATGCAATGGACTCGGCTTGAGTTAAAACAATTGACAACAGGCTTCCTGCTCCTTGCTTCGGCTGCACACGTCGCGGGCGGGCCTTCCGCAACGAAGGAGATTACGCTGTTTGCGCGAGTTGAGAGCGTTGATAAGACCGCGAAAACAGTCACTGTCAAACATGGCAAGATCGCGGGCTACGTGGAAGCGATCCCCGCAACATACGCACTCGACGACGAGACTTTACTCAGCAAGTTACGATCCGGTGACGACATCAAGGCAACCGTCCGCAAAGGAGAACATCGGCTGCGCAACGTCCGGATCGTTAACCGAGCTTCGCCAAAGTCTTCGTCGCCGACGAAAGAGTACTGAACGAGTCGTCGGTTGAATCAACATCGGAGCGTTTGTGGGTTTTCGAGTCGGCTGTGCAAAAGCTTTTGCATAGGAATGCTTTTCACAACTAGACTACCTCGTCTCTTCCTCTGCCTCCAGGTCTCTGACCACTTGAAGATTTTGCAATAAAAACGGTTCCACTCGAAAATGGTTTGGTCCATACTAGGGTCTGGCTCGTCCAGCCCTCCGTATTAGAGTATCTGCCAAAGATCAGAAGGAACTCCGAAAGTTGGTAAGGGGTGGAGTCGAATAAGTCCGAGTTGTACTGCGTGCCCTAGCGCTGCCGCGGTTGGCCAAGGGCGTCGCTGCGCCTGGTATTGCCAGAATGACTCCGCTGACACCATAGGCCATCCGAAACGTCGGCCGCCGTTATCAACACGGCGGTTTAGATCGGGCACTGCATGAGAAACCGCGGCCCGGGGCGGCGAGAGTGCTAGACGACAGCCGGAGGCAGCGTTTGATTGCGATGGTGTGCAGTAGTCTGCCGGAAGGCCGTGCCCGATGGACGGTACGCGGAAGAAGCCGTCAAACGCAAGTTGATTCCGCGGGTAGGAGGGGAAACCATCCGGATTCTCCTGCTGAGCCACGATCTGAAGCCGTGGCGGGAAAAAAATGTGGGCAGTGGCCGATCTGGATGAGGACTACATTACCAAGATGGAAGACTTGTTGGAGCTGTACGAGCGGCCTTACGATGCGCAACAACCCGTTGTTTGCTTAGATGAGAACGCCGACAAACCAGCACCCACTCGGCTTCTGTGGCACTATAGGGGAATCAATCCATGGTGGAGTCGCGGATAGTCCGGAGCGTCGTGACGGTCTTTCTGCTACTTCTAGCTACAACGGAAATTCTTTCTTGTGACGCGATCGCGTCGCCAGTTTGCCTGTTTTCTACACACACCTCACATGATTCGGACCACGGTTGCTGTGCGGATGGCTGCCTATGTTGTTGTGGGCATATCGTGGTTGTAGCGCCAATCGTTGCAATGGCACCATTGGGATTCGTCGCGCGGGCAGTCACTTTCGATTCCTGCCGAACGCCTGACGTCCCGCCAAACCGAATCGAACACCCTCCCCGCTCCTAAGTTCTCCTCACATTCTTAATTGATTCCAATCTTAAGGAGATTCCATGAAGACGATGTGTGTGGCGCCTCTCTGCATCGCCGTGCTTGTAGCACGTCATGCGGTAAATGCGCAAGAGTATGGTTCTGTTAAATCAGACGAACTCGCGAGGATCAGCTTGGATTGCAACCGGCAGAATTCGAAACTCTGTCAGCCTGTCGCTCAGACTCAACCGGCTGGCAAGCAGACCGAAGTACAACCAGGATCAACAGGCGGCAACGACCTACGCAACGCTCATGATCTGGAAACACAAGAGAGGGCCGAAGTCGCAGCGGCCGATTCACAGGTTCGACGCGATTCGCCGGGTGCCTCGCAACCGCCAGAAAAGGAGGCGGCCGCAATCCTCGAATTGGGTGCCGAACCCGCCCGGAGTCTTAGCGGGGGCGGATGGACTCTCAGCCCCACCGTGGCGGCGGAAGTGACGCCAATCGAGAACTGGCTGGAACTGGAGTTCGGTGTTACACCAACCTTCAGTCATCACTCGACAGAGTGGGATACGGATGTTTTGTTCAAGAAACCCTGGACCCTCTCCAAGAAAGTAGAATTCATGTTCGGCGTCGGGCCCGAGTGGATTCACATCACGGAGAACGGTGTCAGTACCAATTCAGTGGCCGGCGAAATCGCTCTGGACTTTATGTTTTGGCCGTCGCCAAAGCGCAGGTTGGGCTGGTATATCGAGCCGGCATACGATTACACGTTTGGGCGCCGCCACGATCAGGCGATCGGCGTCAGCATCGGCCTGCTGATTTCGATTCGCTGACAACCGTTGGAGGCGACCGGCCTCGGGGATCACCCAAAACCAGCCAATGGTGATCACCTGAAAGCGGCCAACGCCGAACTGATCCGAGACATTGATCCTGACGCGATGAATACCCGAGTCCGATGTGGCATGGAATCGGACGCAACTTGTTTATCGCGCGCGATCAGTCGGCCAGCGTTTACCGATCTGAAGTCGGCGGCTACGACACCGTCCTGTTTGTCCACTCCACCTTTGGCGAGACAGGACAGGCCGGCGTAGGATACTGACAGGAAACGTGGCAACCACGTAGGATGCCGCCACGAGTTGCGGCACGAATTGTCACGAATTATGGCACGCAATTCTGTATATGCTTTGGAACCAGACGGCCTCCCGTCAGCTATTGTGACATCCTACACCTCCTGTAGGATTTCAGAATTGTTGACATTCGTGTCAGAGAACGTGACATAAAGTGTCAGAATTAGTGACACAAGAGTGGTCCCAGCCGACAGCCGAACCATGGCGGCCGGTTCGGCCCGCTAAAATGCGACACCGCGATTTCTTGGTCACTCTCGCGGTCGCGTTGATCGAAGCCCGAATTCGGCCTGAGAATGGCTAATCGGTCGGTGGGCGATTCTCCGAACTGAGGCGCCCGTTCTGACGGGCGGTCACCGAGATTCCAGAGGCAAGAGCTTGGCTCAGGCGCACTGAATCCGTACGATCACCAACTCGGACCCGCAGAGAAGCATTCCGCGTTCCCGTTTCCACTGTGATTGCCACGCCGGGCTTCAATCCGAGTCGTGTCATCTCACGCAAAGCGGCAGGGTCACGGTCCGACACGCTGCTAATCACGGCGGAGACGCCACACGCCCATTTTGATAACAGCACCTCTTCCCGAGCCGGAAGCGCGCCGCTTCGCTCCGGGATAAGGTGCCCGTGTGGATCAGTTTCCGGGTCCCCCAATTTCGCCGCAATGCGATCTTCAAGTCGCTCCGAGATGAAATGTTCCAACCGTTCTGCTTCATCGTGAACCTCGTCCCACGAGTAGTCGAGGAAATCATGAAGGAAACGCTCCAGCAGGCGGTGATGGCGAAGGACTTCCAGAGCGCGCATCTTCCCCGTCGCAGTCAAACGTACGCCGCGGTGCTTCTCGTATTTCACAAACGGTGGCTTTTGTGCCGCGAGCTTTTGGAGCATTCCAGTAACGGAGGCAGCACGGACGCCAAGATGCAGAGCAAGAGCGTTGCTAGTCACCCGTTCCTCTTCAGCACCGCCCAGCTCCAGTATCGCTTTCAAATAGTCGTCTACCGACTCCGTGGTGTAACGTCCATGTGTTCTAGGTGACACTAAATATTAGAATACTCGTGACGCCGCACTGCCGCAACGGTCCAAATAGCGTCTAAGTAAATTCCCATCATCGTTCGGAGGCAGCCCGTACTTGACGGGAAAAGAACAGAGCAGCTATATTTAGGTGTGCCTAAATCATGGGTATGCGACTTGACCCTCCTAATGCGGCCCGTCGCATTTCTAGTGTTCACTTTCGCGCTCCCTGTTCCGGCTATGGCTCAGGGCGAGACGACGAGCGCGATCGTCGGTTCGGTCACCGATCCGTCCGGGGCGGCGCTCCCTGGCGCGACCGTAACCGTCACGAATGTTGAGAACGGTCTCAAACGATCCGTGAAGGCTGACGACTCCGGACGGTTTAGTTTTCCGCAGCTCAAGCCCGGTACGTACTCCGTAAAAGCGGAAGCAGACCGTTTCGAAGCTCAGCAGAACAACACCGTCTCCGCCGGTCTTGGGCAGAAGCAAACCGTCGATTTCAAGCTAAACATCGCATCGGCCACCGAAAGCATCCTGGTCCAGGAGCAAGTGCCGCTGATTAACGCGGAGAATCCCAACACCTCGACGACCCTGACGGCGCGATCTATTGAAAACCTTCCGAATCCGGGCGGCGATATGACGTATCCGCTGCAGTTCGCTGCTGGCGCGCTCATCAATACGGCGGGCAGCGGTAACGACTTCGTCGGCGGAACAAACGGCTACGGCAACGTACAATTCAATGGCTTGCCGTCTTTGGCCAACGGCTACATTGTCGACGGCTTGGAGACCAACGATCCGCTGACAAACCTGAACAGTGGCCTTTCGACCAATCTTGTGCTTGGCTTGAATTCGATTGCGGAGGTGACCGTCAACACCGTCTCCTACGCAGTCGACCAGGGCCGGTATGGCGCTTCTCAGGCGAACTATATCACCAAATCCGGCACCAACGCGTTTCACGGGAACTTGTACGAGTTGTGGAACGGCTCTGAGTTCAATGCGGCGGATTTCTTTACGAACGCCACGGCTGGAAACCACAAGCCGCGCTCCACGGTGAATCACTTCGGGGGGAGCCTCGGAGGCCCGATCATCCACGACAAGCTGTTTTTCTTCTTCGATTCCGAATGGGTCCGGATTGCGCTGCCGATAGTCAGTGCAACGACAGTACCCACGCCGGCCTTTCAGGACTATGTCTTGCAGCAATTGCCGCGAGGCGGTGTGGACTCAATAACCGGATCGACCTACCTGCCAGCGCCCCAGCTCGTGCCGTTCTACAAGAAGCTCTTTTCCCTTTACGGCAATACGGCGGGAACCCCGCTCGCGGTTCTCGGCTGCCCGTTCAACAGCGACGGGACCGTCGCCGGCGGTACTCCCTCCAACGGAAACGGTTGTGCGAACCGCCAGAGCATTTCGCATTCGAGTAATGATCGCGAGCAGGTGCAAACGGCTCGCATCGACTACAACATCGACGCCAAAAACATGGCCTGGTTCCGGTTCCAGGCCGACACCGGACTTCAGGCCGCCTATACCGATCCGATCAATCCGTTGTTCAACGCTATCTCTCCGCAGCCCCTTTACTCATTCGCATCGGGCTATACCCATGTATTCTCCGGGCACTTGGCGAACTACTTCAACCCGGCGTTCTCGTGGTATGAAAGTCTGTTCGGGCCGTCCGATTTTCAAAAGACACTGGCGGCGTTTCCCATCGTCCTCCAGGGCAGCGGCGCCAATGCGCCGTTCACCACGCTGGGAGGGCTCGACAATACATGGGTGCAGGGCCGGCGCGCCGCGCGCTTCTTCATCAATGACAACCTCGCCTGGACGGTGGGGTCGCATGAACTCCGGTTCGGCACGAACAGCCGCATCTTTCGCCTGAACGATTATGATTTCGGTGAGGGCGCCGTCCCGCTGGTGAGCTACACAACCCTGCCGCAGTTGATCTACGGTGTCGCGTCAACAACCTCGGCAACCTTTCCCCTGGCCAATTCGCAGCCATACAACTTCTTGAATCTGGACTTTTATGCGCAGGACACCTGGAAGGTGACGCGGACCCTGACATGGACCTTCGGCATCCGGGATACCTACAATTCAAATCCGCTGAACCCGCATAACGCTGTCGCGCGCCTCGCCGGGTCGTTCGACTCCATTTCTCACGATGTCAATCAGCCTCTCAGCCAGGTCATTCGCACGCAGCAGGCGACGATCTTCGCGGCCACGCCTGCCGCGATCCTGCAGCCCAGAACCGCCATAGCATGGCAGATCGTGCCGCACACGGTGCTGCGCAGCGGGTTTGGCTTATTCAGCGACCTGTTGCCGGGCAGCGTCGCCGATCTCGTGGGCACGAATCCTCCCTATTCCAAAACGTTCCAGGGCGGTTTACTCGGGACGGTTGGTGGAACGGCGATTGCTCCCGGAGTCCCGAACAGCGCCATCGATGCGACGGCGGCGGCGAATCAACTGTTCAACTCAGGCTTCGCGCAAGGCCAACTCTCCTGCGCCTCGCCCCTGGCAAACCGGAATACCTGCCTTCCGCCGATTTCGATCACCGCCGTGCCGGATGGCACTCTCCACGCGCCTTACTTCATGCAGTGGAGCTTTGCGGTGGAGCACCAGGTCGGAAACGCCCTCAACCTGCGGGCTCAATATGTAGGCACGCGGGCGGTGAACCAGCCCTACGAGACGCAAGTCAACGGTTATCAGACGGTCTGCCAAGGCTGCTTTGCACCATTCCCTTACGGGAAACCCGTCGATCCCCGATTCGGACCGGTGACGCAATTGAATACCGGCGCAAACAGCCACTACAACGGTCTCCAGTTAACGGCCGACAAACGGCTGGGGCACGGCATTCAGGTGCAGGCCAATTACACCTGGAGCCGCTGCATGGACACGGTCTCAAACGGCGGATTCCTGCCCTTCGCCGCAGGAGCCCTTCTCTCTCCGTTGCCGGGTGAGCTTGGGCGACAATACGGCCCCTGCGATTACGACGTGCGGCACAACTTCACAGCCCAGTACGTTTATCAATTGCCCGGCAAATTTCGGAATCACCTGCTGGCCCGAGCGCTCAATGGATGGCAGGTCTCCGGCACCATGTTTTGGCACAGCGGCTTGCCGTTTTCGGTCCTGAGCGCGCCCTATTCCGCCAATGGGAACGGCATCGTTCAGGGCAGCGGCCCCCAATATGCCAGCGTGGTTCCCGGCGTTCCCTTGTATGAGCACAATCCGATCCCCGGCGTTACTCAGCCCGGCACGATCCAGTGGCTCAACCCTGACGCGTTGGTTTCCGTTGTCGATCCGAGCACGGGCGGCTGCACCGGCGGCGACAGTGCGAAGAATTGCCAGTTCGGCAATCTCGGCCGGAATGCATTGCGCGGGCCTGATTTCTTCTGGAGCGATCTGTATCTGACCAAGTGGTTTCAGTTAACGGAGCGTGTGAAGCTGCGTATCGACAGCCAATTCTTCAACGTGTTCAATCAGCCGAATTTCGGTCTCCCGGTTTTGGGGTACGCGGGGATTCCAGGCAAACCTTCCACGCAGACCGGATTCGGAGCCCTCAGCTATCCGACTGCGCCGCCGACGGGACTGCTCGGCGTCGGGTTGGGCGGCGACAGTTCGCCACGGATGATTGCATTCCAGGCGCGAATCGAATTCTGAAGAGTCAGCAATTTAGCTTTTGTGAACGACCTCGATATCGTGGCCGTCAGGATCGAGCACCCATGTCGCATAATAGCCGGGATAGTATTCGAGCCGGGCTTGAGGTGCTTCCTTGCTCTTGCCTCCGGCGGCCACAGCCGCTTTGTAGAATGCATCTACCTCAGCATGGTCTTTCGCTACAAATCAAACATGCACTGCTTGGGGATCGGACCTTCCTTCTTTGAGCCAGAAAAACGCTTTTTTGCCGTCACCAAAACCCTTCAAATCGGGGTGTCCGTCATGGCCTTCGTAATCTGTAAAGTTTGAGATCCCAAGTGGCTTCAGGGCCTTGGCGTAAAAGGCGACTGAACGCTTGAAATCACTGACTGTGAGAATGACGTGGTCTATCATATTGTGCCTTCTTTTTTTCGTTAGCTATTCCGGGTCATCCCATTTCGCGCTGTACCGTTCTCCAAAGGCAATCTGGCTTTCATAGCCCTCCGGGTCGTCAGCCTTAAGCCGGAGCAACTTGTAGACGTGGTTCACCGCGCTTTTCATGATGACCTTCATTTCAGCGTCTGAAATCCGCGAGTAACCGGCTTTGCCTTCGCATGCGGGGCAAGGTTTGCCAGCGTGCAGGTCCTCAATGGGACCATTGCGGAAGGCGAGGGCGACGATGGCCTTCGCTTCCCGGACAAGATCGCGCTGCTGGGATTCGGTTGTCATTTCGAGCGCCCTCAGGCTGGGAGATTAGTTGAACAGGAACGAACGACCGTCCTGCATCGGCAGTATAGCGGCACTCAGAGCAGCGGTCAAAGCAGCTCAAACCTGGTGTCGCCGCCACGGCGTTGACAAGCAGCTCAAACCTGGTTCATGCCACCGTCAACGGCAAGCTCGATGCCCGAGATGTAGCTTGAATCATCCGACGCCAGAAAAACCATGGCTTTGGCGATTTCGTCTGGCGTGCCGACGCGCTCTAATGGGATGCTGCCCGACATCTGCTGCGCGAACTGATCGATTTGCGCGGCGCTCATGCCGAGGCTGGTGTTATAGCCTTCCGTCGGCACGACACCGGGACTGATAGCGTTGACACGGATCTTACGGGCCTTGAGATCGGTCGTCCAGCCGCGGGCGAAGGACCGGATGGCGGCCTTGCTGGCGCCGTAGACACTGAAGGCTTCCGTTCCATTGGAGGCCGCCGACGAGGCCGTCAGGATGATCGAGCCGCCGTTCTTCATCAGCGGCAGGGCTTTCTGCACTGTGAAAAGCGTCCCTTTGACGTTGCCGTCGAAAGTCTTGTCGAAGTGGTCTTCCGTAATAGCGCCGAGCGGCGCAAAGCTTGTCCTCCGCAAAAATTGCGTCCAGCCGGCGCCTCGTCGGTTTTAGGCAGCGCTATCAGCGCTTGTAAAATGTGGCGTGTTCAAGCTCATATGTTTGTTGTTGTCTTCTCGCACCGCACTCGTTGCCGAAAACTTATTTCTTCGCAGGCAACTCGCCCTGTTTCAGGAGCGCGGTGTCAAACCGCGACGTTCGACGCTTGGCATCCGCACCGTTATGGTCTTACTTTCCAGGTTCTTCCATTGGCGGGAAGCCCTCGTCATTGTCAAGCCGGAGACATTTATCAAATGGCATCGATCTGCTTTTCGAGAGTTCTGGAAATGGAAGTCTCGGAGATCCGCCCGACCACAGCTGCGAGGGAATCTGCAGACGCTCATCTGGCAGATGGCGTGCGAAAACCCGACCTGGGGCGAAGAGCGCATTGCTAACGAACTAAAGCTCAAGTTGGGCATC
>Ga0210401_10008746_pt1 | contig 10016 bp, 6 predicted proteins | sample IncBWH32MmetaG_FD_150866 | JGI IMG/M metagenome (GOLD analysis project Ga0210401, IMG submission 150866) | Forest soil microbial communities from Barre Woods Harvard Forest LTER site, Petersham, Massachusetts, United States - Inc-BW-H-32-M | ecosystem: Environmental > Terrestrial > Soil >... | reverse complement strand
CTGCAGAAGAGCTTTTTCACCAGTTCCGGGACGGAAGCGAACGAAGCTGCGATTATGCTGGCGCGCATGGCGGGACCGAGCTATGACATCGTTGCTCTACGCCACGCATATTCCGGGGGCTCGGCGTTGGCAAAATCAGTAACCGCACAATCCGCGTGGCGCAAAGGTGGCGTCATTAGCGTAGGCGTGTCGCACGCTGTGAATCCTTACTGTTACCGCTGCCCGCTGCACCTGACCTATCCATCGTGCAATGTGGCCTGCGCGAATGACGTTGAGAGCGTGATCCAGACCACCACCAGCGGCTCGATTGCCGCATTTATCGCCGAGCCGATTCAGGGCGTCGGTGGGTTCATCACGCCTCCACCGGAATATTTCAAGATTGTCTACCGCATCGTGAAAAATTATGGCGGCCAGTATATTTCCGACGAGGTGCAAACAGGCTGGGGCCGCACCGGCAAAAAATGGTGGGGCATCGAGCAGTGGGAAGTCACGCCGGACATCATCACGTCGGCGAAAAGCATGGCCAATGGCGTCCCGGTGGGATTGACGATCACGACGGCCGAACTGGCCGACAAATTTCAGGGTTTGACCATCGCCACGTTTGGCGGAAACCCGGTTACGTCGGTCGCGGCTCGCGCGGTGATTGAAGTGATTGAAGAAGAAAACCTGCGCGAGAACACGCACATCGTCGGCGGCTACTTCCGGAAAAAGCTGGAAGAGCTGCAGCAGAAATATCCGCTGATTGGCGACGTTCGAGGCATGGGCATGATGCAGGCGCTCGAACTAGTGAAGGACCGCCAGACCAAGGAGCCTGCGCCGCAGGAAACCAATCAAGTGCTCGAACGCGCCCGCGCCAATGGCTTGCTCGTAGGCAAAGGTGGGATGTACGCAAACGTCATCCGCATGGCCCCTCCGATGAACATTTCGAAGGCTGATGTAGATGAGGCCATCCGGCTGCTCGACAAGTCGTTCAGCGAAGTTCGAATCTGACGGCAATGATGCGATGTCTCTCTGGAAAAGATTGAAAAGCAGTCTTCGCAGCGCACGTGGTAATCCTGGCCTTGTTTCTTTTGTTTGCATGGCATGTACGTCGATAAGCGAAGGAATTGGAGAGTGCAATGGCAACGGCAACAACGACTGATCAGCTTTGCAGGAATTATATTAACGGCGAGTGGGTGGAATCGAAGTCGGCGAAGATCGTCGAGCGGCGCAATCCGGCGAACACCGATGAAGTCGTGGCGCGCATCGCCCTTTCTACGCGCGAGGAAATGAAGCAAGCGATCGTAGCGGCGAAGGCTGCCTTCCCTGCCTGGCGCGAGACCCCTCCGCCGAACCGCGGCAAGATCCTGTTCAAGGCCACGCAGATCATGCAGGCGCAAAAAGAAGAGTTGGCGCGACTTCTGACGCGCGAGGAAGGCAAAGCGCTGAAAGATGCTCTGGGCGAAGTGCAGCGCGCGATCAACATCCTGGAATTCGCGGCCGGCGAGGCGCGGCGGCTGAATGGCGAGACACTCACGAGCGAGTTGCCCAAGAATTTCGCTTACACGATTCGTCAGCCGCTCGGGGTGGTCGGTGCGATCACACCGTGGAATTTTCCCGTGGCGATCCCGATCTGGAAGATCGCCCCGGCGCTCGTGTGTGGCAATACCGTTGTGCTCAAGCCCGCGGAGCTGACGCCGCTGTGCGCCATTCGAATCGCCGAAATTTTCGAACAGGCTGGCCTGCCGCCAGGCGTGCTGAACGTGGTGCTGGGAGCGGGCGAAGAAGTTGGCGATGAATTGGTGCAGAACCCGCACGTGCAGGGATTGACGTTCACCGGATCAACGGGCGTTGGCAGCAAGCTCTATGCCGCGGGCGCCGAGCGGCTGAAGAAAATTCAATGCGAGATGGGCGGCAAGAACCCGGTCGTCGTGCTCGCCGACGCGGATTTGCAGTTGGCGATGGAGTCGGCCGTGACCGGAGCGTTCGGGTCCACGGGACAGCGCTGCACCGCATCGAGCCGCGTAGTGATCGAAGAAAGCGTCGCGGATAAATTCGTCGCGATGCTGGTCGAGCGCGCGAAAAAATTCGTGGTGGGCGATGGCCTCGAAGCCGGCACGGAGATGGGGCCGTCGGTCGACGAAGACCAGTTCAACACGGTGCTCAAGTACCTTGAAATCGGCAAGCAAGAAGGACGGCTGCTATGCGGCGGCGCGCGCCTGGCCGGCCCGAAATATGACCAGGGCTGGTTTATTTCTCCAACGGTGTTCGATCACGTCGCGTGGGACAGCAGAATTGCGCAAGAGGAAATCTTCGGCCCGGTGATGAGCGTTATCCGTGTCAAGAACTTCGACGAAGCGCTGCAGGTTGCGAATTCCGTGCGCTATGGGCTATCCAGCTCGATTTATTCGAACGATCCCAGCAAGATCTTTGAATTCGTGGAGAAGATCGAAACCGGCATGACGCACGTTAATTCGCCGACAGTTGGCGGCGAGGCGCATGTGCCATTTGGCGGGACAAAAGATTCGAGCATAGGTCCGCATGAAGTGGGCCATGCTGCCATCGAGTTCTATACCGAAACCAAGATCGTTTACATCGACTACACAGGCCGCCAGCGCGAATCGAGTCTTTATTGAAATTCGAGCGCGACCGGAGCAAGAGAGATGTGATCATTTCCTCCCAGCAAGTGCGTGTGCAATGGGATTGAATCACCGCAAGACGGCGTTTGGCACGTCATTCCGATTCGCAAGGCCGCGACGCTCCCGCATGATTCGGTCCACTTACTGTCGCTCTCTGCGGATCTCGCTGCTGGCGTGGGCACTTTCACTAGTAGGCTTCGCGGGCACGCGCGCCGGGGACAACGATCGTTACCTTTGGAAGTCAGTGCCCCGAGCGCAAACCAAAGTGGACGACAAGACGCCGCTGACCTGGAACGTCTATCAGACGGACAAAAAGAAAGAAGCGAATCTCGTGCTGGTGCTGATTGGGCGACGCTACATCGCTCTCGACCTCAAAGCAAAGACCGCCTATAACGTGCTTCCATCTGATCTGCAAGCGAAGGGGCAGGATTTCGGCAGTGGTGACCTGTTCGTAAAGTCACGCGTGCTACCGACGGATAACTGGAGTCTTCGGGACGTGGGTCCCGCGGAATTGATCAAGCTTACGCTGGGAGACTACGGCCGCGAGCTCTATGTTGAACTCCCGCACATGCCGGATATGCGCGCGTTCTATTAGGCCAATCCTGAAAGAAACGGTCCCGGCGCGCAAATCACGCCACGCATCATATGGAGTGCGGGGCCTGCTTCCGCCCTAACGCAGCTGCAATACCAGTGACAGAACGCTCAGGCCAGGTTCGCCTCGCCCAACTCAATCGCGTTGCTGTGTCCAGCATCGCTAACGTTTGCCGGCGACTATGCAAATCACATCCTGTAATTTGCATCTCGCCCTCCTTCGGTGCGAGCGCTGCTCGGGCGAACACCAAACAGTCTACTCGGGCCGTCGCGAGGCCGGCGTCGTTATCCCATCAATCACGACTTGCGGATTTGGCCGTACCCTCTGGACTATTGCTGCAGCAAGATCAATACTGTCCCCGTTCCATTCAGATTTGTCACCGCCAGATCGAGTTTGCCGTCGCCGTTGAAATCCGCCGCCACCAGTTGATCCGGGGCGCCTCCTACCGCATAAGGCGAACCCACTGCCTGCGTGAACGTCCCATCGCCGTTCCCAAGCAGAAGCGTGATTGTGCCGTCTTTGTAGTTTGCGATGGCTAGGTCCAGCTTCCCGTCATTATTGAAATCCGCTGCAATCATCGCGTATGGCTGATTTCCAACCGGGATAGTCGTTGGTGCGGCAAACCTGCCATCGCCATTACCTAGCAGGATCATCACCGCGTTCCCAACGGAATCAGTCACGGCGAGATCCAGTTTCCCATCGCCGTTGAAGTCGCCAGTCACGATTGTTGAAAGATAATTGCCGAGGGGAATTGGGGAACCACTTGCCTGTGTGAACGTCCCGTCGCTATTGCCAAGCGATACGACCAGTCCCGAACCCGGGTAATCCGTCGTCCCGCCGCTGGCCACAACCACATCCAGCTTTCCGTCTGCGTTGAAATCCCCCACCGCCACGCCTTCGGGGAATCCGCTGGCGTAGAGGGTCCCTGCAGTGTTGAACGCGCCCTTCCCGTATCCAAGGACAACAGGTGATACGCCCGAGATTTCGTTGGTCATTGCAAGATCGAGGCTGCCATCCGCATTGAAATCCGCCGCTTCTATATCGGACATCGGATTGCCAAGCGCGTTCGCGATCTCCGCGGACGAAAAGACGAAGGTGCCATCTCCCTTTCCTAACAGGATAACTGCGGCCGCATTCGGTGGTTCTCCGACCGCCAATCCCAGATGACCACTGTTGTTAAAATCTCCCACGGCGATATTCCCGGTATACGGCGAAGCAAAATCATCGTATGGTGGGCTCGGCACCGGCATTGGAGATTCTGCCGTAGCGGCAAATGTCCCGTCGCCCTTCCCGAGGAATACATACACCCTGGTGGCCGATGTGATGACGAGATCCGGCTTACCATCCTCGTTGAAATCGCCAGTCGCGATCCCATTCGGTTCTGGAATTTGTAGGGGCGAATTCGCCGCCGGCGCAAAGCTGACTGTCGCCTGGGGTGCGGCCACTTGGAAGTAGACCACGTTGGATTGCGCTGCGGCCGTCCCGGGATTCACCGCCGTCACTGCGGCCGTCTCCGCATTCGCAATGGCCACCGCTGGAACCATCGCGCTCAGGTGCTCGCTGTCCACAAACGTTGTCGCCAGCGGCGTGCGATTAAAGTTAACTATCGCCCCGGAAACAAATCCTGTCCCGCTCACTTTCAGTGTGAAACCTGGACTTCCCGGAGAAACCACCGCCGGCACAAGTGGCTGGTTCAAGAAGGGGACCGGATTGCCAGCCGGGCCAGTCGGTGTGATTTGGACGCTCAAAAAGCCGTTGACTGCACTCGCGCCGGTCGCGTCCGTTACCGTCGCCTCGAAATACCACGTTCCAGCGCCGGTCGGCATTCCGCTAATGATTCCCGTGCTCGGGTCCATCTTCAGTCCGTCCGGCACGGCTCCGGCCACCATCCATCCGGTGGCGATGGGTCCGTCGTACAGACTCCATTGAAACGGAGACGTGCCGCCGGTGAGCGCGATCCTTTGGCTATACAGCGCGCCCACCGATCCGTTCGCAAGTGTCTGAAAAGGGATTTGAGGGTAAAGGTTCACAGTGATTTGTACCGAAGCGCTTTTGGTCTGGTCTGCTACGGACGTCGCGATCACTGTCGCCTGTTGACTGCTGGTGAGATTGGTTGTCGGGGGAATGTAGGTAACGGATTGCCCCGTCGAATTGCTGAGAGAGCCGGGGCCAGTCAGGCTCCACGAAACCCCTTTGAAAGACCCGCCATTCGTTACGCTCGCCGTGATCTTGGCAGTCTGGCCCTGATCGATTTCTTGTGGAAAGGAAGGGGATAGGCTCACCGAAATCGGAGGCGACGAACTTGAGCACCCGCCCGCAACCAACGCCATCAGTCCGACGCACAGCGCCGTCCAGCCGGGACACACCCGAAACATGGCTCCTCCACCGGTACTTTCTCAAGCGGACGGAGTATCGCATACTTTAAGATACTGTTGTATTATCTTCCTGGACACGACCGAACTTAACTGGCTGATTTCACCACGCGCATCGAGGTACAAAAAATCACTAACGGCAAGCTAAGCAAAACCCGCAAGGCAGAAGAGCCAATAAAACCAGCCTTTCTAGGCTTTGTGCAACTGTTTCCACGACATCGCCGGCAGGCCGGTGTCCATTTCCGCCATCGTGATGCATCCGTGCACGGGACAAACAAGTGCGCAGAGATTGCAGCCCACACATTCGTCTTCGATGATTTTGGGGACGTGAACTTCCATTCCGTTCGGATTGTGTTTGTCGTTTCCGTTTTGCGCGTGCGCGCGTTCGATGCATTGGTGAGCGCCATCCTCGCACGCCACGTAACAGAGTTGGCAGCCAATGCACAGGTCGGTGTCGATCTTCGCGATGATCTTGTAGTTCAGGTCCAAATCGCCCCAATCCATCACGTTAGGAATCGCGCGGCCGCGAAAATCCTCGATCGTGCGATAGCCGTGGTCGTCCATGTAGGCGCCAAGACCGTCGGCCATGTCCTCGACGATGCGGAAGCCGTAATGCATGGCGGCGGTGCAAACCTGTACGCAGGTTGCGCCCAGCGCGACGTGTTCTGCTGCATCCATCCAGTTGCCGATGCCCCCGATGCCGACGATTGGAATCTTCACCTTCTTGGCCACGGTGGACACCAGATGCAGCGCGATCGGCTTCACCGCTGGGCCGCAATAACCGCCGTGCGAAGACTTCCCCGCGACGTTGGGGCGTGGCGCGAATGTTTCGAGATCAACGCCCATCAGTGAATTGATGGTGTTGATCAGGCTGACGGCATCGGCCCCGCCCCGCTCGGCCGCTAAGGCGATGTGCGTTATGTCGGTAACATTCGGCGTGAGTTTGGAGATAACCGGCGTCTTCGCGACTTCCTTCGCCCACGACGTAATCATTTCCGTGTACTCGGGCACTTGTCCCACTGCCGCGCCCATTCCGCGCTCACTCATGCCGTGCGGGCAGCCGAAATTCAGTTCCAGCGCGTCGGAACCGGCGTCTTCCGCGCGGCGCACAATGTCATGCCATGTCTCGCGTTTCGATTCCACCATCAGCGAAGCGATTACCAAATGTTTCGGATAGCGCTTCTTTACTTCGGCAATTTCGCGCAGGTTCACCTCGATAGGGCGGTCGCTAATGAGCTCGATGTTGTTGAGGCCCATCATCTTCACGCCGTTTAGATCGATCGCGGCATAACGCGAGGAAGTATTCTGAATGGGATCGCCAATCGTCTTCCACACCGCGCCGCCCCAGCCCGCGTCAAAGGCGCGCATCACCTGTCCGCCAGTGTTTGTGGGCGGACCGGACGCCAGCCAAAAAGGGTTGGGCGAGCGCAAGCCACAAAAGTTAACGCTCAAATCTGCCATGGGTCACCTCGGACGCTCGAACACACTTCACCATAGATGAACACAGATAGACACAGATAAAAGCGATGAGAATTGTTCAAACAACTTTCACGCACAAAATGGGCCGGTCGGGTCACATCCCTTCGTATCTAGCCCGATTCGCTTACGGATTTATTTGTGTTCATCTGCGTTCATCTGCGGTGATTTTACCCCCAGGTCGCTTATCCCGCGCCAGATCAGCCATATTACGATTCCGATCATTCCCAGCCAGCCGATCATGCGGACCGCGCTTGCTATTTGCGCATCATGTTCCAAGACACCGAGCCTGCCAAACAGATAGTTCCAGTCGTGAATAACGTACTCAGCATCGCCCACCGTCAACAGCGGCAGATCCTGCGCGCGCGCATCAGCCATATAAGTTGCACGAGGCAAGAACTGCTCGAAAAAAAAGAACAGACAAAACGCAACGCCCTGCGATTGGCGACGAAAGAAAAAATAGGCAGCTAGCGCGAAGGGGACAAATAGCTGCAGAAATGTTCCGCCCGCGACGCTGATAAATTCTCCAGCCAAACCGAACAGCAGGTGCCCGCCCTCGTGAATGGGCACGAAAACACCATCCACCAATAGCAAAATTCCGGAGCCGCGCGCGGCCTGATACAGGAAAAGCGCGTAGAAAATGATCCATGCAAGCAGCGCCGCCCGAGGCACGGGTTCCCAATCTTGTTCGAGGTCCTCAAGAAGGGGCAGGCGTTCAGTCCATCACTCAGGCAAATGCACCGCGTCTAGTGCTTTCCGCGAGGCGCGCCGAGCCACGCGTCAATGCCACGAGCTGCGGCCATGCCTTCGGCGACCGCATCTACCACTTCCTTGCCGCCGTTCACACAATCGCCGCCGGCGAAATATTTGGCATGGCCAGTTTGATGATGCTCGTTGACAGCCACCGTGCCATTTTCACCCAGCGTGATTCCAGAAACGGTGCGCAGAAATTCAGTCACGGGCTTTTGGCCGATGGCGCGAACGACCATGTCCACATCGAGCGTGAATTCACTGCCAGGGATATTCACGAGCTCGCCGCGGCTCGCGCCCGCCGCTCGCTCGAAATCGGTGCGAACACATTCGATCGCGCCAACTTTTCCAGCATCTCCAAGGATTCTGACGGGCTGCGTGTGCCAGTGAAAAAGGACGCCGTCGAGTTTCGCGAGATCGTACTCATAGCGAAACGCAGGCATGTCCTGTTCGCCACGCCGGTAAATGAGATGCACGATCTCAGCGCCCAAACGCTTCGCGGCAGTGACGACGTCAATCGCTGTATTCCCAGCCCCGATGCACACGACGCGGCGGCCTACCTTGACGTCAGCAAAAGAGCGAACCTTGGTAGCTTCGATGAATTCCATCGCGCCGAAGACACCATCGAGATTCTGACCGGGCAAGTTGAGATCCCATGTTTCACCCAGGCCAACGCCGATAAAGATCGCGTCGAATTGCTTCTCCAGCTGATCGAGGGTGATGTCACGGCCCACGGTTTTGTTCTGGCGGAATTGAACGCCAAGGCCGCGTACCAGTTCCACTTCGCGCAGGGAATCCTTTGCGCGCAACTTATAGGCTGCGATGCCTAGGGTATCCAGTCCGCCGGGAAGGTCGTTGCGATCGAAAATTGTGGCTTGGTAGCCGAGTTTGGCGAGTTCTGCAGCGCAAGCGAGTGACGCGGGTCCGGAACCGACACAAGCGAGGCGCTTTCCGTTAGGAGCACCCGCATGAAAAAGATGGATATTTTTATCGAGAACGTGATCCACGGCGTAGCGTTGGAGCCTGCCGATTTCGATCGGCTTCTCCTGTTTCTCGTGCATCACGCAGGCGCCTTCGCAAAGAACTTCGGTGGGGCACACACGTCCGCAACTGTGGCCCAGGATATTGGCCTCGAGGATTACGCGCGCGGAGCCACGCAGATTATCGGTCGTGATCTTCTTGATGAATGCGGGAACGTCAATGTGCGTCGGGCAGGCTGCGGTGCATGGAGCGTCAAAACAGAAAAGACAGCGCGTGGCTTCTATGGCGGCCTGCCGCGAGGTCATCCGCGGCGATATCTCCGCGAAGTTCTTTTCGTACTGCTCCGGAGTCAGTTTTGGCGCGGTCTCGCGCATGGTCATGAACTATCCCGTCCGTCCCTTGAGCTGGAAAGAGAGCCATTCTAGCACTGGCGCTTGCCGGGCTGGCTAAGGGATTCTCCCAAAAAAGCGTTTTGCTAAGCACCAAGAGCGGCGGTCGCGACTGCGCTGCAATCGAATGGCGAACAGGTGTAAGCTACAGCACTTCGTGAAAATTGTGAGGAGGACTTCGAACCATGCGGTTTGACACCGTGATTCGTAACGGCACGATCGTGACCGCGACAGACACCTACTTGAGCGATGTGGGCATCTCGAACGGAAAGATTTCGGTGATCGGTCTCGATCTACCGGTGGAAAGCGCAGGCAAACTGATCGAAGCGCGCGGAATGATGGTGATGCCCGGCGGCATTGACGTGCATACGCACCTGGACATGCCTTTCGGCGGGACGATGAGCGCCGACGATTTTGAATCCGGCACGATTGCGGCGGCTTACGGCGGAACGACCACGCTGATTGATTTTGCCATCCAGTACAAGGGGCAGACGCTGCGTCACGCTTTTGATACCTGGATGAAGAAGGCGGATGGCAAAGCCGTGATCGACTATGCGTTCCACTGCATCATCACGGACATCGCCGGGGCGCAGCTGGATGAGATGAAAGCCTTCGTTCGCGAAGGAGTGCCCACTTTCAAACTGTTCATGGCCTATCCGGGCGTGTTCATGCTCGATGACGCGTCCATTTTCAAGGCCATGGGCGCAGCAGCAAACAGCGGCGGAATGATTTGCATGCACGCGGAGAATGGTGGCGCGATTGACGTGATTGTGCAGCGAGCGCTGGCTGAAGGAAAACGCGCACCGAAGTATCATGCCCTGACGCGGCCGGTGACTCT
>Ga0210401_10008745_pt1 | contig 10018 bp, 10 predicted proteins | sample IncBWH32MmetaG_FD_150866 | JGI IMG/M metagenome (GOLD analysis project Ga0210401, IMG submission 150866) | Forest soil microbial communities from Barre Woods Harvard Forest LTER site, Petersham, Massachusetts, United States - Inc-BW-H-32-M | ecosystem: Environmental > Terrestrial > Soil >... | reverse complement strand
GGAAGTGCACCAAGTGCAGTCGCGCCTTCAGGTATGAGACCTGGGAGAGAGACCGACGCCAGCCGGACGGGGCTCGACTTGCGATAGGACTTTTATGAAGTCGCTCACTGCTTTGCTCAGTACTGTTCTTGTTGTGACCTCGACGATGGCAAGTCCGGCGCGGGCAACCGGCGATCCCGCGCGCGGCGCCGACGTGTTCCGGCAGAACTGTTCGGCGTGCCACAGTCCGCAGCCCGGCACGAACCTGGTCGGGCCGTCGCTGTTTTCAGTGGTTGGTCGACCCGCGGCGAGGCTCACCGACTTTTCGTATTCTTCGGCGATGAAAAACAGCGGAATCATCTGGACGACCGACCAGCTGCTGGCCTATCTCAAGGCACCGCGCCGGTACCTGCCCGGCGTCAAGATGATGTTTCCGGGTCTGGCGGACGAGCAGGAGCGGGAAAACGTCGTATCGTTCCTGGCGACGCTGCGCAGCGCGCCCGGCAGTTCTAGTCCCGTCGCTTCTCAGACGTCCAAGGCAGCTCGAGATCGCGAGGATTGAAGGACGATCTGCGCCCGGCTCCAAAGCGACCGTGATTCAGGAAGTCACGCCTGCCGGCTTCAAGCGGGTTGGCCGAGCTCGGAGTGGTATCGGCAGTCACTCTCGGTACAGGCTGGCCGAAATGAAGCCGGACGCATAGCGAACGAAAGTTTCGGTCACCCGGTCCAGCAGCGCGAGCAGTCGACCTTACCCAAGCGTAACCAGCGCTGCGTGTCCGGAGCGAGCAGCGGGTTTGACTTTCAGTTTGATTTCAACACGCGATCCGAGCCGATTAATAATACCGACCAGGCGATCGGCGGTGAAACGTGCCAGGTCGGCGTTGCGGATGCGTGAGAAGTCGGCTGCCGCGATCCCTGTTCGAGCGTGTGCGGCCCGAACCGTCAGTTTGTCACGATCCAGGGTTTTGACGATCTCGGCGGCTAACAGCGCCTTAAGTTGCTTCACGTCCGCGCCGTCCTGACCCAGGTCGAGGTAGACATTGCCGCTGCCTCGGATCAATTTCAAAGGATCGTTCTTCATCGCAGCATTTCCTTCAACCGTTTCACCCGCGCCGAAATCAGATCGATTTCGTGCTTCGGCGTCCTGATTCCTTGGGTCGACTTCTTCTGAAATGCGTGCACGACCCACACCTCCTCGCCAAGCTGCATTGCATAGACCACCCGGAAGGAGTTGCCACGGTAGGGCAGGGCAATCTCCATGACGCCTGATCCCAAGCCCTTAAGGGGCGATGTCCGCCTTGCTGCCTTCGGCCGCGATAGTCAGCGCGGCCAGACAGATCGATTGCGCTCCCTCAGGAAGGCTCTCGAATTCCTTTCGCGCGGAGCTCACCCACGAAATGGGTCGTGTTGTTCTTGCCACTTCGCGCTCCGATGGCAGATGTTGTCATATGTGACAACAAAAGGCAAGCGCTTTGACGGAACCGAGACCTATGAACGCGGTCAGATCCCAGGCTTCCTGGGCGCTAGTGGACCGAGGCGACTGCCACGGCAGACGCCGTAGGGCAACACGACTGTCCTTGAAAAGCCCGGAATGGCGCTAGCCTGCTGCCCTCACTTAAGGAAGCTGACAAGTGCGGAGATGGTTTCCCCTGGACGCTCTTCCAGAATCCAGTGGCCCGTGTCCTTGAGGACGATCACGGTGACATCCGAAGCGATGAGTTTCGCTTGTGCGCCAAGCGCAAGACCGTTTGCCTTGGCTCCACCGATCGATAGGACTGGGATGGAAAGCCGGGTCTTCGATAATTCCGCAAAATCGGCCGCGGTCTTCAGGAACGCCGCGAAATGCGCGAACCCAGCGGCCATGCGGCCAGGCCGGGCGTACTCCAGTGCGTACGCGCGTCGATCAACCTCCGGAATCGAGTGGGTCTTGTCGGCTGCGAAATCGTTCCAGAAGTGCTCGAAGTAGATGCGCTCACGCCCTTTGACCAGCGCTTCTGGCGTCGGTCCATGGAAGCGAAAGTGCCAGATTCCAGGGTTGTTGTAGACGGCCTCCCAGCCACCGACGCCGGGCAGGAACGCGTCCATCAGAGCGAGCTTTTCGACTTCCTGTGGGTACATTGCAGCGTAGGCATAGGCGACCATCAGTCCGATGTCGTGCCCCACGAGGCGAACCTTGCTGTACCCGAGAGATTTTACGGCGGCGCGAACGCGTTCCGCCGAAGTCTTCATATCCAAGCCCGCTTGCGGTATCGATGAATCTCCGAAGCCGGGCAGATCGGGTGCGATGACGGTGAAACTCGGCGCAAGCACTTTGGCTAGCGGCTTCCACATGCGCGACGATTCCGCGTAGCCGTGGATCAAAACCACAGGCGGTCCGCTGCCGCCTACAGTGACGCTCACGGTGCCTCCGTCGACGGCCACCGCCTGCGTCTTGAATCCGGGACCGAAGTCGGCTGCGCCCACGGGTGAGGTAGCAATCAGCAGTGTGAGATAGCCGAGCGCGGGCAACAGCGAAGCGCGGAGGCCAGGGGGAGTGTGATGCATGGCGAGGTTCTCATAGGTTGACAGATCAGGCGGTATGCAGCTTCGGGTAACGGCTGGCGTGCTCTTTCCAGCGCAGTTCAAGTGTTCTCCAAATGCCCCTCTCGAGGCGCGGCCCCTTGGCGACCCGATGCCAGCGGTGTGGCCGGCATTGTCGTCGGAATCTCGTATTCGGAGTAGAAGGCAAAAGTCGAAACAAGCTTTCAGGATTTCCGAACAATGATCAAACTCGATGAGATCAGCGCGTTCGTGGCGGTCGCGGAGGCCGAATCGATCAGTGCTGCGGCACGTCGGCTCAAGGTCGCCAAATCCGTCGTCAGCGAGCGATTGGCCGAACTCGAACTAACCCTGGGCGCCAGACTTGTGCAGCGCACGACGCGTAGGCTGTCGCTTACCGCGGACGGCCAAACCTTCTATGAGCGCACCCGTAATATCGTCCGGGATGTAAGCGACGCCGCCGCTGAGGTATCAGAGCGGCACGGCGCCCTCAGCGGGCCACTGCGCATTGCGGGTCCGGTGAGCTTTGGCAGTCTTCATCTGGGACCCGCGCTCTATCCGTTTCTCAAGGAGCATCCCGGTATCGAATTGACGCTCGACCTCGATGATGGTTTCGTGGACGTGGTTGCAGAAGGCTACGATGCCGTCATTCGTCACGCGGCTGTTCTTGACGCTCGGGTCGTAGTGAAGCCACTGGTAACGAGCCGGCGCGTACTCGTCGCGGCACCCGAATACCTTGCGCTCCACGGCCGACCGCGCGCGCTCGCCGATCTGGAACAGCACCGAGCCATTGTCTATACCAACCGCGGCAGCGCCGACTGGAAATTCCACGCCGGCAATCGGATGATCATTGTTCGGACGCGAAGTGGGTTTCGCGTCAACAACGGCATCATCATGCGCGACGCCGCCGTGGCCGGTCTTGGCATCGCACTGCTGCCGACATTCCTGGTTTCCACGGCGCTCGCCTCTGGCGACCTGAGTCTTGTTGACGTCGCGGCCGAACCCGAAGGCGCTGTGATTTATATCGCTTATCCGAAAGAGAGACGTGTTTCGGCGAAAGTCCGCGCACTCACTGAAAGCCTGCGCCGAACGTTCGGCAATCCTCCGACTTGGGACTCAAAATTCCCTCTCCCAATTCGGCATCGGTGACCGACCAGCTTCTGACGAACATCCTTCGATGGGGAATACTTAGTGCCGGAGTTCTGTGTGCGCGGATGCAACGCATCAGCTTGCGGCGCAGGTCAGGCACGGACGTGAACACGCCGCGCGCGATCACTTCGCGCTCGATCAGGCCGTGCACCCGTGGGTAGTGGATTTGCGGATTGGTGGCGTTCCAGCGGTCCAATGTGCGATGGCAGTAATCGCACGTGGAACTGGATTGTTTCACCGCCACCTTTATCGAAGATAGCCGCCGCCAGTAATCCAGAGCGGCGCGCAGCTTAGCTCCTGCTTGAAGCTGCGGACCGTGGCCAGGCACTACTGACTCTTGGCGGGCGCACCAGGAAGGACGGCCGCCACACCGTCCGGGTTGATGTTGAACGCCAGAAACGTCAAGGGCACGGAACCCGGATTTCCCCACTGATGCACGAGACCGAACGGTTCGTAGATCAAAGAACCAGGTGTCTTAACGTCGGACTTGCCTTCGACCGTGTTGATTCCCGTTCCAGAGATGATGTAGTAAAGCGCTGCGCCGGATCGATGGTGCGGCGGGTTGGACGGCATTTGCGCCGGAAAGGTAACTCGCGTCAAAGTGAGGTCATAAGCGCCAGCCTTCAGCGCGGGAAGAGGCGCTGCGGTTCGATAGAGCTCTTGCACGACAGCGGGTGGCGCTTCGACCGGTTTATCGAGATCCGCGGTTGGCGCGAGCAGGAAGTGCAGCAACGTGGACGGTGCACTGCCGCTCGCCTTCAAGATCGCCGTGTTACCGCTGGCGATGAACAGGCCCTCACCCGGGCCCAGTGTCTTGACCTCGCCGCCGATCGAAATCTCGGTCGACCCGGAGAGCTGGTAGACGATCCCGTTGGTCGACGAGGCGCGGCTGCTTGCTCCCGAGGGAAGGGTGACGGCCACTGCCTTGAAGTGGAGCGGGGTATCCACGACCGTCGGCAGCTTGGTCGAGGCCACGACGGTTCGGGTGATTGCCGGTGCAGCGGGTGGAGTTTGTCCTGTGGCGGAGCCGGCGAGTGCCGCTGCGCAAACCAGGAAACTTTTAATGATCGCGGGTCGCATGTGCTCCTCTCGAACAGGTTCATTCGGAAACCAAGGTTTTGTCATCCGGCCGGTTCGTCGCACGGAACTTGACGACACGCAGGCACTGCGCAAAGTACCCGACGGATCGTGACCAGGCACTGCCGTCCATGCCACTACAGGACGTGCGTCGCTACACGACCTAAGTCTAATTTACACGGTCACGCAACCTGGCTAGCCTGATCCGCAGCGCGCAGCACAAGAACCATACAACGGACGGGACTGCGCACACAGCGGACACTGCCGCTTCAAAGAAGGATCTCAAAATGAAGACTTGGTCGCCGCGCAGCACGCTCGCGCCTCTTCGCGCCAGAACGTGTCTCAAAGCTTGGACCGGACTTCGCGTGAAATACGCGGCCGCTTTCTTTTCGCTACTTGCAGCGGCACTCGCCGCGCCGGTGGCGCATGCAGCTGCGGTCACGACCGAGCAGGGTGTTGTACAGGGAACGACGGTCGGGCACGTCGAGATGTTCTTCGGGGTACCTTTTGCAACGCCCCCGGTTGGCGACCTTCGCTGGCGGCAACCCCGTCCGCCGCAACCGTACGCCGGCGGGGTTTTACAGGCCACCTCATTTACGCCACCGTGCTATCAGGGCGGCGCCGCGACAGCGACTTTGCCCGCGCCGAGCGAAGATTGCCTGTACCTCAACATCTGGCGTCCGGTGGGGGCGTCGGCAGGAGCAGGGTTGCCCGTTCTCGTCTATATCTACGGAGGCGGCTTCGCGGGCGGAAATGGCTCTGCGTTCGATGGTACGCCGCTGGTGACCACGAGCAACATGCTGTTTGTCACGATCAACTACCGGGTCGGGGCCTTCGGCTGGCTTGCGCTGCCTGGTCTCGATGAAGAGACGCGAGACGGCGCATCGTCGGGCAATTACGGTTTTCTCGACATGGTGCAGGCACTGCGCTGGATCAACCAGAACATCGAGGCTTTCGGCGGCAACCCGAGCAACGTCAGCATCGCGGGGACTTCGGCTGGCGGCATCGCCGTTTGCATGTTTCTGGCGGCGCCGTTGAAGGAAGAGCTCTTTCAGAAGGCCATTATTGAGAGCGGCGAATGCACGCCGTCTTCGGTGTTCATCGTGAGCCACCAGCAGGAGCTCGCGACGGGTGCCAATTTCGCGGCAAACGTCGGTTGCACGGATCCCTCCTCGTTTGCGTCATGCCTTCGCGCTGCGCCCGCGAGCAAACTGCTCTCGGCAGCCTCGGCCGCCGGGCGGTTTACTGCGAATGTCGGAGGAGCGCTTGTACCCGTGCATCCCTTCCGGGCGATGGCATCCGGTCGGATCGCCGAGGTTCCGGTGATTGTCGGGGCAAATCATGACGAGCAGAAGGGTGGTGGCCTCGCAACCACGGGATTCCCGGGCAGCGTCACCGGGTACGAAACGTATCTCGACACAACGTTCGGCCTCCTCGCGCCGTTGGTGATGGCCAAGTATCCCGCGGCCGACTACTCGGACCCTGCGTACGCAGCAGGCGCCGCGGTGACGGATAGCGGCGCGCCGTCCGGAATCGGCGTATGTCCAATGCTGTTTGCGCAAGCCGATGCGCTGGCAGGCAACACCCCCACCTATGCCTATGAGCTTGATGATCCAAATGGCGGCCGACTTGGAGCGTTCCCCGCCGGCTTCGAAGTGGGTTCGGAGCACGCGGCCGAGGTGAAGTTTCTCTACAACGGCTACATCGGCGTGCTGCAGCCGCCGGGCGTCAGACCGGATGAGCAGTCGATGGCGGGGTCGATGCTTCGATACTGGGCATCATTCGCGGCAAGCGGACAGCCGAGCGACGGCACGCTGGCGTGGCCGCGCTACGCGTCCGGTTCGGAAAAAGTTTTGCGATTTCAGCCGTCGGGCAACATCGCTCTTGCCAGATCGGTCGTGTACGACGACCACAACTGCGGATTCTGGGAAGATCTTGGCTTCATGGGACGTCTGCATGACGCCGGCGATTCCGGGCGACCGTTTACGCGCGACCGCTAGGCGGCCCGGCTGTCTGGTGTTTAGCCAGTCTACCGGTTTGCAGGCAAAGCGATCCTCGAACGCGTTTCGACGTGGGCAGCCGCGGGCGCCCCAACCGCTACGCAACCCGAAAACCGTCCTACGGGCACTGCTCGAAGGCGTTCTGATAGAAAAACCGAATCATTTCACGCGCCGCATCCGGCCCTTTCGGATCCATGTACGAGCCACCTGGGTTCCCGCCGAACCACGCATGACCGCCCCCATGCACCAGCCAGTATTCGAGAACGACGCGCCCCGTCGAATCGCGGTAAATAGTGCGGGTATACGCATGACCGCCCGGCACTTGGGCACGTTCGATCGAGGCATCGGCGCCCGATGCGCCGGTTCGCCCCGCCGATCGCGAGACCACGTGCTCGCCGTTGCGGGGATGCACCGTTTTATCCTGATCGCCGTGAAATACGATGGTCGGCGTCGCCGCTGTTAGAGGTGTTGAGCCCGCATGGTCGCCAGACATCGATGCGGACGTACCGCGCATGGCGGCAAACGCGGACGGAAGATCATGCGCGCTTCCGCAGGCAAGACCCGAGTGGATGCCGACGGCCGCGTAGAGCTCAGGGTAGGCTGTGCCCATCACGGCGGCCATTGCGCCGCCGGCCGACAGCCCCGCCACGTAGACACGACCCTGGTCGATTCGGTAGCGATGCATGACTTCACGCGTCATGCCGGCGAGGATTGCCGGCTCGCCTTGGTCCCGACGCTGGTCGCTGCGCTTGAACCAATTCCAGCACCGCGAATGATTAGCAGCATGGGTCTGCTGAGGATAGAGAACGAAACACTGCCTCTTCTCAGCGAGCGCGTTCATGCGGGTGCCGTTTGCAAAGTCATCGGGTGTCTGCGTGCAACCGTGCAGCATGACAACGAGCGGGAGCCGTTGTTCGGCGTAGCTCGTCGGGATGTAGAGCTTGTAGGGACGTGCTCCGGCTTGGTTGGCATAGGACCCCGTCACGAACTGGCCCGGTTGCCCTTCAGCCACTGTTGCCTGAGGACGCGGCACCTCTAGCGCGGAGTCGCGCCCGCGCCATTCACTCGGAAAGCTCTTGAGGCCGAAGCGCTTCGATATGCGGTCGTCCGCCGCCCTTTGCAGTGGAGTCGGACCGCGGTCCGTGGGCTCCGTGACCTCGAAGTACTCGACATCGATGATGTCGGCAGTCGCGCCTCGGTCGTGGTCTGATGCTTGGCGGTCGGCACCCTCGCTGGGTGCCGAGCGGTGCCGAAGGAGGTGCTGAATGAGCGCAGTGGCTTCAAGCAGACGGCCCGCGCGCGTCAGTTGCGTCGCCGCGAAGACGCCGGTGGGTATTGCCTTGTCCGTAACCATGACGTCCCTTCGCACAGGTGGATTGACAGCTATCGGATACGGTCGGCCAGTGCAGCCTTCACTTTGGGACTGGCGCGCAGGGCGCCCAAGATCACGATGGAGGCGATGGTTTGCGCGGCGAGCTGCGCCGACACGTCATCGTCGATGGTCGCCAGGCCAAGTACCTGAATGTGCAGTTGCTCTCCGGCCGCCCGCACGGATTCGAGGTCCTGGCGGCTGTAACGCTGCAAACCCAGGACCATGGAACGTCGCGCCACGGTCTGCTTCAGAACGTCGCCGTGGGCGCCAAGCTGATTGCGGATCGCCGTACGAATGAAGTCGGTGCGGTTCGAATAGAACCCTTCCTGCACCAGCAAATCGACCTGTCCAAGATCGACGTATCCGAGATTGATCGTGATCTTTTCCGACTCAGGTTCCTTGCGCCGCGCTTCGATCAATCTAAGTTTCGCCATCTGTCCACCATCCATGCACCATCCACGCAGATGGTAGCGTATCATGTCGATAGCAGGGGTGCGCGGATCCGTCGAAGCCGGCCAAAAAAATCCCTAAGCGTTGGTGCCGAATTGGCGGTGCCTCACATCATTGATGCCACAGTAGCGAACGGAGGGCGGCGAGCGTCGGTAGATCTGCTGGCTGACGCTGCAGCTGTTGGGACATGGATCATTTCTGCTGCGACACGTCTGATTACCACGAAAGGAGTCAAAATGAGTGACACCGCGCGCAAGGTCGATTACTTCTACGTCGTTGTTCCCGATAGGCCGGGTGAGTGCGCGAAGGTTCTGTCTGCGCTCGCCGCCGAAGGGATCAACCTGCTCGCGTTCTCCGCTTTTCCGAGCGCGCGCAAGAGTCAGATCGATCTCGTTCCTGAAGATTCCGCCGCCTTCAAGCTCGCAGCCAAGAAACTGAAGCTCAAACTGAGTCCGCGCAAGAGCGGATTCCTGTTGCAGGGCGACGATCGGGTCGGTGCGATGAACGAGACACTGGACAAGCTCGCCGTCGCGAAGATCAACATCACCGCGACCGATGCGGTCAGCAGCGGCAACGGACGCTACGGCGCGATTTTCTGGGTGAAACCGGAAGCCGTGTCCCGGACCGCGAGGCTGCTGGGCGCGCGTTGATGGGGCCCAGTGCTTTGTGTGCGAAAAGTCCAGAGAGCGTTCGGTAGTTTCCGCGGTGCGGGCAATGAGCGAAGTCGAGCCCCTATACGTATAGGAGCCTCGCGAAGTTCACATGCCAAACTTTGGGATCGTCGACACCCATTTGCATCTGTGGGATCCCCGCCGACTCTCTTACGCGTGGCAGCGCGGCAACGAGCTTCTTGCCCGCCCGTACCTCATCGAGGACTATCGCGTGGCCTGCGGCCACATCGACGTCGCCGCGATGGTGTTCGTCGAATGCCTCGTCGACCGTGGGTTGTTCGAGGCGGAGATTCGGTTTGTCGAGGAGCAGGCCCTGAGTGATCCGCGTATCAAGGCGATCGTCGCGCAGGTGAGCCTCGAGGAAGGCGCAGCGGTCTTGCCGTATCTGGAGCACCTCAAGGCGACGACGCCGCTATTGCGCGGCATTCGCCGGATCGTTGAATTCGAGCCGGAAGCCGATTTCTGCCTACGGCCAGCGTTTATCGAAGGCGTCAAGCTCCTGCGTTGTCTCGGCCTGTCCTTCGAGATCACCGTCAACTACCGCCACATGGAACCCGTCCTGCGCTTCGTCGATCGCGTGGGCGAAATTCCGTTGATGCTCGACCACTGCGGCAAACCAGGAATCCGCGAAGGCCGCTTGGAACCCTGGCGAGCCCAGATGCGCGCGCTGGCCACGTACCCGAATGTGATGTGCAAGCTATCCGACTTGCCGGTCGAAGCCGACCACCGCGACTGGACCGAGGCGCAGATCCGACCCTACGTCGACGCAGCGGCGGAGGCGT
>Ga0210401_10008743_pt1 | contig 10019 bp, 6 predicted proteins | sample IncBWH32MmetaG_FD_150866 | JGI IMG/M metagenome (GOLD analysis project Ga0210401, IMG submission 150866) | Forest soil microbial communities from Barre Woods Harvard Forest LTER site, Petersham, Massachusetts, United States - Inc-BW-H-32-M | ecosystem: Environmental > Terrestrial > Soil >... | reverse complement strand
CTAGTGGAAGTGGGTCTGGCGGCGCCAGTGCCGTCGTGGCACGCAAAAAATGGGTAGAACGTTCTGGTTGAGTTTGATCGCTGCAATCCTCGCTAATGGGCTTGTAGAACGAGACTCGAACACCACGGCGATCAAGAGCAGCAACCAAACCGAGAGCGACCGTGGTCAGGCCCTGACCTCGACCAGTGGGAGCCAGAAAGAACGCGGCTTTCATCGCGACCCGTTAGTGTCTCAGAACTAGAGCGGCTGTCCGCAGAGCGATCATCAGTTCTTCGTTAGTGGGGATGACAAAACAGGACAATCCGGTTTCCTCCGTGATCCGCCCGTTGTTTTCTCTGCCATGCTGTTCATTCCAGCGCTGGTTGATTACCGGCCGAAGAATTTGTAAATGCTGTAATACTCGGGCTCGGATTGTGGCGCTGTTCTCGCCGATGCCGCCCGTGAAGATCAATCCATCGATCCTTTCCAAACCGGCAGCCAGGCCTAGTAGCGCGCGGGCGAGCCGATAACAAAAAACATCGACCGCGAGCTTGGCCCGGGCGTTACCGGCATCGATCGCCTGCAGGATCGATCGCATGTCCTGGCTCACCCCCGAGACGCCGAGAAGACCACTTTCCCGGGTCAACAAATCGGTGATCTCTTTCAGGTTGAGTCCCTCTCGTTCCTGCAGAAAAAGGTGAAGACTCGGGTCGACGTCCCCGCTGCGCGTTCCCATGACCACGCCTTCCAGCGGGGTCAAGCCCATGGTCGTATCTACACTTTTTCCCTGTTTAACAGCGGTTGCGCTGCACCCATTGCCGAGGTGAGCGGTCAAAAGCTGTAGCTCACCCAAGGGCCGGCCCAGCCGTCTCGCGAGCTCCTGGGTCACATACTGCGTGCTTGTCCCGTGAAACCCGTACCGCCGGATGCGAAACCGAGAATAGAACTTCGGTGGAATGGCATAATGAAACGCGTGCGGCGGAAGCGTCTGATGGAAGGCCGTATCGAAAACCGCGACCTGTGGCTTATCGGGAAACAACTCCGAGGCTACGCGAATGCCCTGGGCACCCGGTGGATTATGGAGCGGAGCGAGCTCGCTCAATTCTTCGATACGCTTGACCACTTCGTCATCGATAATCACCGCGTCGCGAAAATACTCGCCGCCGTGAACAATGCGATGGCCCACTGCTTCGACCTCGTTCGGCAACAAAGCCCGCAGGTGATCAATTACGCGGCGTAAGGCCGCTCGATGATCCGCGTGGGAAAGGGGTTCTTCGATTCTCTCGGCGTCGGTGGCACTGAGTTTCAGCAACGCTTCCGTGGTTCCCAAGCGTTCCGCAATCCCACTTACCAGAACTGATTCCGATCGAACTTCCAGAACCGAAAACTTCAGCGATGAACTGCCGCTGTTAATGACAAGAATCTGCGGCTTGGTGTTTTTCATGTCCGCAATTCCTGAGAGCAAAAACTTGGTCGCCTAGTCCGACCAAACCCAGTCCCGAGCCTCAGGCAGGTCGTCGAAGTGCTCCTCAACGTGCTGGCGATGTTTAACCAAGATCGATTCTCCGCGAGCGATCAGCTCTGCCGCGTTGACAATATTCGGTGAGTACCGAACGGCGTCCATGGCCAGATGAACGCGGCTTGCCCGGTTAAGCACTACCATATCGAATGGCGTTGTGGTAGTGCCTTCCTCAATATAGCCGCGCACATGGAATCGATCAGTGTCGGGCCGGCCGTGCAAAATTCCGTGGACCACGGCCGGGTAACCATGAAAGGCGAAGATGACAGGCTTGTTGTAAGTGAAAAGCTTGATAAACGCTTCCTGACTCATGCCGTGTGGATGGCGATCAGGAGGACACAGGCACATCAAATCCACCACGTTCACGACACGCACTTTGAGCTCAGGCAGATAGCGGCGCAACAACCATGCTGCTGCCACGGTTTCCTGGGAGACGATGTCACCCGCACAGGCGAGCACGACGTCTGGCTCATTGCCATCATCGTTGCTGCACCACTGCCAGATCCCGGCTCCGCTGGCACAATGTGCGCGCGCGGTTTCCATGTCCAACCATTGAAGCTGAGGCTGTTTATCAATGACGATCAGGTTAAGATAGTTGTGACTCCGGAAACAGTGATCTGCTACCGAGAGCAGGCAATTGGCGTCCGGTGGCAGATAAATACGCACCACGTTTGCCTTTTTACTGACCAGGTTATCAATAAACCCCGGGCCCTGGTGGCTGAAACCATTATGGTCGTTCCGCCAACACGTGGATGTGAGCAGATAGTTGAGCGATGGAACAGGTTTACGCCAGGGAACGTGCAGACAATGCTCGATCCACTTCGCATGTTGCATCGCCATCGAATCAACCACCATGGCGAACGCTTCGTAAGTAGCAAAGAGCCCATGGCGACCAGTCAGGACGTACCCTTCCAGCCACCCGTGACAGTTGTGTTCACTTAGAACTTCCATCACTCTTCCATCGTGCGAAACGTGGTCGTCAATCTCAATCAGCCGGCCGACAAAGCAGCGGTTAGTTACCTCAAACACGGCACCTAAGCGATTCGAGTTCGTCTCGTCTGGACAGAAGAGACGGAAGTTGGCCGGCTTAGTATTCTTCCTATAGATGTCGCGTAGGAATTGTCCGAGCTGTCGGGTCGACTCGTGACGCGTTGTTCCGGGCTTCTTCACTTCTAGCGCGTAGTCAACGAAGGCGGGCAAGTTCAAGGGCACCTCTAGGCGGCCACCGTTCGCATGAGGATTGTCGCCCATTCTGCGTGCACCCTTAGGAGCGAGCTCAGCATACTCGGCTTCGAACCGGCCATTCTTGTCGAAGAGTTCTTCCGGTTTGTAACTGCGCATCCACTCTTCCAAGAGTTTCAAGTGCTCCGAATTGTCGCGCACATTGGCCAGGGGTACTTGGTGCGCACGGAATGTGCCTTCGATCGGTAAACCGTCCACCACTTTCGGACCTGTCCAACCTTTGGGTGTCCGTAAAACGATTGCCGGCCATAGCGGCCTTTCCTTGAATCCATTCTTGCGGGCGTCGGTCTGGATCTCTCGAATTCTCAGAATCGCTGCTTCAAGCGTGGCGGCGAAGTCTTGATGGACCTGCATTGGATCGCTGCCTTCGACAAAAGAAGCGTCATAGCCCTGCCCAGTGAGAAAGTCGCGGATGTGTTCGTCCGAATCTCTTCCCCAAACGGTAGGGCCCGCAATTTTGTAACCGTTAAGATGCAAAATTGGCAGTACTGCTCCATCCCGGACCGGATTGAGAAACTTCACTCCCTTCCAGCTGCCCTCAAGCGGCGCTGTTTCAGCCTCTCCATCGCCCACAACCGCGGCTACAATCAGCTCAGGGTTATCGAAAGCCGCACCGAAGGCATGTACGAGAACATACCCTAACTCTCCTCCCTCATGGATGGAACCTGGAGTCGGAGCACTGACGTGGCTGGGAATTCCGCCGGGGGTCGAAAACTGACGAAACAGCTTGAGCATTCCCTGCTCATCTTGGGTAACGTTGGGAAAATATTCGGTGTAGGTACCTTCAAGGTACACATTTGCAACCAAAGCCGGTCCGCCATGGCCGGGTCCGGCCATATAGACTACATCGAAGTCGTATTTATTAATCAGCCTGTTTAGGTGAACGTAGATCAGATTCAACCCGGGCGATGTTCCCCAATGGCCCAACAAACGGGGCTTGATGTGTTCAGGTTTCAACGGCTCCTTCAAAAGAGGGTTAGCCATCAAATAGATCTGCCCGATATTGAGGTAATTTGCTGCGCGCCACCAAGCGTCCATCTTTCGGAGCAATTCAGGACTGAGTTGGTCTGAGGCGCTTGCGCGTGAACTAGCCCCTTTTTTTGATGCGCCACCCTTGCGGGGGGCCTCGGCTCCCACCACACCGGAGCTTGTTTTCGCTGGTTCTTTCATATGGATGCGTTTCTTCTAGTCGTTCTCGCCAATTCAATTTCGGCTCTGCTAGTCGTCGAAAGCCGGATCACCGGATACGGCCTTGGGTCCGGGATCGCGCAGGTTGGTAACACCGCCTGATTAAGACATTGAAAAGATCCTCCCTTGGCTAACCGGCGTTCACTAGAAAAGGCTACCGCCAGCCGTTTTGGACTGCTATGGGACTTTGGGGCAACGCTGCATCCGACAGGAGCAGTATCAAAAACAGCGATTTTTATCCGGTGAGCGAAACCATGTCTATTGGCCGAAGGCGACTCTTAACGTCCGGTTGCCGGATTCTGGTTAACCCATTGTCTCCGTTGTCCAGTTGTTGCTAATACACTCGACCAAAGGAGACCTTGCGGATCGACCCGTTTTTTCTCGCTCACCGCCAACGAAATCGGAATGTGCGTGAACGTGCCGTTCCAAAATCCGACGACTACATTGGTTTTACCGGCCATCGCCGCATGTACCGCGTTTCTAGCCAAAAGATCGCACAACAACGCGTCCTCACAGTTTGCCGGTACGCTGCGCACGAAATAGCTTGGGTCGAAGTATTTCACATCTACCGGTATATCTGCTTGTCTGAAGTACTTAACGATCTGTTCCTTCAGATAAACGCCGATATCAGCGTAGCGTTTGTTGCCGGAAGGATCTGTTTCTACTGGCAAGACCCGGATCAAATCCTGGCCGGCGCCTTCCGCAACTGCTATCACCGCGTGGTGAGCGGACTCCAGACGACGCCGTAGTGCTTCCAGGAACCCGTGATCTCCTTGTAGGAAAAAAGGGACTTCCGGAATCAAACAGAAATTAACTTCCTGGCTGGCCAGGGTAGCGCCTGCCGCGATAAAGCCGGCATCACGCCCCATCAACTTCACCAAGCCAACACCGTTATAGGCGCTGCGCGACTCGCTATGGGCGCAGTCGAGGATTTGGTGCGCTTTTTCCATCGCAGTCGTCATCCCGAACGTGCGGGACATATACATCACGTCGTTGTCAATGGTCTTGGGAATGCCGACCACCGCAAGATTAAGACCACGGCTCTGCGCTTCCTGGGCGATGTCTTGCGCTCCACGAAGGGTACCGTCCCCGCCGATGCAGAGCAGGATATTGATCTTCTGTTCGACAAGGAACTCAGCCATGATATCTGAAGGCTGCTGGCCCCGTGACGAACCAAGAATCGTCCCACCTTTTTCGTGGATGTCAGATACTGATTTTGGAGTTAGTTCAATCGGGGGCAAACCAATTTTCGGGTTGAGACCGGCATATCCGTAGCGAATGCCAAGCACGTTCTGTACACCGTAGTTATAGTAGAATTCCATGACGGCCGATCGAACTACATTGTTCAGGCCCGGACACACCCCGCCACAAGTGACGATCGCCGCCTTAGTTTGTCCCGGTTCAAAGAAGAGCGTTTCCCGGGGGCCGGCCTTTTCAAAGAAAATATCGGCAGGGAGATCGTGGCCCGTCGCAGTCTCGATTTGATATCGGACGCGTATCTCGTCCGGCACAAAAGCACCTGGGCCTTCGCCTGAGCGGTGAGCCAGTCGCAACGGAGAAGCGATCGCTGCGGGTCCCAGCACCTGAATTGATGTTTGGTTGGGAGTGATCATGTTAGTTCCGGGCAGCGAAATAAGAGGCCGACCACTGAGCACCCCGTCCATAGATGTTGAAATCGGTGAATTTAGCTGGCTGAACATACTGGACTTCTACGGTAGCGCGTGGTGCACCCAGAACGGGTGGTGAAGCCAAAATGCTTGAAATCGCAGCTATCGAGACCAGAGCGTGGTGCATATTCATATTTCAGAACTAGACTAACTAACTCTTGACTGTGCGGTCCTCGAACGTGGTTGCGACTGGTACTGCAGGCTCAACCACGAAAGTTCCTTTGTGTTTTTCAGGAGGGGCCGCTCGGCGTCCTAGACGGTAGATTCCGAAAGCGGCCATGAGGAGCTGTGCGGTGATGAGAGTGGCTGAAAGCCCTCGTTCCCAAGTTGACATCGCCAGCCCTGCAACGATGGGCCCAAATACCGCGCCCACGCCTTGTACGATCAGCAATCCGCCCGAGGCAGCAACGAACTCTCCCTCTGCAACGGAGTCGTTCACATGAGCCATGACCACGCTGTAGGTCGGCACGATCGTGCCACCAAAAACGGCCACACAGATGTAGAGTATCCAGCGGGACGCCTCATCCGGCACCAGGGCTACGATCGTGAGAAGGGTCACGGAGGCAATAATCGCCGCCCCGATGATGACGAGACGCCGATCAAGGCGGTCTGAAACCCAGCCAAGAGGCCAGGTGAACAGAAAGCCGCCAAGAGTGCCGCAGGCCATGAATATCGCAACTGCAGCGGTATCGAGTCCGCGCTGTTGTGCAAAAATGGGGCCAAGAGCAAAGAATGAGCTGGTAGTTACTCCACACAAGAATGCGGCCACTAGCCCGAAAGGTGATTGCCGAAATAATGCCCTGAGGTTAATCCGGACGCTGTTACCTTCACTGGTGGGAGCAACCGCTCGAGTTAGAGCGATTGGCACCAAGGCAACCGCGATAATAATCGTGATGATACAAAACGGTCTGAAACCGCTCGGGTTGGTCGTTGGCAAAAGGAGTTGTCCGGCAATACCGGCTAGCAGGCCCGTCATACCGTAGATGCTCAGGATCTTTCCTCGGGTTTGTTCGGTTGCAGAGCTGTTGAGCCAGCTCTCGACAACAATGAATAACCCGGCGAAGCAGAACCCGGTCAGCGCACGAGCTGCAATCCAGGAAATCGGATTTATCGCCAGCAGATGAACAAGAGGCGCGGTCGAGGCGATGGCTCCGAGAGCCACGAAAGCCCGTATGTGACCGACTTTTTCAATCACCTTTCCGCAGCGTAGCGATCCAACCACGATACCTGCCCAGAAGCCCGCACCGACCAAGCCAATTTGAGCAGGCGAAAAGCCCTCGATCCCGCCCCGGATGCTCAGCAGCGTCCCTTGGAAAGTATTACCCATCTGCATGAGCCCGAAACCTAATAAAAGAGCAAGCAAAGTCGCCAGGGTCGCTTGCGGTGTGCCTCGCATAGGTTTTTCTTCCCAGTGCTACTTCACATTCACCTGTGACGGAGATACCTTCCAAACTCGCTCGCAATACTCACGGATCGAACGGTCTGAAGAAAACTTTCCCATGCGAGCGACGTTGAGAATCGACGTGCGAGTCCATGCTACCGGATCACCCCAAAGAGCACTCACCGCATTCTGACAATCTACATAGGACTGGTAATCCGCCAGCACCAGGAACGGGTCATCCCATAGTAGGTTTTCTATGATTGGGTGAAAGAGTTTCGGGTCACTCTGGCTCAGTATACCAGAAGCGATGAAGTCCAGCACTTCGGCGAGCCCTGCGTTTTGCTCGTAATAACTGCGTGGACGGTAGCCTCGCGATTTCAGGTCTCGCACCTGATCGGCGTCGAGGCCGAATAAGAAAAAGTTGTCGGCGCCGACTTCTTCACGGATCTCGACATTGGCTCCGTCCAGAGTGCCAATAGTGAGGGCGCCGTTGAGCGCGAACTTCATATTTCCGGTGCCGGACGCCTCGAAGCCAGCGGTGGAGATCTGCTCGGAAAGGTCCGCCGCCGGAAAGATATGCTGGGCGTTTTTTACGTTGTAGTCAGGAAAGAACAAAACCTTGAGCCGGTCACGCACCATCGGGTCATGGTTGACGACCTCGGCGACAGCGTGAACGAGCTTGATGACGAGCTTGGCCATGACGTATCCGGGAGCCGCCTTTCCACCGAAGACAAAGGTGCGCGCGGGCATGCTGTCGCCGGGATCACGTTTCAGCCGCAAGTAGAGAGTGAGGATGTGCAGTAGATTGAGGTGCTGCCGCTTGTATTCGTGGATCCGTTTAGACTGAATATCGAACATTGATTCCGGCTCTACCCGCACACCAACGCGTTCTTCGATCAGCTTAGCGAGATCTCGTTTAGCGGTCAGTTTAACGTCGTGCCACTGCCGCTGGAACTCCGCATCATCGCTGAATTTTTCTAACTTTCGAAGTTCATTCAGATCGCGCAGCCAGCCATCTCCAATCCGCTCGGTAATAAGATTCGCCAGACCCGGGTTACTAATCGCGACGAAGCGTCGAGGGCTTACCCCATTGGTGACGTTGCAAAACTTCTCCGGCCAGAGTTGAGCGAAATCCTGGAGCACGGTTTCCTTCAAAAGGTTGGAGTGAAGTTCGGCAACACCGTTAACATGGTGGCTTGCCACCGTCGCTAGATGTGCCATGCGGATGTAACGCTTATCGTTTTCATCGATGATCGACATACGGCGTACCCGCTCATCGTCGCCAGGAAACCTAGCCCGGACTTCTTCAAGGAAACGCCGGTTAACTTCAAAAATGAGCTCCAGATGCCGCGGAAGCAGCCGGCCGAAGAGCGGGAGCGGCCATTTCTCCAAAGCCTCGGGAAGTAAGGTGTGATTTGTATAAGCAATCGCGCCACAGGTCACGCGCCAAGCGACGTCCCAGTCTGATTGGTATTCATCGAGTAGCAGCCGCAACAGCTCGGCGACGGCAATTGCCGGATGAGTATCATTGAGTTGGATCGCAAACCTCTCGTGGAAACTCTCCGGTTTACCCCCTAGTAATCCATGCATCCGCAACAGGTCACGTAGGGAACAGGAGACGAAGAAAAACTGTTGCTGCAATCGGAGAACTTTTCCCTGCTCGGGTTCATCGTTCGGGTATAGCACTTTTGTGATATTTTCCGACTTCACTTTATCCTCGACCGCGCGGTAGTAGTCCCCGTGGTTAAACGCCGCGAAGTCGAAGGACTCGACAGCTTCGGCCTTCCATAGACGCATCAGATTACAGGTGCCGACCTGGTAACCGAGTATGGGCGTATCATACGCCACCCCTTTTACGACTGTGTCTGGCAGCCAGCGCACGCAATATCGGCCGAACTCATCTCTGCCCGCTTCGGTGTGGCCCCCGAAACTCACGTCATAAGCGATTTCAGGCCGGCAGATCTCCCATGGATTGCCAAAGCGGAGCCATTTGTCGGTAATCTCCCTTTGCCAACCATCCGTGAAGGTTTGGTCGAAGATGCCAAATTCGTAGCGGATACCGTACCCAACGGCTGGTACCTGCAGTGAGGCAAGAGAGTCCAGGTAACAGGATGCTAACCGGCCGAGACCGCCATTGCCGAGGCCAGGCTCATCCTCCTGACGGAGCAGTTCATCGAAATTGTAACCTAATTCCGATAACGCCTGACGGGTCTGCGTGGCGATACCCAGCGACAGCAAGTTGTTAGCTAAATGTGGACCGGGAAGAAACTCTGCAGACAGGTAAACAACGACCCGAGGCCTGCGTTCCGCATAATGTTCTAGGGTCTGTACGCTCGAATGAAATACGCGATCGCGTATGGTGATGGCCAGAGCCGCGTAAAGATCGTGTTTCGTGGCGAACGCCGGCACACGATTAAGCTGATAGAATAGATTATCGAGAAAGGATTGTTTGATATCTGCCACACTCAGCCCAGTGCGAAGACCGCGGCTGCGGGAGAGTTCGGGTAGTTCGTGGGAGTCGTTGCTCATTTGAGTCGCTAAATTCGTAAACGGTAGGGACGAGCTCCTGCTCATCCGTGGTTAACGCGGGATCGGCATGCTAAATCGATCAAGGACTGATGAGCAGGAGCTCATCCCTACCGTTTACCGGGATTCGCTTTGTAAGCCTACCGATCGTGCCGAAAATGGATATCGGACCTTGGTCCCATTTCCATCCGGCGGTCGCCAGAGCAGATTTTGGTAGAGGAAAACCAAGCGACGTTTTGCTCCTGCTCTGCTTCGCTGCGAAACTGATTATCAACTGTAGCACCTTTGCGCACGGTACTCCTGGCGCTCAAATTCCACTTGAAAATGTATCCCACACGTTCCGGTACGCGGTTCATGCCCGGGGCAACCTGGACCGCGGAGGGGATTAACTTTTCAGTGTTCAGCAGAAACGCCCAGAGGGTCGAACTGTTACTCTATCGAACGGTTGACAGCGCCGAACCGCTTCAGATTGTCAATCTCGATCCGAATACTAATCGGACTTATTTTTTTTGGCACG
>Ga0210401_10008740_pt1 | contig 10020 bp, 9 predicted proteins | sample IncBWH32MmetaG_FD_150866 | JGI IMG/M metagenome (GOLD analysis project Ga0210401, IMG submission 150866) | Forest soil microbial communities from Barre Woods Harvard Forest LTER site, Petersham, Massachusetts, United States - Inc-BW-H-32-M | ecosystem: Environmental > Terrestrial > Soil >... | reverse complement strand
ATAGCGAAACGCTTCGATGCTTCGGTGACAAAGGCGGCTAAGCGATCGATGGATACGGCGTTTGCTCGATGTGTGGCCAACGGCGCTCGCCCGGCATGCGCTGCACCATTCAACAGCATCGATGCTGCCACGATCGCCGCGACGCACGCGATCCTCCCGAGAGATCGCAACGCTGCCATCGTGCTCGCGGCCGTCAAGGGTAAAGCGCTGACGCGCCAGCCTGACGGTCGCCCTTGACCGCCGCTCCACGCGACGGCGTTGCAAGTCTCGGCCGAATGTTGCGGCTTTCAATCGATCCACGTTTTCAGCGTCCAGTCCTCAACCACTCGAACTGATCAACTCGCCTCCGCGACGAATCCCCTGAACCTCCCGAAGCTTCGCAACAATTTCCTCGCCTGCGTCGCCTCTAGTCATCACGCATCCCCGGTCGCGCTCTAACACATCGTTCAAAATGAAAAGCGCAAAGGAAATACCCGGCTGCTTACGGAAGACGACACCGATCTTGGCGATACTATTGCGCCGCCGCACCAGGTGTGTCAGGCGCCCTGACCTACCGAGGTCTTCGCGGTCATGGTTTCAATTTCACCAATGTCCGCCTTGCTGCCCGTTGCGAACTGACGTCGCGCCATGTCTGAAAGGAGTCCAAAACCGGAAGTGGCAAAATCCAAATGACAACCCCCTGCTTCGATGACAAAATCAACTCGCGGCAAGGCTGTTGACGATGGTGCGCTTCGGAGACCGTTCGCCAATGACGCTTTTGTTCCACGCTTCGGAAAAGCCCGGAAGCCACTCGATGACGTATGCCGCGCGCAGCATCGTTTGGATGGTCACATATCTGCTTTTCATTTTCCTTCCCCTGTTCGCTCTCCTGACAGGATCGCTGCCGCCAGCGCGCGGTTTTTGGACGGAATTTTCAGCGGCGCTCGGCTATTCCGGATTGGCGATAATGGGCCTGCAGTTCGGACTCACGGCGCGCTTTCGGTTTGTCACGGAGCCGTGGGGTGAGGATGTCATCTATCATTTCCATCGGCGGATTTCACTCTTCGCCGTCGCGCTGGTGGTCGTGCATCCTCTAATCATGTTTTCCGTTCACCCTGAATTACTTGCGTTCCCCCAATACGGCGAGGTTCCATGGGGCGCTGTCTTCGCTTTTCTGTCTGTGTTCTCGCTGCTCGCATTGGTGGTGACCGCGTTGTGGCGCGCCAAACTGAGAATTCCTTATGAGTTGTGGCACATCACACATGTCGCACTGGCGATCATCGCCGTCACGGGCGGGCTTCTGCATATGGTTGGGTGGGGCTTCTATTTGGCGGACCCCTGGAAGCGGTCGTTATGGATCGCTCTGACGATCTTCTGGATCGCGCTGGTGTTTTACGTACGTGTTGTCAAGCCGCTGTTCATACTGCGTCGCCCCTATCGCGTCCAGGAGGTGCGCCGTGAGCGCGGCGATACGACCACGCTGGTGATGCGGCCCGATAGCCATCCTGGCTTTCGTTTCAGGCCAGGCCAGTTCGGCTGGCTCACTGTGTGGGGGAGCCCGTTCAAAATCACGGCCCATCCATTTTCATTCTCGTCCAGCGCGGCGACATCGGATGGCCATGTCGAGATATCCATCCGAAATCTCGGTGACTTCACTCGCGAGATCAACAAGGTCCCGGTCGGCCAGCGTGTTTATCTCGACGGCCCCTACGGTGCCTTCACCATCGGCAATCCAGCGGATATGCATGTCTTGATCGCTGGCGGAGTCGGCATCACGCCGATGATGAGCATGATCCGCACGCTCGCCGATGTCGGCGACAAGCGCGCCGTGGTCCTGCTTTACGGCAGTAAGGATTGGGATTCGATCACCTTCCGCGAAGAACTGGAGAAGCTCAAAGCGCGGCTCGACCTGACGGTTGTCCACGTCCTCTCCGAGCCCCCGATCGGCTGGACTGGCGAGCGGGGCTTTATGACAGCCGAGGTACTGATGCGGCATCTTCCAAAGCCATACGCGGATCACGAATATTTCATCTGCGGGCCGGCTGTGATGATGGATGCCATCGAAAGGGGGCTCGGAGAGCTGGGAGTACCGATGTCCAAATACCATTCCGAACGCTACAGTTTTGTTTAGGTGGAGTGCCCATGCGCCGATTGTTTGCCGACCGTCTGGTCTTCGCCACGGGGGCCGCCATCATTCTCATATCTGCGCTGTTCGCGCTGTCGCGCCTGGTCTAATGGCCGAAGTGGAATATGGCGATGCCCTCTCACCATCGAATATCGCCTGAGCCGGATCCCCGACCTGCAGCGGATGATCTTGCAGCAACCTTTCCGCCGACGGCATTCGGAAGAGAAGCGTCATGAGCGAGCAGACCCTCGGATTGATAGGTATTCTGGTTGGCCTCGGCTTGCTTATCTTCCTAGCGTTTCGGGGTTTCACCCTGCTCTTGGCCGCACCCGGTGCGGCAATCCTCGCCGCTGCTTTTTCGCGGGAGCCGATACTGGCCAAATGGACCTTGACGTTCATGCAGGGCGCCGGGGGCTTCATTATAAGTTTCTTTCCCCTTTTCCTGCTCGGCGGCGTATTCGGCAAGCTTATGGATGACAGCGGGGCCGCGCTTTCGATCGCGCGCGGCATAACGGAACGGCTGGGCGAAGAGCGTGCGGTCATGTCGGTAGTGCTGGCCAGCGCCGCGCTCACATACGGCGGTGTCAGCCTCTTCGTCGTCGCCTTCGTTGCTTTTCCGGTAGCGGCGGCATTGTTTCGGCAAGCTGAGGTCCCGCAACGGTTGATCCCGGCGGCGATCGTGCTTGGCGCCTTCACCTTCACGATGACGGCGCTGCCCGGCACCCCGGCTATTCAAAACGCCATCCCAATGAGGTATTTCGGCACAACCCTCTTTGCGGCGCCCATCCTCGGTATTCTCGCGTCCTGCATCATCCTCGGCTTCGGGTTGTGGTGGCTGCGGGTGACAGAAGTGCACGCGCGAACGGCAGGCGAGGGCTATGGTTTCGCGCCCCCGGCGAACGTCGATGAGCAAATCATTCGGGAACGTGCAGCGAATGCGGATAATTTTGACCAGGCTGAGCTAACACACGGCCATCGAAGCGAGCAATTGCCGTCATTTGCACTGTCGGCGGCGCCGATCTTTATCGTGCTCGTAGTCAACCTCATCATGAGTTTGGTCGCGTTGCCACGAGCCCATACAAGCTTCCTAGCGGAGCCGCGTTTCGGTGAAACGTCGCTCTCTGCGGTGAGCGGGGTGTGGTCCGTCGTGACGGCGCTGGCGATAGCCTCGCTGGTCCTTGTGGTAATCCTGCGCGGGCGTCTGCCGTACCTGCGCAAGACACTCGACGCCGGCGCAAATGCTTCGGCGCTCCCCGTTCTCAACACCGCAAGCCTTGTTGGTTTCGGGGCGGTGGTCGCGGCTTTGCCCGCCTTCGCGGTGGTCCGAGACGGAATCCTGGCGATTCCCGGTGGTCCGCTCGTGTCAATTGCCGTGGCGGCCAATGTGTTGGGGGGCATCACCGGCTCTGCTTCCGGCGGATTGACCATCGCGCTGAATGCCCTGGGTGAGACGTATGCCCAGCTTGCTGCCGTTGCGGGCATTCACCCGGACCTGATGCATCGTGTGGCCTCCATCAGCTCTGGCACACTTGCCATGCTGCCGCATAATGGGGCCGTCGTGACACTGCTTGCTATCTGCGGGGCCACCCAACGCGGGAGCTACCGCGAAATCATGATGGTGGGTCTGATCGGTCCGCTGATCGCCTTGGCTGTGGTTATCACATTAGGCAAGCTGTTTGGAGCATTTTGACGTCGTGACTTGGAGAGGCAAATGCAGGGTGGATTAGATCGGCTGGATTTGATGGCCACTATTTCTAGAGAGTTTTTGTGCGTGGCGAAGCAATAATCACCGAGACGGAGGCGACGAATGGGCGGCACTGCCACTATCGCTTACTGCGGTCCCGCTGCGGTGCCAGGCGATCTATTGACGCGCTGGAATTTCGATCCGCTGCTCATGGCAGCGCTTGCCGCACTAGCAATCGTGATCGCTAGCGGTCGCGTTGCCAATGCCCGCGCGGGCTGGGCCTCTCTCTTGCTGATGGCGACGATCTTCATCTCGCCGCTCTGCGCGCTGTCTTCGGCGCTATTCTCCGCAAGGGTGCTGCACCATGTGCTGTTGATCGCCGCTGTGGCACCGCTCGTTGCGCTCGCCTTCCCGGTGCGGCGCTTCCCATCACCGCCGCTTGCCGCGCTCGTCGGTCTTCACACGATCATCCTCTGGGTCTGGCATATGCCCGCACCCTACGGGTGGGGGCTCGCCAGCGTGCCTGCCTACTGGCTGATGCAGGCATCCCTTCTCGTCAGTGCTTGGCTCCTTTGGCGCGCAATTTTCGCGTCAAAGGCGCAGCCCGGGCCGGCACTTTTTGCGCTCGTCGCGACCATCGGACAGATGGGACTTCTGGCTGCTTTGATCGTCTTCGCACCACGGCCGCTCTATGCGGTGCATTTTGCCAGCACGGCAGCTTGGGGAATGAATCCGCTCGCTGACCAGCAGTTGGCTGGCCTCCTGATGTGGGTGCCGGCGTCTCTTCCCTATCTCGGGGTGGGACTCTGGTTGGCCTGGTCGAGCTTGCGACCAGTCGAGCCAGCCGCATGACAACTTTGCTCAAATTTATCCACCTCGGCACGATCGCCATCTGGTCGGGTGGATTGATCGTTCTGCCATTTCTGTTTTGGCAGCGCCGGGGCATCGCGATGGGACCTGAGCTTGATCGGTTGCATCGGCTGACACGATTCGTCTATGTGGGGATGACCTCCCCGGCGGCCTTCATCGCCATCGGCAGCGGAACCGCGCTCATCTTCCTGCAGACCACTTTTCTGGAGTGGTTCTCCCTGAAGATGGTGCTCGTCGGAATCCTGGTGATGCTGCACGTGATCGCCGGATTGACCCTCATGCATCTGTTCGAGCCCGCTGGCCACTTCGGTCGCTTCTCCTACGTTGTGCTGACTGTCGCCTATCTGTTGCTGATCACGGCGATCATCGGGATCGTCCTGGGCAAGCCGCACATCGATTCCAACCAGTTCGCCCAGAATCTATTCGCGCCCGGCGGGCTGCATCAGTTTTTAGGCGAAACCAGAATACCGATACCATGATCAAACACGAGCTTGCCCCCGTGCCAGCCTGCGAAACCTGCCATCACCGAGGCGAGACCCGAGAGTGCGAGACCATGCGGCAGGATCGATTCCGGGTAGTAAAGACGCAGTCCCCAGTTCGCCCCGGCGATCGCGACCAGCGTCATCGCCGCCACGGCATGCGACCAGCTTGCTTCAAGAAGCCGGATACCGCGTACAAGCAACAGCTCGCCGGTGCCGACGATGCTTGCGGCCACGCCGCTCCAGAAGGCCATGCCGGCCGACCAGAGTCCGACCCGCACCCAGAAGACGTCGCCCGACCACCAGTAGAATATGTCGACGCCGAGGGTCGCGATCACGAATGCGATCGGGAAGTGCACCATCATGACGTGGATCGGATGGCCGACCAGCGCGACCGCGGATCCGGTATCAAGCCGGAGAAGCTCCAGCATGACCGGACTTTCTCGCGTGGCGGCGGGATCGTTGTTGCTCTTTACCATGGCGCCAACTCTCCTTGCCCGGGGAAAACTTTCCGTCCAGATCATAGCGTTCTGCGCGCGGGCGTCTACGCCGGATCTTGCGCGGCACTCACTGGCTGTACAGGACCTCTATCGACGCTTGATCCCGCTGGGCCGGCCGCAGCTTCGATTGCGACATTGTGGTGGGCGATGTTCGCGGGTGCCGTCGTGCTCTTTGTGGTCGTTATGGTCCTCTTCGCACTCGTGATCTTGCGCCCGGGTTGGGGAGCACGAACGTCTCCGACGCACTGGATTGTGCTCGGAGGGCTGTGCCTGCCGGCGCTCGTTCTGACGCCTCTCGTCACCTACGCGCTGATCGCGGGTGAGCGGCTCTTGCCGCGGCACAGCGCCGAACCGCTGCGAATTGACGCAGAGGCACGGCAATGGATCTGGACGTTCCGCTACCCCGGAAATGGCGGGATCAAAACGGAGGGTATGCTGCACCTGCCCGCGGGCGTTCCAGTCGAAGTCGTGGTCACCAGCCGCGACGTCATCCACGCCTTTTGGATTCCACGTCTCGCCGGCAAGATCGACGCTGTGCCGGGACACGCGAATCTCCTGCGCATCCAGGCTGATGTACCGGGCCGTTACCAGGGGCTTTGCAACGAATTCTGCGGCACCGGCCACAGCGGAATGCGGTTCGACGTGATCGTCCATCCGGCAGCGGAATTCTCGACTGCGATCGCTAAGCCCGATGCAACCGGGAAAGTAGCGCAATGAATACCTCGATCGAAGACTCTCCGAACCGCGGCACAGCGATAGGACTGCACCGCCAACTCGCGCAGATCTGGGCCACGGGCCCAGGGCTGCAGCGTCTTGCGGCGGTCAACCATACCGTTATCGGCGTACGCTTCATGGCGACGGCATTTGTGTTCTTCATATTTGGCGGCGTGCTCGGCATGTTGGCTCGCGTACAACTCGCAACGCCGCAAGCGACATTCATGGATACGGAGACCTACAACCAGGTCTTTACCATGCACGGGTCGATGTTGCTGTTTCTCTTCGCCATACCCATGGTCGAGGGCATCGCGGTCTACCTTACACCCAAGATGCTCGGCACCCGGGATTTCGCCTTTCCGCGTCTGACCGCCTACGGTTATTGGTGCTACCTGTTCGGCGGCACCATCCTTACCGTCGCCTTGGTCGCCGGTGTCGCGCCCAACGGCGGCTGGTTTATGTACACGCCCTTGAGCTCGAACGTCTACACGCCCGGGATTAATGCCGACGTTTGGCTGCTGGGAGTTACCTTTGTCGAGATTTCGGCGCTCACGCTGGCCGTCGAGATAATCGTATCGGTCCTTAAGATGCGGGCGCCGGGCATGTCGCTCGACCGCATGCCGATCTTCGGCTGGTACATGCTGGTCACGGCATTGATGATGGTCGTGGCCTTTCCGCCACTGATCTTGGGCTCGATCCTGCTTGAAACCGAGCGCGCCTTCGGCCTGCCCTTCTTCGACCCGACACGTGGCGGAGATGCGCTCCTTTGGCAGCACCTGTTCTGGCTCTTTGGCCACCCGGACGTCTACATCATCTTTCTACCCATGGCCGGCATCCTGTCCACGATGATTCCGGTTTTCGCCAACACACCCCTCGTCGGATACCGGGCAATCGTCGTCGCAATCATCGGCCTTGCCTTCGTGAGCTTTGGCATCTGGGTCCACCACATGTTCACCGTGGGAATCCCCCATCTCACGCTCGCCTTCTTCTCTGCCGGCTCGGCGATCGTCGCGATGCCGACCGCGGTGCAGTTGTTCGCCTGGCTCGCCACGCTGGCTCATGGCCAGCCGCGCTGGAACGTGCCGATGCTCTACATCTTCGGCTTCTTTTCGACCTTTGTGATAGGAGGCCTGACGGGCGTGATGCTCGCCATGGTGCCGTTTGACTGGCAAGCTCATGACACCTATTTCGTCGTCGCCCATTTTCATTACGTGGTCGCCGGCGCCCTCGCGTTCCCGTTATTGGGGGCGCTCTACTATTGGCTGCCGCTTCTGACCGGCCGCACGGCGGTCTACCGGCTCTCTATTCCTGCTTTTTGGCTCATCTTCGTGGGCTTCAATCTGACGTTCTTCCTGATGCATCTAGTCGGCCTGCTCGGCATGCCCCGGCGCATTTATACTTACCCGGTAGTCGAGGGCTGGGTTTGGCTCAATCTCCTGTCTTCTGTGGGCGGGTTCATCATGACGATCGGCTTCGCAATGGTGGTGATCGACCTCATCGCACAGATTCGCTATGGGCGCCGGGCAAGGCGCGATCCCTGGAAGGCAGCGACGCTCGAATGGGCCATGCCGATCCCGCCGCCCCCCTATGCTTTTGCGTCGCTCCCCAGTATCAACACCAGGGCCGACCGGATTGCCGCCAGCGAACTTGCGCCTTCGCTGGCCCGTGGCGAGGGCTATCTCGGATTTGCGCGAAACGGCTGGCAGGAGACGCTGGGCGTTCACATCACGTCGGGCGAGCCAGAGCAACTTATCGTGCTGCCGCGCGCGACCTACCTGCCGCTATGGACGGCGCTTTGCACCTGCGCGGCGGTGCTGGCGATGTTGTTTAAGTTTTACTTTCTGGCGCTTCTCATGACGCTCGTGGTAGCCGGCTTGTTTGTGCGGTGGGGACAGAATGCGGGCCATTCCCTCGACTACGGTTCCCTGCCGATCGGCAGAGGCCTCAGCCTGCCGCCGCACACGGAGGTGGCCAGCGCTCCACCCTGGTGGGCCCTGATCTTCACGCTGGTTGCCGACGGCACGCTATTCACCTCGCTGGTGTTCGGAGTGCTCTATCTCTGGATCTCTGCGCCGAACTGGCCCCCGGCGATGACGCCTATGACTAACCTGCCGCTCGCTTTAATCAGCGTGGCAGCTCTTTTTGTCGCGGCTGGCGGGGCGCGCGGCTCGTTGCGCGCCCAAGCCGGTGGCCGCGCGCCGCAGGCTTGGATCGGGCTCGCGGCCCTCGTGCTGCTCGCGGCGATTGGCGCGGTGGTGGTCCTGATCGGAAACGTCATTCCGCATCCGCGCGAGCATGCGCTCGGCGCCACAGCCGCCGCGCTTTTCGGCTATGTCATACTCCATGCCGGGATCGGCCTGCTTTTTCTTCTCAGCAACTTCATGCGTCTTGCGACCGGCTTCGTATCGCCCCAGCGCCTGATCGACCTGCGCTTGACTCGGCTCTGGCTTGACTACACAGCACTCACAGGCGCGATCGCGATCGGTCTTGTATTGGCTTTGCCCACGCTTGTGGGCATCTTGGGAATGCGACCGTAATAGCGCCCAGGCCCTGAGAAACGGAGTGGGGGCGTGAGAGGCGGAGGGTCCAATGAGCGCGCGTCCCGTCCCCAATCACCGGCTTTGGTTCCTCGTGCTGGGCTTCGGCGCTTGGTGCAGCGCCCTCATCACAGTTTATGGGCTCCACAGTATAGGCTGCACCTTCTTTTGGTCGGCGGACACGATTCGCCTTAGCCTCGGCTTGGCCATCCTCGCCCACCTTGTCCTGATCGGGTGGCTATGGCGCAACTACGCAAAGGCCCCTGCAGATCCGGCGTTCGGCCCGACCGGCTCGTTCCTTCACTGGGTGATCGTGTGGACCTTGCTTGCCGCCGTCGTGACTATTGTTTTCACCCTTGGCCCAACACTGCTTCTAACGAGCTGCACTTAACTAAACCAGGCCCGAAGGATGGGCTATAGTAACGCGCCCGCCGCGAATATACCGCTAGCAGATTTTGTGCTGCGTCGCTCTCACGTCAGGAAGCTGAGATCACCGACAACGTACTCGGCCCCAGCGGTCTCGCCAACACCGACGGCAATGTCGGCGGCCCCAGCGATCTCGCCAACATCGAGTCCACGAAACTTGCGTTACATCACTAAGTTCGGCCGTGACGCCTTGCGCGAGCGGGGCGATCGGTGCAGCTTGGGCAGTTCCAGGCACGGCCGCTAGAACCACGCCCACAACGGCCATCGCAAATGCTGTCCGCAACATGTTTCCTCCCTTGTACGAGCTTGTTGACATTTTCCTGCATGAAGGTACCGAAAATATTCCCGGCGTCGAAAGCACTGCAGTTATTCCTTTTTTGCACGCCGACCAGCTAGACCATGGATAAGCCTTGGAAAAGATTAGTTAGCAGTTCCTCCCCCGCCACCTTTCTTGGATTTTGCTGAACGCGGGTTGCGGCGACAGCACGGCCGATATGGGATGCTCAGGGACCTGAAGGCGATTGGTGCGAACGTCATCCCGAATGGCATCGGTGTCCATTCTCTGACTGCGCTCGACGGAATCGAGCGGCTCAGTACCGACAACAGGAGATGCACACAAGAACACCATCGCTATGCCCGCTACCGCAATGCCGCGTTTCATGGTTCTTTCCCCACGATCAGTCTGTTCAAAATGCGAAATCAAGTC